>Ga0187893_10012529_pt1 | contig 11999 bp, 9 predicted proteins | sample MA1701074metaG_FD_139574 | JGI IMG/M metagenome (GOLD analysis project Ga0187893, IMG submission 139574) | White microbial mat communities from a basaltic lava cave in the Kipuka Kanohina Cave System on the Island of Hawaii, USA - MA170107-4 metaG ... | reverse complement strand
TCGCGCCGCTGTATCAGGCCAACCCGGGGGAGCGGACCACGCAGTACGCCATGGGGGACATCGAGCGGATCGGGCTCCTCAAGATGGACTTTCTCGGGCTGCGGACGCTGACCCTGATCCAGGACGTCAAGGAGCACCTGAAGGCCGAGCGCGGCATCGATCTGGACGTTGACGCTGTGCCGCTGGATGACCCGGCCACCTTCAAGCTGTTCTGCGAGGCGCGCACCAGCGGCGTGTTCCAGTTCGAGTCGTCCGGGATGCAGGACATCCTCCGCAAGCTGAAGCCCGAGAGGTTCGAGGATCTGATCGCGCTCAACGCGCTGTACAGGCCCGGGCCGATCAAAGGGGGGCTGATCGACGACTTCATCAAGCGGCGGCACGGAAAGGTCAAGGTGAGCTATCTGCACCCGGTCCTGGAGGAGACGCTCAAGGAGACGTACGGCGTGATCGTCTATCAGGAGCAGGTGATGCAGATCGCCTCGCGGGTCGCCGGCTACACGCTGGGGGAGGCGGACAATCTGCGGCGGTTCATGGGCAAGAAGAAAAAGGAGTACATGGCCGCCCAGCGCGAGACGTTTCTCAAGGGGGCGCGGCAGAGCAGGATCCCGGAGAAGACAGCCAAGGAGATCTTCGACCTGATGGAGCACTTCGCGGGGTATGGGTTCAACAAGTCGCATAGCTGCGCCTACGCCCTGGTGGCCTACCGGACCGCTTATCTGAAGGCCCACTACCCGCAGCACTTCATGGCCGCGCTGCTGACCACTGAGATGGAGAACAGCGACAACATCGTGAAGTACATCGCCGAGTGCCGGGAGATGGGGATCGAGGTGCTCCCGCCCGACGTCAACCGGAGCCGGCTCGACTTCTCGGTGGAGGGGGAGAAGATCCGGTTCGGCCTGGCCGCCGTGAAAAACGTCGGAGACGGCGTGATCCGATCGGTGCTGGAGGCGCGCGAGCGACTCGGCAGCTTCCGGTCGCTGGGGGAGTTCTGCGAGAACATCGACCTGCGTCTGGCGAACAAGAGAGTGGTGGAGTCGCTGGTGAAGGCGGGTGCCTTCGACTTTCTGGAGGTGAGCCGCGCCCGGCTGCACGCAGGCGTGGACGCCGTACTGGAAGCCGCCGCCAAGGTGGCGCACGAGCGCGAGAGCGGGCAGACCAATCTGTTCGGGATGATGGGGGAGGGAGTCCTCGAGGAGGCGGGCGTCCAGCGCGACCTGCTTCCCGACGCTCCTGACTGGAGCGAGAGAGAGACGCTGGCGCATGAGAAGGAGACGCTCGGGTTTTACGTCACCGGCCATCCGCTGGTGCCGTACGTCGAGGAGCTGGCGGAGCTGTGCTCCCACACCACCGCGGGGCTGTCCGAGGCGGGAGCGGGGGCAGAGGTGACGGCGGCCGGCATCGTGACGGCATTGAGGAAGAAGAAGACCAAGAAGGGGGACTGGATGGCCACCTTCAGCCTCGAGGATCTCGAAGGCGCGGTGGAGGTGATCGTCTTTCCGAACCTTTACTCCGAGACGATGAGCCGGCTGGTGGAGGATGCGCCGGTGCTGGTGACCGGCCGGGCCGAGATCGAGGACCGGCCGCGGCTCATCGCCACCACGATCGCCTCTCTCCAGGAGGCGCGGGAGCGGCGGACGGCGGGCGTGGCGATTCAGATGGTCACCACGGGGCTGAGCGAGGAGACGCTCCAGCAGCTCCTGGCGACGCTGGACGCGCACAAGGGTCGTGTGCCCGTCTATCTGGAGGTGTCGCAGCCGGGCGGCTTCGTCGTCACCCTGAGGGCCGACCCGACGGAGTTCGGCGCCACTCCCAGCAAGGAGCTCAAGGCGTCGGTGGAGGCGATCCTCGGGAAGGGGGCCGTCAAGTACAAGCCCCGGTCGGCGCGACGCAACGGGTGAGCCGGTGGGTGGTGTTCGTGAACCAGGCGTCGAAACGAGTGTTTTGACCCCCTCGCTACCGCTGATTACAATATCCGCGGCGGTCGGAGGAGAAGAGACGGTCGCTGCGGGGAGACCCGTGGAGGAAAGTCCGAACTCCGCAGGGCAGCGTGCCGGGTAACGCCCGGTCCCGGCAACGGGAAGGAAAGTGCCACAGAGAACATACCGCCCAAGTCCCGCGCTCGCGCGGGGCCGGCAAGGGTGAAAAGGTGCGGTAAGAGCGCACCGCGTCTCTGGTGACAGAGACGGCATGGTAAACCCCACGCGGAGCAAGACCAAATAGGGGAGATGCCAAGGGGTGGCCCGCCCCGATGCTCCCGGGTAGGTCGCTAGAGCCGCCGGGCAACCGGCGGCCCAGAGGAATGACCGTCACCCTCCGTCATGTGACGGCGGGAACAGAATTCGGCTTAGCTTCTCCTTCGACCTTCACAAACTGAGACGGCCTCGGCCAGCCGGCGCCTACAGCGGCGGCGCCCCGAGGCCGTTGCTCTCAGATGAGCGCCCCGGAACCCGACGTGAGCGAGGACGACCTTAAGCGGATGGTCGAGGCGGCGGTGGCCGACCTGCGCGGGTCTCTTGTAGCGCTCAGCCGCGATCTGTACGAGCACCCAGAGCTGAGTCTGCAAGAGACGCGGTCGTCCGCGATCCTCCAGGACCATCTTCGCGACGCGGGGTTTTCGGTCCGCTCGGGGGTCGCGAGCCTCCCCACCTCCTTCGTCGCGACCCGCCAAGGGGCCGGACCCGGACCGAGGGTGGCCTTCCTGGCCGAGTACGACGCGCTTCCCGGGATCGGGCATGCCTGTGGGCACAATCTGATCGCCGCGGCTGGCGTGGGGGCCGGCCTGGCGCTGGCTCGAGCCGCGGAGAAGATCCGGGGCGCCATCCTGGTCATCGGAACCCCTGCCGAGGAGACCGTGGGGGGCAAGTGCATCATGGTCAGGGAAGGAGTGTTCCAGGACGTGGACGCCGCGCTGATGGTCCACCCCGGGTCGGAGTGGCGCGTCGAGAGCGACTCTCTGGCCTGCATCTCCCTGGAGGTGACCTTCACGGGGCGCGAAGCGCACGCTGTCGCCTGGCCCGAGAGAGGGGTCAACGCGCTGGACGCGCTGATCCAGCTCTTCATCGCGGTGGAGATGCTGCGGAAGCGGCTCGGGCGTGACGTCAAGATTCCAGGGATTATCTTGGAGGGGGGAGTACGCCCCAACATCATCCCCGCGCGGGCCGTGGGCCACTTCAGCCTCAGGGCTCCCGACCGATCCTCGAGGGACCGAGTGCGGGAGGAGTTCGAGAAGACGGTGGATGGTGTCGCCCGAGCCACCGGGTGCGGCTCCTCCGTGAGGGCCACCGATGAGCCTTACGACGAGATGGTCACCAACAAGACGATGGCGGCGTTGTTCCAGTCGCATCTGCGCGACGCGGGGATCCGCACCGTGGATGGTCCGCGCCAGAACAAGGGCTCCCTCGACATGGGGAACGTCAGCCGCGCCGTTCCCTCGCTGCATCCGTTCATCGCTATCTGCGAGCCGGATGTCGCCTCGCACTCGTCGGGGTTCGCCCGGGCCAGCGTCAGCCCGAGAGGGGAGGAGGCTCTTGTGGCCGCGGTGAGGGCGCTGGCGCTCACGGGGCTGGATCTGCTGTCGCAGCCCGGTCTGCTCCAGCAAGCCCGGAGGGAGTTCGAGGAGACGGTGAAGGCATGATCGTCCCGGATTTCCTGAGACCGGGAGAACCGGTGATCGTGACCGCCCCCAGCGGACCCGTGGACAAGCGGCGGCTGGAGGCGGGGCTCGCTTACCTGAGCGAGCACCGGCACCCGTCGTTGCTGACGCCGCATGTCCTGGAGCGGCACGGCTACTTCGCGGGGCGGGACGAGCTGCGAGCTGGTGACCTCAACGAGGTGATCGGCAGAGATGATGGGAAGGCGATCTTCCTGGCGCGGGGCGGGTATGGCTTCTCCCGCATCCTGAACCTGCTGGATCTCGAGGCGCTGCGCCGGCGGCCCCGGCTGCTGCTGGGTTACTCAGACGCCACCGCGCTGTTCATGGCCTTGCAGGCGAAGGGGCCTTACCTGGTGCATTACGGTCCTGTCGTGAGCGACATGGGGACAGCCTCGGCGTTTGACGAGAGGAGCCTCTGGTCCGCCCTCTACGGCCAGCCTTCCGCCTTCACGGTTCCGTTTCGAGCCTCAGATGTTGTCCGCTCCGGACGCGGGGCGGGGCGCCTGGTCGGCGGCTGTCTGAGCCTGCTGGTGACGCTGCTGGGAACTCCGCACGACTTCGACTATCGGGGGTGCATCCTGTTCTGGGAGGACACCGGCGAGGAGCCGTACCGGATCGATCGGATGCTCACCCAGCTCAGAAACGCCGGCAAGTTCGACAGGCTCCGAGGGATGGTCGTGGGCTCGCTGATCGGGTGCGAGGCGCCGGAAGGAAAGCCGAGCCTCGAGATCCGCGAGATCATCCTGGACCTGGCTCAGTTAGCGACCTTCCCGATCGTCTGGAATCTGCGGGCGGGGCATGTCCCCGGGAAGATCACCCTCATGATGGGGCTCGAGGCATCCCTGCGGACCAGCCGGCGGAGCATGCTCCTTCGCCTGCCGCGCGGCCGCGCCCGCGCTCTGGCGGGATAGCGACGGGTGCCAGATTGGGGATTCAGGCTTGGCGACTCTGGCCGCGTGAGGAGGCTAGGGGCCCGTCCGAGTCATGGCCAGTCATGGCCTCCCCGACCCAGAGGGTCGCCTTCGTCGCGGCTCCTTGCATCCAACGGCGCAGCGCTCGCAACGCGACCCGAGCCATGACTCGGACGGGCTCCTAGCCTTTGGCGCGAGCCAGATCGATTTCGATGATAGCCAGCGCAGCCTTCAGGTAGCGGACGGTCGACTCGCGCAGGGCTCCTGGCGTGCCTGCCGGTCCACCCGCACCTCCCGAGGGGAGCCGGCGCGCCTCGCTCAGCCCGATCTCCCGCGTCCCGGAGCGAGACTCGACGAAGATCTTGATGTTGTCCTCCGTGAACCCGGCCCCTCGGCTCAGGACGAGGATGCGGACGACCTCGTCCTCATCTCTGTAATAATGGATCTCGCCGTCCACCACCTTGATGATGGCGGACAGGTTCTTGGATCCGAGCCCTGGGAGGCTCTGGACAGATCTCGGGTCACCTTCACGGGCGAGGTTTCGCTCAGCCTGGAGGAGCTTGTCGCGAATCTGCGCGACGACCGTCTGATTGAAGCGCGCGCCAGCCCCGGCGCCGGACGAGCCGGGCGAGCGGATCATCTCGGTGGCTTCCAGGAGGCTCAGGTAGGTGACCTGGTCCGCCTGCCGGACCATCACGGCCACGTTCCCCTCGCGGAGCCCCAGCGCCGGGTTCTCGAGGGTCACCTTGACGGTCTCGCCCCCGAAGAAGCGATCCAGCACGATCTCCGCGGCTTCGTGGGAGCCTTTCCCCGAGGAGAGGCGCGGCAGCAGCTCGCGGGCCTTGCCCGGGTTGGCGCCCAGCATCGTGTCGATGGCCAGGAGCTGCACTTTCGCGCTCTGGTCCCTGGTGCTCCTCTCGATGAACGCCTCGTACTCCGATGCCCCTCGCCTGGCGCCGGAGCCTTTCGAGGCGCTCCTTCCAGCGCTCGACTTGAGGGCCGACTCGGCGCACCGCACCATCAGCACCCGCGAGTCGTCGTTCCAGGGGCTGTCGGGAAACAACCCCGTCATTTGCTTGAGGATGGTGTAGGCCTCTTCCGCTCGGCCCAGCTCGTACAGCGACATCCCCAGCCAGTAGTGCGCGTCATCGGCGAAGCTGCTGGATGGGAAGCGGCGTGTCAACTCCTCGAAGATGTTCCTGGCATCCGACCAGCGCTCCTCGAAGACGGCGTTGCGGCCACGGTCGTACATCTCCTGGTCCTGGGCGGCCCAGGCAGGCAGCGCCATCAGCAGAAGCGCGCCGAGCGCTGTGGCGGAGCGTCTCGTGAGGTGCCTCATGTCCTACCTCGCCCCTGCGCCACGCGGGCCGGCTCCGCGCTCAGGATCTCGAGCTGGTCGAGCAAGCCGCTGTCGTTGACCTGGTTCCTGATCCGCTCGACGGTGCCGGAGTCGTTCGGGTCGGACAGTCTCGATATCTCACGCAGGATCGTCTCGAGCTGGGCCAGCAGCTCGTCGAGCCTCGGGTCGGCGATCTCTCCCGCAATCCGGCGCGCGGCCCGGTTCTCCCGCAGCAGGTCGATGGAGGCGTTCCGCAAGGCCTGGTCGCTCGAGACGGCCCCGGCGTTGGCGAACTCCAGCAGCACGAACCGGCTCCGCCTGAGATAACCCTTGGTCTGCGCCGCGAGATCGGCCAGCCGCTCCTCGGCATGCTCCGGGACAGCGGCGGGACCCGCTCCGGACTCGGGCGGTCGAGCGGGCGCGGGCGTCGCGCTCTCGCCGGAGGCGGCCTGCTCCGGAGGGGAGGCGAGCCTGCTCCACTGCTGGCCGGCGACGAACGATGCTCCGGCCAGAATCAGGATCGCCGCGGCCTTGAGCCATCGAGCGGCCGAGGGCGAGCGGCGCTCGGCCTCGGGGAGCGAGAGCTGCGGAAGACCCGCCGCGGCGCGGTCGGCCATCTCCGCCAGGCGGGATCGGTCCACCGCGCCCAGTGCCTCGCGCAGCGATCCGATCTCCTCGCGGCAGGCGTGGCAGGTCGACAGGTGCCGCTCCAGCGCGGCGCGCCGGTCGACCTCCAGGTCATCGTAGATGTAAGGGACAAAGTCCTGCTCGAACCGGCAATCTCTCAAACGGCCCTCCCTGTCAGTTCGGCACCAACGAGCTCGGCATCGTCAACGGCGGCCATCGTGCGCCAGAGCCTCCCGCAGCGTGACCACCGCCCGGTGCAGAAAGGACTTCACCGTGCCCTCGCTGATGTGCATCAGCTCGCTGATCTCGCGGATCTTGAGCTGCTCGAAATGCTTCAAGACGAACGCCATACGCTCGCGCGGCGGCAGCTTCGCCACCACCGCCATGATCCTCTCGCGAAGCTCCCGCACCCCCAACGCTTCCTCCGGTGAGGCGGGATGGCCCGGCATCATCGCCTGCGCGGGGGACCACCTCGCATGGGTGTTCTCCAACCCTTCTCCCTCGAGTCGCTCCGAGTTGCGGCGATCCCTCCTGAGGTTCAGACAGATGTTGATCGCGATCCGTGTGAGCCATGTCGTAAAGGAGGAGTCGCCCCGGAACCTTCCGACAGACTTGTAGGCGCGAAGGAACGTCTCCTGCAATACATCCTTGGCGTCATCGGAGCTGTCGGTGTACAGAAGGCAGACACGATAGATCCTTGTGCGATGCTCCTCGAAAAGCGTCTGAACCGCGTCGATGTCTCCGGCTCGAACTCTGTCGAGGATCTCGCGTTCGTCAGCCGGCATGATCGTCTAACTTAGACCCAGGAAAGGAGTTTCGGGTTTACGCCGGGGCGAATGCTAGCGGACCGGCCGGGGGCGGGTCAAGGTTCAACCGCTTGAATTTGATAGACTTGCCACCGCGCCGATTCGCCGGCGCTCCGATGCTCCCGGGGGCCCCGCGTGCCGAACCTCAAGCTGGTCCTGGAGTATGCCGGGACGGCCTACCACGGATGGCAGATCCAGCCAGGGGTGCCGACGATTCAGGGGACCTTGCAGCGGTGCCTGGCGATCGTGCTGCGCGAGCCTGTGGTGGCCCGGGGAGCCGCCCGCACGGACGCCGGGGTGCACGCGCTGGGACAGGTGGCGAGCGTCGCTAGCTCCAAGGAGATCGACCCGCGGCGCTTGAGAAGATCGCTCAACGCGATCCTCCCCGAGGACATCGCCGTGAGAGAGGCGCAGGTCGTCCCGGATTCGTTTCACGCGCGCCACTCGGCCCTCGGAAGAATCTACAGATACACGGTCTCCTCCGGGGATCACCTCTCACCGTTTCACCGTCAGTTCACCGCGCACACGTTTCATCCACTCGACGTGGAGGCGATGGACCGGGCGGCGAGATCGCTGGTGGGGACGAGAGACTTCTCCTCCTTCAAGGCGGCCGGTGACCTGTCCGACTCGCCGGTCAAGGATCTGCGGAGCTCCAGGGTGACGCGCGAGGGTGAGCGTGGAGAGCTGGTGGTCTACACCGTGGAGGCCACCTCGTTTCTCCAGCACATGGTCCGCAACATCGCCGGGACTCTGATCGAGGTGGGGCGAGGCCGGATCCTGCCGGATCGCGTCCCCGAGATCCTGGAGGCGCGCGACCGCCGGGCCGCGGGCCCGACCGCTCCCGCTCAGGGTCTGATGCTCGTGGAGGTGCTGTACCCGGATCTTGCACGGCCCGGATCAGGGTGATACGCTCTGCGCTCCACGCCTGCTCACCCCGGGAGCCAGATGTCCAGAAAGACGCCCGATCTCGAAGGGTATATCGCGCCGGGCTCCGAAGAAGAATCCATCGTTCGCGAGATTGACCTGACGCGCCTTCCCGCCCACGTGGCCATCATCATGGACGGGAACGGGAGATGGGCGCAGTCGCGCCGCCTGCCGCGGGTGCAGGGGCACCGCGCGGGGATCGAGGCGGTGCGCGACGTGGTGGAGGCCTCGGCCCGCCTGGGTTTGGAGGTCCTCACCCTGTACGCCTTCTCCAAGGAGAACTGGAAGCGCCCGCGAGCCGAGATCACCACGCTCATGATGCTCCTGAAGGAGTACCTGAGACGCGAGCTGCAGACGCTGGTTCGCAACGATATCCGCTTCAACGTGATCGGTCAGATGGAAGAGCTGGACCGGTCGGTGCAGCGGGAGCTGCTGGCGGGGATGCGGGAGACGCGGGATCTCAAAGGAATGGTGTTCAACATCGCCCTGTCGTACGGGGGCCGGGCGGAGATCGTGGAGGCCTGCCGCCGGCTGATCCGGGATCGGGAGAGCCTCTCCGCGCCGGGGAGCGATCGCCCACCCTCCGTCGCCTCCGTCGCCTCCGTCGCCTCCATCCCCTCCATCCCCTCCATCCCCTCCATCCCCTCCATCGACGAGGAGACATTCGCGCAGTACCTGTACACAGCGGGCCAGCCCGACCCGGATCTCCTGATACGCACCAGCGGCGAGATGCGGATCAGCAACTTCCTGCTCTGGCAGATCGCCTACGCGGAGATCTGGGTGACAGACACCCTCTGGCCCGATTTCCGCAAGAGGGAGCTGTTCCGGGCCATCCGGGACTACCAGAAAAGGGACCGCCGATACGGCGGCGTGCCTCAGGCAGCGCAAGCGCCAGGTCGATCAGCCGCGGCGCCCAAGGAGAACAAGGAGAAGAGGCGGGTCGTGTGAAGAGGATCCTGACCTCGCTCGTCGGGCTCCCCATCCTCTTCGTGATCATCAAGTACCTCCCACCGGTGGTCTTCTTGCTGCTCGTGGCGGCCGCGGTGATACTGGGTTGTTACGAGCTTTACGCGATCGCGGAGAGAAAAGGGCTCAGACCCCACAAGGTCCTCGGCGCCGCGCTCGGCGTGGCCGCGGCCTGCAGCTTCTTCGAGCCCCGGTTGAGCGCGGTGGACATCGTCTGCGCGGCGGCGATTCTGGTGCCGCTGGCATCCCTCGTCAGGAGCACCCTCGGCGGTCCGATCGATCAGGAGCTGGGGGCCATCACGGTGACGATCGCCGCGGTCCTGTTCGTCGGACTGCTGATGGGTTACAGCATCGGGCTGCTGAGCGACGGCGGGGAGATGGGCCGTGATCTGACGGTCCTTCTGTTCTGGGTCGTCTGGCTCTCCGATGCGGGGGCCTACACGGTCGGCAGCCTGTGGGGAAAGCACAAGCTCGCCCCGAGGATCAGTCCCGCCAAGACCATCGAGGGGGTCGTGGGAGCGCTGGCGATCGCCGTGGCGGCCGCGTTCGTGGCCAAGGCCTGGTTCTTTACCAAGCTGGGGGCCGCCGACGCGCTGGCCCTGGGACTGCTGCTGGGACTCTCGGGGATGCTGGGCGACCTGGTCGAGTCCCTGATCAAGAGGACAGCGGCCATCAAGGACAGCGGGCGGCTCTTCCCGGGACATGGCGGGATGCTCGACAGGGCCGACAGCATCCTTTTCGCCGGTCCGGCGCTGTTCTATTACCATAAGTATTTTCTGGGCTGACGGGCGGAGGCGAGGGCCGGGCCGAGGGACACTCGAATGCCGAAGCGGATCGCGATCCTGGGCTCCACAGGGTCGATCGGCACCAGCGCACTGGACTTGATCGAGCGGCTCAACGCGATGCCGCAAGTCGATCGGCCGGGGCGGGTCCGCGAACCGCTCGAGGTGGTAGGGCTCGCCGCGAACCGCAGCATTGAAGTTCTGATCGACCAGGTGCGGCGGTTCAGACCGCTGATCGCCTCGGTGGGCACCGAGGCTCTCGCGCGCGAGCTGCGCGAGGAGATCGGATCCGGCCCCACCCGCGTCGTGAGCGGGGAGGAGGGAGCCCGGCAGGTCGCTGCGATGCCCCAGGCCGACCTCGTCCTGGCCGGGATCGTCGGCGCCGCGGGCCTGGGGCCGACCTACGCCGCCGTGGAGTCCGGCAAGACGGTCGCGCTGGCCAACAAGGAGGCGCTGGTCATGGCCGGCGATCTGATGCTGTCGGCGGCGCGGCGCACCGGCGCGCGGCTCCTGCCGGTGGACAGCGAGCACAATGCGCTGCACCAGTGCCTGCGCGGAGAGCGCGTCGAGGAGGTCAGACGCCTCGTGCTCACCGCGTCGGGGGGGCCGTTTTTTTCCAAGCCCGATCTCGATCTGTCGCGCGTGTCGCCCGAGGAGGCGCTGGCGCACCCGACCTGGATCATGGGGCGGAAGATCTCCATCGATTCGGCTACCCTGATGAACAAGGCGCTCGAGGTGATCGAGGCACACTGGCTCTACGGTCTGCCGGCGGAGAAGATATCGGTGGTCGTCCATCCGCAGTCAATCGTCCACTCCCTGGTGGAGCTGGTTGACGGCTCGTTCATCTGCCAGCTCGGAGCCACGGACATGAGGCATCCGATCCAGTACGCGCTGACCTACCCCGAGCGATGGGAGACGCCGCTGGAGAGACTGGACCTTCCTTCGCTGGGGAATCTGAGGTTCCTCGAGCCCGACCTGGAGCGGTTCCCCTGCCTCGGCCTCGGCTGGAGGGCGCTGGCGGCGGGCGGAACCATGCCGGTGGTGCTCAACGCGGCCAACGAGGTGGCGGTGGAGGCGTTTCTGCAGCGGAGGATCCGGTTCAGCGACATCCCGCAGGTGGTCACCTCCGTGATGGAGGCTCACCGGCCGGAGCAGGCTCCGAGCCTTGATGGCATACTCCAGGCGGACGCCTGGGCCCGCGAGAGAGCGGGGGCGCCATCCCCCGGCGCCGTCTCGACAGCGCAGAAGAGCTGAAGGAGCCGTTGATGCCCGACCCGTTGACCCTGCTCGGCTTCGTCTTCATCCTCGGCGCCCTCATCTTCATCCACGAGTCGGGCCATTACATGGTCGCGAAGGCGCTGGGGATCAAGGTCGAGGTGTTCTCGCTGGGATTCGGCCCCAAGCTGCTGGCCTTCGAGAAGGGAGGCACGGAGTACCGCGTCTCGCTGCTGCCGCTCGGTGGGTACGTCAAGATGCTGGGGGAGAACCCGGACGAGGCCTTGCGAGGGAGCCGCGAGGAGTTCCTCTCCCGGTCCAAGTTCGAGCGGTTCCTCGTTCTGGTGATGGGCGCCACGCTCAACATCGTTCTGGCCGTTGTCCTGACGGCGGGGCTCAACATGCACGGCGTCCCCGAGCCTCTGTACCAGAGCCAGTCTCCCGTCATCGGTGCGCTCGACCCCAACGCCGCGGCCGCCGAAGCCGGGCTTCGCGTCAACGACGAGATCCTCGCGGTGGAAGGGGTGGAGGTGTCCACCTGGCGCGACATGCAGCTCCAGGTGGCGCTCAACCCGGACAAGCGGGTTCAGTTCCGGATTCGTCGCGAAGGACAGACCCTCGACGTGCCGGTGAGCGTCCGCGCGACGAAGCGGGACCGGATCGGCGAGATCGGGATCGAGCCGAGGTTCCCGATCGTCGTGAGACAGGTGAGAGCGGGCAGCGCCGCCGAGCAGGCCGGCGTGATGCCGGGGGATACGGTCGTGAAGCTGAACGGCC
>Ga0187893_10012528_pt1 | contig 11999 bp, 14 predicted proteins | sample MA1701074metaG_FD_139574 | JGI IMG/M metagenome (GOLD analysis project Ga0187893, IMG submission 139574) | White microbial mat communities from a basaltic lava cave in the Kipuka Kanohina Cave System on the Island of Hawaii, USA - MA170107-4 metaG ... | reverse complement strand
GTTTCAACATCTCCGGTAATGGCACAGCGGGCGGCACGCTGTCGGCCAACGCTGTCAACTCGAACACGCAATACAATCTCAACGGCGAGCGTGTGCTCGGCGTTGGAGCGGCAGGGAACTTTTCGTGGGAGTCGGTGCTGGGGAAAACAGCACGAGCGGCATCCTCAACTCCTTTTTTGGCATCCAGTCCGGCCGCGCCAACACCACCGGGTCACGGAACGCCTTCTTCGGGGCGTCCGCAGGCTCCGACAACACGACCGGCCTCTCCAACGCCTTCTTCGGGGCGTCCGCCGGCAAGTCCAGCGGGGCGGGCAGCTACAATTCCTTCTTCGGTGACGAGGCGGGAACCAATGGCTCCAGCAGCTTCAACTCATTCTTCGGCTACCGAGCAGGTTACTCCAATTCAGCGGGCGAACAGAACGCCTTTTTTGGCTATCAGGCTGGACGTAGCAATACGACGGGCGCCTTCAATACTTTTGTTGGCTATAACGCTGGGCTATCGAACACCACCGGGAGCAGCAACATCTACATCGGAGCGGGCGCGGACGGAGTGCCGGGGCTGAACAACGCTGCGGCGATTGGCGCTACGCACAAGTGACAACGAGCAACACGATGGTCTTGGGAACGGACAGCGTCACCGTCCGTGTACCCGGCCAAATCAACGTGAGCGGCAGCGCAAACGCCGCGTCATACACGGGTGACGGGTCAGGCCTGACCAACGTCAATGCAGCCACGCTCGGCGGCCAGCCCGCGAGCGCCTTCGGCGACATCACCAGCGTGAGCGCTGGCACGGGATTGTCGGGCGGCGGTGCGAGCGGTGCGGCGACGTTGAGTCTCGATACCGCCTTCACAGACACTCGCTACGCCGCTGCGGCTCACGGGCACAACGTCACGGAAATCACCAACGCGGCGACGCTCGGCGCAAACAGTTTCGGTGGGAGTCAGAGCGTTGCGGGTAATGTCAGCGCCACCGGCACGGTTAGCGGTGCCAGCGGCAGTTTTCAGACCAACGTTACAGTCGGCGATCCGAGCACGGGCGGCGGCATTACGCTGACGAATACAGTCAACCGCTTCGCCGAACTTGGCTCAAACGTCGGCTTCGACAGCGTGGCAGGGGCGGTCGTCGGCCTGCGTCTCAAGTCCACACACCCTCTGGAAAATTACTCGTATGGCATTTTCCACGGCAGCAACGTGTTTCCGGGCGCTCTTGTGTTCCGTAAAGACGACGAGAGCATCTCACCCGGCGATGCCCGCAACCGACTCATCATCGCGGGAAACGGCGACGTTATCGTCAACTCCGGCAATCTCGGCATTGGTACTACAGCACCGACATCACGCCTGCATGTGGAGGGCTCGGACAGCCCGGTTCTTCAGGTCAAAACGACAGCCACTTCAGGTGGCCAACAGAGAGCCCAAATCGACCTTAAGGACGGATTCAATAATGGCTGGAGGTATCGCTTCGCCGGTGACGGTGACGACAACTTGGATTTTTCCTACATTAGCTCGAACAATGTCGGATCTCCCACGTTGACCCTCGGTCACAATGGCAACATTGGTGTCGGGACAACTGCACCACAGACCAAGCTTCACGTCCAGGGTGGCGACATACTTGTAGGCTCTCCTGGTCAGGGCATAATTCTTAAATCACCGAGTGGCACAATTTGCCGCCTGCTGACAATCGATGATAACGGTGCAATGGTGCTAAACACGATCGCCTGTCCGTAACCACTAGTTCTTCTTACCTCGCGCACTACTCACTCGCGACTTTGGTTGCCGGTCGTATGTGAGGCGGCCATTAATTTCCTTTTCCCATCTCTGGCGTCTCTCACGGCGTGGCGCCCGGCGCGCCGCACTCCAATTTGTCGCCCATCCAAGGGAGTGAGGTCATTATCAAGAATTACTTCTGTTTGCTGGGCGGTTCTTCGCGTTGAGACTGACCGGACCGATGCGTGACGGTATTGTCAGGCTGATGGAAGGTATCCTCTTCCAGGGTATCCTCACCCGGGTCATCCAGTGTTATCAGCACCTCCAAGTCTTCTTCGCTCATTTGAACCCTCCTGCCAAAGCGTAGCGTTATATACCCGGCTGTCTCCAAGGTTTTGTGCTTCCTGAATGACGGACGGACGGCCGGTCTGCCCGTCGCCGTACAGGAGTTCAAGGTTCTTATGGCGTCGCTCCGGGCGCGCCACACCATTCGGTCGTTAGCGATCCCGGAAGTGACTCGAAAAGTAATTCATCAACGTAACACCAACCCCACTCTTCACCCGGTTCAAAACTCATCAGAGGGCGACGGATTTGGTTCGGATCACGGGAACACGCGCGTCGATCCAGTCGTTAATGTCCGCCATCACGACCTCCTTATCAACATCATTTAGCAAATCGTGATAGTGTCCCTGATAAAGTTTCAGAGTTTTGTCCGTTGAGCCGGCGGTATCGTAAAAGAACTGGCTACCGCTCGGGTTCGTCGCCTTGTCATCCGTGCCGTGCAGAATGAGTACGGGAAGTTTGATGAGAGGAAATTCTTCATCCAGCCGCCGGGCGGCATCTATCATCACCACGGAGGTCTGCACCGGCTGAGACTCGCCCTGAATCAGCGGGTCATTGTTCATTGAATCGACAACCAGCGGATCTCGAGAGAAAACTTCGTTCTTCAGAGGGAAGACATGGGTGTGCTTTGTGATGTAACTTAATCCCTTGATAAACGAAAGAACGATATCGGGCACCGGCAGATCGTATGCGAAGCTTTCGCAAATTAATCCGTCGATCTCTGATGGATGGTCGAGCGCATAAATGCAGGAAACGACACCGCCCGCGCTGTGACCGAGAACGAACATCGGCAAACCGGAATTTTCCGCTTTCGCGGTTCTAACTAGCGTCGCCACATCGTCGGTATAATCTTCCATCTTTTCAACGTAGTAACGCTCGCCTTCAGAACGCCCGCGCCCGCGCAAATCGATCGCATAAGCCACCAAATCTTTTGCCGCGAATTGCGCGCCGACCCACAAATAATGCCCGCTATGCGAATTAAACCCGGGGACGATAACGACCACGCCGCGTGTTTTCCCTTCGGGCCGCCACAAGCGGGTAAAAATTTTCAGTCCGCCGACTCCTTCGAAAGTTGATTCCTTCATTTCCTTAATCTCCTTTCAACTGGTGATCTCCGACACAGACTCGGAGCTGGTTTGCGGTTCGGTTGATTTCATTCCGGCGCCGGCACTAATACCGGAGCGCCCTTGTCCTTAATTCCATCGTCACGCCGCCGCCGACTTTTGTCCTGCAATGAACGCCAGCAGATCGGCGTTGATTTGATCTGCATGCGTGGTCGGCATGCCATGCGGAAATCCCTTGTAAGTTTTCAGCGTGCCATTCTGCAGCAACTTCGCCGACAGTGGCGCGGAATCCGCATAAGGCACGATCTGATCATCGTCGCCGTGCATCACCAGGGTCGGCACATCGATCTGTTTGAGATCCTCGGTGAAGTCGGTTTCCGAAAATGCCTTGATACAATCGTACTGCGCTTTGATGCCGCCCATCATGGCCTGCCGCCACCAGTTATCTCTGACGCCTTGCTTGACGTCGGCGCCCGGCCGGTTGTAACCATAAAAGGCAAGGGTAAAATCCTGGTAATACTGGGGGCGGTTTTTAGCCGTGCTCTCGCGAATCTGATCGAAAACTTCGAGTGGGATTCCGCCCGGATTCTTGTCGGATTTGACCATGATTGGTGGGACGGCGCTGATCAGCACCGCTTTAGCGACCCTTCCTTTGCCATAGCGAGCGACATAACGCGCGACTTCTCCGCCCCCCGTGGAATGGCCGATGTGAATGGCGTCGCGCAGGTCGAGCTTTTCCACCAGCTCGTTAACATCAGCAGCGTACGTATCCATCTCGTTGCCGGTTACGGTCTGGGTGGAACGCCCATGGCCTCTGCGGTCATGGGCAATGACGCGATAACCCCGCTCAAGGAAGAACATCATCTGGCCATCCCAGTCGTCAGCCGATAAGGGCCAGCCATGGTGAAAGAACAATGGTTGTCCCTCGCCCCAGTCTTTGTAGTAAATCTGCGTTCCATCTTTCGTTGTGATAGTACTCATGACACTCTCCTTTTCTTGCAGTTCTCGTAACTTCAGATTTTGTTTACTCGGGCGTCATTGTTGCGTCGTTTCGCCCCCGGATGATCGAGCATTAGGTCCTTATGAGACCGATTTCGCGGCCGCGGCGCCGCCCGCTTCCACCCGCCCAATGTCGCCATCAACAATCACTCGGTAAGTCTTGAGCGAATCGGTCGCGGGGCCGCGCAGGACTTCACCCGTGCATACGTTGAATTGCGAGCCATGGAGCGGACACGTAACCGTTGATCCGTCGACTTTGCCTTCGCTCAGCGGACCTTGCCGGTGCGTGCACTTATCCTGCGTCGCACAAAGGACCCCACCGACGTTAAAGACAGCAGCCTCGCCGACTAGCAAGGCTGATCCAACCGGCAGTTCGCTGGCACGGAATTCATTTTCCTTGAGGGCCAGTGGATTGATCGACGCGGCGGTTGCGGGTTGCGCTGGTGCGGCAGGGGCCTGACTGGTTGAAAGGCTGAGCCAGTCTTGGAAGCGTGTCTCGCCAAGTTGCGCGTCCCCTGCCGGCACGATGCTGCGTTCGCTCAACTCGGCACCGAAATATCGCGCGTGTGGATCAGCAACTACCTCGCGCGGATCCTGACGGGCGCTGAGGCCCCGGCGAATGAGTTCATCGAAGCGGAACTGCTCTGGCCCCGCCACCTCAATGGTTCCATTCAACGGCGATCCAATCGCGACCTTAGCCACCGCACCGGCGACATCGTCGGCCGCCATGGGCTGGAAACCGACAGGCGGCAGGCGAACCGTGTTGCCGTCGGTAGCTTCATCGGCGATGCGATTAACGAACTCGAAGAACTGCGTCGCCCGTACAATCGAGTAAGAAATCGAGGATTCCATGATCAGCTTCTCCTGAGCAACCTTGGCGCGCATGTAGCCGCTGTCGGGAAGACGGTCAGAGCCGACGACGGACAATGCCACGTGATGGCCTACCCCTGCGGCCGCTGCGGCGTTGAGTAAGTTGCGAGTTGAGGTCTGGAAGAACTCCATAACCGCCGCATCTTCGAACGACGGAGAATTCGACACATCGACGACCACCGATGCGCCCGCAAGGACTTCGGCGAGTCCTTCACCGGTCAAGGTGTTTACGCCCGAGTTTGGTGACGCCGCTACCGCCTCGTAGCCCTGCTCGCTAAGGTTCTTTACGACCTTTGACCCGATAAGCCCAGTGCCCCCAATAACCACAATCTTCATAATTCCTTTACCCTTCGTCATAGTTGACCTCCTCAGGTGCGACCTTCGCTTGTCGTCCCGAAACCAAAACGGATGATCTTAGAGACAGACTCGGAGTTCGGTTGCGGTTCCTTGATTCATTTCTGTATTGGCACTAGCACTGGAGGAGCGCCCTTGTCCTAATCAAAAACATCACGAACTTTGCTGGCCTGCTGCTGCTTGCGTTCCGGCCGACGATAGCGCGAAGAGCATTTGCCGTCCCACATGTCAGCGTTCTCCCCGAGCCGCCTCGGTGCCTTGTCATCCAACTTTTGTTTAAGAGCCGAGTCGATAGCGGCAAGCAGAACTTCTTCCTTAAAGGGCTTCTTCAGAAAAGCAACTGCGCCGGCTGCGAGGGCCGCGTCTCGGGTCTTGTCGTCACCTTGCGCCGTGATGATGATTGCTGGAATGCCGAGGCCGTTCGCCGCCAACTTCCGCTGCAGGTCGAGGCCATTCATTCCCGGCAGCCACAAGTCCAACACCGCGCAGTCCGTTTGCAATGGCGCACCTGAATCAAGAAAGGCCTCGGCCGAAGCGAACAGCTTGACTAAACAACCAACCGAGCTAATGAGATTCTCGAGCGCTTCACGGACCGACTGATCATCATCCACAACCGCAAGACGAGGCCTGTTCTTCAAACTAATGCCATTCTTCTTTCCTTCTTCTCTACTTCTCGATTGAGAGGGTCTTTTGTGACAGACACGAGGTTACGCTTTGAAGGGGTCTATTACTATCAGACTTTGGTATGAGGCGAGGACAATGATTCTGCCTAAGGATCATTGGTTGATTCGGCTGTGCCGACTGAGGTGCGAAAGCGCTACGCGTTTCTGTTCGGGCTCCTTAGAGTTCGGGGCACCGCCCCGGCAAACCTGGGCGTAGCCCAAAATCCACATCGCTTACTTGCCGGAAGGCCGGAGGCCTTCCGCACATCCGACGGCACAGCCGCAGCTTTTCGGGCAAAACCCTGCCAGCCACTGTAGCACGCTCATCCCGAGCATGATTCACACGTGCGGGACGTCCGTGACACTGAGACGTTCAGCCATGCGCACGAGATCCGCAAGCGATCCCGCTCGCATCTTCTGCATGACTCTTCCACGATGCTGCTTGATCGTGATTTCGCTGTTATTTAGCTTGAGAGCGATTTGTTTGTTCAGCAGGCCCCCCACGACCAGCTCCATTACTTCGCGCTCCTTTCGTGTGAGTTGCTCACAACGCTGGCGAAGTTCCGCCACCTCAGCCCGATCCGCGCGGGCCAGGCGGTCGCGTTCTAGTGCCTGATTGACCGCTGCCAGGAGTTCGGAATCACTAACCGGCTTGGTTAAAAACTCCACGGCGCCTGCTTTCATCGCGCGCACCGTGGTTGGAATATCGCCATGGCCGGTGAGGAAGATTATGGGAAGATAAATGCCTGCGTGATTCAGCTCAGTCTGAAGGTCCAACCCTGAAAGGCCAGGCATCTGTACGTCCAGAACCAAACAGCCCGCCGGGTCGCGCGGACAGTCGCGCAAAAAGTCCTGCGCTGCCGCGTAGGTTTCTGCCTGCTGACCGGTCGAGCTGACAAGATTCTCGAGCGCGAGACGAATCGACGGGTCGTCATCAACGATGAAGATGGTTGATTTCGTCGCGTTCATGACTCGTTCGCGATGACGGGTAAAGTGAATTGAAAGGTCGCGCCAAACTCGTCATTTGCGTCGGTCCAGAGATGCCCACCGTGCGCTTCGATGATTGAACGACTGATGGCGAGTCCCATTCCCATGCCGTCGGGCTTCGTGGTAGAGAAGGCATCAAAAAGGTGATCGGCCGCTTGCGGATCGATACCCGGTCCGTTATCACTCACTGCGATCCTTACACCGGCGTCAATCAAGCTTGCGGTCGTTATTGACAAGTCTCGCTGTCGAGCCTCGATGGTGAGCATTGCCTCGACCGCATTAGCGATTAGATTCAACATAACTTGCTGCAATTGAATGCGGTCGCCAGGTACTTGTGGGAGATCGTTTGCGAGATAGACCGCTAAGCGCACGCTGTTGCGAACCATCTCGCTCCTGGTCAAGTCCAGCACATCGTTGACGAACTCGTTGACGTTGAGCATGGTCTTTGACGGCGGCGATTTCTTAAGCAACGCGCGAATTCGCGCGATTACCTGACTGGCGCGATCGGTGTCGCGAATGATCAATTCCGCTGAGTCACGCGCCCTGTCCAGATTTGGTGGATCCAGCGCCAGCCAGCGCCGCGCCGCATTCGCATTCATAGCGATCGCAGCCAGCGGTTGGCTGACCTCATGAGCGATCGACGCGGTCAGTTCACTGACGGTCATCACCCGGTTCATGTGGGCCAGCTCCGCCTGCGTCTCTCGCAGAGTGTCCTGCGTACGTTTACGCTCGACGCCCTGGGCGATGATCGGCGCCACAGATTCGAGAGCTTCGAGAGTGTCCTGTTCCAAAGACTGATGCGCAAACATCGCGATGACGCCGACCGTTCTGCCTTCAACCAGCAGCGGATATCCGGCAAACGAAATCATCCCTTCACGTCGGGCCCAGTCCTGGTCGTTGATGCGCTCGTCTGTCTGAACGGTGTTGGTCAGCTGGGGTTTCTGCTCCGTGGCTATGAGCCCAATTTTGAAGGTTCCCAGAGGAATGCTCCCATATGCACCATTGAGATTCGTGTAGAGTCCCGCGCTGGCCTCAAGTTCAAGCAGCTTCTGTTCTTCGTTGAGCAGCCAGATGCGCGCGAACGCCGCATCGAGATGCCGCACCACCGCCGCCGCGCAAATCCCCAGGATGGTGCGCAAAGACTTCTCGCTCTCGCTGACTGCCGCGCTTACTTCGGCGTGCAAGACGGCATGACGGGCTAACCTTGCCTGCTTATCTTGCAGACGCTTGCGTTCACTGATGTCGCGCACGATTCCCGTGAAGAAGCGCCGGCCAGCTCTGGTGAATTCTGCGAATGAGGTTTCAAGTGGAATCTCATTGCCGGTCTTATGCAAGCCTGGCAATTGAACGGCTGACCAGTGAATATGATTCTCCGTCTCCAGGTAACGCGTGATTTCCGCCTTGTGCAGATGAGGCAGATATTCCGGCATCAGCATGGTGAGCGGTTGGCCGATCATCTCTTCGGTGGAGTAGCCGAAGATCCTTTCCGTGGCGGGATTAACGATGAGTATGGTGCTGTCTGAATCTATGGTGATCATCGCATCCGTGGCGGCTTCGGCCACGGCACGATAATGCTCTTTACTTCCCCGCAATGCGGCGCCGGCTCGCTGACTCTCGATTGAAATCTCGGGACCGCACATGCCTTTACCACGTTCCGCGTGTCGGGAAATGGGGAATCTCACCCGCTTAGGTCAAGGAACTGCGCTCGGGGGAATTGTCCTATCTTGAATTTGCTGACATTCTATGGATCAGTATCGTTGGCGTCAACAATCGTTGGGCTCAATCATGTCGAAGTACATCAATCGTTATGGGTAATGGAGAATCAGTCAAACTCAAAATGCGATAACCGAGTCGGATCATGCTTCGGGATCGGCAGACGCGCCTGTGACAGCTCGCGTATAGAAACTTCGAATGCATCCATTGCCAACGAGTCTTTTCTGTGTCATCAAGCGAGCATGCAAGCTCCAGGGCAACGATGTTTTGTCTTACGTCACTCCCCAACTGTTCAAATCCATCCGCATTCAATGCGGCCTGCGGAAGCTGCTGAGGCTGCGGCGCCCAGGGAGAGTTTTGGCAATGCCCGACCAATTGTTTCAACCTCAACACGCCCTCGAGGATCGCGATTTGAACTAGTTCGTGCCGCTTGGTGCTTACCGTCGGTCAGGCGCGTGCGTCGCAGTGGAGGAATTTAATGCGAGAAGATCTTGCCGCAGTCAACGTCACCCGGACCTATACGCTCGCCGCGTCGAACATCGCTATCTTCACCTTCATGCTGTTCTTTTTGTATCCGAGGTTCGAGAGCGGCAGGATCAATGCGGCGTTGTTCCAGGCCACTCTGATAGCGATGGGTGTCGCGACCTTCTCACTTGTGTTCGCGACGTTGCACTACTACCGGTGCTCGCTTGCCGGAGGGATGAGCGACACCGACAGGGCGTTGCACGCTCGGCGAGCCGATCGCTTCTGGCTTCTCGGTTATACCACGATGTTCCTCGCGCCAAGTCTGGTCCTGTTCCTGGTTAGGCTTCGTATCGTCGCGTCTGTCTGGCTCGCCTTCTGGCTCTTGTACCTGTTCTTTGTGGTCCGCTACTTCCCAAGGATTCAGACGCCGCGGGAGTCCCAATAGAATGAGGAGCGCGACATGGAGATCAGCGTTATCGGCAGCACCGGCACTCTAAGACAAGGAAAAGGTGAACTCATCGTTTTCGGTCCGGGCGAGTCTGATTTCAAACAGGTTCACGAAGATCGAATCCACGCGCTCTTTGAGCGGATTGTCGCCAAAAGCAGTTTCATAGGTGGAATGTCTGGGAGTCACGACGTGCCATTGACTTCCGTACTGGCGTCGAGCCTCTCCGACTAGCCCTCCTTTCTTAGTTCGGTTTTTCGATTACTATTCGCTCGGTCTCACCATCCGGTCCAACGCTGCCTCTGAGTTCGACACTTTCTCTTTTCTCTGGTTTTTCCGGTTTGTCATCTGACCTTTCTCTCTGATCTGTGCATGACCGGTCTTGTTCTCTTTTTTGCGCATGGGTTGAAACTGTCAAACTCAGAAACATCGCGAGCACTGAACAAATCACCAGTCCACTTCGTTGCTTTGCCATAATTTTTCTCCTCCTAATTCTGAAATCTGGAAGCCACATCTCTCAAGGCCTTGGGCTACAAGATGTTGTTTCTACCTCCGACGGGCTTATCGCGGTCAGAGTTTTGCTCGTTACTTCACCTTGCTTGCCCAAGCCTGCGAGACCGCGAACGTTTGCGAGAGCGTGGAATGACGACAGGTAGAAAACCTACGGCATCTCTCCGATGAGCATTCACATCCCATCAACGCTCTGTCTATGCTTGCCGTTACCTGAGAGTTTTTTTGCAGGCAAAATTTATTTTGGGCGGGCGGTAAAAATGCCGCTCAAACCCGGTAAGAAGTAAGTAGAAACGCAAGGATTGTTCGCTACGCCCTTACCCACAGCTTACTTGGGAGCGTGTTATGGAAGTCCCTGTTGTTGAAATCAAAGAGATGTTCGAAGGCTTCTCTAGAGAGCAATGGGCCAATATTGACAAGCGGCTTAGTCTTTTCTTTTACCGCCGCTACAGGTTTGAGTCTCGGCTGGACCGGGAGGCCTTAATCCAAGGCGCCAAGCTGGACCTTTATGAGGGCCGAAGACATTGGCGACCTGAAAAAGTCAATTTGGTGACGTGCCTCTGCGATGTGATGAGGAGCAACGCAAGTCACATCCTGGAGAAGGAGAATCGGCAGTTCAGTCGCTCCCTTGAAGAAACTGCCGAAATAGAGTTTATGAAGAAAGAAAACCTCTCTACCTACCTGGAAGTCTGCGATGAGCTCCGGCATCTCACCAACGGAGATCCAGCCCTCAGTCGCATGATTGAGTTCTTCATTGAAGACCCGGACACGAAACCGCGCGATATGCTGAAATTAATGCCGGATGTCTCAATGAAAGAGCTACGCAGGGATTATCGGCGGCTCAACAAACTAGTCGACAGATTGAAGAAGGAGCACAAAAATGGCCCAGACTCGTAAGCAAGCCATCAGGAAAAGGGCTATCTCGGAATTAGAGAAGTTATCACTGTCTCTAGACATGGATTTGGAAATCACCGCTAACATGACGATGGCCGAGATCGATGAGGAACTACGTGAAATGGGCATTGACCCGGAGCAATTGTCCCCGATAGGTTTTGGTCAGACGCTCTCTGAAAAGCCCACGGCCCCGACGCCGGCCTACGCGTATGTCTCGGATGATTTGCTCGCGCAGGAAAGAGCCACCGACGAGGTAAAACTCCTGATCCTTCAAATCAGGCATCTCAGCCGGCACAAACGTTACGCGGAAGCTTGGAAACTCGCCGAACAGGTTACGGCGCTTGCGCCTGACTACTGGCGTGCGTGGATCACTTACGGCGGCGTGCTGGTTGTCTTGGGTCACGTGGATGAAGGAGCGGCAGTCTTCGTCCGCACGCGCGAACAATTCTCTGATGATCGTAAGGCTGTCGCCGCCGCGCTCCATTGCTGTGCGTGTGTGAAGGAGATCAGATGTAAATTGAACCCATCAGGAGAAGATCTTCTGGAGGTCATACGCTTGTATGAAGAAGCGTTGGAGTTTGACGACTCGCGCGCTAACACCCGCGCCTGCCTGATCATTAACTCTGTGTTGTCAGGTCAAATCAGCAAGAGCGAGCAACTATTCAAAGCCTCGCTTCAGTGCGAAGGCTTCTTCGATGCTATGTTGCTTGAACTTCAAGAGCGCACAGCACGGAAATATGCGGCAAAGATGTACAAGGTTATGCAGGCTTTCCCGATCTGGTTTAGAAACCTCTTGTACGGTAATGGTTACGGCTTTGAAATCACGGACACCAGCGCCGCTTGCTGAGTCCGAAACACCAAAAGAGACAGTCGGAGTAGGAATGATCATTACTAATCACCCCCTCCACAGATCCGGACGAGCGCTACTAACGCATCCGGCTCCTGCCTTAGGTGATGACGCCAAGTCGCCTGAGCGGATAAGGGTGATGC
>Ga0187893_10012527_pt1 | contig 12000 bp, 9 predicted proteins | sample MA1701074metaG_FD_139574 | JGI IMG/M metagenome (GOLD analysis project Ga0187893, IMG submission 139574) | White microbial mat communities from a basaltic lava cave in the Kipuka Kanohina Cave System on the Island of Hawaii, USA - MA170107-4 metaG ... | reverse complement strand
TGTCGTGATGCGCGGCCCGCCCGCTGGATGGAAATGCTCGGGCAGGACGTCCGGTATGCGGCGCGAAACCTGCGCAGTAATCGCGGGTTTGCCGCCGTGGCTATTGCGACCCTGACGCTCGGGATCGGGGGGCTCACGGCTGTCTTCAGCGCTTTCGACGCGATCCTGATCCGCCCTCTGCCTTACGCCGCTGCGGACCGGCTCGTCATGATTTGGGACTCGGAAGTCCGTGCTGACGCCGAGCCGAAAATGAACACGACGCCCGCCGAATGGGTCGAGTGGCGGCGTCTTAACACGGTGTTCACCGACCTGGCGTGCAGTCAGCCCACCGAATTGACGATCTCGGGCGATGGCGACCCCGAACGAGTCCCAGCGCGGAAGGTGACGTGGAATTTCTGGAGCGTGCTTGGCGCGCAGCCGGCGCTCGGACGAGGCTTCACCGAAGACGAAGACAACGGCAGGGCGCGCGTGGTCGTGATCAGCCATGGATTGTGGCTGCGGCGGTTTGGCGGCGCGTCGAACATCGTGGGACGCCGCATCTCGCTCAACGACGTGCCGTACGAAGTCGTCGGCGTCATGCCGCGAAGTTTCTATTTCATGCCGTCGCGTGAAATCGACCTCTGGACGCCGGCGTCATTTCCGCCGTGGATGCGGCGCGAACTGTCCTGGCATGACGCGCAGATCGTCGCTCGACTCAAGCCGGGAGTCTCCCTCCAACATGCGCGGCAGTCGATGCATTCGCTCAGTTTGCAAGTGACGGAGAAGAACTTCCGCGGGCCCCGCTCCGTGGTCCTGACCCCGCTTCGGGAAGAGATTGTCGGCAAAACGAAAACCGCGCTGTTCCTGCTGCTGTCCGCCTCGATGGCATTGCTGCTGATCGCCTGCGCCAACCTCGCCAATCTCCTCCTGTCCCGGGGCGCCGCGCGAGGCCGCGAAGTCGCCGTGCGCGTCGCGCTGGGCGCCGGACGCGGAAGGCTCATCGCCCAATTTCTCAGCGAAAGCCTGGTGCTTGCCACCTTCGGCGCCTTTGGGGGGCTCGCCCTCGCGATTCCTGGCATGCGATTTCTCGAACGGCTCGTGCCCGAAGCCATGGGCGCCGCGCGTCTGACTCTGGACTGGCGCGTTCTTGGGTTCTGCGCCGCCGTTGCGGTCGCCGCGGCGCTGACCTTCGGACTCGCGCCGGCGTTTCGAGGGTCGCGGCTCGATCCACAGGAAGGGCTCCGCAACCGCGGCCGGGGCTCGGCGGGAGCGCGTAGCCATCGGTTTCAGCACTCGCTCATCATTGTCGAAACGGCGCTCGCCGTTACTGTACTCACATGCGGCGGCCTGCTCCTGCAGGCCTTCCGCCATCTGCGCAACACCGATGTCGGCTTCAGGAGCGAGAAGCTGTTGACGTTCGAGATGCCGATGTTCCGCTACAAGGATTTCCACCGCCGCGTCGCCTACATCAACTCGACGGTAGACGCGGTTCGGGCGGTTCCCGGCGTCGTCAATGCCGGCGCGATCAATCACATTCCGTTTACGGACACCGCAACGGCGACGTTCTATTGGCTGGAGGGGCAGCCCAGGACCGAGATCCCTCAGCAAGTCGCGTTGATGCGGAATGTGACCCGCGACTACTTCGCAACCGCCGGCGCTACCCTGCTGGATGGCAGATTCTTCAGCGCGGCGGACCAGGCTTCCACGGTCCGCCTGGCGATCGTCAACGAGCCGTTTGCCACGCGTCACTTCCGGGGCCGGTCGCCACTGGGCCAGAGATTCAAATATGGAAGAACAGGCGAACAGGGCTACTGGTACACCATCGTCGGCGTCGTCAAGTCGATCCGCGAGGCCGGCGTGTTGGAAGAAATGAAAGCCACGATTTACCGGCTGAACGAGCACTGCGACCAGATCGGGACGCTCGACACCGGCATCCTGGTTCGAACCGCGGTTGCGCCGTCGTCGGTTATCGCGGCGGTCCGTCAGGCGATCTGGTCGCTCGATAAGGGGCAGGCGATCGCACGCGTCCGGACGATGGAGGACATCGTGGACCGGCAACTTTCAACGCCGACGCAGAGCACGGCTCTCTTCGGCTCTTTTGCCGTGCTGGCGCTCCTGCTGTCGTCGGTCGGGCTTTATGGAGTGCTTTCCTATGCCGTGACGCAGCGCACGAACGAGATCGGCGTCCGCATGGCGCTGGGGGCCACGTCTCGCGACATCCTGCTCGCCTTCGGCCAGCGAGGACTGGCACTGACGATTGCCGGGCTGGCTGTCGGCCTCGCCCTGGCCGCGCTGGCGGCGCGCTCGATGACGGCGCTCCTCTACGGCTTCCGGCCCGATTATGTCCCGACGGTCGCCGTGGTGTCCGCAATCTTGCTCGGGGTGGCGGCGCTGGCGTGTCTGCTTCCGGCGCGCCGGGCCTCCAGAATCGACCCGGTAGTTGCCCTCCGGAACGAATAGCGCAGAAACGCCTCACGCTGATACCTGATGGAGCTGGACGTCAACTCCTGTCTGACGGCGAAGGGTAGAGTTGGCTGGACGCCGGACGCCGAAGCGTCGGAACCGAGAGGATCTCGCCCCTTGGCGACTACACGCGAGGTAACGCGCGCGTGCGCCTCGGCGACGACCAGCGTGGGCAACGGAGATTACTTCTCGCGAACGATAACAAAGGAGCCAGGTCGTGCCGCCGGCCGCACCACCCACCCGGAGTTCAGAGTGGCGCTCCAGGCGTCCCCCTTCAGGGTGGTCCCTTCGAGCGTTCCGGTAACCGGTACAGACAGTGTGGCCCCATCTGCAGCGCGCAAGACGCCGTCGTTGGCCTCGAGGCGGCCCCATTGACCGGATTGGGTGAAATTGTGAAAAAACACGGTACCGGCACCCGGAATGACGACGGAGCCGGTGGTGTCGCTGGTCCCTCTACCGGCGGCAGGCATCGTCAGCACGGGCCCATCAACGAAGCGTCTACGCAACTCGGCGATGCGGACCTGCTGCACCCGATCGCGGGCCTCCTCCGCCGTTCGCAGCCTTGCCCCATCGTAGCGCGCCGCTGCCACGGCAACATCCGTCGTCGGTGGCCTGTTGGTTGCGGAGGCGAGCAAGTCGCCAAGGTCCGAGGTGCCACGAACCTGTTGGCGCCATCCCGGCAGGAGATCGTCCAGCAGCACCCCGTAGGCTGGTCCTGACGCGGCTTCGAAATTTCCGACGAAGGACGACTGCATTTCGCCTCCTGCGGCTGCTGACGCTGCGGCACGGTGGGCATCCGCGGGCGAATTGGCCCAGGCCGCGATGCCGGTGTAGGAGGCAAGCCCTTCGCGAATCTCGTCGCGCCGCTCATTGTCCGCCGCGCTGGGAAACAGGCGGCGGCGTTCGCGCCGGAAGGCCAGCGCATCGGCGATCGCCTCGGCCCGATCGCTCGCGCTCGACTCGATCGCCCGTCGGAGCGCCCGCCATTCCAACTGCATCCAGACGCGCCCTTCGAGCGTATCGAGATGCTCGTTGTAGCCGTCGTTCGTTATGAGCCCCAGTTCGGGCTGAATGCGATGGAACAACCCGTGAAGCATGATTTGCTGGCGTACCTCGGCATCCTTCTCCGGGAGCATGTACAAGGGAAAGCTGAACCACCGCGACCCGCCCCAGGAGACTGGGCCATCCACGAAACCCGGCAAGCGGGGGGCCGGTCCCTCCGGTTCCGGCTGGCTTGTGGCACGCGTTCCGGTCGCCTGGTCAACGATCACCATCGGACCACAGAGCGACACACCCCACAGCCGGCCCGCGTCTCGCTCGCAGAGCTTCCTGGCTTCCTCGAACCATTGTTTGGCGAGTTGCGGTTGGATCTGCGCATCCGCAGCCGTTGCGGCGCCAAGCAGCGCGAGCAGCGGCAGAGTGTTGAACTGGTACCGAATCTTCATCGACCTCTCCCTTTGCCGAAGCCTACCTCTCCAAGCGTCCGATTTGTTGGTGGAGACGGCTTCAGAGTGATTATAAGGCGCCGACTCGATCCGGACGCTCCGCCGCAAGCTCGCGGAATGAGGTCATCAGATCCCCCCACCAAAGTCCAATCATGCGAATGAACGCCGGGCCCTCCTTGCCGTGACGCGCGGGATGATCGGCTCGCAGCGTCGCCCAGCCCGAGTGACGCACTGTGACGCGCGTTCCCGTAGGCACGGCTTCAAACACAACCTGCACATGCGTACTCTCGCCCGGGGCGAAATTCACTCCGCGCCATTCAAACTGGAACCGCTCGGGTGGCTGCCAGACCGTGATCCTTCCCTTCGTGAACACCTGCGGTCCTGACGGAGATTCCACCTCTTCTATGAATCGGCCGCCCAGCCACGGCTCAAACCGCACGACTCCGGGTTGTTTTCCCGCGATTCGAAACTTCGGCCCGGACCGCCACCAAAGGTCGGTCTCCTTCGTGAAAATGGCGAAGGCCGTTGCGGGGTCCGTCGACACGGTGACGCTCACGGTCACAAGGTCAGAAGCGGGCGGCATCATCGTTTTCCGGAGCCCTTCCGTCGGGTCTTCGAGCCTTCCACATGATCGCGGAAGGCGGCTAGCTCGCCGGTCCAGAAGGATTCCACTTCCCGCAGCCAGACCCGAAGCTCGTCGAATGGTTCCTTCCGCAAGCGGTAGATCCGCACTCTCGCGTCTTCTTCCACTCCTTGCTCGTGGATCAATCCGCTGCGCCGTAGCACTCGCAGATGCCGGCTCAGGGCCGGAGGCGTCAGCGAGAGGGCGGCGGCAATTTCCCCGGCGCGGCGGGGCTGCTCCTTCAGAAGGTCAATTACCGCCCTGCGGTTACGGTCAGCCAGCGCAGAAAGGGTAGCGTTGAGTTCCGTTTTCGGCACAGTTACTCACCGGGAGGATTCCGTATGCGTTCTGTGAACCACCAGAGATGGCCCTCGGGATCGAGCGCTCCATAGCTGCGGTCCACCCAGTGATCAGCGCCGTAATCGTGAACGGCGGGTTCTTCGACCACGATAGCGCCAGCCGCACGAGCGCGCGTGCAATGCTCATCCACGTTATCAACGAACAGCATCAGAGACTGGGTATTCGCTCCGCCGATCGAGCGTGGGCTCGCGCCACGCGGAACCTTCGGGCGTCTGGGCCTGTCTCCGCTCTGGCCCACCATCACGAGGGCCTCGTCATAGACGAGTTCGCTGTGCTCAATGCGCCCGCCGTCGCCCTCGACTTTCAGCCGCACCTCAAACCCGAAGGCGCGGCAAAGCCAGTCAATCGCTCCGGCAGCGTCGTCATAAAAGACCGCAGCCGATAATCGGGGCCAGCCCTTTGGTGTAGGTTTCATGTACAATACTTAACGCATGACGATACTATTGTCAATATGTAAAACATTGTGGAGGTGAGCGACGTGGACCCCTGGGTCGCAAAGGTGATCATTCTTTTGGCGACCATCGTGATGGTCGCCATCCGCGCGCCTCACGGGCAGCGGCGCCGTGGGATCCCCACGGTGAGGAGCCGCAAGGGGAGGCTTGAGATCGTCCTCTTGACGATCGCCTGGCTCGCCTTCTTCCTTCCACTGATCTGGATCGCTACGCCGGTGCTTGCTTCCGCGGACTATGCGCTTCGCCCGGTCCCGCTTCTCGCGGGCGCCGTGTGCCTTACGCTCGGGTTGTGGCTCTTCTACCTATCGCACGCGGACCTCGGCGCGAACTGGTCGATCACGCTCGAGGTGCTGGACAAGCACAGGCTTGTCACGCAGGGCGTCTACCGCCGGGTCCGTCACCCGATGTACACGGCTCTCCTGCTATATTCGGTGGGCCAAGCGCTCGTTCTCCCCAACTACGTGGCGGGCCTGTCCCCTGTCGTCACGATGGCTGTCCTCGTCGGCCTACGCGTCGGACCCGAGGAGCGGATGATGCTCGAGGAATTCGGGAAGGACTACCAGGAGTATATGGCGCTGACGAAGCGCCTGGTCCCCGGCGTTTGGTGAGGGTGAATGGGCAGCCGCCTACTCGACGCTGGGAATCTCCCGAAACTTGCGGCGACGTGCTCGGTGTGAATGACCACAAGCCGACTTCTGGCCCGCGTTGGGCCGGATAACCGCGGGCCGGACGTTACGGCCTCAAATTGACCGCAACCTGCGAGATCTTGGTTGCCACGTAATCCGACCGCAAGCTGCAAGATTAAATAGTAGTCGACTGATCGCGATTGAGCCTTCAGCGCTCTATGGTGCGAGAGGCTCGTGTACAATCGGACGCGCAGCGCATGCGTGAGTACGATCTGATTGCCGAATTGGTATCCGTCTGATCGCGGCCGGACCGTGGGTGTCGCGGACGCACTCGCGGTCGCCGCTACGCTCCCAGCCCACTCGCGGATTCTGGACATCGGCTGCGGCAACGGCGTGCCGATTACCGAGGCGCTCGTAAACGCCGGCCATCGCGTGGTTGGTCTCGACAGTTCTGCCGGAATGCTCGACCGCTTTAGGGCGAACCTGCCGGGCACGCCCGTCGTGCGCGGCGACGCTCGCCAGTGTCCTTTCGGCGACCGCACCTTCGACGGGGCGTTTTCGTGGGGGATGCTGTTTCACCTCCGACGCGTTGATCAGGCTGCTGCGTTCGCGAGCGTGTCGCGTGTGCTTAAGCCGGGCGCGCCGTTTCTGTTCACAGCGGCCGAAATCGATGATGCCGATGATGCCGGCATTACAGGCACGATGAACGGCGTGACGTTTCCCTACTACGCCATTCCGAGCTATCGAACGCTGATCGTCGAGTACGGCCTCGTGCTCCTCGACGTTCACGATGATCCCGGCGTGAGTACGTCCTATCTCGCTCGCAGGTCGCCGTGAAGCGAGGCAATAGCTCAATTACATCACCAGTAACGGCGAAGGGTAGAGTTGGCTGGACGCCGGACGCCGAAGCGTCGGAACCGAGAGGATCACTCGCCCCTTGGCGACTACCGGCGGGTAATCATCCCGTTCTTCAATGACATCGCTGGAGGTCAGCTTGGCTGTCAGACGTTAGGGCATCTCCCGTTTGACAACTATCGACATCTGAGTAAGAATACTGAGCATGGCCCGGCAGGAAGCTTTTCAAGGTTCTCTTCCACTCCTTGTTCTCAAGATCCTCGCTCGTCGCGGCCCCCTGCACGGCTACGGCATCACCGTCCGCATTCAAGAGGTCTCCGACGATGTGCTCCGGGTCGAGGAGGGTTCGCTCTATCCGGCACTCCATCGCATGGAGGAGGCCGGCTGGATCAAGGCAAAGTGGCTGACCACCGAGAACAAGCGCAAGGCCAGGGTATACGAAATCACTGCCGGCGGGCGCAAACAGTTGGATGCCCAAGAGAAGCGATGGCTGGCGGTCAACGCCGCCGTCGTGCGCGCTCTAAAGCATGCATAGGAGGATGCCATGTCGTGGCTCTCGCGTTTTCTGAACGTTCTTAGGCGGGACCGCCTGAACCGGGAACTCGATGACGAGATTCAGTTTCACCTCGCAGCCAGGGCGGAAGAGCTGGCGCGCGGCGGTATGAGCTCGCAGCAGGCGACAGAGCAAGCCACACGGCAGCTTGGTAACCCGCTTCTCCTGCGTGAGTCCAGCAGAGATGTCAAGCAGTTTCCGCGGCTCGAGTCGATCTTGATGGATATTGCCTTTGGTCTCCGGCTCTGCCGCAAGAACACAATCGTCACAGCGGCGGCGGTGGTTTCTCTCTCGCTGGGAATCGGCGCCTGTACCGCTGCCTTCTCGCTAATTGATGCGCTTATCCTGCGGCCCCTCCAGGTAAACGATCCCGAGCGACTCGTTTACGCTGTATATCTCTCACCAGGGGACCCGGATGATCGCGCGTTCTTCAATTACCCGCTTTTCGAACGCATGCGCGAAGCGAGCCGGTCTCAGGTGCAGCTCTTTGGCATGAGCTTCCAATCCAGGCAGGATGCGATGTTCGACGACGCCGGCGGACAGCCCGAGAAGGTCTACCCTCAGTGGATTTCGGGAGCCGCACTTCCTCTTCTCGGAATCAAGCCGGCGTTGGGCCGACTGCTAACCGGGTCCGATGATCTGAAACCGGGCCAGCATCCGGTGGCCGTGCTAAGCTATGACTTCTGGTCGCGGCGATTCGGCAGGAACCCGGGCGTCTTGGGCCGCTGGGTGACTGTTCGAGAGAAACAGCTACAGATCGTAGGGGTGGCAGAGAAGGGATTCACGGGCGTAGAGCCCGGAATTCATACCGACCTCTGGGTGCCGAACATGATGTGGGAGGGCGCCGCACTCGCATCGCCTGGCTGGAGCTGGTTTCGAATCTGGGGCCGTTTGCAGCCCGGCGCGACTGCGGACCAGGCGCGGGCGATCCTGCAAACGGTATACACGAATTTCCGGCGCGAGCGGGCCTCCGGCATGCGCGCCGATGTGCCGCGTGACAGCGTGGAGCGCTTCATTCAGACGCCGTTCTATTTGCGATCGGCGGCGAAGGGTCCATCCGGGCTCCGTCAGAGCTTCGAACGCCCAATGTGGGTCCTCGGGATCATCGCAGTTCTGGTTTTGCTCATCGCCTGCTCCAATGTTGCAAGCCTGCTGATCGCCCGGGCGGCGGCGCGCGACCGCGAGATGGCCCTTCGGCTCTCGATCGGCGCGGGACGGGGCAGGCTGATCCAGCAGATGTTGATTGAGAGCGCCCTTTTATCCATCGCGTCGTGTTTGCTCGGCGTCCTTCTCGCGAGCCAGGCAGGTCCGCTCATTACGGACATGCTGTCCACTTCCCAAAGCGTCGTTCGTCTCGACCTTCGGCTCGATTGGCGCGTGCTCTGTTTCCTGACTGCCGCAGGCAGTCTGACGACATTTCTATTCGGCCTGGCGCCGGCGTTGCGCGCTTCCTTGGCCTCGCCCAACGATGCACTGAAGTCGGGAAGTGGAAAGCAGACCGCAAGGATTGGTCTATTCCGCCCCTTGGTGGCTGCGCAGACTGCTTTCAGCTTCCTCGTGCTGTTTGTCGCCGGGCTGTTTCTGGCCAGCTTCGCAAAGTTGATTCGGACGGACCTCGGTTTTGATCGCAACAATCTCGTCGTCATCGAAGTGGAAGCCAGAGACTTGCGCCAGGGCGGGCAAAAGGCCTTCGCGGTGTGGCGTCAGCTCCTGGATCGTCTGAAGGAGAGCCCTGGAATCCAGTCGGCCAGTCTGTCCGGGTGGGGCCTGTTTGGAGGCTCCAGCTCGACGCAGAACCTGCGAATACCTGGACGACCGGTGGACGCTTTCGAGCACCACTATCTGCCCATCTCTCCGCGCTTCCTCGAAACCATGCGCATTCGCCTGGTCGGAGGGAGGGATTTTGAATGGCGTGATGGCCAGCAGGAGCCGCCATCGGCGGTCATTGTTAATGAGAGCTTTGCCCGGCGCAATTTCCCAGGTGAGTCTCCGCTCGGTAAGCGCTTCTTTCAGGTGGGAAGAGGAGGCACGTTGATCGCTCAAGATATCGTAGGCATCGCCGGAGACGTGAAATACTCGAGCGTTCGAGACGCAACCCCGCCGACCGTATACGCGCTTCTGCGGCCGGAGAGCTGGGCCGCGCTCCAGGTCCGCACACAGCTCGAACCAGCTGCCTTGGCCGCGCTTCTCCGGAACGAACTGCCCCACGTGCATCCGGCCTTTCGGATGACTGGCGTCACGCTGCAGTCCACTCTCGTCGACAATACGCTCGTGCGGGAACGACTGCTGGCGCTGCTTTCAGGGTTCTTCTCGATAGTGGCGATCGTGCTGGTCGCCGTTGGACTCTATGGCGTCCTCAGCTACGGTGTTGTCCAGCGAACCCGTGAGATTGGGATCCGCGTGGCCTTGGGAGCGCGACCGCTGCGAGTCGTGAGTTTGGTGCTTTCAGAACTAGGACTGGTAACGCTGATTGGTCTGGTGCTCGGTCTCGCAGGTGGGGTTGCCGCTTCACGGTTCATTACTGCTCTTCTGTATGACGTGAAGCCATGGGACATCTGGAGTATCGCTGCACCTTTGGCTTGCTTGCTCTTTGCTTGTTCGTTATCAGCCCTACTGCCGGCGTTGCGCGCAGCGCGCGTCGATCCCACGACGGCCTTGCGGTACGAATGAAGTACCCGCGGGTTTACCCGCGATCGACGGCGTAGTAGCGATCAGAGAATCCACAGAGGGCTGGTCAATCCGGAGGCGATGGATCACTCGCCCCTACTCGCGGGTGAGGAACTCTATGACCTCCACTTCTGGCAGGTATCACCTGGCTCCTTTGTGGAACACGACAGGAGACTCGACGATGTTTCAGATGGCTGGCTTCCGTCGCCAAGCCGGATACTTTGAGACTTACCGCATACTCGGCGAGGGTTACGCGATGAATCATTCACTCGGCCCGCAGCGCCTCTGTGGGCGCGACCCGAGTCGCACGCCATGCGGGAATCCAGCAGGCTGCCAACGCCACTACCGCTACCAGTGACGCGACTCTGGCGAGAACAGCGGGATCGGTCGCCTCTACACCAAACAGAAGTCCGGTCAGCAGCTTCGATCCGGCTATGGCGGCGGGTAATCCGATCACGACTCCCAACCCGGCAAGCCGCAAGCCCTGCCGGAGCACGAGCAGAACCACATTGCCGGAGCGCGCGCCTAACGCCATTCGGATGCCGAACTCCTGCGTCCTTTGGCGCACGGCGAAGGCGACTACGCCGTAAAGGCCTACCGCCGAGAGCGACAGCGCCAAGCTGGCAAACGATCCTAGCAGAATCAGATTTAAACGCCGGGGCGCCACTGAATCGTCAATCCGGTCTTGCATCGTCTCGGAACGCTCCAGCAGCAGTGCGGGCTCCATGCGCCGGAGTTCAGCCGTTAATGCCGGCAAGAGGGCTTGCGGATTGCCGCGGGTGCGAACGGCCAGATCCATCGTTCCCCGGAATGGTCCTTGTTGAACGGGCGCTTGCCCAAACGGCAAATATGCGTTGTAGCCAATGTCGGCGCCCAGGCCGACATTGCGGACGTCCCTCGCAACGCCAACGATCGTATACCACGTCGAAAGATCCCTCGATCCGATCTTGATGCGCTTGCCGAGGGGATCCTGATTGGGCCAAAAGCGCCGCGCCATGGACTCACTAATCGTCACTACCGAATCTCGGGTTGTATCGTCATGCCCGCCAAACTCCCGCCCGCGCACGAGCGGGATTCCCATTACCCGGAAGTACTCGGGAGTAGTGCGGCGGACCGATACGGTCCCCAGTTCTCCGAGTGCGCTTGGGCGCCCTTCGATGGTGAGGTCACCGCCAAATTCACCGCCTGAAATGGGCAGGGCTGAAGTTAGGGTTACGCCGGCAACCCCGGGAAGGGCAGCAAGCTGAGCGGTGGCGCGAGAGTAAAAAGCCCGAATTTGCCCGTCCTCCTTGTAGGTAGGCGGTACGTTGACGCGCAGCGTTGCAAGACCGTCGGGGCGAAACCCCGGATCGACGCCCAACAGGCGCTGCCAGCTTTGAAGCAGTAGCCCCGCCGCGACAAGTAGCACGATGCACATGGCTACTTCCGCCGTGACCAATGTTTGTTGCGCTGCGCTTCGCTGGCGGCTCTGGCTGCCTCGGGACCCGCTTCGCAGGGCATCGGTCGTTTCCACACGAGTCGCCCACATAGCCGGCAGGACGCCGAACAGCAGGCAGGTTACGACGGTTGCGGCAAAGGCGAAGACCAGAACCGGAGCATTTATGGGAACATCGGCGAGACGCCAATCGCTGCTCAGCCGCCGCAACGATCGGGTGGCCAGTATCGCCAGCCCCACGCCTGCAATTCCGCCGCATATCGCGAGTAGGGCTCCTTCAGTGAGAAGCTGGCGGATCAGCCGCCCCCTGCCTGCCCCAAGTGCGGTCCGTATCACGAGTTCCCGTGCCCTCGCCGTCGCCCGCACGAGCATGAGCGAGGCGACATTGCCACAAGCAATTAGTACTACTGGGTCATAAAATATTGGCGCTGTTGAAGATATCAGAGGGAAGTGGTTAAGTGAGTGGAGATGCGGGTCGTCCAAGCGCAGATCCAGACGGTGGAGGAGATTTATAAGGTGGTTTGGACGGCCGTTTCGATCAGA
>Ga0187893_10012526_pt1 | contig 12001 bp, 13 predicted proteins | sample MA1701074metaG_FD_139574 | JGI IMG/M metagenome (GOLD analysis project Ga0187893, IMG submission 139574) | White microbial mat communities from a basaltic lava cave in the Kipuka Kanohina Cave System on the Island of Hawaii, USA - MA170107-4 metaG ... | reverse complement strand
GCAGCTCGATATCGTGTTGGGCGGGATCCACTCCCGGTTCAAGCAGAGCCGCGCAGAGATGACGTCCCGGATCGTGAAGGCGCTCGGCAATCCCTACGTCAATATCCTGGCCCATCCGACCGGTCGCCTGATCGGCGAGCGCGATCCCTACGACGTGGACCTCGAGGCGGTGTTCGCCGCAGCCAAGCGACACGGCAAGGCCGTGGAGATCAACTCTCAACCCGCCCGCCTGGACCTGAACGACCACCACGCACGACGCGCAAAGGAGTTGGGGGTCATGCTCTCCATCGACACCGACACCCACTTTCTCGATCAGTTGGACAACATGAACCTTGGGATCGCCACCGCGCGCCGCGCCTGGATCGGCAAGGCCGACGTCATCAACACCATGCCGCTGAAGAAGCTCATGGCCTGGGCCCACAAGTCCCGCCCTCAATCCGCCAAGTAATCACCGTTGGGCTTGTCGGCACAAGCCGAGCTGCCTCCAATAAAACACACTTGACAACATATTAATAGTGTGTTATATGGTATCTAAAATACCACCATGGAGGACACAATGGCGCGCGTGAATGTCTTCATGAGCGATGACCTCTTGAAGGCCGTGGATAGCCAGGCCGAGATGGAGAAGATCAATCGCAGCGCACTGCTCCAAAAGGCGGCCGAGGGCTACCTCGAGCAAGTCAGGAAGGAGCGGGAAGAGGCCGAGCGTCGTCGGAAGATGCAGGAGGCCTGTCGCAAGATGGACGAGCTCGCCGCCAAGTTAGGCGACTGGGATCCCGTTGCGATCATCCGCCAGTTCCGTGACGCTCGGTATGGGTCGGCAAAGTGACCGTCGCCGCGTATCATCAGGGGTATGTGCTGGACGCGTCGGTCGCGGCGAAATGGTTTGTCCGGCAGGGCGAGGCTGACCGTGAGCTCGCCCTGTCGATCCGGGACCGGCACTTGTCCGGCCTGTGCAGACTGATTCTGCCGGAGTTCGCGCTTCTGGAGATCGGAAACGCCATTCGCTACAGCCCCCGCGCGCGAGAGTCTGATGGTGCCGCCGCGCTCGACTTGCTTCGCGACCTGAACATCGAGATCCGCGCGCTTTCGTGGGACCACCTTCGCAAAGCCAATGCGATCTCCTGGGCCTACAACATCGCTATGTACGACGCCGCCTACGTTGCCCTAGCCGAAGGCGTCGGATACCCTCTCCTCACGGCCGACGAAGGACTCTTGAAGAAGATGAAGGGCCACAGCATCGTCCTCCGTCTGGGTGACCTGGATGTAAGGCACATGAATGGGCTCGTGGTTGCCCACGACAAGGAACAGCATCGTCCTCCGTCTGGGTGACCTGGATGTAAGAGCACCGAGGTGAGCGAAGAACTGCAGGTTCTCAAGATAGTGGGGCAGCGGTTGGCCAGCGTCGGAATCGCGTATATGGTGACGGGGTCGATAGCGGTCAACTATTATGCTGTGCCACGCATGACAAGAGACATTGATGTTGTGGTGGCGCTGTCACCCGAGGACACCGATCGGCTGTACGCCCTGTTTGAGGATGACTTCTATATCGATCGGGAAACGGCGCTGCAGGCAATCGCAAAGAAGGACACGTTCAACATCATTCACAAGACCCTTGTCATCAAGGTGGACTTCATCGTGCGCAAAGAGAGCGAGTACCGGCTTGCGGAGTTCGCACGGAGAAGGCGGGTATCGGTGGAGGGTTTTGATCTGTTCATTGTAGCGCCGGAGGATTTGGTCATCTCGAAACTCGACTGGGCGCGAGACACCCGCTCCGAGGTTCAGCTCAGTGATGTGCGGAACCTTCTGGCTCGCGTGAAGGACCTTGATCAAGGCTACGTTGAGCACTGGGTCAACCGCTTAGGTCTGGATTCGCTCTACCGCGAGGTCAGTGGATGAACGACACAGCTCCAGAAATCGACCACAGATTCCGAGCAATGCTGCTGGAGCGTTCGGGGGAGGAACGCCTGAAGATGGGGTGCTCAATGCACGCGACGGCACAAGCCCTGGTCAAGGCCTCGGTACTGGAGAAGGATCCGCTGGCCTCCCCTGTCGTCCTTCGCCGGGCGCTCTTCCTTCGCTTTTACGGACACGAATTCGAGGCCGGGACTCGCGAGAAGATCCTCCTCGCCCTGGAGGGGGTTGGACAAGGAAAGGGCTAAGAGATTCTCCGTCTTGGATGGCTCGTATCTAGCCTATTCTGAGAACGGCGCGGGGAGCCCCTACCTGATCTTATCTTTTCGGCTGATTTGGCGGATCCAGGAGGACCATATCTAACTATTCCAGTATAGTCCAGTATAGGCTTGGAGGACTCCTTGGGTAAGCGGTCACCGCGTGCGCGCTAAGGCGACTACTTCAATGGACCACCATAGTGTTATAGCTCATGTTGCTGAAGATGGTCGTTGCCATGATCTATCCGACCACTTGACAGGCACCGCCAGGCGTGCCAGGGAAGCGGCACGAGATTTTGATTCAGCTTCTTGGGCTGAATTGGCTGGCTTGTGGCACGACCTGGGGAAATACTCCAAGGCCTTCCAAGACATGATCCGGTCGGCCTCAGGCATTGATGCTCATATCGAGACCCAGCCCAAACGAGTGGATCATTCGACAGCGGGCGCCCTGCTGGCGATTAGGGAGTTCGGCAAGATCGGATTCCCTCTGGCCTTTGTTATTGCTGGTCATCACTCTGGCCTGGCAGACAAGACCGATCTCGACGTCCGTCTTAGGGCCAAGCACGGTCTTCTGGACAAGGCTTTGGCCATGGGCGTGCCGAACGAAGTACTAACTAAACGCGAATTATCTCCTCCGTCGTTCTTGAAAACCGCCACTGGGAGGGACGCGGAAGAAAAGGCACAGAGCCAGGAGTTTTGGGTCCGGATGTTGTATTCCGCTTTAGTAGATGCTGATTTTCTCGATACTGAGGAGTTTCACGACATTTCGGAGGGGAGCAGGCGCGGACAGGGCCGGTCTATTGGAGAGACGCTTCTTCATCTAAAGGATAAGTTCGACAAGTACATGGGTAGGAAACTGGATCAGTCTGAGGATACAGTTGTGAACCGTATGCGCGCCCAGGTCTTGACAAGCTGCCTTGAAAAGGCTTTTGCGCCCCCGGGGGTGTTTAGCCTGACAGCCCCAACAGGAGCGGGCAAGACCTTAGCTGCTATGGGATTTGCTCTAAGCCATGCAGTCTACCATGGCCTCAGACGTGTGATTGTCGTAATACCATACACGTCGATCATCGAGCAGAACGCGGGTCAGTATCGCGAGGTGTTTGGAGCTGCCAATATTGTCGAGCACCACGCCAATCTAGACCCGGAGAAGGAAGACTACCGGAATCGCTTGGCCTGCGAGAACTGGGACGCACCGATTATTGTGACCACCAGCGTCCAGTTCATGGAAAGTCTCTTGGCGAACCGAAGTTCGCGCTGCCGGAAGCTGCATAACATCGTCCGGAGCGTGGTGATTTTTGACGAGGTCCAGGCGTTACCAATCGGGCATCTCATCCCGATCCTCGATCTGTTGAAGGAATTGGTCCGCAACTACCGCGTATCGATCGTCTTATCAACAGCGACCCAACCGGCGCTCGGCCAGCGCCCGTCAGGTCTTGGTGGTCGGTTTCCGGGGTTTGAGCGAATTGAAGAAATAGTTCCTGAACTAAGCAAGACCTTCGAAATCCTGAGGCGCGTGGATGTGAAATGGCCTGACAGACTGGACCAACCCACGGTGTGGGATGAGTTGGCTAGAGAAATCCTACTGCACGAGAGGGTGCTGGTCATTGTGCACAAGCGGGATGATGCGAGAACGCTGGCGCGACTTCTACCAGAAGGGACCTTTCACCTCTCCGCCTTGATGTGCGCTGCCCACCGATCCGAAGTCCTCGATAACATCAGGGACGCGCTGAAGAGATCGGGCTCAGTGCGTGTGGTCTCCACGCAGCTCGTCGAAGCCGGCGTAGACTTGGATTTTCCGGTCGTTTATCGAGCCTTCGCCGGGTTTGACTCGATCGCTCAAGCGGCTGGCCGTTGCAATAGGGAGGGAACGCTACCCGAGAGGGGACTCACGCGGGTCTTCGTCGCCCCCACGAGACCGCCACAGGGGACCCCACGCGTCGCTGCCCAAATAGCAGAAGGCATGCTTGCTGAGCAACCCGGTCTTGACCCATTGCGGGCTGACGTTTTTGAACGATACTTCAGACAGCTCTACTTTATGAGGAACTGCGACGCCCAAGGTATCCAGGCTGATCGCTGCGCTTTGAAGTTTAAGACGGTAGCTGGGAAGTTCCAAATGATCGAGGACGACGGGAGTGAGCCTGTGGTCGTACCATACGGCGATGCAACGGGACGGTTAGGCCTACTTCGGAGTTTCGGTCCTAGCCGCGACAGATTGCGCGCAATCCAGCCGTTTGTTGTCTCGTTGTACCCCCCACAGGTCCAGGCCTTGGAGCGTGCGGGGGCGTTAGAGACTATTTGGGACACGGTAAAGGCTCTGGTTCCCACCCACGCTTACCTTTATGATGCAGCGTTCGGCCTTGTCCTCGAGGGTCCATTGGCAGCAAATCCCGCGGATCTCGTTGTCTCGTAGCGGAGGGAGGTGGCGTATGTCTGAACGAAGTCCTACCTTCCGAGTTCATGTGGGAGGTCCCCTTGCCTGTTTTACCCGTCCCGAGTTCAAGGTGGAACGAGTAAGCTACGAGGTCTTGACCCCCTCGGCGGCACGGGGAATTCTCGAGGCCATCCACTGGAAGCCGGCAATCCGCTGGGTGGTGACCCGGATCCATGTCCTGAGCCCCATCAAGTTCATCGGCTTCCGCCGGAACGAGGTGAACTCCCGCGTTTCGGTTACGAACATTTTGCAAGCCATGAAAGGCACCTTGTTCCCTAGTTACTTTGCTGATGAAGACCGTGCTCAGCGAAACACGGTGGCCCTGCGGGATGTGGAGTACGTGATTGAGGCGCACTTCGTGCGAGGGGAGAAGTGGCATGACAACGATAATGTTCCCAAGCATGCCGACATTTTCGCCCGGCGTTTGGAGAAGGGACAAACATTTCATCAACCCTATTTGGGGTGTCGGGAATTCGCGGCATCGGTTGAACCTGCCGATGGACCATTGAAATGTCGGTTGCCCGCTGAGCAGCGGAACAAGGACCTTGGCTGGTTGCTCCACGATATGGAGTTCGGACCGCCTATACGTCCTCGGTTTTTCCGGGCCAGACTTGAGGAAGGCGTGATTGACATTCCACCCTTCGAGGACGCCATCGGTGTGATTTCCAGCGGAGCGGGAGGTAAGACATGATCCTCACCGCATTGAAAGAGCTGGCCGAGCGTGAGGGCCTGGTAAAGAATCCTGACTTTGAGCCTCGTGAAGTGGCCTACGTGGTAACGATCGGCCCCGGCGGAGTGCTTCATGGTCCGCCGGTAAGAACCGAAGGGCTCCCGACAAAAGCGAAGGGCAAGCGTCGCGCTCAAATTTTCGATGTCCCCAAGCGATCTGAACGAACCGTGCAGGATCTGCCGGAGTTCCTAGTTGATAAGGCCGAATATGTGTTCGGGTGGGTTGACCCCGAACGCCTGAAGAAGGACGCCGAACGCGCGGAGAAGGCCGCAAAGAAGCGGCACAAGTTATTTGTAGAGGAGATTCGCAGAGCCTTTGAAGACACTAGAGATGAGGCCTTGGGCGCGGTTGTTGAGTGCCTTGAAGCGATAGACACGGGGGCGGCTCAGATTCAGTCGCCAGAGGAATGGACCGCGGGCAACCTATTCGGGTTTGTGTACTCTCGAGATGAAGATGGGCCTCGCCTCATCTCCAGCCGCCCCATGATCGTCGAATACTGGGCCAGACGGCGACGCGAAAGAGATCGAGAGCAGGCGGCGCAGAAAGTTGAGCGCAAGTTTACCGCTGAAGAGAAAGATGAGGTTGCAGCGGAGGAGCTTATGACTCAATGCCTCGTTACGGGAAGATGGTGTGAGCCAGTACGGCTCCATCCCGCAATCAAGGGTGTACCCCCTATCCGTGACACAAAGGGGGGAGTACCGCTGACATCAATCAACCAGGAAGCATTCGAGTCTTACGACCTAAAGGAATTCGGGTGTGCTGCTATTTCCCAGGAAGCCGCGGATGCCTTGGAGAAGGCCCTAAATCGGCTTCTGTCCCCGGCATATCCCAACCCAAAGGATGGCACGCCTCTCCCGGTGCGAAATGTCCGCCTATCAGACGATACCGCCGTTGTCTTTTGGAGCCGTGAAGCATCTGAGTTTGTTGATTTCTTCTCTGACGCCGTTCAGGCCGACCCAGAAGCAGTCGCCGCGCTCTACAACGCCACTTGGAAAGGCCGAGCTGTCCGTCTTGATGATCCGACAGCCTTCTATGCGCTCACACTCTCTGGCGCACAGGGTCGGGCGACTATACGAAGTTGGTTTGAATCCACTGTGAGGGAGGTGGTGCATAACGTCCGTCAGCATTTTGACGACCTTCGAATTATTCGCCCGAAGGCCGAGGAGGGCCAGCCGTTCCCGCTGTGGCAACTCCTTAGGAGTACCGCCGTCCGGCGCAAAAACGAGAATATTCACCCCAACGCGGCCGCCGAAATGTTCGAAACCATTTTGAAGGGTCGGGGATACCCGCGCATTCTGCTCGACACGGCGTTGCGCCGAGCGCGGGTCGAGCGTGAGGTTTTCGCTGAGCGTGCAGCGTTGATCAAAGCGTATTTGGTCCGAGCCAGGCGGCTCCATATTCTAACGTCCGATTTCCCGGAGGTGAAACCCATGCTGGACAAAGAGTGTCCAGACACCGCGTACCGATTGGGCAGGCTGTTTGCTGTCCTGGAGAAGCTCCAAACTGACGCGACGCGGGCCGGTACGACTATCCGCGACCGCTACTACGGCGCGGCGTCGTCAACACCCGTCGTCGTTTTCGGCCAGCTTCTCCGCAAGGCCCCGCACCATGCGTCGAAGATTCCCCATGCTCCGTTCTACGAGAAGCTCATTCAAGAAATCCTAAGTGTTCTCCGGCCGGAAAAAGCGTTCCCGTCCGCACTCACCTTGGAGGAACAGGGACTTTTCGCGCTGGGGTACTACCATCAGCGCCAAGATTTGTTTACCAAGCGATCAGAGGGAGAAACGCCCGAAACTCCAGAAGGAGGAGAATAAGTCATGGCATCCACAAGCAAGCCCATCGCCAACCGCTACGATTTCGTCTACCTCTTCGATGTGACCGGGGGGAACCCCAACGGTGATCCGGACGCCGGAAACCAGCCGCGTATCGATCCAGAAACCGGCCATGGTCTGGTAACGGATGTGTGCCAGAAGCGGAAGGTCCGTAACTTCGTTACAATTACCAAAAGGAATGGTGACGGCCCCGCGCCAGGATACGACATCTACGTCAAGGAGCGAGGTATCTTGGCAAACGAGCAGCGCCGAGCCTACGTCGCTAAGAACCTTAAGGCGAGTGACCGACCCAATGAGGCTGCGCGAGAGTGGATGTGTGAAACCTTCTACGACGTCCGCACGTTTGGCGCGGTCATGACAACGGGCAAGATCGAGGGAGACGATAAGACGAAGTTTAAAGATCACATCGACCCGAAGATCAAAAGGCCCCAGTGGAACTGCGGCCAAGTGCGAGGCCCAGTCCAGATCACGTTCGCCCGTTCTGTCGGCCGGATCCTTACACTCGAGCACGCCATCACGCGAGTTGCGCTGACCAATATATCAGACACGGGCCGGGCGGCGGCAGAGGAGGCAGATGACGAGAAGGCCGCCTCAGGCCAGTTCGGTCGGAAGACCACGGTGCCGTACGCCTTGTACCGCTCGCATGGATTTGTTTCCCCGCACTTGGCGGCGCAGACTGGCTTTTCCAAAGACGACTTAGAGCTGCTATGGCAAGCTCTCAAGCAGATGTTTGAGCACGACCACTCATCCTCCAGAGGAGAGATGGTGGCGCGTCGCCTGATTGTCTTCAAACATGAGAGCCTGCTAGGAAACGCTCCGTCCCATAAGCTCTTTGAACGAATCAGGGTAGAGGTCAAACATACCCCCATCCGTGAGTATGCTCATTATGATGTCACCGTCGATAAAACCAGTCGGCCCGCCGGGGTAGAGATCATCGAGATACTGTAGTTCGATGCTCTGGAGTGTGACGTGAGCAGCCCAAGAGACCCTCCGCTTCAGGAAACAGATGCGTCTCGTTCGGAGACGGAAGGTTTGGAGCCTGTGATGATCTCGGCTCTCGAACACTGGAGCTATTGTCCGCGCCAGTGCGCTTTGATTCACTTGGAGCAGACGTTCGACGAAAACCTCTACACATTGCGGGGTCGAGCGGTTCATGAGTTGGTGGATGAGGTAGGGGTGGAGCAGAGAGAGGGAACGCGAATTGAGAGGTCTGTGCCTCTCTGGTCTACTCGTTTGGGCTTAGTGGGCAAGGCTGATATGGTCGAATTCCATGGAGAGACACCCTATCCCGTGGAATACAAGCACGGCCCAAGACGGCAGTGGGGCCATGATGACCTCCAGCTCTGCGCTCAGGCCATCTGCCTAGAGGAGATGATCGGGAAGGCAGTGCCCTGCGGGGCCATCTTTCATCATGGTTCCCGCAGGAGGCGAGAGGTGGTGTTTACTCAAGCGCTGCGGGTCCAGGTGGAGGAAACAGTGGGTGCAATCCGCCGGATGTTGTCGGAGGCGCGCCTTCCACCCGCTGTTAACGACGCTCGATGCAGGCATTGTTCGCTGAAGGATTCTTGCATGCCGTCGGTCGTCGCGGAGACCGGCAGGCTTCATGCGGTGCACAATACACTGTTCCTCGTGGACGATGCGCGGGCTGGGAGACGGCCATGAAGCAACTCCTGAACACACTTTACATCATGACAGAGAGTTCCTACGTTCACTTGGATCACGAGACATTGAAGGTCGAGGTCGAAGGGGAAACCAAGCTTCAGGTACCCCTACATCACCTGGGTGGTGTGGTTTGCTTCGGCAATGTCCTGATGAGCCCTGCGCTAGTACACCGGTGCGCCGAGGACGGTCGCTCCGTCGTGCTGCTGAATAGGAATGGTCGATTTAAGGCTCGTATAGAAGGTCCCGTCTCAGGGAATGTCCTCCTGCGCCGAGCGCAGCATTTGGTCCTTTCCGACTCAATCAAGCCGGTATCCATAGCGAGAAATATCGTGGCAGGCAAGATCCAAAATACTCGACAGATTGTCCTCAGGGGCGCTCGGGAATCAGTGACGCCAGAGGATGGCAATCGTCTGGAAGAGGCCGCGAGGCAGTTAGCAAATATCCTATCTCGGCTTGGCGCGAGTCAGGATTTGGACGAGATCAGGGGGTTGGAGGGTGAGGCCGCGCGGGCGTACTTTGACGTTTTGGATAGTATGGTGAGAGAACAACGAGACTCATTTCGCATGAACGGCCGAAGCCGCCGGCCGCCTCGGGACCGCCTGAACGCTCTGCTCTCATTCTTGTATGCCCTCCTTCTTAATGACTGTGTGGCTGCCGCAGAGGGCGTCGGGCTTGATCCGCAGGTTGGATTCTTGCACGCGCTTCGACCGGGCCGGCCTGCGCTCGGCCTGGACCTGATGGAGGAACTTCGAAGTGTGCTAGCTGATCGTCTCGTGCTGACTCTTGTGAACCGGAGGCAATTGGCCGAGAAGGATTTCATCGATCGGCCAGGTGGTGCAGTTCACCTGACTGATGACGGACGTAAGGAAGTCGTGGTGGCGTACCAGAAGCGAAAGCAGGATGAGGTTCAGCATCCGATCCTTGGTCAAAAAGTGCCATTGGGCTTGGTGCCTCACCTCCAGGCGCGATTCCTCGCTCGCTATCTGCGGGGAGATCTCGAAGAGTACCCGCCATTCCTTTATCGGTGAGGGCCGATTCCGGTGAAAGTCTTGGTTGCGTATGACGTGGTGACGGAAACTGCTGAAGGGCGGCGACGACTCAGAAAGGTTGCCCAGGTATGCAAGAACTACGGCCAGCGGGTGCAAAAGTCAGTGTTCGAGTGCTCAGTGAACGAGATGCAGTATGAGCGGATGCTTCAGGCGCTGCTGAAATGCATCGAAGAAGAAGAGGATAGCCTTAGGCTCTACCGATTGTTGGAGCCGTTGGATCGGAACATCGTGGCGTATGGAGTCAATCGGTATGTGGAGTTCGAAGATCCGCTGGTCGTGTAGTATGCGACTGCGCGAACCACAAGTGAGCACTCATTTCCGGGGAGAATCGCGTTCTCTCGAACCCTGCGATTTTCCAGGCTCTTTCGAGGCCTGTTCTCGTTCTCTCCGGCAGTTTTTTGACATAGATGAGACGCGGTCGCGGGAACTGATTCATAAACACTTGGTATCAGCGAACTTGACATCCGCACTGTAGCGCCCGACCTGAAGGTCGGGCGAGGATTGAAACGCTCGGGGACGTGAGTGGCCTGACGTCACGGCTCCGTAGCGCCCGACCTGAAGGTCGGGCGAGGATTGAAACAGCCGCACCGTAAACACGAGGGTGCCAGTCGCAGGTAGCGCCCGACCTGAAGGTCGGGCGAGGATTGAAACTGTTCGTCCGTCAGGAGGATGATGGCCGCGGCGTCGTAGCGCCCGACCTGAAGGTCGGGCGAGGATTGAAACCTCGGCTACATGATCGGCCGAGCTAACAGGGGCAGTAGCGCCCGACCTGAAGGTCGGGCGAGGATTGAAACACAAAGTTCACCACGATCTCGAAAACCCCGTCGGGTAGCGCCCGACCTGAAGGTCGGGCGAGGATTGAAACGCGATGTTGGCGACCTCGTTGAAGGTGCGAAACAGTAGCGCCCGACCTGAAGGTCGGGCGAGGATTGAAACATGGGGGCATGCCACCCGGGCGATCCAGTTCACCGTAGCGCCCGACCTGAAGGTCGGGCGAGGATTGAAACCCAGACAACGCGCTGGATGGGAGCCTGGTGACAAGGTAGCGCCCGACCTGAAGGTCGGGCGAGGATTGAAACCTGCATCGCCATCTGGTCAAGAGGGACTACCCGCGTAGCGCCCGACCTGAAGGTCGGGCGAGGATTGAAACAATGGGATGCGCTCGCTTCCCTATGAGACGTTGCGTAGCGCCCGACCTGAAGGTCGGGCGAGGATTGAAACCGTGACCTTTAACCGCGCCTACCGCGATCGCGCCAGTAGCGCCCGACCTGAAGGTCGGGCGAGGATTGAAACAAGGATGGCGGCAAAACTGCGCTCCTCATCTCACGTAGCGCCCGACCTGAAGGTCGGGCGAGGATTGAAACGAGCTCAAGGATCTCGCAGTAACTACCTGCTGGAGTAGCGCCCGACCTGAAGGTCGGGCGAGGATTGAAACGCGAACATTTTCGGGTTGGTGTCGAGCAGCTCGAGTAGCGCCCGACCTGAAGGTCGGGCGAGGATTGAAACTCACCGCCTCAGATGTACCTGGATGCTATGAGTTGTAGCGCCCGACCTGAAGGTCGGGCGAGGATTGAAACTGGGTAGGGAATGCTCTCGGTCTCACCGAGCAGGTGGTAGCGCCCGACCTGAAGGTCGGGCGAGGATTGAAACTCTGGCCTGCACGCGCTGACGATCTCCCTCACGAGTAGCGCCCGACCTGAAGGTCGGGCGAGGATTGAAACACGCGCCGGATTTCGGCATTTGATTCGGCAAGAAGTAGCGCCCGACCTGAAGGTCGGGCGAGGATTGAAACAATTCCGCCAAGGGGGCTGGGACCACTCATCGGATGTAGCGCCCGACCTGAAGGTCGGGCGAGGATTGAAACAAGCGCGAAGTCGCCTGCCACATCAACGAGATTTGGTAGCGCCCGACCTGAAGGTCGGGCGAGGATTGAAACCTCCAGGATCAGACGGTTCTGAAGGCGATCCTGCGCGTAGCGCCCGACCTGAAGGTCGGGCGAGGAGGTTCTCCCCACGCGCGTGGGGATACTCAGTTACGATGGCCTCATACGCCCATCCTGAGTCACTCGGGCCAATCCCGCACAACGCCACGCCGTCTCGCCAAGGCGTTAGCACTTGACACCGTAT
>Ga0187893_10012525_pt1 | contig 12001 bp, 8 predicted proteins | sample MA1701074metaG_FD_139574 | JGI IMG/M metagenome (GOLD analysis project Ga0187893, IMG submission 139574) | White microbial mat communities from a basaltic lava cave in the Kipuka Kanohina Cave System on the Island of Hawaii, USA - MA170107-4 metaG ... | reverse complement strand
TGAACGTTGTGGTAGTCGGCAATGTCGTAGCCGTCGTCGCGCATCGGCGAGGGATAAAACGGCATCAGCCAAATCGCGGTGACGCCGAGCTCGTGGAGGTATTGGAGCTTCTCCGTCAATCCGGCGAAATCTCCGACGCCGTCCTGGCAGCCGTCGTAGAACGCCTTGACATGGAGCTGATAGATGATCGCATCTTTGTACCAGAGCGGATCGTCTCCCAAGGCCTCGGAAGGTGAGGGGATTGCAAGCATTTATGTAGCTTCCATGAAGTAATCGAAGGTCTGCTCGTCCGTACCGATGCCCAGATCCTCGAGCGGCAGCCGCAACCTCCCCGCTTGGGTGCGGCCAGGGTCTAGATTCACCGCCAGGACGATCTCGACTATCTCTTCGCTGCGCTTGCTGTAGGCGATGAGCTCTGCGTTGTCGATCCATCCCATCACGGTGCATCGGTGGCGGCCGTCAGTCCAAGCTTGCATCGTGGTTCCATTCGCACCACTGGCTAAATTCACTGCCCATGAACAATACCTTCTTGCCCGGATGGGTATACAGGGAATAGGGATTTGAAAAGGTCTTTGTCTTTAAAAAGGGAAGATACGACTGGACCCGTCAGCTGTCAAACACGCGGATCCAGGATCGACGACACTGCTCGTTCGCCATCGGTTGCCGCCACACCCATTTCCCTTTCCTCGGTCAAGTAACCGTCTCCTCAATCTACCTCGCCCGGCGGTGTGATCCGCCGGCTCGCGCGGCTTACCACGTCTTAAGTGATCCGCTATTTCCCGACGCAAAACGTAGAAAAAATTTCGCCTAAAAGGTCTTCGCTAGTAAAGTCACCGGTGATTTCGCTCAAGGTTTGCTGGGCCAGGCGCAAGTGTTCCGCCACGAGCTCCTGTCCGCGCGCGGCGAGGAACGCCTCTTGGGCATCTTGTACGCACGTCTGTACCCGCCGCAGGGCATCCACATGGCGCTTGCGCGCACTGAAAGCACCGGCGGGCGCTTCGTGGTAATCGACGCAGCTTTCTAGATACTGCTCGAGGAGCGCCACGCCAGCGCCCGTCTTCGCCGAGAGGTAGACCGCGTCGCCGCTGGGGCCAGCACGCGCGGCCGGCTCCACGTCGATGAGATCGATCTTGTTATGTACCCAGGTCAGGCGCGCGCCCGCGGGAAGCCCCTCGATTTCATCGCCGGGATCGCGGATTCCGGGATCGCTCTCGTCAAGCACGAAGAGCACGTGATCTGCTTGCGCGATCGCCGCGCGAGTGCGCCGGATCCCCTCACTCTCAACCGGGTCGGATGTGGCGCGCAAGCCCGCAGTATCGGTGAAATGGAACGGCAACCCGCCAAGCCTGATCTCGACATGAATCGCATCGCGCGTGGTGCCCGCCACCGCAGTCACGATCGCGCAATCTTCGCGCGCTAAGCGGTTCAAGAGACTGGATTTGCCGACATTCGGGGGGCCAGCGATCACTACCCGCACACCGTCGGTAAGCATTCGCCCGAGGTTCGACTGCGTGATCAGCCTGGCGGTAGCACTGAGCGCGCCCGCCAGTTGCTCGCCCAAACCCGCCGAATCCGCCGCGTCGATCTCCTCCTCGGGGAAATCGAGCGTCCCTTCTAGGTGCGCCCGGACCGCGACGAGCTGCCCGAGGATCTCACGCACGCGCGCCGAGAACTCCCCTTCCAAGGAGCGTAGAGCCGCGCGCGCGGTTTCGGCCGTCGCGCTATTGATGAGATCCGCGATGGCCTCGGCTTGAGTGAGATCGAGTTTGCCGTTCAGGAAAGCGCGTTCCGAAAACTCTCCGGGGTGCGCCAGCCGGGCACCGAGGCTCGATACTCTTTGCAGCAGCAGGTTCAGCGCGACTGGGCTGCCATGAGCGTGCAATTCTAAAACATCTTCGCCGGTATAAGAGTGTGGGGCGCCGTAAAGCAGAGCGATCCCTTGATCCAGCATTTCCCCGCCAGTCCCAACAAAGCGTGCATAGGTCGCGACGCGCGGCAAGAGCGGCCGGTGAACGATGTTTTCGGCAATTGCGCGGGCCAACGGCCCGGAGACGCGCACAATCCCGATGCCTCCCCGTCCTGGCGGGGAGGCGATGGCGGTTATTGTATCCCGTTCAGGGGCTACCACGTGGCAAGGCCACGAACATGACTGACGGCAGCTTCAATTAACCTGCTTTAGCCGGCTGTGCCGCTTCGCCATATTGCTTGTTGATTAACCATTGCTGACCGATCGACAGTACGTTGTTTGCCAGCCAATAGAGGACCAACCCAGAAGGGAAGAACGCGAAAAAAACAGTAAGCACGATGGGCAGAAGCTGCATGACTTTCTGCTGCATGGGATCGATTGGAGTCGGGTTAAGCTTATATTGTATAAGCATAGTGGCGCCCATTAGCACCGGTAGAACAAAAAACGGATCGGGTGCGGACAGGTCTTTTATCCAGAATCCGAATGCCGCTTGACGTAATTCCACGCTTTCAAGCAAGACCCAGTATAAAGCGATAAAGACTGGGATCTGCACGAGGATTGGCAGGCAGCCACCGAAGGGATTGACCTTCTCTTCTTTGTAAAGCTCCATGACGGCTTGATTCATTTTCATGCGGTCGTCTTCGTGACGTTCCCGCAGCGCCTGCAAGCGCGGCTGGAGCTTCTTCATCTTCGCCATTGAGCGATAACTCGCCGCGGATAATTGAAAGAACATCACTTTTAAAATGACGGTCACAAACACGATGGCCCAACCCCAGTTCCCGATGAAGCGGTGAAGCCTCTCTAACAACCAAAAAATCGGCTTACCTATGAACCATAGCACACCGTAGTCGACCGTGAGCTCAAGCCCGGGAGCAATCTTCTCAAGGACATGCTGAAGCTTTGGGCCTAAGTAAATCCTCATGTCGATCGCATGTTCTGCCCCGGAGGGGACGCTCATTTCCGGACCGTAGAGGCCGATCAGATAGCGTTTACCGTCGTCCAAAACCTTTGAATAATAGTGGTAAGTCTCCTTGGGATCGGGAACTAGCGCGGCGACGAAATAATGCTGCAGTATCGCCGCCCAACCGTTAGCGACATCGCGTTCTATAGGCTTTTCTTGCATGTCATCGAAATCGATTTTCTCGTAACGCTTTTCCAGGCTCGAGATGGCGGCGCCGGTATAGGTATAAATAAAACCGCCCCCTGACTCTGATTGGCTACGCTGCAGCTGGGCATAAACGCGGCCATCCCAAGGCTTGGGTGCCTCGTTTGCGATTTCATAGCGCAAGTTGATGAGATAGCTACCGCGCTCGAAGGTGTAGATCTTCCGTACCGTAAGTCCTTGCACCGGCCCCCAGGTAAATACGACTTTTAGGGAATTCTTGGTGTTTTCCAACTCGTAATCGCTTTGCTCGCTCCGATATTCGCTGTGATGATCCGGGGCGATATCCGCGCTTCTTAACCCTCCTTGCACAACGAAGGTTAGCGATTCGCTCCGGTCAAGGAAAACAACCGGTTTGTCAGGGGCGTCCACAGACACGGGAAATTCAAGTAGCTTCGCTTTTTCGATGACCGCGCCTATCTTGTTGATGTCGAGATCCAGGACATCGGTTCTGACGCGGATGTACGAACCTTCCTTGCCTTCCGGCTCGGCCTCTTCGTCGGAAACCGCTGTGCTAGCCTCTTTGCCGTGCCCTACGGTGGGAATGTCGGCCCCCCCCTTAGGTGCCGTGCTCTCACCGGTTGTTGACCGCGACCGTGGGGATTCGAGGCTACCGTAATCCCGCTGCCATGCCTGCCAAATAAGCAGGGAAATAATACATAACCCTGCGATCAGCATTAACCTAATGTTATCCATCTATCCTAACCCTTAGCACGTGGTACCGGATCAACCCCTCCGGGGTGAAACGGATGACAATTGCATATACGTTTTATAGTCAAGCGAAGTCCCCGCGCTATACCATGTAATGCGATTGCCTCCGCAGCATATTGCGAACAACTGGGGTGGAAGCGGCAGTGCCGCCCCATGAATGGGCTCACAACCCTCCTGTACAGGCTAACGATAGAAATCAAAACTCTCTGCATCGCGCGATACGGGCCCAATGGAAGTCGAGTAGATCACGGAACTGTATTCCGGTGAGTTCGCACACGGGTTTACGAACTATGAGTAGCGTATCGAAGCCGGCGAGCTTTGGCTTGTGATGGCGAAAGAATTCTCGCACACGTCGTTTTAATCGATTCCTCTTTACGGCAAGGCGAACCTCTTTTTTCGGAACTGCTATACCCAACCTGGCTCGGGTCAATCCATTTCGGCATCTAAGCACAATTACGTGACGGTCGCTGGATTTGCATCGAGCTAAAAGAAGGCGTTGGAAATCCCGACCCTCTTTGACTCTATCGTCCGCTGAAAAGGATACTCGGGCCCTCGCTCGCTTATCAGTCAGCCCGTCAATCGCTTGCGGCCTTTTGCACGCCTGGTCTTGATCACCAGCCGTCCGGCTTTGGTTCTTATCCGGGCACGGAAACCCTGCGTCCTTTTACGCTTAAGCTTGCTGGGTTGGTAAGTGCGTTTCATGACAAACTGCTAGGGATAACCAGTACCCAAAGATATTCTATGAATAAGCTTATTCTGTCAAATCATGATCGTTTCTCCTTTGAAGCCACTGCGGGGTAGCTAAGCACCATGATCGGGTATAAACTTTTCTGCTCCTGCTCGTTTCTATAACACATATAGAGGAAGGTTCTATGCGGGGATCTTTGTGGCAACGCTGCCTCGCCAAACTAGAGTGCGAATTACCACCACAACAGTTCACCACCTGGATTAGACCCCTCCATGCCGTGGAAGAGGATGAAAATCTCAAGTTGCTAGCCCCCAACCGGTTTGTACTTGAGTGGATCAAGGACAGGTACCTTGAGCGGATAATAGACCTCGTTACTCATCTTCCAGAAGCCGAGGGCGTGAAGGTGTTCCTCTCAGTCGGGAGCCATTCTGTGCGAACATCGGGGGCTAAAATGCCGCATTGTTTGCCTAAGAGTAGCAACCGAGACGCCCCGATTAGCCGCGGACTAAAACCAGGCTTTACCTTTGAGACTTTCGTCGAGGGCAAATCCAACCAGCTTGCGCGGGCCGCGTCCCTACAGGTCGCCGAGAATCCAGGAGCCGCATATAATCCACTTTTCATCTGCGGTGGGGTTGGGCTCGGCAAGACACACTGCATGCATGCAGTCGGAAACATGATTTGCCGGATCCGCCCCAATGCAAATGTTGTATACCTGCACTCCGAACGCTTCGTAGCGGATATGGTCAAGGCACTACAACACAACACGATCAACGAGTTCAAGCGTTTCTATCGATCTGTTGATGCCTTGCTAATCGACGATATTCAGTTTTTTGCGGGCAAGGAGCGCTCTCAGGAGGAGTTCTTCCATACCTTTAACGCTTTACTCGAAGGTCAACAACAGATTGTTCTAACGTGTGATCGTTACCCGAAAGAGGTCCAAGGCGTCGAGGAACGATTAAAGTCACGCTTTGGATGGGGTCTGATGGTTGCCATTGAACCTCCGGAACTAGAAACCCGTGTTGCAATTCTAATGATTAAGGCTGAACTGGCACGAATCGTGCTTACTGACGAGGTTGCCTTCTTTATCGGAAAGCGCTTTCGCTCCAATGTAAGGGAGCTGGAAGGCGCACTGCATCGTGTCATCGCAAACTCCCAATTTACCGGACAACCCATAACCCTCGAATTCGCAAAGGACGCGTTAAAAGACCTACTTGCGTTACACGACAAGCTAGTAACGATCGATAACATCCAGAGAACCGTGGCGGACTTTTATAAAACACGGGTGTCCGACCTAGTATCACACCGCCGCAATCGCTCTATCGCGCGTCCTAGGCAAATCGCGATCGCATTGTCCAAAGACTTGACTAATCATAGCCTTCCAGAGATCGGCGATGCTTTTGGAGGTAGAGATCATACCACCGTTCTGCATGCGTGCCGAAAAGTATCCGAATTGCGCAAACTCGAACAACGCTTCGACGACGATTACTTAACGCTTTACAGGATCCTGACCACATGATGTGAATTCCCTGTGAACAATCCCATACGCGTGGTCACCATTTCTTCTTGTTCATCCCTTATCCACAGAAAGTCCGCTCGGTTATTACCTATATATTCAGCAAAAGGTACGCATTTAACCTCCTGTTTATTAAACCAAGCCTTTATCGATGCAGTTAAAATGCTTTGCGTTAATAGCGAAATTAATAAAAGCATATGAAATTATCTATTGAGCGTGAGAGGCTACTTTCGCCGCTGCAAAACTTGAGCGGGATCCTGGATAGAAATCAGTCCACCCCTATTCTGGGCCATGTGTTGGTATCGGCACGCGAAGATTCTGTGTCATGTTCGGCGACCGACATGGAAGTTGAGCTTGTCGTTGTTATTGAGCAAGGTGCGGTGGAACCAGGTGAGATAACTCTTCCGGGAAGGAAGCTATTAGATATTTGTAGGGCCCTACCGTCCGCGTCCCGAATCGATATTTCTTACCAAGGTGGTCAGAGCGTCATTCGTTCCGGGAGAAGCCGTTTTACGCTGCAAACACTGCCAGCAGCCGAGTTCCCAAGCTTTACGGCGTTTTCTCCGCGAGTGACCTTCGATATTACAAGCGGAGAATTACGGGCACTCTTGGAAGAAACGCATTTCGCTATGGCCCATCAGGATGTTAGGTATTACTTAAACGGCCTTTTGATTGAGGTTGGTCCAGGCCGGATCCGGGCGGTGGCGACCGATGGGCATCGGCTAGCCTTGAAAGACATACCAGGAAGTCCTGCTGTAGTGGAATCGATGCAAATCATCGTACCTAGAAAAGCGGTTATTGAATTGCTGAAAGTTCTAGATGGGGACAACGGCGAAGCCAGCCTATCGATTAGCGATAACCACTTTCAGGTAGAAGGAGCGAATGGTACGTTGACTTCGAAGCTTATCGATGGGCGATATCCCGACTATGAGAGGGTGTTGCCGCATAACACAAACAAGATCGTGATCGCCGATCGGGAGCTGCTGCGACAGGGACTGGCGCGTAGCGCTATCTTGTGTACTGACCGTTTCAAGGGCGTACGCATCTTGCTCGATCGGGATACATTACGCTCATGCGGTCAAAATGCGGAGCGGGAGGAATCGGAGGAACAGATCGAGGTTAGGTATAACGATGAGTTCCTGGAAGTAGGTTTTAACATCATCTATTTGATCGACGCGCTTGCGGCGATTAAGACGTCCCAAGTACGACTGGAATTTAAGGATATGGGTAGCAGTTGTGTGATTAAGCCGGACGGGGATTCGACGAACCTCTATGTTGTTATGCCTATGAGAATTTGAAAGGCGTATCTTGTTAAGGCTTGATGTGTGTGCGCTTTAGAGGTTTCACGTGGAACATAGGTGGCTGTGGTAAACTGTTATTCTTACAGCACCCCCAGACCCAGCATGCAAAGCTCCGCACGATACGATTCCTCAAATATCAAGGTTCTAAAGGGATTAGATGCTGTACGAAAACGGCCAGGGATGTACATCGGTGACACCGATGATGGTATGGGTCTCCACCACATGGTATTTGAGGTGGTAGACAATAGTATCGATGAGGCACTAGCAGGCTACTGCACGGAAATTAATGTCCGTGTTCATAGTGACGGATCGGTCACTGTTAAGGATAACGGCCGTGGTATCCCGGTTGACCTACATGTCGAGGAGGGGCGCTCAGCGGCCGAGGTCATCATGACGACGCTTCACGCGGGCGGCAAATTTGATGATGACTCTTACAAGATCGCAGGTGGCTTGCACGGCGTAGGCGTATCGGTTGTTAATGCGCTGTCGGAGTCCTTGAATTTAACCATTAATCGCGATCGGCAATGCTTTTATCAACAATACGTGGATGGGGAGCCCAAAGCCCCGATCCGGGTCCTCGGAAGCGCGATACACCGTGGAACCGAAATCCACTTTAAACCCAGCCCTAACGTATTCTCAAATATAGAGTTTCACTATGACATTTTAGCCAAGAGGCTACGCGAGTTATCGTTCCTGAATTCGGGTGTCAAGATCGATTTGGCCGACGAGCGCACGGGGCGAAGCGATACTTTTGAATATAAAGGAGGAATTGCCGCGTTCGTAGAACATTTAAATAAGAAAAAGACCCCCTTACACGTGAGTGTGATCACTATAAGTGTCGCTCGCGAGGGAATCGAGGTAGCCGTTGCGATGCAATGGAACGATTCCTATCAAGAGAATATCTTTTGTTTTACTAACACTATTCCGCAGCGCGACGGCGGTACTCACCTAGCGGGGTTTAAAGGAGGGATTACACGGACGTTTAACCAATACATGGAGCGGCAGGGGATCCTTCAAAAAACTAAGATTCTGGTCACCGGCGACGATGTCCGTGAGGGCCTAACGGCGGTCCTCTCTGTAAAGCTTCGGGATCCGAAGTTTTCTTCGCAAACAAAGGACAAGTTAGTGTCGAGTGAGGTAAAAGGTGTCGTGGAAAGCGTTGTAGCCGAGAAACTCGACGAGTTTCTGTTAGAGCGGCCAAATGAGGCGAGGGTAATTACCGATAAAATTGTTGATGCTGCCCGTGCGCGCGAAGCGGCCCGCAAAGCCAGAGAGCTGACCAGGCGCAAGACGGCATTGGATATTGCGGGCTTACCCGGGAAACTTGCCGACTGCCAAGAAAAGGACCCAAAACAATCAGAGATCTTTCTTGTCGAGGGCGATTCCGCTGGGGGATCGGCGAAGCAGGCCAGAGACCGGCGTTTTCAGGCTATCCTTCCGCTCAAAGGAAAGATACTCAATGTTGAGAAAGCCCGGTTTGACAAGATGTTGGCATCGGCCGAGGTGGGCACGCTGATCATGGCCCTTGGGTGTGGGATCGGTCGAGAAGAATATAACCCGGACAGACTTCGCTATCACCGGATCATTATCATGACGGACGCCGATATTGATGGCTCACATATCCGAACCTTGTTACTCACGTTTTTCTATAGGCAGATGTTTGATTTAGTGGAGCGGGGGCATGTGTATATCGCTCAACCGCCGCTTTACAGGGTGAAGAAGGGGAAGCAGGAACAATACATAAAAGATGAGCGATCCTTGCTGAGCTATTTGCTAATGAACGCATTACGCGACGGGCGGTTTTACACACCGGATGCTGCTTTCAAATCGGACGACGTCCATCGAATCGGGCAGGATTACCTCATGTGGCGTGAGTTGCTTAACCGCTTACAGAGATCACATAACGACGAGATACTGAAGGGCATCGGAGACATCCCGCTGCTGACCAGCGAAAAGCTTTCCGACGCGGATTCGCTCGCCATCTGGTGTGTGCACCTGGATCAACGGCTACAGCAAAGCGACCCACAAGGGAGATACACTACCCAATACGACCTGGGACCCGACCGGCCTACGACAGTCATCACCAAGAAGATCAGACATGGCCTCGAAGCTACCGATATCTACACGCATGATTTCTTTAAGTCCAGTGAGTACCACCGGCTGGTAGAGCTATCCGCGCACCTTAGTGCAGGTTTGCCGAACGGCACGAGGGTAGAAATAGGCGGTAAGTCATATCCGATCGGCAACATGAGAGAAGGGTTTGAGCGTATGTTGGAAGAATTTCGCGAGGGGTTGCAGATCCAACGCTACAAAGGTCTCGGTGAAATGAACCCGGAGCAGTTGTGGGAAACCACTATGCATTCTGAGTCACGGAGCCTATTGCAAGTGCGCATCGAGGATGCAGTGGCCGCAGATGAGATTTTCACGACACTGATGGGAGACCAAGTTGAACCGCGACGCGAGTTTATCGAAGTCAACGCTCTTTCGGTAGGAAACCTAGATACCTAAGCGCGAGAGAGCAAGAACACCGGTGCTAAGGCTTGGAATCGATAAATACCCCTTCTACCGGTGCGCACGTGCGGCAACCCACACATCGACTCGCCCCACCCCCTCGGAACGTAATAAAACCGCGAGCTCACCGGCTGTGTAGCCTGTTGTCATTACGTCGTCGACCAGGGCGACGTGCTGATATCGCACAGGTTGGTTCAATTGAAACGCGAGGCGCACGTTGCGGCGTCGCGCTTTAGCCGCTAGGCTAGCCTGCGGGTGTGTCTTTCGAGTCCGGACGGCTGCGTGGTGCAGCAGCGGGATCCCGAGGCATTCGGCGAGGGGCTTAGCGAGCTCAACGGCTTGGTTGTAGCCGCGGTTGAAGAGGCGTTTCCAATGCAGGGGAATGGGAATCAAGCACTCGGGCAAGTCGGTCTGCAAACGCGCAATCTGTTGATACATCAGACGCGCGACGAGTTCCGCGTAAGCGAGGCGTTGCGAGAACTTGATGGCTTTAATCAGCACATCGATAGGGAAGGCATAGTGATAGGGGGCTAAGCACAGTCCAAAGGGTGGCGGGTGTTGCAGGCAGGTACCGCAGATCGTATTCACCGGCAGTGGGAGGGCGCAGGTGCGGCACGCGTTTGTATTCGCCGGTAGGACGTCGGAACAAGCTTGGCAGAGGAAGCTCATTGAGGGGATCGGAGCATCGCAAAGAACACAGTGCATGGGCTATCCGTTAATCGGCAAGGGCTCGCGTACCGGTTTAATAACGTGGCTAAGAAAGACACACTTAACACCATGATGAACGCGCGTACAAGCGGCTCTTTGTTTCTCGATCCGGCCCCGAAATTCTTAGAGCCTAGGCATGACTGGAGAACGGAGGAGGCTGTGTATATATACAGTCTCCCGTTTTCGGATCTCCTGTTTCAAGCGCAAAGTGTTCATCGGCGATATTTTAAGTCCAATACTGTTCAGCTCAGCACATTGCTTAATATCAAGGTCGGGGGTTGTCCGGAAGACTGCGCGTATTGCCCTCAGAGCGCGCGCTACGGCACTTCGGTGAAAGCCGCACGCATGCTTGATGTTGCCATCGTCACGGAGGCGGCCGAAAACGCTAAACGCGAAGGGGCGACAAGGTTTTGCATGGGGGCCGCATGGCGTAGCCCGCGTCGAGATGATCTGGAGCGGGTGCTTGAAATGGTGAGTGTCGTCAAGTGCCTCGGTTTAGAAACATGCGCGACCCTGGGCATGTTAACGGCGGAACAAGCCGAGGCGCTAAAAGGCGCAGGGCTCGATTATTACAACCACAACCTCGATACTTCCCCCGCGTACTACCCCCGGATTATCACTACACGAACGTATGAAGACAGGTTGCGCACCCTCCGGCATGTGAGAGCCGCAGGGATGCGGGTATGTTGCGGCGGGATCATCGGTCTGGGCGAGAGCCGCCACGATCGCTGTTCTTTATTGATAACGCTCGCCAACCTTCCTGATCATCCCGAAAGCGTCCCAATCAATCTCTTGGTACGGGTAGAGGGAACGCCGCTGGGCGCTGCAGAGATCCCGGATCCCTTCGAGATGGTGCGCACCATTGCGCTCGCGCGCATCTTAATGCCCGCATCCTTCGTAAGGTTGTCGGCCGGCAGGAACAGCATGTCGGATGAGTTGCAAGCCCTTTGTTTTCTTGCCGGAGCTAACTCTGTGTTTTACGGACAGCAACTCTTGACGACGGAAAACCCCACGGCAGGCCATGATCGGCGGCTATTTCAACGCCTCGGGATCACGGCAGTTTGAGCACAGCGGTCTTATCCATACGAAATGTTGGTCGTTCCAATGCTTGGTTCGGACTGCTTGTGGCTGGATACAGGAAAAATATCGAACGCGAACAAAGTAAGCATGAAGAAGAAATGCAAGGATGGGAACCGCGCTGAATCGGGATGCCAACGTGCCGGCGTTCGACGCAGCCCTGCTTGCCGGGCTGCAGCACCTCAAAGAGCACTATCAATATCGCACCCGCCGAGTTAAAGAGGCCGCGGAAGGTCCGGAAATCGAAGTCGAAGGTCGTCGCTATGTCGATTTCTCCAGCAACGATTATCTCGGTTTAAGCGGCGACCCGCGCGTTGTTACCGCGTTTCGGCGTGGTTTGGGGCGCTATGGCGCCGGGGCCGGC
>Ga0187893_10012524_pt1 | contig 12002 bp, 12 predicted proteins | sample MA1701074metaG_FD_139574 | JGI IMG/M metagenome (GOLD analysis project Ga0187893, IMG submission 139574) | White microbial mat communities from a basaltic lava cave in the Kipuka Kanohina Cave System on the Island of Hawaii, USA - MA170107-4 metaG ... | reverse complement strand
TTGGCTCTATAGTCAGGGCAGAAGATGCGTGAAAGAGGCTTCTATGGCCAAACTCTACGCTGCAGAGGTGGTGCAGTGGGTGGCTACCGAGGCTGTTCAGGTACTTGGCGGATATGGTTATGGTGTTGAGTATCCTGTGGAAAGGTACTACAGAGATGCAAAACTTGCCTCTCTCACCGAGGGCACGTCCGAGGTCCAGCACATAGTTATAGCTCGCGAACTCGGCATTTAGTGGCGAGCAATGTGTTTCCGCTATTGCAATACCCATGAAATAGCAAAAAATTTTGGATTATTGTCAAGTTATGATAAATTCTTGTACCAAAAATATTTAAAAAGGAGGAGAAAATGGCAACCTCAATTCCAAGAGTGGAAGACACACGCAACGCATTGAAAAAACATAAGATTGTAATTGCAGGCGTAGGAGAAACAGAACAGGGCAAGGTCCCAAACAAGAGTTCCTTTCAATTCTTGTCCGAAGCCTCTAAATTAGCAATTCAAGACGCGGGTATTCAGAAAACAGATGTTGACGGTCTAGTAACCGCATTTTCACTTGTTGAACATACATTTATGCACTGCACCACTTTTGCCGATTATTTTGGCATGAGACCTAGATATTTTTCATCCATAGCAATAGGTGGAGCAACCGCCATTTGGATGGCAGCAGAAGCGGCTATGGCTATTATTTCAGGGCAAGCCGACGTAGTACTTTGCGTAAGAGGCGATAACACCCTCTCGGGCATCTCATCCTCTGGTATGGTCGCTTTAATAAGAGAGATGTGCCATGCTGAGTTTGAGTTCCCGTATGGTCTTACAACTCCGGGTGGATATGCCCTTGCTGCTCAGAGGTATCTCTATGAATATGGCTTAAAGCGTGAACACCTTGCCGCAGTAGCCGTTACGATGCGCAAACACGCCGGTATGAAGGAAAACGCTATGAATAGGGAGCCATTGGCAATTGAGGATGTTATAAAATCGCGCGTTATAGCAGACCCGCTTACAAAGTATGACTGTTCAATTATCTCTGACGGTGGAGCGGCGTTTATTGTTACAACTGAGGAAAAAGCAAAACAACTGGGGGTTAAGAAGCCGCTTGCCTATCTTTGGGGCATGGGACAGGGCTATTCTCATCAATACCTTACAACCCTTAAGGATTTGAACCAAATATATACAGCCGTTGAAACTTCGGGTCAGAAAGCCATGAAAACCGCTGGTATTACCACGAAAGATGTTGACATGGCATTTCTTTACGACTGTTTCACAATAACTGTTCTTCTTGAGATAGAAGGACTGGGGCTCGTTCCGAAAGGCGAGGGCGGGCCGTTTGCTCTCGAAGGCCGCATGGAAATTGGCAAGGACATGCCAGTAAACACACACGGCGGGCTTCTCTCTCAAGCGCATCTTGGCGGAATGCATCATGTTGTCGAGGCAACGCTTCAACTAAGAGGGGAAGCGGGTCCAAGACAGGTCAAGGATGCTGAGGTCGCCCTTGTGCACGGTAACGGGGGGATTGTCTCCGCTCACAGTACGATTGTATTAGGACAGCAGCCGCTCTCTTAACAAATGGCAGGATACAGGATCTTATCGTGAGCTCAGTCAAACGATATAAGACAAATCATATATCAGATAATTAAGGAGAATAAAAATGTCTGAAGCAACAGCAGGAAAAACTAAATATGAGAAACCTCTTCCGGAGTTTCGTCCTGAGACGAAGCCCTACTGGGAGGCTAGCAAAAGGCATGAGTTTATATTGCCAAAATCCAAAACAACAGGCGAGTTCTTCTTCTATCCAAGAGCTTTATCGCCAGGCGATGATATGACCCATGATATAGAGTGGGTGAAAGCAAGCGGCAAGGCTAAAGTTTGGACTTTTGCCATTCATCACATGGGACCCACGCCAGCTTATAAGAACGAACCTGCTTATGTAGTTGCCCTTGTGGAAACGGCTGAAGGTACGAAGATGATGACCAATATTGTAGGTTGCGATCCGAAAGAGGTCAAAATCGGAATGGACGTCGAGGTAGTGTTTGACGATGTTACACCGGAGGTAACACTGGTTAAGTTTAAACCCATGGGGAAATAGTAAAAGATGCAGAATATATGACTTAGTCACAAGGAGCAAAAATCATGGCACGTGAGATGGCCAAACTTTTCTATGAAGATTTAGAGGTTGGAGATGAAGATCATAGCAGCGGGAGAACGATTACAGAAGCTGATGTAGTGAGCTTCGCCGGGCTATCAGCCGATTTTAACAATATGCACATTGATGAGGAATTCGCTAAAACCACCGTTTTTAAGACCCGTGTGGCACATGGTCTTTGCACCCTATCAATTGCATCGGGACTCTGGTTTACAATGCCTAGGCTCGCTACAATCGCTTTTATGGGACTAGAGGACTGGAGGTTCTCAGGAGCAGTGAAGTTTGGTGATACAATCCGCATTACTAGAAAGGTGGTTGAGAAAAGGGAGCACAAGCGCCCTAACATGGGATTTCTCATATTTGAAGTGAATGTTCACAACCAAGTCAATGAAGTTGTTCAAAAAGGTAAGTGGGTGATTTTAGTTCAAAGAAAAGAGTCTTAATAAAAGCTTTTTTCATTCTTTATAAGATTCTTCTAAGCTTTAACTTGCAATTGTAACCTTTTTCAGAGTTGTATAGGGTACAACCTCTAGAAATAATAAGCCCGTTTTCACAAAAATTTGTTTATTGTCAATTGGATAGAGCTTACCAAGCAACTCATCAAGAGAATAAATTTGTTGATTAATAAAAAATATCTTGACATGAGTATGCAAAGTGTGCTAAATGCTATTGCATAGCGGTTAAAGCAGTTGCTTTAAGAGGCAGGGGAACTCTTTAAAAAGGATAAACAACACCAATAAAGGAGGTATGGAGAGATATGGTTCCTGTAGAAGCTTTGCTTGGTTATGTTTTGTTGTTAGTCGGGTTTGTGTTTTTTGGTAATGGGGCGACTTTGCTCGGCAAAACCGGAGCAAAAGAGATAGGCGTGTTAAACCTAGCGGTGGGTGTGCTTATCGCTCTAGCGGCATGGAAGCTTCATACGCTTGGGCTAACTGCTGCTACTGCCTTAGTTTCTGTATTTGCTTTGATTTACTTTATGGTGGCAGGCATCTTTTGTCTAGGTTATGATGCCAAGGGTCTTGGCTGGTATTGCTTGTTTGCATGTATCGTATTTGTGTGGTATGCCTACCACTTTTTCGGACTTGGGCCGGCCGGCTTTTGGTTTGCGGTTTTCTGTTTGGCATGGGCGCTGCTGGTCCTTCTAGTCTTTTTCGCACTTTCTATGGGGAAAGGAATAGCAGCTACCGTGGGCTGGCTTTTCATCATAGAAGCTTTTCTGACGCTTTTAATTCCTGGAATGCTACTTCTTACTGAAAAATGGAACCCGTTTGGGGGAGTTCCTGGCTAAGTAAATGCCATAGGGAATTATTGGGATAATAAGAGGATTATATCTCATTGATATGATCCTCTTTGTTTTATTGTTAGGATAGCTTCTCACTTGCGGATCCTTCTCTACAATTCCTTAATAATCAATTCCCTTACTTAATTCATCGTCTACGTTTAACAAGATATCTGAACGGTAGTTGTAGTATAAAAAATAATATAGAAGGCCGAAAAAAAATAGAAACGAAAAGCCATAGGTCACTAGGGCTAAGATATATTTTTGAATCCCATACACCCATCTGCCCCTTGATGATTACAGAATTTCCTTCAATTTCTGCTTCTTTTATCGATATTTCGAAATCGCCAGCCGGACTAATTACTTTCATGAAATCCTCTCCTTAAAGCCTCACTCAAGGAATAAAAACTGATTTTATAGCGTTTAATATGTTGATATTCTTCTTATGCATGTCGAGTGGTGGGCTACACCATAAAAGACGTGCTCGGCGGGTAAAGAAAAATTAATTAAGATTTGATATTGTCCCCACCAAAATCGGCAAGACATTTTATATATAGAGATAAGAAGGTTAAGTCTTAGTAGAATAGACTCAATGGTTCGTTATGTAAGAAAGGAAAAGCATGTTTGTACAACGAAACTCACGCAAACAATAAACAAATCCGTTCGTCCACATTAGGGAACACAAGATAGAAACTTGTTTCAGCAAAGAAAAACCAGGGATGCTCTTTCAAGAGCATCCCTGCAATTAATTTCCCTAGACTAAACCCAATTAACCCTGGCTATACTGTGGGAGAAGGAAGCGATGTTTCATGTTATATTTGAATGGTGTTGCGTAGAGAAGCATAGCAAAATCTTTATCTGGGTCTCTTGTAATTGTTTTAGTCCATATTGTCTTAGCTGGGGGAATAATCAAGTTGAACGTGAAGCTGATGATACCAACCACCTCTACGTTACCAAGCTGTCCGCCAAAATAGTCGTACGGTGTTCCTGACATATACCATGCGCGAACATCGGCGCCCGTTGCTGTGCGGATGCTTGCTGGGTTCAACTGGAAGCGGTGTCCACTTCCGAATCCCGGTGGAAGCTCGGACGGAAGATAGGTAACCTCGTGTATGCTTTTTATTACATCCGGTTCCGTGGTAATACGATAATTCATCCGGCCCCAGTCGGTCTTGCCATAGAATGTAGGTCTTGCTGAAAGAGGCTTGTCAGAATAACGACCGTTAGCTGTATGGAGAATATAACCACGACGCTCCATTATGTGGTTGAAGTAGTTATTGTTCGTTCCATGCTCAAATGCAGCTATATAAGCAGCCTTCTTTGGAAATCCAAATGGCTCTTTCCCAGCAAAAATTGGGGAGTCATTTGAAAGATACATATATGGATAGTATCCGGCTTTATATGTGTTGCCATCCGGTGAATTTACGGTGGCAGAGAAGGTGATTCCCATCTCCATATACGGCCCAAGCATCGTGTTTCTGTGTATAACATACCAGAACTCTATTACGTCATCCTGGACCTCTATAGGTTCGGGAGTGACGTGCTTCATATTCTTTATATCAGCGCGGATAACATAAGCCATCCAGCGGCTTTCTGTATAAGTCAGAGGAACGATGTCGTAGTCAAATACCGGATCCGCAACGCCCTGGCTTATAATGTGGATCCTATCTCTGTCTAATGGAAGAGGTGGTACTTCCCCTTCGGCTAACCATGGATAACTATATTCATTTCCCTGTACACCCATTTGAATAAACCTCCTTATCAAATTTTAGTTATGTCTTTCTAACACACAAAACCCATTACGATCCCTGGCTGATCGGGAACTGCTGACGGAGACCATACTTGTACGGTGTCGCGAATCCTCTGTAGCTAGCTGGGCGCTCGTATGTCTCTCTCCAAAGTATCTTAGGAACCGGAATTACAAGGTCGAATACGAAGGAAATACAACCGGTAACCTCGGTAATCTTTAGCTCAGTGCCCATGTTGTCGAATGGCGTTCCCTGCATGAACCAGTTAATTGCGTCGCCGGAAGCCGTGCGGGTATGCTCGGGCTTGACCGCGAAGCGATGCCCCTTAATACCGAACACGGGTGGAAGCTCTGAAGGTATATACGTTAGCTGCCACTCAGAACTCGAGACATCGGGTCTGGTTACAACCTTCATATTGAACTTACCCCAGTCAACTTTGCCGTAGAAATATGGTGGAGTTACCGGCTTATCATCGAATTTGCCGGTTGCGCTATGCAGTAGATACCCATTACGGGACATGGCAAACCCGAAGAAATCAGTGCCCTTCTCACCACCATGGGTGGTGATTCTGATATAAGACATCTTCTTGGGAAATCCAAGAACACGGCCTGCATCCACTGGAGCATCACCGGTGAGGTACATGTATGGATAATAACCGGCTTTCCAAACATTACCCTTCGGATCCTTGTAAGTAGCAGAGATTGTTACTCCAAACTCAAGGTACGGACCCAACATCGTATTTTTGTGTTCGACGTACCAAAACTCTACTAGGTCTGCATTGTCTCCATCCCACACCTGGAGGGGTGGATTAGGACATAACCTTTGTCTGGTTGCTTCCGGAACCCTAACAACAAAAGCAGACCAGCGACTATCCGTATAGGTGAGAGGGAGCACGTCAATATCCCAGAGCGGGTCGCTAGGGTTAGCGATGATCCAGGACTTTATGTCTCTCTCGCATGGTGGCGGCGGGACCTCTTTGGTAAGTTCCCAATACTTCGTAGGGACGTTTACATGAGTAGGCATATCAAAAACCTCCTATATTTGGATTTTTCAAACCGGATTGTTGCCAATCCTAGAGGAGAAACGAATTTAAGTAAACACGTTTCCATACCCCATCGCCTCATTTATATCAAAAACCAAGTAGTCTTGTCAAGAGGTTTTTTTAAGAAAGGGAAGATTTTTAAGTAACATGCTTAATTCTCAAACTGATAAAACGGCCAATACAGCTTTAGACAATAGCCTTGGACTTCAATACCTGAAGCACAATTGAAGCAAATTCCCCAATTTTATGTCGAACAAGTAAAGTAGCGTCTCCGTCATAAGAAGTAGGAGTGAGATTGTTAATAATTAGTTTCGCCCCAACTCGAAGAGCAACATCAGGAAGCATATTTGCTGGAGAAACCTGAAGAGAGGAACCAACGACCAGGAACAGGTCAGCCTGACGCGTTAACTCCAAGGACCTCTGCCATGGAGTCTGAGGCAACAATTCTCCAAAAAAAATAGCATTTGGCTTAAGCACGTTTCCACAACCTCTACATAAAGGGGGATTCTCTCCTGTCATTGCTCTTTCCATAATCCCATCAGGTCCATCCATCGGATACAAAGAACTACATCCCAGGCAAACAGCTTGCCTTAACGAACCGTGTAGTTCATAGACCCTGTTGGAACCAGCGTCTTGGTGAAGTCCGTCTACATTCTGAGTTATAATTCCCTTTAGTAAACCTTTCTGTTCGAGCTCCGCCAAGAGTTGATGCGAGTGGTTGGGTTTTGCATATCTGCGCAATGGGTAAAGCTCAAGCGCATAAGAATAATAACGTGCTGGATATTCTAGGAATCCTTCCAGAGATACTACGGATTGATCTATCTTCTCCCAAAGCCCAGTACCGGGAGAACGGTAATCCGGAATACCGGATTCAGTACTGACCCCAGCCCCAGTTAAAGCTACAACGTTTGATGAAGATAGCACAAGCTCAACAAACGCTCTAGCCCGATCCACTATAACATCATTCATAAATAACCCTTTTGCTTATGTAAAACTCAATAATGGAAATAAGTTAGTTCTATTTGCCGATATTAGAGAACCGGGTATTTAGTTTATCATGGAGCTCGCTTCAGGTAAATCTAAGATCGCTCTTTCACCGTATAGGACGAAACTTGTAGGACAGAATGTCGTTACCATTCTTGCCTATGCGGACGCGCCCAATGGTAATTTCAATTTTAGAGCCGAGCTTTAGTTCATCAAAATTGTCAGACTCTAATTGCGCCATTACCCTAACGCCCTCCGGGAAATCAACTAAGCCAAGTCCGTAAGGAACAGGGTAGTCCGGCATACTCCTTCTCACAACAGTATAGGAATGAAGAGTCCCCGTAAAACTAAGTGAGGCATCTTCCAAGTCATCAGAGAAGCAGTAGGGACATGCAAGGTATTTTGGAAATGTATATTTTCCGCAGGACTTGCAGCGCCCACCTATCAAATGCGGCTTCGGCTCCGTAGCAAACAATTCTGGCATGTAGTATTCCGGTTGACTTGCCTCTTTTTCGCTCATTTTGCTACATACTCCCTGTTATTATATTTTAGCTGTTGTAAGACAAAGCACTAAATTGATATTTCTTCGCGTCTTATGTAATGCTTTTGGGACAATAATTTCTATGTTTACGCTCTCCAAGGATGCTTATATTCCCAATATGCTTACCACGCAAGTAATCCCATCCATAGCTGGTTGAGCTCCGCCCATAGTTTCAATGATTCCGACCTTTGCCCCATCTACTTGACGTTTTCCTACCTCGCCACGAAGCTGCCATACAATTTCCGCGGTTTGCAACAGCCCAGTAGCTCCGAGGGGGTGTCCCCTTGAGAGAAGTCCTCCACTCGGGTTAACCACGATATCTCCTCCAAGTGATGTCCTATCTTCCTCAATTAGCCTTACACCGGCCCCTTTTTCGCAGAGCCCTAGGGCTTCACAAACTATCATCTCGGCTATTGAGAAGGCATCGTGTATCTCGGCTAAATCCATGTCCTCCGGACCTAGCCCTGCCATTTCATAAGCCATTTTAGATGTTCTCGCAACATTTTCAGACGGGTCGCATATCATTTTGGCAGGAGTGCTGTATTTGCCAGACTGAGCAGTGCAACCAAGCACTTTGATTGATTTTTTCGTAGCCAGGGTACTTACAAGCTCTCCAGAACAAAGTACCGCTGCCGCTGCCGCATCTCCAATTGGACAGCACTGATCTCGAGTTAGGGGATCGGCTATCATCGGCGATTTGAGTACTGCCTCGACGGTCGTTTCTTTCCTGTATTGAGCAACTGGGTTTAAAGAAGCATGTTTACGGCTCTTAACAACAACCTTTGCTATCTGTTCTGCAGTAGCTCCGTATTCTTCCATATAACGTTTTGCCCTCATCGCATAAAGACCTGGCATTCCCATTCCCATTGAGACCTCTATATCGTCCTCCTCAAGAGGTAATGGCCCTCCCGACATAATGCGGCTTAGATTCTCCACACCAAGGGCAAGAGCAATGTCGTATTGACCATAGGCTATCGACCTCCACGCTTCCCAAAACGAAAGCGTTCCACTTCCACATGCTCCTTCAACATTGATAACAGGCTGCCCAACCAGCCCAATTTCCTTGAGGGTTCTTTGTCCAACTCCCATTCCCTGGTAAACATGTCCACAGAAAGCTATTTCTATTTTTCGTGGATGAATACCAGCGTCTTTGATCGCAACCCATGCAGCTTCACGTCCTAAGATATGAGCGGGTTTATCTGGAAATCTACCACAAGCTGTTGTTCCTACGCCGAGAATATAAACATCCCTCATATTCAAACCTCCTTGGTGGAATTCTATTTATTTTAAATTATTTTAATCTTTAATTGCAAGCTATAATTTTTTAATAAGCAATAGCGGAACTGTCATCTGCTCAAAATGATTATTATATGATAACTGTATTTCAACAGCTTGGCCAAAAGATTCATAACTGGCTAAGCAATGAAGTTATGAAGTTGCATAGTTCTTAACTTCTTTACTTGAAACGGAAGACCAGCACACAGCGTGGCAAATGATTAAATTAAACAATCAATTTGATTTTCAAAGCCCGCCAAAATATAATAGCGTTTTAACAACAAAAAGCCGCCGAAGCTTAGTAGAGAGCCAACAACAACGGGCGGCAACCGGAAGGTGTGTTATGACACTCAAAAAACAAGATAAATCAAAAATAGTCCAGATTTGGGGAGACGTATTAGATGAGGGTTTTACAAGCGTTCCCAACATACTACTTCGATACAGATCAAACCTAAGAATAAAGTCTCATCACCTGGCTTTAATAATTGATATAATGTCATTTAAGTGGGATTCTGAAAATCCGTTCCCAAGTTACTCAGCTCTAGCGGAGAGAGCTGGTATGACAGAAAGAAGAATCATGCAAACTGCTCAGGAACTAGAAAAACTAAACTTATTAATAAGAACGCAAAGGTTTAATGAGGACACGGGGGTTCAAATAACTACTATTTTCGACTTTCGACCCTTAATTCAAGAGCTTAAAGGGGAAACGCATACCGTTGAGCCTCAGCGCAAACCTGGTAATACCCACAAGGCAATCACTTACAAAACAGAAGTCGACTCGCACCGAAAAGGGGAGGGTGAAAAATTTATCATGGGGAGGGTGAAAAATAGTTCACCCTCCACCCTGAAATATATTTCACCCGAAGAATACTCATATTTAAATAAGAACCAGATAAATAAGATTAAAAGTACCCATAAGGTAAAAATTACCCATAATAAAGAAGATACTGACCCAAAGATGTATGAAAAAGAAAGGGTGCAGGAATATTTTAGAAACGGGATTTTCAGAGAAAGACTGTTTGAAACATATGACAATTTACACAATATCAAATCAATTGAAGAGTTGGTAGAAGAGGCAGCTTATAAAGCTTGTAAAGAAATCATAGTAAACAGAGCAAACGAACTATTAAAACACAATATAAAAATAAACGAGGATCATATTGCGGAGACGGTGAAGCTAGAATTTCCATACAATAAGATTCCTAAAAGTTATGAAAAAGCGAGAAGCTTTTTTGTTGCAACAATTTGTACTATCACCGCCGAGAAGGTATCATCGCTTTTGTGAAGAAAACAAACATTAAAACCATAAAAAGTGACCCCAAACAAAGACAAGGGCCTTATTTCCTGATAATTTCTTATATTAACTATCTTTCCAATTTCAAGTTAAAACCCCTTCTGAAACGGTTTATGAGCTCCGTCTCATCTCCTATTTCCCTCGTATCAATATCCAGGTTGCTGACTGCGTCGATCATTGCTCTTAATATGGAGTTTTTTGTGATTCTTTCTTTTCTGTTGGCAGGGGTTCTCTTTTTCATTATTTCCCTTTCGAGTCTCGAGAGAAATTCAAGCTGGCTCTCTCCAAGTCTTAGAGTGAGTCGCACTTCATAAGTTTGGAACTTTGGAACTCTGGAACTTGCGTCTGGCTGGATAGGTTTCTCCAAGGAGGTAATGTCCGATTCAATCTTTTTTGTAGTTTCTTTGTCTTCTGCTTGGACAGTCGGTTTTATCCAACTAAGATCTTCACCAAGTACCTTCCTTCTAGACACTGCTGTCTACCTCCCTTGACAGGGTTTCATAGTCTTCAGCCCCGGCAGAGCGAGGATCATATAGTAGAATCGGCTTGCCGTGACTCGATGCCTCGGCGAGCCTAACATTTTTTCGTATTATCGTTTTATAAACCTTTTCTCCAAAATATTCTCTGATTTTTTCCATAACTTCACGCGAGAGGTTTGTTCTTCCGTCAAACATTGTAGGCACAATCCCGGTGATTCTCAAATCTCGGTTTAGTCTTTTTCTGATTATATCTACAGTATGAAATAACTTTCCCATACCCTCAAGTGCAAAAAACTCTGTCTGGACGGGAATAATAATTTCTTTTGCTACAGTCAATGCGTTGACCGTGAGAAGTCCAAGGGAAGGAGGGCAATCTATCAAGATGTAATTATAACTACTTGCTATTTTTTCAACAGCGTCTTTTAAAACCATCTCTCTTCCAACTATACCTGCAAGCTCTATCTCCACTCCTGACAGGTTTATATTGGCTGGAGCAATTAGTAGGTTATCAACTGCCGTTTGTTGGATAATGTCTGAAAATAACTTTTGGTCCATCATAACATCGTAAATACTTCTTTCTACTTCGTGGGGTTTCAGTCCAAGATGTATGGTGCTGTTTGCCTGAGGGTCTAAATCTAATAACAGAACGCCTTTGCCAGATATCGCTAGGTATGCACCGAGATTTACTGCGGTTGTAGTCTTTCCACTCCCGCCCTTTTGATTGATTATAGCAATTATCCTGCTCATTTATTATCTATTTTATCTGCTTTCTTTTGATAATTCTTGAACCTTGTTTATTAACCACCGGTCGAGCTCCGATCTTACAAAGCGCCACTCTCTACCTAATTTGAAAGCTGGAATATTATGCTCTCTTATATGACGATATAAGGTTCGAGGAGTTATTTTTAGATATTTGCTAGCCTCTTTGGTTGTTAAGACCTCTTCTTGAGTTATTTTATTCATCTCGACTTCTTGCATAAATAGCTTCTGATTGAATGAAGAAGAACCGCCGATTCGTTCGTAGTTAAATTGGGTGTTGTTGTGTGCTTGGTTGTTTGTTTTGCTGATTTTAGAGGACTATGTGTTCTTTGTCAATCGTATGTATTGGTTCAATACATATGAGAATAATCAGAGGGGTAATTGGTATTGATAATGCCACGATCTTTAAGGAACTGCAAAGGAGTCTTGTACCCTAGGGCCTGATGGGGTCTAACGCAGTTATA
>Ga0187893_10012523_pt1 | contig 12004 bp, 9 predicted proteins | sample MA1701074metaG_FD_139574 | JGI IMG/M metagenome (GOLD analysis project Ga0187893, IMG submission 139574) | White microbial mat communities from a basaltic lava cave in the Kipuka Kanohina Cave System on the Island of Hawaii, USA - MA170107-4 metaG ... | reverse complement strand
GGAGTCTGGCCGGCCGCGACGCAGTCGTGTCGGTGGACACGTCGAGGAAGCGGCCGGCCGGACGACGCAGCGGATGGTGTGCAGACCGCGCTCGCAGGCGACGGGCTCATGAATAGGTCGGGCCAGCCCGACCTATTCACGAACCGCCAGCCCGGAGTGCGGCCTGCGCGCGCCGGAAGGAGCCCGGCCTCGGGCGCGGGCCGGCTTGCGCGTACGCGCGAGTCCACGCACTGTCCCCCGGCTGCCGTGCCCGCACCCTCCCCGGAGGACCCATGCCGACGTCCGTGCCGCGACCCGCCCGGTTCCGCGCGCTGCTGCTCGCCGCCTGCCTCGCCCCGCTCGCGATCGCGCCCGCCCGCGCCGCGGAGGCCCCCGACGTGCGCCTCGGCCGCGACGTGGCGCCGCGCTTCCAGGCCGTGCACTTGAAGCTCGACCCCGACAAGCGGAGCTATTCCGGCCGCGTGCGCGTGGAGCTCCAGGTCGCGCGCGCCACCGACACGGTGCGCTTCCACGCCGAGGGCCAGCGCCTCACGCGGATCTCGCTCCAGCAGGGAGCCGATTCCGTGGCCGTCACGCGGACGAGCGGCGACCACGGCCTCCAGACACTCGTCACCGCGCGGCCGCTCCGCCCCGGCGCGGCGGCGCTGGAGATCGAGTTCACGCACCTCTACGGGACGCGCGCGGTGGGCCTCTACCTTGCGGTGCGCGACCTGAAGGGCTATCTCTTCACGCAGTTCGAGTCGGACGACGGGCGCGAGGCGTTCCCGTGCTGGGACGAGCCGTGCTTCAAGTTCCCCTGGCAGCTGACGCTCGAGGTGCCCGCGGGCCAGGAGGCGCTCACGAACACGCCGCCCGAGCGGACGAGTGAGAAGGACGGCTGGAAGACCATCGCGTTCAGGCGCACGCCGCCGCTCCCGAGCTATCTCATCGCCATCGCCGTGGGTCCGTTCGAATACGTGCCGGTCGCCGGCACGAGCGCGCCCACGCGCGTGGTCACGTGCCAGGGCCAGTCCCGCCTGGCGGGCGTGGCGACCGAGGTCACGCCGCCGCTCCTCGCCGCGCTCGAGCGCTGGTTCGGATCGAAGTACCCGTTCGAGAAGCTGGACCTGATCGCGGTCCCCGAATTCGCCTACGGCGCCATGGAGAACCCGGGGCTCATCACGTTCCGCGACGACCTGCTGCTGCTGGACCCCGCGCGCGCGACCGTGTCGCAGCGCCGCTCGAACGCGACCGTGATCGCGCACGAGCTGGCGCACATGTGGTTCGGCGACCTCGTCACGATGGAGTGGTGGGACGATCTGTGGTTGAACGAGTCGTTCGCCGACTGGCTGGCGAACAAGATCACCGACGCGGTGTTCCCGAACCTGCGCGCCGGGCTGCACGATCTGCAGAGCGTGCAGCGCGTGCGCACCGGCGACATCCAGCCCTCGACGCGGGCCATCCGCGACCGCACCACCAGCTCGGCCGCGGGGCTCCAGAACGTGGGGCTCGTCTACAGCAAGGGGAACGCGGTGCTGTCCATGTTCGAGCACTACCTGGGCGCGGAGGCGTTCCGGAAGGGGGTGCAGGCCTACCTGAAGGAGCACGAGTGGGGGAACGCCACCGCCGCGGACCTGTGGGCCGCGCTCGACCGCTCGAGCCGCACCGACGTCTCACGCGCGATGACCACGTTCCTCGATCAGCCGGGCGTGCCGCTCCTGCGCGTCGTGCCCGCGGAGGGCGGCGTGCGAGTGACCCAGTCGCGCGTGAGCCCGTACGGCGTCTCGCAGCCGCCCGTCCGCTGGCGGGTGCCGGCCACGCTCAAGTGGTCGGACGGGCGCACCGTGCGCACCCAGCGCGTGCTGCTCACGGAGGAGTCGGCCGTGGTGAAGCTGCCGGCCAGGCCGGCGTGGGTGATGCCGAACGGCGGCGGGCACGGCTACTACGCCTGGAGCGTGCCCGAGGAGTGGATGGCGGCGCTGGCCGAGCGCGCGAGCGAGGTGCTGACGCCGGACGAGCGTGTCGCGTTCCTCGGGAACCTGGGGCTGCTCATGACCACGGGGGAGGTGCACGGTGACACGTACCTCGCCGCGCTCTCGCACTTCGGGCGCGACCCCGAGCCGGAGGTGGTCTCGAGCACCATCGCAGGACTCGCTTCGGTGAGCGTGCCGTTCGTGCCGGACAGCCTCGCCGCGCTGTTCGCGGTCTACGTCCGCCGCACGCTGTCGCCGGCGCTCGAGCGCTTCGGGATCGAAAAGCGCCCGGGCGAGGACGAGACCGTGTCCACGATCCGCGGCGATCTGCTGCGCTGGCTCGCGCTCCGCGGCCGGGACGAGAAGGTGATGGCCTTCGCGACGGACGCCGCGAAGCGCTACCTCGCGGATCCGGGCAGCGTGGAGCCGGGCCTGGCGGGCCCGTCCCTCTCGGTGGCGGCACGGCGCGGGGACGCCGCGCTGTTCGATGAGTACCAGCGCCGGTTCGAGACCAGCGACGTGCCGGCGATCCGCCGGCAGTTCCTGGCGGCGCTCGGCGGGTTCGAGGACCGCGCGCTCGAGACCCGCGCGCTCGAATACATGCTCTCGGACAAGGTCCGCCCGACCGAGATGTTCGTGCTCATGCAGGGCGCCCAGGACCGCGACGAGTCCTACGCCGACCGGATGTTCCGCTGGATGCAGGAGAACTACGCGAAGCTCGCGGAACGCCTGCCGCCGCCGGCGCTGCGGTTCATGCCGATGATGGGCTCGGGCTGCTCGGCGCAGCGTCTCGCCGCGACCCGCACGTTCTTCGCCGATCCCGCGCGCGGCGTGCCGGGCGTGGAGCAGACGCTCGAGCGCGTGGGCGACCTCGTGAACACGTGCCTCTCCCTCCGCGAGCGGGAGGGCGAGCGCGTCGTCCGCTACATGCGCGGACTCACGACCAACTGACGGGGCGCCCGGGGCGCGCACGAGCGCCCCGGGCGCCGGACTTCACTTCTCCATCCTGAGGACGACCCGGGCCTCGTCGGTCTTCGCGCGGGCGACCAGGCGGACGTGGTCCACCTTGCGGCCGTCGCGGAAATCGAGCAGCGAGTAGAGGCCGGGGCCGTGCGTGCGCTCGGCGAAGTCCACGACCCGGGCGTCGCCATTCTCGAACACCACCTCGGCCCAGTCGGCCTGGACGCGGCCCGAGACCACCTCGAGCCAGAGCTTCGTGCCGCGCGAGTCGGCGTTGAGCGTGAGCTCGGTCCAGTCCTCGTCCTTCCGGAGCGACTCGCCGTTCTCCCAGACGAGGATGTCGCGCGCGGGAGCCGCGCTCGCGGCCACGATCACGCCGGCGAAGACGACGGGCGCCAGGTAAAGCGCGGGCCGCACGCGCACGACGACGCGCGCCGGCCGCACCACCACCACGCGCGCCGGCCGGCGGAGCGGCCAGCCGCGGTGGACGACGACCGTGGTGCGCTTGTGCTTGTGGCGGACGACGACGCGGCGGGCGAACGCGGGCTCGGCGATCTGGAGCCCGAGCACCATCAGCAGGGCGATCGAGACGAGTCGCAACATGGGTCACCTCCGGATCGGGGGAGCCGCGCCCCCTGGCGCGACGCGGACGAGCGGGAGCACGAGGCATGCCGTGGCGGGACGGGTGCGGAACTCGTTGCACCGAGCCACGTGAACGCCTCGCGCCCCGGCCGCCCGGCCGCAGCATGGCCGCGAACGTACAGCAGGCCGTACGCGGCTGGACAGCGCGCTCACGGCGCCGGGGGGGTGAGCCTCATCGTCGTGATGCCGGGGAGCTCGAAGTAGCCGGAGAACAGGCGCGTGACGCCGAAGCTCAACTCACCACCACGGTTGAAGGTGGCCATTCCGTGCCGCTGGGCCTCGCCCGCGTTGAGCGTGAGCGCCCAGGAGTCCTCGAGGAAGTAGGCGAGGCTCGCGCTCACCTGCACCTCCCAGCTCCCCACCCGGCGCGCCGGGCCCCGGCCCGTGGCGAGCACCACGTGGCCGGCGCTCACGCCGCCGACCCAGCGGTCGGAGACCAGGTAGCTCGCCGAGAGCTGCGTGGCGGCCGACACGAACGAGCCGCTCTCGCCGATCTGGGTGGTGTGCGAAGCGTCCGCCTGCCACCGGAGGCCCATGGGCCGGTGGACCTCCGCGACGAACGCGGTGCTCACGACATCCTGGCGGTCGTCGCGCTCGGTGTCGGTCCGGAACTCGCTCGTGAACGTCGGTGTGCCGCCCACGAGAATCGTGTACGAAGCGGCCTGCTCGTCGCTCGAATGCAAGCGGACCGTGGAGAGGACCACGGCCGGCCCCACGAACCAGCCGATGCGGCGGGCGGCGAAGCGGTTCGGGAGCACCGGCTCGAGCACGCGGTGAGCGCCGTAGGCGTCGAGCGAGCCGTGCTCGAGCGCCCCGTCGTCGCGCAGCACCTGCTCGAGCGCCTGCCAGAAGTACTTGTCCGGACGCTCGTGGGCGAAGCCACGGAGCCGGCTCGTCGCGAGCAGCGCGGCCACCTGGTAGCGCGCCTCGGGCGAGAGCGCACGCCCCAGCGCGCCCGTGCGCCGGAGCCGGTCCTCGAGCACCTGGGCCTCGTAGACGGGTGTCGCGTCCCGCACGCGGCCGAGGCCCACGCCCGCGCTCACCGAACCCTGGTAGCTCCACGAGCCGCGCCCGCTCGACGCCAGCGTCCGCTCCGTCTGGCTCGCGAGGATGCGGGTGCCCTCGCCGGAGGTGAACCGCTGCGAGAGCGAGTAGCGGTGGGAGGTCGAGAGCGTGATCCCGATCGGCGTGCTCCAGGGGTACCGCCGCCACGAGGCCCCGGCGTGGAAGGACTCGTCCAGGAGCTTCCCGGCGTTGTCGCCGACAGCGACCTGGAACGCATCCGCGACCCGGGTCTCGTCGTGACTGCGATCGCCCCGGAGGTCCGCGGCCAGGCTCCAGTTGAAGGCGGAGGGCTCCGAGTCGAAACCCCGGAGCACGCGCACGCCCAGGTTCCCGCGGAAAGCCCCGGCCCGGAACTCCGCGCCGAACGGCGAGTGGTTGTCCCGGTGGCTCATCGCTCCGGCAGCCGAAGCGCTCGACTGCCACCAGCGATGCTCGGGGATGCGCCAGGCGCGGTAGGCGGAGTCCGCTTCGGAGACCGCCGCGGCGGAGCGGCCCGCGGCGAGGACGATCGGGAGGAGCGCGAGGGCCAGCGGGGCGAGGCGGCGGGACGCGCGACGCATGGGGACCTGCCTTGAAGAGGGCATCACGGGGAGCGTGAGAGCCACCAGGGCAGCAAGTGTGGTCACGGGGATACGCCTCCCGTCGATGGGTATTCCACCCACGGGAAGGCGGGCCGCGGCCGGCTGCTCACCGCACCGCCCGCGTCGAGTCGCCGTACTGCCAGTCGTCCCACACGCGGAGCGCCGGGATGCCGTGGCCGGCGTACATGTACGAGGTGCGCGGGTCGCTCTCCACGGCCAGGTAGCGCGTGCCGTCCGCGGGCCGGCCGTACTTCGGGAAGATGCGCGTGAGCAGGACCTCCTGCTTGAACACCGCCGGCATCTGGTCGCGGTCGTTGAAGTACGCCTCGTCCGGCTTCCAGCCGAGCAGGCTGTCGATGCGGGCGAGCGTGCGCTCGCGGTAGCGCTCGGGGCGCGCCGTGATCAGGACGACTTGGCCCGACCGCACGAGGTCCAGGAGCCAGCGCCGGTAGCGCTCGAACTCGAGCCGCCGGCCGAAGTCCTCGCCGCCGAGCCTCGCCGCCTCGGCCTGGTTCTCGACGAACGTGTAATTGAGGTCGAGCAGGACGATCGGCTGGCGCCGAGCGGGGGCCGGTCGCTGGTCCGCCGCGACGGCCAGCGCCGCGGCTAGCGCGGCCGCGAGCAGGACCGCGGGCAACAGGGCTCTCCGGTGCCACATGCGGGGCTCCTTTCGAGGTGGGGTCCGGAACCAGCTAGAAAAGCCCCCGGACCCAGCCGCCGTCCACGGGGATCGAGGTACCGGTGATGTAGGCGGCCCGCTCGGACGCGAGGAACGCGGCGAGCGCCGCCAGCTCGTGGGGCGTGCCGAGCCGGCCCATGGGGATCTGGCGCTCCCAGCGCGCCAGGGCCTCCGACTCGGCGATGCCCTCGCGCTTAGCCGTGGCGGCCGCCAGCTCGGAGACGCGCTCGGTGCGGGTGTAGCCGGGCACGAGGCAGTTGACGGTGACGCCGAACGGCGCCACCTCGTTCGCGAGCGTGCGGGCCCAGCCCGTGACCGCCGCGCGCAGGCTGTTGGAGAGCATGAGGCCGTCCACCGGCTGCTTCGCCGCGATCCCGGTGACACAGAGGATCCGCCCCCAGCGCCGCTCCTTCATGCCGGGGAGCACGCGGCGCGTCAGCTCGACGGGGGCGAACAGCACGCCCTCGGCGGCGCGCCGCCAGGCGGCGGCGTCGTGTGATTCGAACGGCCCGGACGGCGGCCCGCCGCCGTTCGTGACGAGGACGTCCACCTTCCCGAACCGCTCGAGCGCGGCGTCCACGAGCGCGGCGACGTCTTCGGGGCGCGTGACGTCGGCGGCACGGGCCAGCACCTGGGCGCCGGTGGCCGCGGCGATCGCGCGGCCCGTCGCTTCGATCGCCGCCGCGTCGCGCGAGCAGAGGGCGAGCTTCGCGCCCTCCGCCGCCAGCTCCTCGGCGATCGCGCGCCCGAGACCCTTCGAGGCCGCGGCGACCAGCGCCACCCGGCCGGTGAGACCCAGGTCCATCGCTACTTCCTCAGGTAGGCGTCCGTCCTGTTCACCCAGTCGTGGCGCGGCGGGCTGAAGACGTCCACCACGAACACGTCGTCCTGGGCCTCGGCCCGGTGCGGCACGTTGGGCGGCAGGTGCAGCACCTCGCCGCCCTTCACGTCCAGCATCCGCTCGTCGTCGCCGATCCAGAACCGGAGCGTGCCGCGCATGACGTAGCTGAACTGCTCGTTCACGTGGGCGTGCTTCGGCGCGCCGCCGCCCTTCCTGAGATGGACCTGCGCGATGGTGATGTGCTCACCGGAGACGAGCTTCCGGTCGAACGTGGGGTTCACGTGGTCGAGCGGCAGCTCGTCCCAGCGCGTGTGCGTGACCGGCTTCAAGGTCTCCATCGGGGTCTCCGGGGTTCGGGGTTCAGACGACGTCGAACGCAGGCGCCGCAGGAACGGCCCCGCACGCGACGGCGCGCTGGTAGAGGAGCGCGAGGCCCGCGCGGCCGCGCTCGCCCATGTCCAGCGTCAGCTCGTTCACGTACATGTGGACGAAGCGGCTGCCTTTCGCGGTGTCGAGCCCGCGGCCGAAGCGGAGCGCGTAGGCGAGCGCTTCGTCCTCGTGCGCGAACGCCGCCTCGATGCTCTTCCGGAACGCCGTGCTGCACGCGCGCATGAGTTCCGGCCCCAGGTCGCGGCGCACGACGTCCAGGCCGAGCGGCACGGGCAGGCCGTCGCGCTCCTTCCAGAGCTCGCCGAAGTCCAGCACCTTCGTGAGCCCCTCGTCGCGGTAGGTGAGCTGGCTCTCGTGGATGATGACGCCGGCGTCCACCTCGCCCGCGAGGACGGCGTGCGGGATGCGGTCGAACGCCACCTCCACCGGCTCGACGTCCGGGCACTCGGTGCGCAGGAGCAGCGCCGCCGTGGTGAGCAACCCCGGGATCGCGACGCGCTTCCCGGCGAGGCTCGCGGCCGTGCGCCCTTCTCGCGAGACGAGCACCGGCCCGTAACCCCAGCCGAAGCTCGCGCCGCACGCCATCACCGCGTAGCGATCGGCGAGGAACGCGAAGGCGTGAGCGCTGCACGCGGTCATCTCGAGGTCGGCGTGCACGAGCGCGCGCGCGTTGAGACTCTGGATGTCCTCGAGCACGTGCTCCACCCGGCAGCCCTCGACCCGGGCCTCACCGGTGTGGAAACCGAAGAACATGTACGCGTCGTCGGCGTCGGGGCTGTGGCCGAAGCGGAGCGAGCGGAGCGCTGTGGAAGTGCCGGGCATGGGGGTCTCAGCGGTGAATACGCGGGCGTCGGGCGAACGGACCGTCAGAGGCCGCAAGATAGCGCACGCGACCGCACCCGCCGAACGGCCGCGGGCACCGCGCGTCACACCCCCGCGCTCACCACGCACGCCGGGGACGCGGCAGGGCGCGCCCCCGTCGTTCCGAGGCGGGCGCGGTAGCGCAGGTGTCGCCGGCGCGTCCATTCCACGATCGGTCCCCACGCGGCGTGCGTGAGTCGGTGGCGGATGAGGGATTCTCACATCCGGTTCGAGCGCTTGTACAGGTACGACATCGCCAGGTAGGGCAGCACCGCGTCGGCCTGACGGGGGCGGCGGCGCCAGATGGACGCGTGCGAGAACAGCCGCGAGTAGCACCAGGCGTACCCCTTCGCGAGCTGCTCGGGCGTCATGTGCCGGGGCTGGAACACCACGTGCGAGGTATCGTAGAGCGACCACCTCCGATGGAGCAGCCGACCCTCGCTCTCGAACTGCCGGAAGAGCGGCGTGCCCGGATAGGGCGTGAGGATGTGGAACGTCGCGCACTCGAGGCGATTCGACTCCACCCACTTCGCCGTACGCTCGAAGACATCCGGGCGATCGTGGTCGAATCCGAGCACGAAGCTGCCGTTCACCTGGATGCCGTGATCGTGCAAGAGCGCCACGCGGCGCGCGTAGTCCTCGGGCCGCGGGCTCCGTTTTCGCTGGTCGGCGATGTTCTCCGCCTGCAGCGACTCGAACCCCACGAACACGCCGGTGCAGCCTGCGAGCGCCATCTCGCGGATCACGTCGGGGTGGTCGGTCACATCCAGGGAGACCGCCGCGCTCCAGATGCGCTCGAGCGGTCGCAGCGCCCGGCAGAGCCGCGTCAGGTACTCGGGCCGCGAGCCCAGGTTGTTGTCCACGAACACGGCGTAGGGCTGGCCGTCGGCAAGGATCTCGGCCGCGACCTGCTCGGGATCCCGCAGCTGGTACGGCATGTGGAGGCCGTCGGTCGAGAGGTAGCAGAACCCGCATCGGCTGTGACAGCCGCGGGTCGCGATCACGCTCGTGCTGGTCAGGAAGTCCCGGCGCGGGAGCAGGTCGCGACGAGGCGCGGGGTCGTCCCGGTAGGGACGGCGGAAGCTCCCTTCGTAGAGCGGCCGGAGCACGCCGCGTTCGGCGTCGCGCAGGATCTCGGGCCAGACCTGGACCCCTTCTCCCGGCGCCAGCGCGTCGGCATGAGGTGCGCACTCCTCCGGGCAGGAACGCACGTGAAGGCCCCCGAGCACCACGCGGGAGCCTCGCTCGCGGTAGAAGCGGGCCAGCTCGAACGCCCGCTCCGCGAACGTGAGATGAACGGTGATCCCCACCACGTGTGGGACGGGATCCAGCGGTGGCGGGCCCTGCAGGAGGTTCTCGTCCCAGTAGCGCACCGACCACTCGGGGGGCGTCGCCCCCGCGATACTGGTGAGCGCGAGCGTCGGCGTGAGCACGTGCTTGCCGAAGCTGGCGTGCGGGTCCTTCGGGTAGAAGGGATTCACCAGCAGCGCGTGGCGCTCGCGCACGGGCTCTGCTCGCCGCTCTCGCGGCAGGCGGGGTGGTTCACGCATCGCTCGAGGAAGGAAGCGGGACCCCACGCGGACCTCCGCCCGGCGGTGGTCGTCCCGCCGGGATCGCCGCAAGCTATCACCCGGCGGGAGGCTCGCGCGCGGTCCACGGTCTCGCCCGTGCGCAGACGGCCGCGCCGCGAGTCAGGGGCTGACCTGGCGCAGTTCCCCCCGGGCAGGCTGACGCGGCGCCGGACGCCGGATCGCGCGGACCATCCCGAGCACGCACCAGGGCAGCAGGTGGCGGAGCGTCCAGCGCGCTTCGCGCACGGCGGTGCCGAGCGCGCCGGGCGGCGGGACGGCGGGCAGCGGCTCGCGCCAGCCGCCGCCTGCGTCCGGGAGGCCGAGGGACTCGGCGAGCGCGTCGGCGATGCGTGCGTGCCCGGCCGGGTTCGCGTGGATGCGGTCCTCGTTCCAGAGCCGCGCATCCGTCGCCACCGGGTGCGCGGCGAAGTCCACGAGCCGGGCACCCGTCCCGGCGCAGACGGCGCGCAAGCGCTCGTTCATCGCCCGGATCCGCGGCGCCACGAGGCGCGCGAGCGGCAGGAGCGGGGAGAGCTCGGGAAGCGTGAACGTGAGCACGGTGGCGCCCCCCGCGCGCAGCGCGCGCTGCATGGCCTGCATGTCGGCCGTGAACGCCTCGAGGTCGAAGCGGAGCGCGAGCACGTCGTTCGTGCCGCTGAAGAGCGTCGCGAGATCGGGGCGGAGCGCGAGCGCCGGCGCGAGCTGGCGCTCGCGGATCTCGCGCGTGGTGAGGCCGCGCTCGCCGAGGTTCGCGTAGAGGAGCCCGCCCTGGGCGGCGGCGAGGCGCTCGGCGAGCCGGCGCGACCAGCCGCGGTAGCCCCGGCGCGCATCCCCGTCGGCCAGGCCCTCGGTGGAGCTGTCGCCCAGCGCGACGTAGCGCTCGAAGCGGGGAGCGCTCAGGCCGGCGTGTCCACGCGGGCGGCGCCGGGCGTGAGGTAGCGCTCGAGCCGCTCCAGCGCGCGCGGCCACGCGGCGCGCCACTCGGCCAGGTGCGGCGCGAACGCCCCGCCGTCGGGGACCGTGTGGCGGACGTCCACGCGGGAGCCCTGGTCCCGTTCCGCCACCGCGAAGCTCACCTCGCCCGCGTCACCCCCCGGGTAGCCCGCGTGTCCGCCGCGGAAGCTCGCCCGCACCGGGGGCGCGACCTCGAGCCAGCGCGCCTCGAACGGGAGCCCCGACGAGCCCGGACGCGCCCAGCGGAGCACCAGCGCCCCGCCCGCGCGCGGGGCGCTCTCGGCGGCGTCGCAGAACCAGCGCTCGAGGTGGCGCGCCTCGGTGAGCGCGGCGAAGGCGCGCGCAGCCGGCGCCGGCAGCGCGCGGCTGAACGCGAGCACCTCGGCGGTCACGCCTGCGGACTCGCGGCGCGCGTCGCCCCCGCACTGCGGCGCAGGTTGCGCCGTGCGTGCTCGCCCGCGCGGCGGAAGATCTCGGCGCGCAGTGTGTCCAGCCCCGCGCCCGTCAGGGCCGAGACCACGAAGCAGCCGGGGAACTCCACGCGCAGGCCGGCCTCGGCGTCCTCCTCCAGCCGGTCCGACTTGTTGAACACCATCAACCGGGGCGGGGGTACCCGTCCGGAGGACGGGTCAACCTGGCCGAGGATCTCGTCCATCACCTGGTCCACGGCCACGATGTGGCGGCGGAAGTCGGGGTCGGCGGCGTCGGTCACGTGCAGCAGCAGGTCGGCCTCGATGGCCTCGACGAGCGTGCTGTGGAACGAGGCCACGAGGTGGTGCGGGAGCTTGCGGATGAACCCGACCGTGTCGGTGACGAGCGCCACCTCGCGCTCCGGGCTCACGAGCTGCCGTGTGGTGGAATCCAGCGTGGCGAACAGGCGGTCCTCCACGAACACGCCGGCGCGCGTGAGCGCGTTGAACAGCGTGCTCTTGCCGGCGTTCGTGTAGCCCACGAGCGTGGCGCGGAACTCGCGGCGGCGGCGCGCGCGCTGCGTCTCGCGCTCGCGCTCGACCGCCTCCAGCTCTCGCTTCAAGCGCGCGATCCGCTCGCGCACGAGCCGGCGGTCGGTCTCGAGCTGGGTCTCGCCGGGGCCGCGCGTGCCGATGCCGCCGGCCTGGCGCTCGAGGTGCTTCCACATGCCGGTGAGCCGCGGGAGCGTGTACTCGAGCTGCGCCAGCTCCACCTGGAGCCGGCTCTCGCGCGTGCGCGCGCGCTTCGCGAAGATGTCGAGGATCAGCTCGCTCCGGTCCACGACCTTCCGCGAGAGGGACTTCTCCAGGTTCTTGACCTGCGCCGGCGAGAGATCGTCGTCGAAGATCACCAGCTCGGCGTCGCGGGCCTCCACCAGCTCCTTCAGCTCGGCCACCTTGCCCTTGCCGAGGAACGTGCCGGGGTGCACCTCGCCGCGGCGCTGCACCAGCGTGTCGGTGACGATCGCGCCGGCGGTGTCGGCGAGCAGCGCCAGCTCGTCGAGCGAGCGCTCGAGGTGCGTGCGCTCGTCGCCGCCG
>Ga0187893_10012521_pt1 | contig 12007 bp, 8 predicted proteins | sample MA1701074metaG_FD_139574 | JGI IMG/M metagenome (GOLD analysis project Ga0187893, IMG submission 139574) | White microbial mat communities from a basaltic lava cave in the Kipuka Kanohina Cave System on the Island of Hawaii, USA - MA170107-4 metaG ... | reverse complement strand
GTGATCCGCGAGGGCCAGCCGCGCAATCACACGCAGGCCATCCCGAGCCCGGCCTATATCTACGGTGCGATCAAGCCCGCCGGCGATTGCGACACCGGCTCGCTGATCACGCGCGCGCTCAACCTGCTCGCGCAAGATGGCGCGGTGAGCCTCGCGCGGCATCCTTACAACGATCGCGTCTGCCCGGCGCCCAGCCGGGTGTCGAGCGCGCAGTTCCGTATCGCGGGCTGGCGCGCGGTCACTATCGGCGTCATCGACGACGCGAAAGGCGCGCTCGCCAAGGGCCATCCGGTCATCATCGGCTCCGCCATTACGAAGGACTTCACCCGCCTGCGCGGCGATGCGGTTTGGCGCGGCGAGGGCGAGCGCATTCCCGGCGGCCACGCGATGACGCTGGTCGGCTACGACGAGCGCCGCCAGGCCTTCAAGGTCATCAACTCCTGGGGCACGCGCTGGGGCGACGGCGGCTTCGGCTGGATCGGCTACGAGGCCTACCGCGCCTTCGTGCGCCAGGCCTATGTGATGGATGTGGCGGCCGGCCCGGGCCCAGCGCCGTTCACGCCGGCGCCGCCACGGCGCATCTCTACTTTCGAGCCGGGAATTGCGATTGACGGCAACATTCTCCCCGGCGGCATCGCTGACGCGAGCAGCGCGGAGATCTGCCAAGCGCGCTGTCTCGGCCATGCGCAATGCGGGGCTTGGCGTTGGTGGAATGCGAGCTACCGGCACGGGCAGACCTGCGTGCTCTTCGGCCAGGCCACGGAACGGCAGACAAGTCAGTTCGCTACCTCCGGAGTCGTAAGCTTCTCCCCGGCGCCGCAGCCCGCGCCGTCGCCGACGCCGGCGCCGATCATCGCGCTCGATCCGCCGCTGGCGAGCTATCAATGCGCATCGCTCGAGGTTGCGCAAACGGGCACCGCTGCGGTGGTCCGCGGCTTCGTCGGCACCGAGGCCGATCTCGGCAAGCTCTACGAATCGGCGAAGCGCGTCGGCGTCCGCGTCGAGGTCGCGGTGCGCCCGTGGCCGCAATGCGAGACGCTGCTGACCTTCAAGGAAGCGTTCGCGGAGCCGGGCGCGCCCGAGCTGCGCCTGCGCGGCGACAAGCGCGAATACAGGAAGGGCGAGCCGCTGATCATCGAGGTGAAGACGCGGCCCGTGCCGAGCTATCTCTACCTCATCTACGTGCAGGCGAGCGGCGGCGTCGTCCATCTCGTGCAGCCGCGCGGCCCCGCGCCGACGCCGCAGCCGCAGGCGCGCACGATCGTGCTCGGCGACGGCAGCGCGGGCGGGCCGAAATTCACGATCGACGGCCCCTATGGCGACGAGATGATCCTCGCGATCGCCTCGCAGAGCCCCCTGTTCGACGAAGGGCGGCCTTCGCTCGAGACCGAGCGCGAGTTCCTCACCGCCTTCCGCAAGGCGCTGCTGGTGCGGCCCTCGGCCGAGGCCGGCAAGCGCAAAGTGTCGGGCGCGTGGATCGCGCTCACCACCAAGGAGAGATGACGATGCGCAAATTCCTCATCGCTTGCGCAGTGGCGGCGCTGGCCGCGTCCGGCGCGCCGGCCCAGGCGCAAGACGTGCCCGGCTCCGAGGAGATCATCAAGAAGCTCGAGCCGCAGCCGCGCTCGCGCTCGCTGAAGCCGCGCGGCGTGAAAGTGGAGGAGGGCCCGAACAGCGACGCGCCGCCCTCGATCAACCTCTACATCAACTTCGAGTTCAACTCCGACAAGCTCACCACCGACGCGCAGATCGTGCTGCGCAATCTTGGCCAGGCGTTGAAGGATCAGCGCCTCGCCAAGTTCCGCTTCACGATCGCGGGGCACACCGACGCGGTGGGCGACGCCGCCTACAACCAGACGCTCTCAGAGCGCCGCGCCAAGGCGGTGCAGGACTATCTCGTGTTCCACTTCGGCATCGACGCGCAGCGCTTGAAGTCGGTGGGCTACGGCAAGACGCGCCTGCTCGACTCGGCCAATCCCACGCACGGCGTGAACCGCCGCGTGCAGATCGTCAACGAGGGCGAGGGGTCGTGAGGGGAACGCGGGTCTTCCCTTCCCCCGCTTGCGGGGGAAGCCGGAGTCCGACGCGAAGCGTCGGCGGGGTCAGCGAGCGAGTTCAGCGTACGGCGGCTTTCTCGCGGCCTCACCCCCATCCAACCTTCCCGACGGCCCGCCAAAGGCGGGCCTTACAGCCGAATCGCGCAAGTGCGCGATTCGGCCGGAAGCTCGGGCCAGGCCCGAGCGACTGCAAGCGGGGGAAGGCTTTCGGATTCGGCCGCGCTGAAGGTCACACTTTGGGCTCGCCTGAAAAGAGGAGACCCGCGGTTCCGAGCAGCGCGACGACCTCGGGCGAAATTCGGATAAAGAGCGGCCCTTGATCGGGGAGAGTGGTCAATGAAACTTCTCGCGCGATCTCTGGTGTTGTTGTTCCTCTTGGCCGCCCCGGCGCTGGCCGAGAAGCGTGTGGCGCTCGTCATCGGCAACGCCGCCTACAAGCACGCGCCGGCGCTCGCCAACCCCAAGAACGACGCCGAGGGCGTCGCCGCTGCGTTGCAGCGGTTGAAGTTCGAGGTGCTCGCCGGCACCGATCTCGACAAGCCGGCGATGGAGAAGCTGCTCCAGGCCTTCTCGCTGAAGCTCGAGACGGCTGACGTGGCGCTCGTCTTCTATGCCGGCCACGGCCTCCAGGTGCACGGGCGCAACTACCTCGTGCCGGTGGAGGCCAAGCTCGACCGCGAGGCCGATCTCGTCTTCCAGGCCGTGCCGCTCGACGTGATCCAGGGCCTGATGGAGGCGCACCAGCGCACCAACATCATGATCCTCGATGCGTGCCGCGACAATCCGCTCGCGCGCAACCTCGCGCGCACGATGGGCACGCGCTCCACGTCGATCGGCCGCGGCTTGGGCGAGACCAAGGCCGGCATCGGCACGCTCATCGTCTATGCGACGCAGCCCGGCAACGTGGCGCTCGACGGCGACACGAAGAACAGCCCCTTCACCGCGGCCCTCTTGAAGCACATCGAAGCACCCGGCCTCGAGATCCGCCAGGTGCTGACGCGCGTCCGGAACGACGTGATCACCGCCACGCGCGACAAGCAGGTGCCGTGGGATTCGTCGTCGCTGCGCGGCGATTTCTACTTCGCCGCCGCGCCGGGTGCCATGCCGGCGGCGCCGGCGCCGGTCACACCGCCATCCGTGACGACGCCGCCGGCCGTGCCCGACAACGAAGCGCTGTTCTGGCAAACGATCAAGGACAGCAAGAACGCCGCCGACTTCAAGGATTACCTCCAGCGCTGGCCGAGCGGCACGCTCGCCGATCTCGCGAAGCGCCGCGTCGCCGAGATCGAGAAGGCGGCTGACGTGACGCCGCCGGCGCCGGAGAAACGAGTGCCCGCGCCGCCGAAGCGCACTTCCACCATCATCGCGGGCCAAACCCTCAACGAACTCGAAACCATTCCCGTAAAGGCCGAGTTTCACGGGATCGCAAGTGCCCAGGCCTGTGCGGCATTGTGCATCGAGCGGCCACAGTGCACCGCATGGATGTATATGCCGGTCCACAACCCGATGGCTTCGCTTCAGCTCGTCTGTCGCATGTACCAGCGCGCCACGCCTCGCAACCGCTGGACGGACACGCCGCCTCACTATTACGCCGGCTTCATCCGCACGACGCCGACCGCGGCGCCGGCGCCGCCTGCAGCACCCAAGCCGGAGCGGGGCGCCACGCCCATCGCGCCTCAGCCGGGCAACGCGCTCGCTCGCGAGCTGATGCGCAAGGCGCTGGCAAAAGAGAAAGAAGACGGCTTCTGCGCCAAGACCGGCTGGCCGCGCGAAAACGTAGGGGATTATCCGCGTGTCTCGGCGGCCAAAAATCCTGCCGGCACAACAACGATTCAGTACCTCACCGACGTGAACACATGCAACTTCGCGCGATTCTCGCCGAGCTTCATGGAAGGCGGACGACCATGCAGGACCTTGATGATCTACTCGTGCTGGATCGGCCTCACATGCCTCGTCTCAACAAAGCCGTCGAAATACTGTGAAGTTGGACCGGGCCGATGGGAACTCTGGGGCCAATGATGCGCGCGGGGTTCGTATCTCTCGTCCGATCGACACTGCTGTTGCTGTGCCTTGCAACACCAGCCCTCGCCGAAACGCGCGTGGCGCTCGTCATCGGCAACGCGGCCTACAAGCACGCGCCGGCGCTGGCCAATCCCAAGAACGACGCCGAGGGCGTGGCCGTGTCGCTGCGGCGCCTCAAGTTCGACGTGCTGCTCGGCGTCGATCTCGACGAGGCGGGCATGCGGCGCCTGTTGCGCGAGTTCGCCGGGAAGGTGGAGGGGCTCGGCAAGGACGACGTGGCGCTGGTCTTCTATGCCGGCCACGGCCTCCAGGTGAATGGCGGCAACTATCTCGTGCCGGTCGACGCCAAGCTCGAGAAGGAAAGCGATCTCGCGTTCCAGGCCGTCTCGCTCGATTTCCTCTCGAAACTGCTCGAGCAGACGCCGCACACCAACATCGTGATCCTCGATGCGTGCCGCGACAACCCGCTCGCGCGCACGCTCGCGCGCGGCATGGGCGCGCGCTCGACCGGCATCGGCCGCGGCATGGCCGAGATGCGCGGCATCAACGATACGCTGATCGTGTTCGCGACCAACCCCGGCAACGTGGCGCTCGACGGCGACACGAAGAACAGCCCGTTCACCGCGGCGCTCCTCGCGCACATCGAGCGCCCCGGCTTGGAAGTGCGCCACATGGTGGCCGAGGTGCGCGCGGCCGTGATCGCCGCCACCAAGGGCAAGCAGGTGCCGTGGGAATCGGCCTCGCTGACGCGCCAGATCTACTTCGCGCCGGCCGCCGCGCCCGGCGCCACGCCCGCGGCTCCTACGCCCGCGCCATCACCCGCGCCCGCGCCGCCGCATATGCCCGACAACGAAGCGCTGTTTTGGCAATCGATCAAGGACAGCAAGAACGCCGCCGACTTCAAGGACTACTTGGCGCGCTGGCCGAGCGGCACCTTCGCCGAGCTCGCGAAGCGGCGAATCGCCGAACTCGAGAAGGCGGCGGTGGTGACGCCGCCCGTGCCGCAAAAGGTCGAACCACCAGCGCCGACGCGAACGTCGTCCTGGATGGTCGGGAAAGCCCATGACAATTACGGCGGGCTCATGTGGCCGATTCAAAATATCGCATCCACGCAGCAATGCCGGGCACTCTGTTTGGCCAATCCGCGCTGCGTGGCGTGGGACCACCTGCACACGCAGCCGCCGGAATTCGCTCCAAGTCCCGAACGCTGCCGATTGTATAGCACGTTGTCGGGAAAGTTCTCGAACAACTCGCTTTACATCGCCGGCGTGATCCGCACGACACCGGCCGCGGCGCCGGCGCAACCCGCCGCGCCGAAGCCCCAGCCGGGTGCGACGCCCGCATCGCCCGCGCCGACGGATCAGCAGGCGCAGGTCCGCGAACTCGTGCGCAAGGCGGAGGCACGCGAAGCGGAGAACGGCTTCTGCGCACGGGTAAAGTGGCCAGATCGGGGTTTGGCACTTACCGGAACTGAAGCTGGAGTGCACCCGCCGTCGGGCACCGGTACCATTTGGCATGCAGCGGGCAGAGCCTGCGGTGTGTGGCGGGGTGACGGCGAAACGAACGAGGGCGGATTCCGCGTGCGCAGCTACACGATCTGGTTTTGCAACAAGGGCGAGCGTTGCTTTACCTCCAAGTTTAAGAGTTGCCGGAGCAAGGAGCCGTACGGCCGGGGTGCTGAAGAGTGGACAACGTTCAACGGCAAGGACCACCCAACTTCGATCGCCAATTGCGCGCGTTAGGCGCGAGGCTTAGGGAGTTGCGAAGCGTGGAAATCGCAGGTGTAGGGGTGGGGATGGCGAGGCGATGGGCCCGTCTCGCCACAATGGTTCTGAGCCTCACCGCTTTTGCGACGCCCGCGCTCGCCGAAACGCGCGTGGCGCTCGTCATCGGCAACGCGGCCTACAAGCACGCGCCGGCGCTGGCCAATCCCAAGAACGACGCGGAGGCGATGGCGGCGTCGCTGCGGCGGCTCAAGTTCGACGTGCTCGCCGGCACCGATCTCGACAAGGCGGCGATGGACAAGCTCTTGCGCGCCTTCGCCGGCAAGCTCGAGATGGCCGACGTGGCGCTCGTCTTCTATGCCGGGCACGGGCTCCAGGTGCACGGGCGCAACTATCTCGTGCCGGTCGATCGCCCTCGGCTCTTACAAGTTCTACTGAGGTTCCGCATCGACGCGGACTGTAGCGACGCCTGAGCGCGCGCCGCTCCTCGCCGCGCGCCCGGCCGGATCCGTCTAGTAGAGCGCGCCCGTCGAGGGGAATGGCGGAGGGCAGCGCACTGTCGATAAAGCTGCTTTACGGTACGGTTCGATCCCACTCGTGCCCCTTCGAGCCGCCGTCATGCTTCCGCACGTGGCCCCGGCTGCTCAGTCTAGGCCTGCGGCACTCCTTCGGTCACAAGCCGACGGGCTTGCGCCTCATCGTCTGCGACGACAACGCAGGTTAATGAAGCGAGTGGATGCCATCCTGGTGTATGGCTCTCGAGCTGGCCACCTGGCAAAAGCGTGTGGTGCGCGGCGCCCGGCAACATGCATGGTACTAATGGATGCTTCGCGCGGGGATTGTGAAAGACGTTGAGGCCCTCGCCCCAGGTCTCGCGGTAGCCGGGCGCATTGACGACATGTCGAAACGAACTCGGACGGACAGCATCGGGGTTGTGATCAACGGCATAGCCTTGGCGAACCAGCACAACGCGCGGAGAACCAAATCCAGCCAGCACTCCCATGCGATTGAATTTTGAAAGGGTCCCGCTGTTGCTAAAGACCACGGCACTGATGTTTTCGGCCTCGGGAAGATCGAAGAATCCGGATGGGATTTCCTTGTTGCCCCAACGATGCGAATTGATTTTCCGGGGCGTTATCTTTAGCTCGCCGCCGCTGTCGTGTTCCCAATCGTGGTCATAGCCATAGAGATAAACGGGCAACGCCGAATGCGTGAGCACCATCGATGCGGGGGCGGAGAAATCCTGGATCGCAAATAGCAGGGGCTTGCCTGCTGCGCTCGGCTTTTCCCAGTATTTCTTCGCGAGCTTCGATGTGAGGGTGCTGCCGAATTTTATCGGCATATAATCTCGTAGGAAGGCCCGGACTTGGTCTGGCGTTTCGACAGGAGGTGGTTCGACAATCGCGCCCATGTCGTCCCGGGTTGGATTGACCGTCATCGCTTCTACAGCAAACTCGCCGGTGACGCCGACGCATGCGAAATCAGGCACGGCGTGAACCCGTTCAATCCGATATCCCAACTCAACGAACGTGGCGAATAGATACAGCTCCCAGAGCCGCGCATCAAAGCCGCTGGTCTGGAATTGCTCGATGAAATTGCCGTCGGGATCCTCATACCAATGCATCATTGGCGCAATAATGCCGCGAGCGGCTGAGAACGCTTCCTGTTCCGCCAACTGCAGAAAGTTCGCGTGGAGTCGCTCGCGGGCCGCGCGGAGCGCAAAAAAATTCAGCGGCGCTCCCCGCTCGTCACCCTGGTAGTACTCGGCGTCGGGCGCCGCCGCAAGGCGGTCCATGTGCACGCGCAGAGCTGCCTCAGCAGCCTGCTGAGTCGGATGGAATCCCGCGTCACCGATCCAGCGAAACCGCCCTTTCCGATCGCGTCCGAGGATCATTCCCCCAAAGTCACCATCTGCTCGGTCGCGAATTAGCGTCGCTAACACGCGTTCCCCGCCCTTCTCAAACCAGTTGAGCTCGTCGGCATACAGGAGTGTCTGGGGCTGGCGACAGTAACCGGCTAACGCATTGAAGCGCACAAATGAGATTGGGCGCACGGTGGTCAACTGGCCTGCTTACGGCCTGTGCAAGTATTGACGCTGATTCGTGCGGGACGTGGCGACATGAATTTCCGCTAAATTGGCCAATGAGGACGGTGGGCCCAGCGCTTCCACCGCATCGTCGTGCTGGTCTTCCTCACGAAGCGGATTGTAGATTGTCCGATCACCGACTTCCATGCGAATGGACGCTAGATGACGGAGCCGCCCGCACTGACCGTTTTCATGTCGTATTCGCACGTTGACGAGGCGTTGCGCGCTGAACTGGCAAAACACCTGTCTGCGTTGCGTCGGCAAGGCGTAGTGAAGCTTTGGCACGATCGGGAGATCCATGCCGGCGCGGAACTTGACCCTGAAATCCGCCGCAACCTCAATGCCGCCGACATCATTCTTCTGTTGGTCAGCGCCGATTTCATCAATTCCGACTACTGCTACGGCGTGGAACTGCGGGGGGCCATGGAGCGGCACCGCGCCGGCGCCGCGCGCGTGATACCAGTCATTCTACGACCGTGTGATTGGCAGCCGGTCTTGGGCCAACTCTTGGCAACGCCAGCAGACGGCAAGCCGGTCAGCTCCTTCGCGAATAAGGATGAAGGATTCTTACAGGTGGCGCAGGCCATTCGCAGGGTCGCTGAGGAAATGGCGCGGAAAGGCGCGCCGCCGTCTCGGCCTGTTGCTGCCGCTAGCACCGGCGTATCACCCAGCAGTCCGGCGCCATCAAGATTGAAAGTGCCGCGCACATTCACCGACCGGGATCGAGCCAGATTCCTGGTCGAAGCCTTCAATGCGACATTAGACCATTTCAGAACCTCTGCCGCCGCGGCGGAAGCCGGCAATCCGGGGCTGGAGATAGAGGTTCGCCAGATCGATGCGGATCACTTTACGGCCGTGGGTTACGTCGATGGTCATGAGGCTGCGACCTGCAAGATTTGGCATTCGCCCGGCGACCGCGGCGGCGGGCAAATGCGATTCTCGTACGAGCTCGACCGGGGGGATAACAGCTGGAACGAGTGGATTTCCGTAAAGGATCAGCCTGACCAGATTGTCCTTGAACCCGGAGGAATGCAGTTTCAAGCAAGGCCCGAGTCGAAGGAGCTTGGACCTCAGCAGGCAGCTGAATATCTGTGGCGCCTTTTTGCGGACAGGCTAAGCCGCTGAATGGCGATTCCAGTCTCGGGCCTGTGGCTGGTCCGTCAGGGTCGCGTCGTCTTGAATGATCCGCGAGATCGCGGCGGTCAGTCGTGGGCCCGCTTGGTGGTTCTTAACTTGAAAAAATTGACAGAAGTCCCTATTTAAGTCAAAGAAATTGCCATTTTCTCGTTCTGGACCGCCCTTATGCCGCGAAAACTCGCCGAAGCTCTCCCAGAGGTCTTCGTCTCCGACACACGCACGTCCCAGCAAGTTTCCCGGCTGCAAAAGAGCGGCCGCATCCGAAAGCTTAGCCCGCGCCTCTATACCACGAATCTCAGCGAACCGCCTGAGGAGATCGTACGCCGGAATCTCTGGCCTATCGTCAGCAAACTCGCTCCAGGCAGCGTCATTAGTCACCGTACGGCACTCGAGTTCAAGCCGTCCGAGGACAACGTAGTATTTGTCACCGGCAAAATCGACAAGACCATCGCACTACCCGGGCTCACCATTCGCCAAATCAAGGGGCCTGGCCCTCTGCCGGGCGATAGCGAATACATCGGGGGCCTTCATGTCGCGTCGCGGGCGAGGGCGTTTCTCGAAAACCTTCTGCCGTCACGTCGGCGAGAGATCGGGCCCAAGTCCGTAGGTCGAGCGGATATTGAAGCGCGTTTGGTCGAGATGACGCGAATCTACAGTCCCGACGAGCTCAACAAGATTCGTGACCAAGCGCGCTCAATCACCAAGGCCCTTGATGCCGAAGCTGAATTCGAGATTCTGAACGATATAGTTGGTACGCTTCTTCGGACTCGCAAAGCTCGCCTCTCTGCGCCCGAAGCACTGGCCATGTCGCTGGGCAAGGGATACGACCCAACACGTCTTCCGCTCTTCAACAATTTATACGCGGCATTGCGCGAAACGGGGATCCGAGACCGTCCTGAACGCGCCGTGCGGGATTCCGCCTTTGTCAATGCTGCGTTCTTCGATGCTTACTTCTCCAATTACATCGAGGGCACGCAATTCGAAGTTCGCGAGGCAATCGATATCGTTTTCCACAATGTCATCCCAGCGCGTCGGCCAGCTGACGCACACGATGTCCTTGGCACGTTTCAAGTGGTCGGTAGTCGTGCGGATATGAAGCGAATCCCGAGCACATTCGAAGAGTTCGTGCTGCTGTTGAAGGAACGCCATCGTAAGATCCTGACAGCTCGAGCCGACATGGAGCCTGGGGTATTCAAAGCCAAGCCAAACCAGGCAGGATCAACAATCTTCGTCGCACCCCATCTCGTGCAGGGAACGCTCGAACAGGGGTGGGGACTCTATCGCTCTCTCGATCGCCCGTTCGATCGCGCACTTTTTATCATGTTCATGATTGCCGAGGTGCATCCGTTCAATGATGGGAATGGGCGAATTGCGCGGGCCATGATGAATGCGGAGCTGATTGCGGCCGGTCAATCGCGAATCTTCATTCCATCAGTCTATCGCAACGAATATATCGGAGGCGTGAGGCGCCTAACCAATCACAAAGATCCGCGCGCTTTTATTCGCGTCATGGATGCGGCGCAAGATTTCGTGTATCGACTCGATTTTACTGACCTTGATCGGGCCCAGACCACCTTGGCCGCTTGCAATGCATTCAAAGACCCCGCCGAAGATGTAAAGCTTCTCATGCCCGCGCCAAGCATATGAAGGCTAGTCGGCACCGCTGATGCCGGATCAACAGTTTCGCTGAACGAAGAATGTCGAGGTCCGAGACCATCTGAAGCTACTTGCTCTCATCCGTAATCGAACAGATCAAACTCAATAGTTCCTTCAAACGATCTTGCGCGTCAATCAGCTTCATGGTTGCCAACGCATTACGGCGACCAGCCAGCAACAGAAGCGCCTGGAACACCTCATCCGATCGCCGAGTGAGCGCCAAGAGGTGAGGACCGTTCGGCCCGCGAGTTGCCGCGAACCAGTTCTTTGCTGTGCGCTCGCTTGCTCCGGTCCAGCGGACGACCGTCTTGATCGCCTGATGCGTCTCGCCGAGTTCGCGTTTGAGTGCTGCCGAAATCACGGTTGCGTAGACTCTATCACCTTCCATGCCTGGAAATCGATTGCCCCTTTTCGGAAACATCTTTCCGGCTCCCTGCGCTTACAATTGCGCAGAAAGCGATCGGGCGAGCCCACTGTCTCAATTGTCCGAGCCCAGCGCACCTTAGGGCCGCCGCGCTACTTCAGAGAGGGCCAAAGCAGTGATCGAAGGACGCCATGTCGGCGCCGGCATCAGCCATCCCGCAGTGGCTTCGATGGTACGCGCGGCGCAATACGCTCGAATGTCGACAGAGCACCAGCAGTACTCGACCGAAAATCAGGCGGACGCCATACAAAAGTACGCCGAGCGGCGCGGCATCGTGATCGTCCGCACCTACGCGGACGAGGGCAAGAGCGGGTTAAGCCTGGATGGCCGGGATGCGCTGAAGCGGTTGACCGACCGCGCGTATCGCCTCCATGACCCGCTTGTGATTGCGCTCGGTCTCGTTGTCGGCGACGCGGCGCTCGACCTCGACGATGGTTCGCTCGGCGAAGTGGCGGACGAAGCCGATCGCCCACGCCGCGTCGGGCGCCCGGATGATCGGTTTCGCAGGGTCGAGCGAGACTGCGCGCACGAGTGCCACCTTGGCCGCGTTCTCGGCGACGCGCGCCAGGATCGAGGTGAACGGTGTGCCGCGCGCCTGTTTGAGGCGGTCGGTGATTTCGCGCGAGAGCGCGCCGAAAGCCTCGGCCGCCGCGTCGTCCATCGGCACAATCCGAGGGTCGACCGCGGTGGTGGTGCTGGCTGTCAGGCCGACCAGGTTTCCGCTGGCGACATGGCCGCCGCCTGCGGCCACGAGGCGCAGCGCCTCGAGCAGGGGAGCGGGCGACCGGCGGATGCCGGCCTTGAGATTCTCGTCGGGATAGTCGTCGTCGGTCTGGATGATGATGAAGCGGGCGAGCGAGCCGTCCACGACGTTGGCGGATTGAAGCGCGTTCCAGAAGTG
>Ga0187893_10012520_pt1 | contig 12007 bp, 6 predicted proteins | sample MA1701074metaG_FD_139574 | JGI IMG/M metagenome (GOLD analysis project Ga0187893, IMG submission 139574) | White microbial mat communities from a basaltic lava cave in the Kipuka Kanohina Cave System on the Island of Hawaii, USA - MA170107-4 metaG ... | reverse complement strand
TCGGAGAGTCCGGCCTACCCCGCCAGGGGCGCGCGGCCGGCCGCCGAGCCTCGAGCGCCCACCAGCAGACCGGCCGTGGAGGCGGGTCGGCGTCGCTTACTCCGGTTAAATGGAGACCCCCAAGGCCGGTTTTGCGGAGGACATACCGGCCTGCACTGCCCCATGGCAGCGCCAGGCGTGATCGGCCCTCTCTATGGGCAGTGAGTATTGTCAGTTGCGGAGTACTGTCAGTCCTGCCGGAGGCGTAGGATCTGCGATATTGGAGACGAGTTCGCGTCGGGCATGAACAGCGACAGGTAGATCTCGCCGCCCCGTGAGGCGGCGGACGTCGGTTCGCCGCCAAGGTCGATCGACGAAATCAGTCCGACCGCCGGTGTGCGATCAGCCTGGACGCTGATGTGAACGACTCCCCGGCCGTTGTCGATCAGCACGACGTGCCCCGCGCCATTCCCCGCAGAGAGCGCGCTCGAGAGGCGTTCGGGGGCTCCATCATCGACTGGAAGACGCGCGATGGGCGCTTGCGCCCCGGCGCTTCTCCCGCTGAGCCACAGCGCGCCGCGTGCGGCGTCCCATTCGAGGGACACGGGCTCCGCATATCCACGCGCGAACACGGGCGAGTGCGCGCGGTTGCCGTCCGGAACGCTCCCATCGTTCTCGAATCGCAGCACCATGCCCTCGTACGGGTCGGAAAGAAACTGGTCGGCTGGAAGCGCCACGTACAGCCGATGCGACGAGTCGACCGCGAGGGCCGGCGCTCCAGACGGGCTCATCGGCAGTCCGGCAATGATGACGGCTCGTTCGCCGAATACGTTCCCGACTTCACGGTACCTGGCGATGTTCAGCTCGCGTCCACGATCCGCACGGGTGACCACTTCCGCCACGTACGCGATTCGAGTCCGCGCGAACTGAGCATCCAGCACCATGTCGGCGAACGTGACGCCGGCCGCATCGGCGATCAGGGCTGGCTCATCGATCAGCCCGGCCGCGTCGACGACCCGGATCGACCGTTCGTCCTGCACGAAGAAGATGCGGCCGTCGGGGGTGCCGGTGACGGCCTTCGCGTAGCCCGCCACCTCGGCGAGGGGTTCAGCGACGTAGCAGCGACTGCCTGCCGGACAGACGGTGCGCGGCGTGGCGTTGTTGCTGGTGGATGTTCGCGTCTCGGCAGGCGCGATACGAGAGGAGAGTGATGGCGATTGAGCGGCCTGCTGGAAGGCAACGCCGCTCAGGAACGGCACCTCGTCCGAACGCGGGCCGACGGTATGCGTCGATTCGTATGCAGCCACAGCAAAGTAATACCGCGTCCCCGGAACCACGTTGGAATAGACGAACGACGTCGTATCGCCCACGTCGTACTGCTCGCGATAGTGTCCCGTCTCGTTTCCGACGTAGACGATGTATCCGGCGACGGATGGCTCGGGATTGGCGTCCCACTCAAGAGTGACCGACGTCTGAGCGACAGCCGGTGCCACGATTCCGCTTATTCCGAGGGCGAGAAGCACCACGCGGTACCATCGCCGTCCGAGGGCCGCCCCCATCGGTGTCTTCATACCCGCGTTCCGGTGACGCAGGCTCCGTGGCGATGAGCGTGGGCGAGCGGAGTCTGGCTGAGGCGACAGCGAGTCCCGTCGTGTGTCCTCATAACGGCACCGTCATACCACGAATCGGCGGCCGCCCTGAGTCATACCATCGCCGGACGTTACTGGGCAAGAAGATCTCCGCCCGTTCACGTGTGCAGGGGTTCCTCGTTTCAGAACGGCGCCACGAAGCAGTCGGCAACTGATCACGGTGCCTCATAGGCTTCGATTTCGACGAGTCGGCTCCGGTTGCCAGCCGCCAGCTCAACAAGCACTCTGATGCGGGACGTGGTCACCGCGGAAAAGGGCACCCTGCGCCACACCAGGTCATTGCTGCGGATGATGCCACCCGGGACCGCCTGCCACCCACTGCCCGTCCAATACTGGACAGTGAAGTCGACCGCTCCGTACAGCGAGAACGTCATCGTCTCGGTCGGCTCGGCGGGTTTCTTGGGGTTGTCCTGGACCGAGAACACCGCGACTTCGTCGAGGGTCTTCAGCCCACTGAAGGCGATCTCCAGCCAATCGGGGAAGACAGCGGCCGTACCATCGGCCCAGCCGCCTCCAGCGCCCCAGTTGAGACCGCGTCGGTCGCCGTCGATGACGGCACCTGGCGGGTGATCGGTGCCAGCGGTTGAGGAGGCGGTCGCGGAGGCACCATCGGCCGCAAGCGCCACGTTGACGCGCGGTGCAGCACTTGTCACTGTGATGTTCACGACACTCGATGTGGTCGTCGCGCTGGCATTGTCGGTCGCGACGGCGGTCAGCGCGTAGCTCCCGGCAGGCGCGCTGCTCCAGTCCACGCTGTACGGCGCCGTCGAATCGGTTCCGAGCAGTGTCCCATTGGCGTAGAACGCGACACTGTCGACCGAGCCATCGGCATCGGATGCGGTGGCACTGATGCTCATGCTGGCCGGTGCCGTGAAGCTGCTGCCGTCCGCTGGTGACGTGATCGTGACCGACGGCGGAGCGTTGGCCGAAACAGCTGCTTGATACGCTTCGATCTCGGCGATGCGGCTCAGCTTTCCAGCTGCCCGCTCCACCAGCACCCTGATGCGCGACGTGGTGACGGCGGGAAAGGGCACGCTGCGCCACACCAAATTATTGCCGCGGATCACGCCGCCCGAAACCGCCTCCCACGCACTGCCCGTCCAGTACTGGACGGTGAAGTCGACCACGCCGTTCAGCGAGAAGGTCATCGTGGATGTCGGGGGACTTGGGCTCTCGGGGGTGTCCTGAATCGAGAAGACCGCCACCTCATCGATGGTCTTCGTTCCGCTGAAGGCGATCTCGAGCCAATCGGGGAAAATGCCGGCGGTGGCGTCGGCCCAGCCGCCTCCAGCCGCCTTGAGGCCGAGTCGCTCGCCATTGATGACGGCGCTCGGCGGGTAACTCGCGCTACGGGTCGAGGAGGCGGTTGCCGTTGCACCATTGGCCGCACGCGCCACGTTGACGCGCGCATCGTCGTTCTCAATCAGAAAACCGGAGTACAGGAGAAGGTTCGGTGAGCCGCTGCCTGGACTCCCGACCACTCCCGGCGTGCCGGCCAATACAATCGCGTCGCGCACCTCGATTGGCGACTTGTTTCCTACCAGCCCCATGTAGAGCGCCGCCACGCCCGTCGTGTGGGGCGCCGCCATCGAGGTTCCCGACGCCACCGCCGTTGCCGTGTCGCTGGTGTGCCAGGCGGACCTGATCGACACCCCCGGCGCGAAGATGTCGAGAACTGGGCCGAAGTTCGACCACGTGGGCCTGGTGTCGGTTGCATCCGTGGCACCGACGGTGATCGCTTCACCCACGCGAGCCGGCGACATGGCACTTGCGTCGGTGCCTTCATTGCCGGCGGCGATGACGTAGGTAATGCCGGCGGCGATCGATGTGCGGACGGCCTCGTCGAGCGCGTCGCTGAGACCGCCGCTCAGGCTCATGTTGGCGACGGCTGGGCGGCGCACGTCTGCCGTGATGTCGTCGAGCGCCGCGACGATACTCGAGATCGTGCCCAGGCCCGTGCAATCGAGCGTGCGATACGAGTACAGCACCACGTTTTTGGCCACGCCGTACGTCGTCCCGCCAATCGTGCCGGCGACGTGAGTGCCATGTCCGTGGCAGTCGGCGCCATCGGGCACAGCAGGGTCTGCGTCATCGTTGCCGACATCGAACGGATCTCCGTCCATGTCGTCGTCGACGTAATCGCCCGCGATGAACGCTCGTCCGCCAAACTCCACGTGCGATGAGCGAATGCCCGTGTCGACGACGTGCACGTACACGGTGGTGGCGGACGGCGGATACTCGTACAGGTCATTGAGCGGCAGCACGCGCCCGTCGATGCGGTCCAATCCCCAGGGCGGATTCACCTGGATGTCGGAGATGTCAACCGTTCCGTCCTGCTCGATATGCCTCACGCGGGGATCGTTGGCGAGCGCCGCTGCGGCAGCGGCGTTCAGCCGGATCGCGAATCCCCGGAGGGCGTTCCGGTAGACGCGCTTGACGCGTCCGCCGAACAGCGATGACACCTGGGCGGCCACGGCATCCGGATCGTCGGCTGCGAGCACAACGACGTACTGATCCGGAATGGGTCGGCGAGCCCGCCGAATCTCCCGCCCCTGGGCGAACGCCGCGTGTACCGACACCGCGCACAACATCAACAGCGTGAGTGCAGTTTTCGGCATGACCTCGTGTCTGCCAGGGAACGGCGGGGGCTCTCTGCAATGTAGCAGATACCTGTCGTCGAATCGAGGCCGGCCGAGACTCCACTATCGTTGGCGTTGGCGGACGTCGACGGGGCTTTCGTGCGCGCCGACGTCGTACGCCCGGCCCTGCGGACGCGAAACCGCCAGACGATCCGTGGCAACCTCCGGAAGCGCAACCCCGGCATCGATCTGCGGCGCGCCGTCGGCAGGGGCGTAGTCGTGGCGCGACGCGTCGGCGAACGCGCGGGCGTCGACCGCGAGATTCGAGGGGCGCCCGGCTTCGCGGGGTCGAGCGCCGAGCACGAGAACGTTTTGCACATCGAGGCCGTCGGCGGCCGACGACGCGGCGAAGAAGGGACGGAGGACGCCGAGACCGAACGTGGTGTTCCAGACGCGAAGCTGCTCGATGTGGTCTTCGTAGCGGACGGCGGTGGCGACGTCGTAGACGACGGCGTTCATGAGCGTGACCCAGGCGCCAGCCGGGGGCGTGCCGGTAGGCCCGCGGAGGCGAAAGGCAATCTCGGAGTCGAAGACGGAGATGCGGTCGAGGGTGACCGCGACGTGCTCCTTGAGATTGAAGGCGGCCATGTTGCTGATCAAACCGCCGCGGAACCCGAAGGCCACCGTGTCGCGGATGACGAGCGAGGCGCGGGGCAGGGTCGGACTGGCTTTGGTGTCGACCGCGTTCTCGCCCGGAACCACGCCCGCGGCAAAGCCGTTTTCGGGCGTCGGCAGCGGCGCGAGCCAGATCCGGCTCGCTTCGATCGTCACGCCGGTCCACCCCGGCGCCGCGCGCGCCGGATCGACCTGCAGCCCATCGCCCGAGAACGTGTGAATCTCGGTCCGGCGGACGGTAAGGTTGCGGACGGCGCCCGCGGCAATGCCGTGCGCATCCGTGCGGCCGCCGGTGGCGTTCAGGGCGTGGTGCAGCAGGGCGTCCTCGATCAGCACGCCGTCGGCCGCGCCCATGTCAATCAGGTCCCGGCTGGAGCGCCGCACTTCCGTATCGCGCAGCGTGAAGTCATCGGCCGCGTCGGTCACCCGCACCGTATCGTCGGCGCCGTATTGCCCGTCGAGCACGAGGCCGTCGACCGTGACGGAGGGATGCTCGACGGTGAGGACGCGGCCGGCCGCCGTCACCACGACTGAGCCGCGGCCGTCGGCGGCGCGAAGCCGAACGGGTGCGCCGGCGGCGCCCGCACGTATGGTGCGCAGCCTCTCCGGGTACGTGCCGGCCCGGACGGTGATGACGTCGCCCGCCTGCGCCGCCCGCAGCCCGTCCTGAATCCGCCCGAACGGCGCTGCGCTCGTGCCGGAGCCCCTTCCGCCGGGTGCCACGAACCATTCCACCGGCTCGCCGGCTCCGTCGATACCGGTAGCACCGGCGATGAGCAATCCCAGCAGTGCGCCTGCTGCGAGGGGCTTGGGCATGGAAGAATCCGTTATCCGGCCAAAAAGTCCTTCAAGAGGCAGACATTAGATGCCTAGTTCACGCCCGTGCCGCCGTCAGCCCGGAAAATTCGGGCGGAATCGGGCGCGTATCTGGCCGCGCTCTTGCGCTCCTCCAGGCCTTTCATGATCGATTCCGGACGAGGCAGACGCCTGCTCACTGACCCTGTCGGGCTGTGGACCAGTGCGACGCTGACGGCCGCAGCGACGATTTCTCTGGCCGATGCGGCGCTCCTCGCTCGGACCCGTGGCATTTTCACGGGCGGGTTCCTTTCCGCGCAACATCTTGACACCTGGGGAGATCGGGTTCTTTTTGCCGCCATCTCACTGTTGTCGGATGCAGCGGTGACCGGACTCGTGGTGCTGTGCGCGCTGGCCTGTGCGCACCGTCTCCGCCTCAGGCCCGCTCCTACCGGCCTCCTCGCCGTCTGCGCCGCCGCTGGGCCGCTGCTCATCGCGGACATCATCTCGTACGAGCTGGTGGCGTATTTGGGCGACAGCTTCGACCTGGCGCTCATGTTCGATCTTGCCGGACGCAGCACGCACGAGCTGCTCGCCGTGTCGGCGGCCCACCTCGTCGCGCCGGCGATTCTCGTCGGCGGAGCAGCCGGCGCCACAGCGTTCGCGGTCATCTGGACTCAGAAGAAGACCTCCGGCGCCGTCATCCGTCGCTTCGGTCGTCCGTTGATCCCGTTCACGCTGGTAGTGGTGGGCTTTGCAGCGCACGCCTGGGCTCGCACCAGCAGCGACGTGTTGGAGGATGCGCTTCGAAGGAAACCGACCGGGAGGCTTTTCGGCGCTCTCGCCGAGGCGCTGACGGATGTCGACGGAGACGGGTACGGCATCCTGGGACGCCCGGGCGATCCATCGTGGCGGGATGCAGCCGTCTACCCGTATGCGCTCGACGTCCCCGGCAACGGCATCGATGAGGACGGCCTCGCCGGTGACCTGCCGGCGATCGACGCCGACTACGTGGAAGACGCGGCTGATCCGCCGCAATTCGCGCAGCGGCCCGATGTCATTCTCATCGTCCTCGAGAGCTTTCGTGCGGACGCCGTTGGGGCCACACTCAACGGCAAACAGGTGACGCCCACCTTCGATGCGCTTGCGAGCGATGGACGCGCGGCCCGCCACGCGTACTCGCACAACGGCTATACCACGCAGTCACGGCGGCACATCTTCACGGGGAGCCTTGCCGGCGTCCGCGGTGAAACGACACTCATCGACGACTTCCGCCTCAACGGGTACGAGACCGCGTACTTCTCGGGTCAGGATGAGAGCTTCGGCGGCGACAGGCTGTCGATTCGACCCGAGCGTGCCGATGTGTTCTACGACGCGCGTCAGGACGTGGCCCGCCGCTACTCGACGTTCACGTCAGCGGGCAGTCTTGCCGTGCCGTACGCACTGGTGCTCGAGCGCATCCATGCGTTTCTGACGACGCGGGATCGCACGCGTCCGCTGTTTCTCTACGTGAACTTTCACGACACGCACTTCCCGTACTGGCACCAGGACGTGAAGCCGCTCGTGACGGCGACCGTCGTGCCCCAGCACGACATCAGTCCGGTTCGACGCGACGAGTTGCGTGAGATGTATCTCAATACTGCCGCCAATGTCGATGCCGCGATCGGTGATCTGCTGAAGGATGCCCGAAAGACGTTGGGGCGGGCGCCGGCGGTCATCGTCACCGCCGACCATGGCGAGAGCCTGTTCGATGAGGGGTTCCTGGGACACGGCTATGCGCTCAACGAGGCGCAGACGCGGGTCCCGCTGATCGTCCACGGATTGCCGGTGGAGATTGCGGAGCCGTTCGCCCAATCGTCGCTCCGCTCGCTCATCTGGGACGCGCTCGCACCGGGACGGGCGCGGACGGATGCCGTTGCGCGGCCTGACGAACAAGACGTGTTCCAGTATCTCGGCACGCTCGAGCGTCCGCGGCAGATCGCCTTCATGGGCGCGCGTGGCCAGCGGATCTATGATTTCCGCGAGGAGCGCGCGCGAATCGGCCATTCGACCTGGAAGGCGCTGGCCGACCTGACCGCGGACGAATCGGCCGCAATCGTGGAGCTCGTGCGCTTCTGGGAGCGTCTGCGCCTGGCGGCCCATAGGCGGCAGACATCCCTCGAGCCGCAGTGACGCCTATTCCGTGGCCAGCGCGAGCATCCAACCCGAGAGTCACCTAATCCCGAAGCGCAGTTCGGTTGATGATGCCGGCTGCGAGAGCAGGTATTTCGGCTCCGCGAAACACCTGCTCTCGCACCCGGCTCTCCCGGATACAGGCGAGCTGCAGTGCAGGACGATCATCACGCGTCCGCGTCTCTTGGATGACCGAAGGTCACGCGGGTGGCCATGTTTCAGCGGGGCCCGTCCCAGCCACGCCGGCGTGCGGATCGCAGCTTCAGTCCCGCTGAAACATGCGCCACCCAAGTGACCTCCCGTTTGGGCCGCTTCGTGCGATCGGGATCGGGGTGGCGGCGATCGCAGTCGTGTTGATCGCCCGATATGGCGGTGTGCTGCTCGTTGTGGCCCGTCCAGTGGACCAGCCGGATGCCATCCTCTCACTGGCCAGCCACGAGTGGGAGCGGCTCCCGGCGACCGCGGAACTCGCGTCACAGTACCCGTCGGCCGTCGTGCTGCTGACGCTCCCGCAGCCGGCGACACCCGACAACTGTCACGACTGCAGCGGGCGCGTCGGTCGGCTGCGGCGCCTCGGCGTCGCGGCGGACCGCATTCGAATCCTCCCGCTGACCGCACCCGGCACGTACGGCGAGGCGCTCGCCACACTCGCCTTCTCGCGGCAGGAAGAGGTTCACCGCCTGCTCGTCGTCACCACGCCATATCACACGAGGCGATCGCTGGCGGTCTTCCGCGCGGTCTTCGATGGACACGCCGTGCAGGTCGGTGTGGAGCCCGCCAGGACGTCGCCGGCCCGACCCGACAGGTGGTGGGGCAATCCCTACGATCTGGCGTATGTCGCGTACGAGTGGACCGCGGCGCTTTACTATGCTGCACGGTACGGCGTCGTAATCTGGCGATGACAGGCCGGCGCTGTTTGTCGGCTTCCGGGATGACTTTTCTCCCTATCACAGAGACATTGGCAGGCTGACGCGGCCCGAAAATTCAGTGGCTAGTGTTTTGTATTCAACAACTTAGCCGTCCCTGTCCGCCGGTGCCCCTGGTAGCGGCCTTGCTCACATCACGCCGCGTCCCCGTATGTTCCCGCAGGTTCACGAACGCGTCCTGCCGTCTTGCGTCTCGCAGCATCGGCTGGACCTCCGTCGGCCGCTGCCGCCGGAAGTGTCGCTCGTCGCGCTCCCCGCCTCGCTGGCGCGGGCCGTTCCGCATCGCCAGATGCAATTCCGCGCCGGGCGCTATTGCGCGACGAAGGCGATGCTGCGGCTCGACCCGAGCCTGGCGGGTCGGGGCGTCGGGCGGCGCGCTGACGGCGCGCCGTTGTGGCCGGAGGGGGTGGTCGGATCGATTACCCACACCGAAGGCGTTGCGGCGGCCGCCGTCGCGTCGACGAGCGATGTCATGGCGCTCGGCATCGATACCGAGCGAATCATGTCGGACTCGCAGGCGCGAGAGGTCAGCCGGCTGGTGGCGTGGCCGGTCGAGCTGGTACACGGTTGCAGCGCCGGCATGACTCGGCTCGAAGCGCTGACGCTCGTGTTCTCCGCGAAGGAATCCATCTTCAAGTGTCTGTATCGAGTCGTGGGCCGCCGATTCGACTTTCACGACGTGCGCATCGTTCACGTCGACGCGGGAACGTTCACCGCGCGTGTCGTGTGCACGTTGTCGGACAGCTGTCGCGTGAACACCACACTGCATGGACGATTCGCGTGTGAATCCTCGTGGATTCACACCGGCGTGGTGTTGGCGGCGAACGCGTCGGAGCCGTCGGCGGGCTCATGAGCGTGCGCTTTACTTCCGACGACGTGTCCCGGTTTGCCGCCTGGTCGGCCGATCGCAATCCACTCCATCTCGACGAGGCCTTCGCGCGGCAGACCTATTTCGGTCAGCCCATCGTGCATGGGATTCTGACGGCACTCGGCTCGCTGACCACCGTGGATGCGGCGGGCGGTCCGCCGCAGATCCACGCCCTCGAGTTGGAGTTCCGAGGCGCCGCGGTCACCGGTCGCGAATACACGTCCGAGACCGCCCAGACAGCCGACGGATTTCGCGTGACGCTGCGCGCCTCGGGCGGAAGCGTCGTCGTCGCGATCGACGCGCAGACGCGTGTGCCCACCGAGCCGGACGGTCCGCACTCGGCGTGGGCGTCGGTCAAGGAAAGCGCTGGGGCGGTGGCCGCGAGGCGCGACGCGCCGGTCGATCGTCCCGCGGACGAGTTGACCCGGCAGCCGTCAATCACGGGAGCCTACTCGGCCGAGGGACCAGCGGCATGGTGGCTGGAGGCACGCTGCCTCTCGCCCGTGCAGAAACGGGTGCTGGCGCTCTGCAGCTACATCACGGGGATGGAGCTCCCCGGTCTTCGATCGCTGTTCACGCGCGCACACGTCCGGTTCCATCACCCCGATGCCGCGCCGGAGTCGCTGGTGTACCGCGCGCGCGCCGTCCAGTACGACGCCCAGTTCCGAATGCTCGAGACCGAGGTGCTCGTCGCCACGGCAGACGGCATCCCTGTCGCGACGGCAACGCTGCGGAGTTACGTGCCCTTCAGCCCGTCGACTTCGGAGATTGCCGAACTCACGCGACATTTGATGCCGTCGACCTCGCGCCTGCGCGGCACGGTGGCGCTCGTCATCGGGGGGAGTCGAGGACTCGGCGCCGATGTGGTCTCCGCGCTCGCGCTGGCCGGCGCGAACGTCTACGCGAGCGCGCGCCATCACGATCCCGCGGCGGACCAGCTTCAACGCACGATCGCGGAACAGGGCGGCCGCGTGGAGCTGCTGTGGGGTGACGCTCGGGATGCCGACTGGTGCCAGTCGACGCTCGGCACGATCCGCTCGCGCCACGGGCGTCTCGACGTGCTCGTCCTCAACGCGTGCGCGCCGCCGTCGCAGGTCCGGATCGGAGGACACCCGTCGCAGCGCCAGAACGAGTATCTGCGCGACAACCTTGCGCTGGTCGAATCGCCGCTCGCTGCCTGTGTCGAAGCGCTCGATGCAACCGGTGGAGCGCTGGTGCACGTCTCGTCATCCTTCGTGGACGACCCACCGGTCGGGTTCGGCCAGTACGTCGCGGTGAAGCACGCAGGTGAAGCGTTGGTGCGGACCGCCGTCCGCGAGCACCCGGGTCTGTCGGCGGTGATCGCGCGTCCGCCGATGCTGCACACGCGCTGGAACGACACCCCGTCGGGCGTGGCGACGACGATTCCCGCTCACAGAGCCGCTGTGCACATCGTGAACTGCCTCGCCGAGCGCTGGCAGGCCGGGCGGGTCGAGCTCCTCAGGGAGTTTCCGGCGTTCGCGGCGCTCGATGCGGCGCCTGCGCCCGAAGCGCGCCGCCAGTCGGCATTCACGGTCCGTGTCGCCTCCAGCTTCACCGCCGACGCGCTGCTGCCGGGGCTTCGATTCTGGTTGAAAGAGCTCGATCTCGACGGGGACGTCCAGCTGGCGCCGTACGGTCAGATCCTGCAGCCGCTGCTGGATCCGAGCAGCCTGTTTGCCTCGCCTTCCAAGGGTCTCAACGCCGTCTTGCTGCGGCTGCGAGATCTGCTGCGCGAGCTGCCCGGCGAGCAGGTTGCGAATCTCGAGTTCGTTCGCACGTATCTCCGTGAAGCGGCCGCCGACCTGGTGCGTGGATTCAAGGCGCACCGCGGTCGAGCAGGGTCCGAGACCGTGCTGCTGCTGTGCCCTTCGTACGGCGGCGCGTCATCTGCCGAGAACATCATCCTCCGGCAGACAGAAGTCGATCTCGCCGCGGCTCTCGCAGGGGTGCCAGGGCTGACCGTTGTCTCCGCATCCGACTTCCATCTCCACTTCGGGATCGACGAAGACGAGGTGAGCGACCCGCTGCGGGACGAGATCGCGCATATTCCGTATCGTGACGCGTACCTCCACGTCCTGGCCACCATCGTTGCACGACAGATCCATCGCCGAATCGTGTCGCCTCGCAAGGTGGTGGTCGTCGATTGCGACAACACGCTGTGGCGTGGGGTCGTCGGCGAGGTCGGGCCCGAAGGGATCGAGTTCGACGAGGCCCACCGTGCCCTGCACGACACGCTGATTCGATTGGCCGCGAACGGCGTGCTCGTCTGCCTCTGCAGCAAGAACGAGGAGCCGGACGTCTGGCGCGTGTTCGATACGCACGGCGACCTCCGTCTGCGCCGCG
>Ga0187893_10012519_pt1 | contig 12010 bp, 9 predicted proteins | sample MA1701074metaG_FD_139574 | JGI IMG/M metagenome (GOLD analysis project Ga0187893, IMG submission 139574) | White microbial mat communities from a basaltic lava cave in the Kipuka Kanohina Cave System on the Island of Hawaii, USA - MA170107-4 metaG ... | reverse complement strand
TCCTCGAGAGCCACACGGTCGCGAGCAAGCACTGGATCTTCGAGCAGTACGACCACATGGTGCGGTCGAACACCATCGTTCTTCCAGGAGGAGACGCCGGAGTCATCCGCATCAAAGGGACGCCCATGGCGCTCGCGATGTGCCTCGACGGAAACGGGCGCACCACCTACCTCGATCCGTACACCGGAGGTGCTTCGGCGGTCGCCGAGGGATGCAGAAACCTCGCAGCCGTCGGGGCGACACCCGTGGGCGCCACCAACTGCCTCAACTTCGGAAACCCCGAGAAGCCCGAGACGATGTGGAAGTTCGGAAACGTCATCGACGGGATGAGGGACGCCTGCGAGCACTTCCAGGTCCCGATCACGGGCGGGAACGTGAGCTTCTACAACGAGACGGAGGGCGAGGGCATCTATCCGACTCCGGTCGTCGGGGTCGTCGGCATCCTCTCCGATCGAAGCCGCAGGCTCACCCACAACTTCAAGGGAAAGGGCGACCTCATCTTCCTCCTGGGCGAGACGACGGAGGAGATCGGAGGAAGCGAGTACCTGAAGGCGATCCACGGCCGCGTCGATGGGAAACCTCCGCGGCTCGACTTCGCGGCGGAGGCGGCGCTCCACGATCTGGTCCGGCGCGCGGCAGCGCGCGGTCTCCTGCGCTCGGCCCACGACCTCAGTGACGGCGGTCTCGGAGTCGCTCTCGCGGAGAGCCTCTTCGGTTCGCTCGGCGAGACGATGGGAGCGTCCGTGGCGCTCGAGACGCGGAGGCGCGCGGAGGCGGTCCTGTTCTCGGAGAGCCAGAGCCGGATCCTGGTGAGCGTCTCTCCCCAGAATGCGGAGGAGGTCGAGCGGCTCGCGGACGAGGCTTCCGTTCCCCTTTCCCGGCTCGGAGTCACCGGTGGCGATAAGCTGGAGATACGGGTGAACGGCGAGAGGGCGATCGCGAGAACGGTGTCATCCTTGAGAGAGGCGTGGTGGGGCTCGATCGAAAGAGGGCTAGCGTCATGAGCGGCTTCAAGGACGAGTGCGGGATTTTCGGGATCTACGGCCATCCCGAGGCGGCGGGAGTCACGTACCTCGGCCTCTACGCTCTCCAGCATCGAGGCCAGGAGGCGGCGGGCATCGCGACCTCGGGCGGAGGAAAGGGACTTCGGACCCGAAAGGCGCGGGGCTACGTCGCGGACGCGTTCGACGCCGATTCCCTCCAGAAGGTCGCGGGCGCGAACGCGATCGGCCACACGCGGTACTCGACCGCGGGCGACAACACGGACGAGAACATCCAGCCCCTCGCCATCGAGTGCAAGTTCGGCTCCATCGCCGTCTGCCACAACGGGAACCTGGTGAACGCGCACCTCCTGAGGCGCGAGCTCGTGGAAGCGGGCTCGATCTTCCGCACCACGAGCGACACCGAGGTCGTCCTCCACCTCTATGCGCGCTCGAATCAGAAGGAGCGCATCGACGCCATCTTCGACGCGGTTCGCCGGATCGAAGGCGCCTTCTCGCTCCTGTTCCTGACCGAAGATGCTCTCTTCGGGGTCCGCGACCCGAGGGGATTTCGTCCTCTGGTGGTGGGAAAGATCGGAGAAAGCTACGTGCTCTCTTCCGAGACCTGCGCCCTCGACCTCATCGACGCCGAGTACGTGCGCGAGGTCGAGCCCGGAGAGATGGTGGTCATCGACCAGGACGGGCTCCGCTCGATGCGGCCCTTCGCCGAAGCTTCACCGACTCACTGCATCTTCGAGCACGTCTACTTCGCCCGACCTGACAGCCGCGTCTTCGGACGGGACGTGCACCAGACGAGGCTCGCTCTCGGACGCCAGCTCGCCCGCGAAGCACCCGCCGATGCCGACGTCGTCGTCCCCGTCCCCGACTCGGGCACCGTGGCTGCCGTCGGCTACTCCCAGGAGTCGGGCTTACCCATCGAGTTCGGACTCATCCGCAACCACTACGTGGGGAGAACGTTCATCGAGCCCCGTCAATCCATCCGGCATTTCGGCGTCAAGGTGAAACTGAACCCCGTGCGCTCGGTCATCGAGGGACGGCGCATCGTTCTCATCGACGACTCCATCGTCCGCGGAACCACCAGCCGCAAGATCGTGGGTATGGTGCGCCACGCGGGTGCGAAGGAGGTTCACTTACGCATCTCTTCACCCCCGACCACCGGTCCCTGCCACTACGGAATCGACACCCCGAAGCGCGAGGAGCTCATCGCCGCCACCCATAGCATCGCGGAGATCACCCGCTTCGTCGGCGCGGACTCCGTCGGCTACCTTTCCCAGGAAGGACTCCTCTCCGCGGTCGCCGAGGACCGGGACCGCTACTGCTCCGCGTGCTTCTCCGGGAACTACCCCGTCCCCCTGCCGGACGAGGGACGGGAGCAGCTCAAGCTCTTCGAGAAAGTCAGGGAGTAGCTTCTCCTCGCCGACCTCCGTCCCCCGCAATCGTTCGCAGAGCGTCGACGAACTCGTCCAGTTCCCGCTCCTGCGTATACAGGTGCGGCGACTCGCGAACCCCCGAAAGCCCGTTCACTCCAAAGTGGAGAAAACGGACAAGCCGACGCGCACGATCGACGAGAGCGGGAGCGCCGTAAGCTGCACTGAGGGCCGCCCGCTGCGGCGGCAGGAGGTTGACCCGCGCCCCTCCGATGGATGATCCTGACCTATACGTTGAGGAGGAATCCATGCGAGCGCTGATCCGAAGGGCAGCTCCGTTGACTCTCGCCGCCGGGCTCCTTGCCCATTGTTCGGGAGAGCCGCCGGCGCCCGCACCGGCCACGACCACGACCACCGCGGCGCCGACCGGTCCCGTGTTGGGCCCGGGCGAAGTGGCCTTCTCGAGCGGTTCGGAGCAGGTGGTCGCCTATCTGGCGAAGCCCAAAGGTCAGGGTCCGTTCCCCGCTCTCGTCGTGATTCACGAGTGGTGGGGCTTGAACGGCCAGATCCGGGGCGTGGCGAACGATCTCGCGCGGCAAGGCTACCTGTCTTTCGCCGTCGACCTCTACCGCGGCAAGGTGGCGAGCACCCCGGAGCAGGCGCACGAGCTCATGCGCGGCGTGCCCGAGGACCGGGCACTTCGCGATCTCTCGGCCGCCTTCGCTTATCTGAAGGCGCGCCCTGACGTGATGCCCGAGCACATTGGCTCGGTCGGCTGGTGCATGGGAGGGGGCTATTCCATCAAGCTTTCGGTGGCCGAGCCCACTCTCGCCGCTTGCGCGGTGTACTACGGTCCGCTTCCTACCGAGTCCGGGAGTCTCACGGCGATCCAGGCGCCCGTCATCGGCTTCTTCGGTGAGAAGGACGAAGGCATTCCGGAGGCGTCGGTCCTCGCCTTCGAGACGGCGATGCAGAAGCTGCGAAAGCCCGCCGAAGTGCACATCTACCGAAACGCCGGACACGCCTTCGCGAATTCCGAGGGAAAGAGCTTCCATCGAGAGGCCGCGGAGGACGCTTGGAAGAAACTGATGGTCTTCTTCGGGAGGCACCTCAAGGGACAGTAAGCCCCGGCGCTCAAGGCCGGGGACGGTCGAGAGACTCGAAGGTCGCGTTCGAAGGGGGGCGCTCCTTCGAAAGCCGGGCGGCCACCGCCTCCGCCTCGGCGAAAGCCCGGACGAAGTTGAGCCCGACGAGCTTCTTCAAATCCGCATCGTTCCAGCCCCGCCGGATGAGCTCGGCGATGAGGTGGGGATAGCGGCTCACATCCTCGAGCCCCTCGGGCATGGTGACGCCCGCGAAGTCCGAGCCGATGCCGACGTGATCGACCCCGGCCACCCGGGCGGCGTACTCGATGTGGTCCGCCACGTCGGCGAGCGTCGCCTTGGGCTTGGGACCGGCGATCCTCTCGTGCTCCTTCTCCAGCCGGGTCATGTCCTCGATGGCGGTCGTCCCCTGGAGCTTCCGCGTGAGCGGCTCTTCCCACTTCATGACCTTCGTCGAAACGAAAGCGGGGATGAACGTGATCATGACGACGCCCCCGTTCGCAGGAAGGCGGCGGAGCACGTCGTCCGGCACGTTGCGCGGATGGTCGGTGAGGCCCCGCGCGCTCGAGTGGGAGAAGATGACCGGCGCCTCGGAGACGTCGAGCACCTGGTACATCACCGAAGGCGAGACGTGGGAGATGTCGACGAGCATGCCGAGACGGTTCATCTCGCGCACCACTTCCCGCCCGAAGGCGGTGAGGCCCCCGTGCCGCGCGTCGTCGGTCGCGGAGTCGGCCCAGTCCGTGCCCCGGCCGTGGGTGAGCGTCATGTAGCGCATGCCCAGCTCGTAGTACGCGCGCAGGGCGCCGAGGCTGTTCTCGAGAGCGCGTCCGTTCTCCCCGCCGAGGAACGACGCGATCTTCCCCTCGCGCCGCGCGGACTCCACGTCGGACGACTTCGTCGCGAGGACGAACGCCTCCGGGTAGGCGGCGATCATGCGACGCGCGAGATCGATCTGCTCGAGCTGCATGCGGGCGCTTCCGGAGTCGACGGACGGAATCCACACGCTCCAGAACTGGGCCGATACCTGGCCCTCGCGCAGCCGCGCCAGATCCGTCTCGTGGGGGGTTCGCTCGCGCAGATCGTACTCGGCGACGTTCGAGTCCGCGTTCTCGCGGATGAGCCAGGGGAGGTCGTTGTGGGTATCGAGGAGAGGCGCCTCGCGCAGCAGCTCCCGGGCGTGGCGGAGGGCTGCGTCTTCCCGCGCCGCCAGTACACCCGGGCAGCAGAGGACGACGAAGAAGATCGCGCACTCCCACTTGCACCGCGAAAGCATCGAGACCATGGAAACCCTCCCCGCCCCGAACGGGCGCGCGCCCATGGTAATGGGGCTCGCGGCAGGAATGCTACCCGGGAGGCCTCGTTTTTCTCCAGGCCTCGAGCTCGGTTCCCTTCAGTACCTCCAGCTCGTCAGATCCGCTCCCGGCGGGGCGGTCTTCAGCATCCTCTCGACCGCCTTCGGGATGAACATCTGGTGGTAGCGGAGGCGCGAGCTCCCGTTCGGGCGCGTGTGGTCGCCGTTCCAGCAGTGCTCCGCCCGGTCGCCGTAGTCCACCTCTCCCCCAAAGTAGGGGTCCTTCGTGCTCTCGAGGAACTCCTCGATGAGGTAGACGGCGTCGTTCAGGTAGAAGTTGTCCATGTCGCCGACGTAGATGTGGATCTTTCCCTCGAGCTTCGGGCCGAGCTTCGCCCAGTCGCGCTTCAAGATGTAGGAGAGGTCGTAGTTCTCCCGCCAGAACTCGGCGACTTTCCTGTCGATGACTCCCGTCGTCTTGTCCCAGATCCTCTTCGGGTAGCCGTCTTCTCCGACGGGGGAGTACACCGCCTCCCAGATGTCCCACTGCTGCCCCGACCGGCTCTTCGTCCCGAGGACGAGCTCCATCCGGTTCAGCTCCTCGATGGTCGCGCTCACGTGGCCCAGGTAGTCCCGGAGGCCAGGGCGCGGGGTCTTCTTCCAGTCGCTGTCGAGGCGGTAGGCGTTCACGTCTTTATAGATGTCGACGACGGTGTAGGCGCGGAAGTCGATGGGGTCGGGACAGGCGGCGAAGCACCCGTTGTACTCGTCGGGATAGAAGACCTGCACCCCGAGCGCCTCCCAGCCGCCGGTCGAGCCCCCGTACAGAAACCGGGCCCAGCCCTCGCCGATCCCCCGGAACCTCTTCTCGATCTCCGGAATGAGCTCGTAGGTGATGGCGTCGCCGTAGGGGCCGAGGTTCTCGGAGTTCACCGCGTAGGAGTCGTCGTAGTACGGATTCGCGTGCTGGATCTCGATCGCGAGAACGCGCGGGAAGTTCGGGCCGGTCCAGTCCTTGTAGAGCTGGTAGGCGTGCTCCTGCTCCGTGCGGTTGTAGCCCTCCCACCGGAACCTCTCGCTGTACTCCGGCTTCAAGCCCGGATCCGGCGGCTCCTCGCGAAACCCGCTTATGGTGTAGGGGAAGTGACCGTGGTAGACCATGAGGGGATAGCGGGCTTGCGGATGCTCGCCGAATCCCTCCGGCAGCAGCACGTGGGCTCCGAGGTGCATCGGCCGCCCCCAGAACTCCGTCAAGAGCTTGCTCTGGATCTTGACGTGCTTCACGTACTTCGTCTCCGGAGGGTCCGGGATTCCCGGGATCTCCTTGTCGAGCGCGAGCCGGAGCGTCCCGCCCTTCGCGGGGTCGATCTCCATTTCGGCGGGCTCGTTGTAGAGGTTTCCCGGCGCGCGGTTCCACTGCTGGCCCTCTCCCCGATCCATCGGGAGCTTCACGACGTGTCCATCCTTGCGGTGGAAGGTCTCGTACCGGTGGAGAAGGGCCTGCACGCGGTAACGCCCTTTCGGGATGTCGCGCAGGCTCGCGACGGGATAGCCGAGCGCGCTCTGATCGAAAACCGCGTCCTCCCCAGACTTCCAGCCGTCGACGTCGATCCCGAAGACGACCTGGGTCTTGGGTCCGGTCTGGATCTGGAACCTCGGCTCGTTCGACGGGTCCTTCGAGATCAGGAGAAGGAGCCGCCCGTCGAGAGGTGTGGCGGACCTCTCGGCGGGATAGCGGACCGCGAATCGAAGGTCCTGGGCGGAGGCAACGGCGGCCGAAAGAAGAAAGACGACGACGAGCTTTTTCATGAACACCTCAGATTCCCATACGTTTCAAGATTTCCTGGAAGCGCTTCTCAGAGCGCGAAGTAAACTCATCGAAACGCGCTCAAAGCTCCAGTACGAGTCTTAGACCGTCGTCGAGAGCCCGGAGAGAGTCGGCGGACAGGCGCCCCGTATTTTCGACGAAGTCGGAGCGCAGCACCCTCTGAATGTCGTAAACGTTCGCGACCGACGTTTTGGACAGTCCGGTAACGCGTCGATCGAGACGGACGTTGCCCGGCAGACCTTCGCAGTGCAGTCGACTCGTTACCGGGACAATCAGAAACGAGCGTACTCGCGGGTCGCGCACGTGGTCCGTCTGGACCACAACGGCGGGTCGAAGCTTGTCGATTCTCACCCACCATACGTCGCCGCGGCGCGGAAGACCGTCACCACTCGTCGTCACGGTACTCTTCGCTCATGATCCGTCGCCTGTATTCCTGCCAGGCATCGCTGTCTTCCACCACGTCCCAGCCGTATTGGTCGAGGTAGCGCCTGGTTTGCTCGCGGATTCTTTCCGCCTCGAGGAGCGACGCGAGAAGAGCCGAGCGAGTGGTTCCCCGACGGCGGGCTTCTTCGTCGGCAAACTCGATCAGATTCTCCGGCAACGATACACCGATCTTCACCGAGGCCATGGGAATACCTTATGGAATACCACAGTATTCTACACGTTCTCCCCCCCGGAGCGCAACCCGAGAACCCGATCGAGAATCCTCTCCGGGTCCTCCCAGCCCGTTTCGTCCTGCACGTCCCGGCACGCGGTGAGGATGCGCCCGAACTCCGGTCCGGGCGCAAGCCCGCGGGCGATGAGGTGCCGGCCGAGGACGACGTCTTTCGGGGCTTCGGAGGCGATCTCGAGCGACTCCATCATCTTCTTGAAGTGCTCTCCCGCCGGAAACCTGCGGGCGAAGGCGTCGTCCGTCGTGCGCCCGAGGTGATCCGCGGTCGCGACCTTGAGAAGAAGGTCCGGGCTCACCCCGGAGGCGGCGAGATCGCGGGCGAGCCGCCGGTACGCCTTCGGGCTCGCCCCGTTCTTCTCGAAGAGGGCCGGGGCCAGGTGGTGGCGCACGAGCACCTTCACCTTCGCCGTCAGGTCCTTGGGGGCGCGCAGCCTCTCGAGAAAGCCCTCCGTGATGGACGCCCCGACCGCGTCGTGCTCGTACGACGTGATGCGTCCTCCGATCGTCTTCGTCGTCGGCGGCTTTCCGAAATCGTGGGCCAGAGCCCCGTACAGGAGCGCGAGGTCGAAGTCCGCGGTCCCGGAGCGGAGCTTCGCCGCCTCGTCGAGGACCATCATGGTGTGGATCCACACGTCCCCTTCGGGATGCCAGTCGGGCTCCTGGGGGACTCCCACCAGGGCCGCGAGCTCGGGGAAGAACCGGAGGAGCTTCGTCTCCCGGAGGAACTCGAAGCCGATGGAGGGCTTCTCGCTCCTCAGAAGAAGCTTCTCGAGCTCGGAGAAGATCCGCTCCGCCGAGAGCTCCGAGAGGTCGAGCTCGGAGCAGAGCTTCTTCAGCTCCTCGTCGGGCGCCATCTCGAAGCGCGCCGCGAAACCCGCGACCCGGAGCCCGCGGAGCGGGTCCTCGGAAAAGTGGATGGCATCGGTCGCCCGGAGTCTCTTCTCTCTCAGGTCCCGCCTTCCCCCGTGGGGATCGAGGTACTCGAGGGTCAGGGGATCGAGGGCGATCGAGTTCATCGTGAGATCGCGTCTTCGGGACGCCTCGGCGAAGCTCATCCCCGGGTCGTAGGCGACGTCGAATCCGGTGTGGCCGGGAAGGATCTTGCTGTCGCGGCGGGGAAGCGAGAAGTCGGCGTCGAGGCCCTTCACGCGGAAGACCCCGAACGCCTTTCCGACGTGGATCACTTCCCCGAACGTCCTGAGGAGCCGCTCGAGCTCTTCGTAGCCGAGCCCGAAGACTTCGACGTCGAGCTCGCTCGATTCGATGCCGAGGAGCCGGTCGCGAACGTAGCCTCCGACGAGGAGCGCGCGGCCGCCTTCCCGCGCGACCGCTTCCGCCACTCGACGCGCTACCTCGAGCATCTCAGAAAGGCGGGGCCTCTTCCTCCTCCAGCTCTCCCACCGCTTCCAGAACCGAATCGATCTGTTCGGAAGCAAGGCCCTGGCTGTTTCCCCGGATCGCGCCCGCGAATCCCGCCGCCTCCGTCGCACAGTCTTGGCGCTCGAGCTCGAGGGCGACGCAGGCGGGGTGGACGTGGATCGGCATCGTTCGGTACTGGCTTCCGAACTCGATCTCCCGCCCGAGGACGACGCGGAGGCTCCCCCTCTCCATCGTCTCGCCGCACTGCTTGCACTTGGCCCGGCCCGAAGGGTCGAGCTCGGCGTACGGGAGCTTCTTTTGTGACTGCCTCTTCTCCTCCGCCTCCTCGTGGACCTTGCGGAGCTCTTCGATTCCGGGAACGTTCTCCGGAGGCTCTTTCGCCGCCTTCCACGCCTCGCTGGCATAAGCCTCCTCGACGTCGTCGAGGCGCCGCTTGGCGGCGCAGGTCAGGTGATGCCAAAGGTAGCCGATGCCGTAGGGTCCTTCGATGAGGACCCCGAGACGCAGGACGCCCTTCTCGATGGGCTTCCGGCACGTCTTGCATTTCGCGCGGCTCGACCGGGCGCCCTCGATCACGTAAGGCGCCTGGGGCTCGGCCGGGGACGCGGGGACAGTGGGGGAAGGAGTCTCTTCAGCCATCTTGCGTCAATATTAACGAACTCAACGCCTGAGGACGACAGGCTGAACCCAGGCCGCCTCGAGCTCCCCTTCGTGATAAGGGTTCTTCTTGAGCCGGGTCGAGGTCACCTTGGCCCGGACGTAGAGCTCGTCACCTTGAAAGCGATAGGCCGGACTCGGTCCCGGGACCTCGGCCAGGACTTCACCGATGCCGTCGCTGTAACGCCGTAGAACCGCCGCACCCTCACCCTCTCCCGCCGTCACCTCCTCCGTCGAGCGGTCGTACTCCCTCCGGGTACCGATGAAGAGAGTGCGGTACTGAACGCCCTCTTCCGCCCGAATGTGAAGCGCGATCTCCTCGGCGTCGGCAACGACGTCCTCGAGCTCGACTCCCGACGACCCGTAGAAATCGCCGCGCTCCATCGCCTCGACGATGGCGCGGGCCGTAAGCTCCTTCGCGCGCACCCGCACCCACCCGCGAAACGGGTTCGAGTGCTCTAAATCGAGAGCCCGGTAGTTGTGGGCGTCGTCGACGGCGATTCCGTACATCACGCCCTCGCCCGCGGAGAGCCTCTCCGCGAGCAGGATGTCCCACATCCGCTCCGTGCTCGGCCGGAGCTCGTCGCCTTCGTTGTGGACGAGGGGATGGCCGTTATAGACCTCGAAGAACTTTTCGCCCCGGAGGGCGACGAGGTCCTCGACCTTGACGGCCCAGCCGAAGTTCGGGTGGTTGACGTGGGGGAACATGAGCTCCCCCGTCCTCTCCCGCTGCGCGAGGACGGCGTCGACGTTTCTCTGAAGGACCTCGCGGACGCTTTCTCCGCCCTGGGGCTCGATTCGCTCCTTCACGTTCGTCGCGTTCACGTGGAGGGGCTTGTCCTCGAAAACGTCCGTGATCTCTTCGCTTTGGATGAGGAGGAACTTCCCCGGCTCTTCGAAGAGCTTGCGGTACTCCTCGAACGTCTTGAGCCGAGCGCGTCCGTCGCCGGCCACCTCCACCCAGTCGCCGAACCTCTCCTGGTACGCGGCGAGGACGGCCTTGTCGGCTTCGACGAAGCGCTCTCCCTCGGCGAGGACGTTGTGGTCGGAGAGCGCGACGAAGTCGTAGCCCGCCTTCTCGTACCCATCGATCGCCATTTCCGGGAAATCGTCCCCGTCGCTCCAGAGGGAGTGGGTGTGGAGGTTCCCCTTCCACCAGGGCGTGGGCGGCGCCCCACAGGCGGCGCACCCGAAGGCGGCGAGAACCAAGAATTTCCAGCGAGACATGGTTGATTTTCGCGAAAGCGGCCCGCAGAATAGTTGTATCAATCACAACTAGCAACAGCTTTGGGGGTCGCCTCCTTGGATTGTCCTTCCTGCGGCCACGCCAACGCCTCCGATCGGGTGGAGTGCTCGCACTGCGAGGCGTTGCTCGTCGACGTGTTCTCTTCGAGCGACGAGAAGACCGACCCGATCGTCAAGATTGGAAGCGACCCCTCGACGCGCGACGGTGCCACCGACACCGGAAACGGCTTCACCCGCGATCCCACCGATACCCAGTACAGCGGCGACCTTCCGCGACTCTTCCGCTTCGGCAACCGCTACCAGGTCCTGGAGAAGCTCGGCGAGGGCGGCATGGGTCGGGTCTACAAGGCTCTCGACCTCGAGCTCGACCGCCCCGTCGCCCTCAAGACCATCCGCGCGGAAAAAGGCAGGGGCCCCGACGTTCTGAAGCGCTTCAAGCAGGAGCTCGTCCTCGCGCGGAAGATCACGCACAAGAACGTCGTCCGCATCTACGACCTCGGCGAGGCGGAAGGCGGGGTGAAGTTCTTCACCATGGAGCTCATCGAGGGAAAGAGCCTCCGGGACCTCCAGCGCGAGAAGAAGACCCTCCCGCCGAAAGAGGCGATCTCCGTCCTGAAGCAGGTGCTCTCGGGGCTCGCCGAGGCGCACAGCCAGGGCGTCGTCCACCGCGATTTGAAGCCGCACAACGTGATGGTCGACGAGAGCGGCGTCCTGCGCATCATGGATTTCGGCATCGCCCGCACCGCCGATACGGCGACCCTCACCGGATCCGGCGAGATGATGGGGACCCCGGACTACATCTCCCCCGAGCAGGTCAAGGGCGAGACGGCGACGGCCCAGTCCGACCTCTACTCGGTCGGCGTCATCCTCTACGAGCTCTTGACCGGCGACGTCCCCTTCAAGGGCGACACCGCGATCTCGAAGGTCGTCGCCCGCCTCCAGGTGACCCCGCCCCCCCCGCGGACGCTCAACCCCGAGATTCCCCCCTACCTCGAGCGCATCGTTCTGAAGCTCATGGAGGTCGACCTCGACCTCCGCTACAAGACGGCGGACGAGGTGCTGCAGGACCTGGAGCGGGAGCAGGTGGGCCGCTCCTTCTTTCTCCGCGCCAGGAAGGCGGTCCTCCGCCGAAAGGGGTGGGCTGCCGCCATTCTCGCGGGCTCCCTCGGGCTGGGAGCGTGGATCGCCAAGCGCCGTCCAGAGGGCGAGGCATCCACCGACGTCGGCGCAACCACCATCGCCATTCTTCCGTTCCACAACATGACGGGGAATCCGGAGCTGGAGTGGATGGAAACGGGTCTTCCGGAGATGCTCGTCACCGACATTTCTCAATCGAAAGCCCTTCGACCCGTGTTGAGGGACCGCGTCGACCGGATCCTCCACGAGCTGGGGAAGGATGGTCAGAGCCGCTTCGACCAGCAGACGCTGCAGTTGGTCTCGTCGGGCGCCGGTGCGGACTACG
>Ga0187893_10012516_pt1 | contig 12011 bp, 7 predicted proteins | sample MA1701074metaG_FD_139574 | JGI IMG/M metagenome (GOLD analysis project Ga0187893, IMG submission 139574) | White microbial mat communities from a basaltic lava cave in the Kipuka Kanohina Cave System on the Island of Hawaii, USA - MA170107-4 metaG ... | reverse complement strand
TTGAAGGGTGAAGTATCGAGTGAAAAGGATCGCGTCGCCGTGGAGGTCATAGTCGAGAAGACGGAAGGAATCAAAAAGATCAACAATCAATTGACTGTTGCTGCAACCGTTCGAGTAAACCGGTGAAATCGCCGGGCAACGGCGCTTCCAATTTCAGCGGACGGTTGTTGATCGGATGGCGGAAGCATAACCGGTAAGCGTGCAACGCCTGGCGGTCGAATTCGACGCTGGCTGGCGCGCCATCGGTGAAGACACGCTCGCCGACCAGCGGGTGGCCGTGCGCTTGGGCTTGCAACCGGATCTGGTTTCGCTTGCCGGTGACCAGACGAACCTCGATCAGAGCCGCCTGCTCGAATTGTTCGAGCACGCGGTAATGGGAGATGGCTTCGAGCGGGAACTCGTCGGTCTGATTGGCCAGTCTGAATCGCCTGAGCTTGCGATCCCATTTGATCGTATCACGCCACATTCCCGATTCAGGCTGCGGGACGCCGCGTGTGATGGCCAGGTAGATTCGCTCAGGCTCGCGCCGCTCGAATTGTTGTCGCGCCTTCTCTTGCGCTTCGAGCGTTTTGGCGAAAAGCACCAGCCCGGTGGTGTCGCGGTCAATCCGATGAATGATGAACGGCTGGCGCTTTTTGGCGTTGAGGTATTCCTCGGCCAGATCGAAGAGCGACGCTTCGCGGAGCAAGTATGGATGCGGCGTCGAGAGCAAGCCAGCGGGTTTGTTGACGGCCAGAACGTGACGGTCTTCGTGAATGATGTTTAGGTGATCGAACGGCAGTTCCTCAAAAGGTAGCGCGTGAACGTCTACGCGATTGATCCACACCCGCGCCACATCGCCTGGTTGCAACGGACGTTCAGCGTCGGTCAAAGTTTGTTCGACATTGTTGACGAACACCCTGCCGGTCTCCAACGCCAGATGCGCGCGCGAAAGCGAGCCGAGCCGCCGCGGGGAACCAAGCCATTTATCCAGCGGCAGTCCGGCGTCTTCTTCACTGATTCGCCATTGACCATTGTTCATTGCGGCGCCCGGTTCGCCTCAATTCGCCGGCTTGAGGTAAAGCTCCGCGCCCGGCCCCAGCGGCAAACCGGCCACAATCCACACGATCAGCAGCAGCGTCCAGACGATCAGGAAGGAGATGGAGTAGGGGAGCATCGTCGCGATGATTGTGCCGATGCCGGCTTTGTCGTAATAACGCTGGGTGAAGGCGACGATCAGCGCGAAGTAAGACATCATTGGCGAGATGACGTTGGTCACGCTGTCGCCGATGCGGTAAGCGGCTTGCGTGAATTCGGGCGTGTATCCCAGCAGCATGAACATCGGCACGAAGACCGGCGCCATAATCGCCCACTTCGCCGAAGCGCTGCCCATAAACAGGTTGATCGTCGCCGAAACCAGCACGAACGCGACGATCAGCGGGATCGTGCCCAGCCCTGAAGCGCGTAACAGTTCGGCGCCTTTCACCGCCACGATCAAACCCAAATTGGTCCAGTTGAAGAAGGCCACGAATTGCGCGGCGAAGAAGACCAGCACCAGGTAGACGCCCAGCGTGGACATAGCCTTGCCCATTGCGCTGACCACGTCCGAGTCGCTCCGCACAGTGCGCGCGCCTATGCCGTAAGCGATGCCCAGCAGCGCGCCCCCCACGAAGATCATTGCGACGATGCCGGACATAAACGGCGAGCGCAACAACCCGCCGGTCGCTGGGTCGCGCAGGAAACCGCTCGAGGGAACCGTGCCCCACAGGATCAGCGCAATGAGGATCAACGCGGCGATCAAGGCAAACCGGAGGCCGCGCTTCTCAACCTCGGAAAGTTCACTGATCTCGTCCGGTTTTTCATCACCGCTGTATTCGCCGAGGCGCGGGACAACGACCTTCTCCGTGATCAAAGTTCCGGTAATCGAGATGACAAAAGTTGAAGCGGCCATGAAGTAATAATTACAGGCCGGATTCACTTCGTAATTGGGAGTGACAATTCGCGCGGCCTCTTCGGAAAGCCCGGCCAGCAGCGGGTCTACTGTGCCCAGCAGCAAGTTGGCGCTGTAACCGCCGGAGACGCCCGCGAAAGCGGCGGCCAATCCGGCAAGCGGGTGCCGGCCCACCGCCAGAAAGATCACCGCGGCCAACGGCACGAGCAGCACGTAACCGACTTCGCTGGCGGCGTTCGACATCACGCCGGCGAAGACGATGGCGAAAGTGAGCAGGCGGCGCGGCGCCGAGAGCACCAACAGCTTCAGCGCTGCGCCGATCAGACCGCTGCCTTCGGCGACGGCAATCCCCAGTATGGCCACGAGCACCGTGCCGAGCGGCGCAAAGCTGGTGAAGTTGGTGACCATCTCGGTCAAGATGCGGTGCAGCCCGGTCAGGGTGAGCAGGCTGACGGCCGCGATCGGTTTGCCCGTGCCGGGGTGGACGACGGCGAGGTTGAACTTCGCCGCGATGGCCGAAATGATGATGATGAGCGCCGCCAGAATGGCGAAGAGAGTAGCCGGATGTGGCAGCGCGTTGCCGGCGCGTTCGATGAAGCCGAGCGCGCGCGAAAGAAACGTGGGCTTAGTGTTCGTTTGCAGTTGGGATGCTTCCGCCATCGGCGGCCCTCCGGGAAAAAAGTGAAACTGCTGTTTGGAATAATAAGAAAAGACAGATGGCGATGGCGCGCCGCTCAAGTGGCGAGCATCGCGAGGCCGATTGTAAGGCTGCCGGCCTCACTTCGGCAACGCGCGCTCAGGATGGGGAATCCGGTTGGCGACGTGGCAATGAGAGAACGAACTCGTTGCCTTCGAGTCGTAGGTCGGGAGGACGCCCGACGGCTTGTTGGGTTAGACGGATGACACGTGGGAGACCACTGCCGACGTCGGTGACGAGACCGAAGCGGAGCAGCGTGGCAAAAATCATCGGATTGCGTGGCACGTGGATGCCGTAGCGCATGTTTTCAATGGTGACGCTGTTGGGTAACTCGCCTGGCGTGCGAATCTCGATGCGGTCGTCGTAAATGAGCAGACGGATCGGGGCGGAGAGCGTGTAATCGCGGTGCGCTAGCGCATTGACCAAAGCTTCCCGCAAAACCTCCACCGGCAACTCGAGCTTGTATTCCGGCTCGAAGCCTTCGATCTGATGTGGCACTGGGAGGTGAAGGTGAAGAAAGCGCAAGGTGTCTTCGATCACGTTCAATAAACGCCCTTCAATGCGTTTGTGATCGCTCGGCGGAGTGCTAATTTCCTGACCGGGAATCCGTGCGGCTGAGACATAGGCCGCGGGTAGCCACTGCTGTGGGCGGCGCGCCAGAAACAGCGCGCCCGCAACAGTGAGTTTGAGCTCGCCGTTGATTTCAGCCAGCAAATTCCAGTTTGCCAACACTCGATTCTCGTCAATCGTTCTAACATCAAGTCCACGCTCGCTGGCTCGCTGCAACAAATCGTCGCGCGCCTGCGCTTCGATGTCGGTGATAGAAGTGCGCAGGAGCGGAGTCTCGTCGTAATAAAGACTCTCGACAGCCTGAAACATCCGCAGCAATTCTTGTCGCGCCGCCCGTCGTTTGCCGGAGGAGGTGCGGACGTAATAGAGACCTCGATTGGTGTGATACGGGCGCTCGTTGCCTTTGGGAACATTCACCACCAGCACGATGCGTCCTTGCGCGTCGGTCACAGTTTCGACAACTACTGTGACCGGTGGCTCGAGGTTGTGATAGGCGACGTTGTCAACCGTCTGAGCAATTCGATCTCGTTCGTTTGGGCTAATGCCGGCAACTTGTCCCTGATCATCCACGCCGAGCAGGATTCGCCCGCCGTCGGTGTTGGCGAAAGCGACAATGGCCACTGCCAGGTCGTCCGGATGCAGCGGCCATTGCTTGAATTCAGTGTGGAGGCTTTCGCCTTTTTGCAGGCAAGTTGTCAGTTCAGCGAGATCCATCGCTCTATTTCAACACTTCTTTGACCTTTGCGCCAATGTCCGCCGGGCTTTTCACGACGTAGATTCCAGCCGCGGTCATCGCCGCCATCTTTTCAGCCGCCGTGCCTTTGCCGCCCGCGATGATCGCTCCGGCGTGCCCCATCCTGCGTCCCGGAGGCGCGGTCTGGCCGCAGATGAAACCGACCACGGGCTTCTTGACGTGTTGTTTGACGTAATCCGCCGCCTCTTCTTCCGCCGAGCCGCCGATCTCGCCGATCATCACGATGGCGTCGGTGTCGGGGTCGTGGTTGAACAATTCGACGGCGTCGCGTTGCGTCGTGCCGATCACCGGGTCGCCGCCGATGCCGATGCAGGTTGATTGGCCGATGCCCAGCGTAGTCAGTTGACCGACGGCTTCGTAAGTCAACGTGCCGCTGCGCGAGATGACGCCGACGCGGCCTTCCAGGTGGATGCGCGCGGGCATAATGCCGACTTTACATTTGCCCGGCGAGATCACTCCGGGACAGTTCGGGCCGACCATCCGCACGTTGCGCGCTTTGACGTAATGGAACGCTTTGATCATATCCAAGGCCGGAATGCCTTCGGTGATGCAGACGATCAGCGCCACGCCCGCATCCGCCGCTTCCATGATTGCGTCGGCGGCGAACGGCGGGGGGACGTAAATGACCGAAGCGTTCGCGCCGGTCTTTTTCACCGCGTCGGCGACGGTGTTGAAGACTGGGAAGCCTTCGTGCGTCGTTCCGCCTTTGCCGGGCGTGACGCCGCCGGCGATGTTCGTGCCGTAATCGCGCATCTGCAGCGCGTGGAAGGTTCCTTCTTTGCCCGTGAGTCCCTGAACCAGAAGGCGGGTGTTTTTATCAACCAGGACGCTCAAATTTCCTCCTGTAGCGAAGGTGGAACAAGATGGCATCTTGTTCCACTAATAACAGCATTGATTGAAGAATTGGCTTGTAAAAACGAGGGCGCAGCATAGCACAGCCGATATAGCCTTTCCAGGTGAGCAAGGATTCGCTCATTTCGGGGCGGGCAGTTGTTTGAGCGCCTCGGACGCGGCTTGCTGCACTCTCTGATCAGAGTCGTTGGCGGCGGCATGTTGTAAAACTTCGCGCGCCTTTTCGAGATTGAGTTTGGCGATCCAGTAAGCCATCCACCGGCGAATCTCGAAGTAGTAATGTTGTTTGAGAATGGCGTACATTTCCGTGGGGCCATTGCGCGTGTTCTTCAACTCATACATTGTCTGCTCGGCCAGCCAGCGGATGTTTTCGTGTTTGCTCTCCAGAAAAGAATGAAGGAACAGGATCGCCTTGCGGGAATATTGGACATCCTTCAGTTGGTTGACTGTCAGGATCGCCGCACAGCGCACACGCATGTCGTTTTCGTCCGTGATCTCGGCGCCGTCCGGATTGGCGATGCCGTTGAGCACAACATTTCTGGCTCTGAAAATCTTGAACGAGGCCATCGTGCTGATCAGAGCCATTCGCACGCGCCAGTCCTTGTCGTTGATCAAATCGGTCAAAAAACTGACCGCCTCCGAGGCGCCGAGTTTTCCCAAAATCTCCACGGCGGCGATTCGGATCAGCGGGTCTTCGTCGTTGAGCAGTTCGATCAGCGGGTCAACGGCGCGGCTGTCGCAGGATTGACTCAGTTGCTGCGCGGCCTGCTCCCGGGCCTTCGCATCTTTACCTTTGAGCGAAGCTATCGCGCGGGTGACGGCGTCGTCAGTCGTTTTGGCGGCGGTCAGCGCCGGGCATTGTTCGTAGATAGGTCGAGGTTTGATGGGCGATGACGGCGGTTGCGCCTGGGACGTGGCGAACAATGCGCAGACGAGCAGAAAGGGAAACAGGAAAAGATTTTTTTCAGCGCGGCGATTCATCGTTCGTTTCTGAGGGCTTGCTTCTTAAGCGATAGTATCCGGGTTGTCGGGGGTCAGCAACTTCATGGCGCGTGAAGCGTGCGCGACTGCGATGGTAATGTCGCTGACGAATTTAGGATACCAGCGCAGGTAGGGCGCCAGGTCCGTGGCGCGAAGCTTGACCAGATAGTCATAGAGCAACTGTTCTCCCTCCCGCACCTGTTTCTTCTGATCGGGCGTCAGCGTGAAGAGCTTATGCAGCAGGCCGAAGTTGATCGCTTCGACGGCATGGCCGAGCATCCTGATCTGGGAACGATAGCGCATCACTTCCAGCAAGTTTGGTGGCGGAGAGCCTTTGGTCACGATTTTGCCGCCCTGGCCTTCGATGGCCAGGCGGCTGGCGAATTCCGGCCCCATTTCTTTGGCCGCATCGGCCTCACGATCAATCGCCAGGGAGTCACCTTTCAAGCGATAGATCAGCGAGTCCGTCATCTGATCCAGCCTTTTGGGCAGGTTGTCGTTACGGTATCCGTTCTTCAAGCAGGCGAAGAAGCCGTAAAACATATGCATGCCGAAGCAACTGTATTTGCTGATCTGTTGCCGGAATTCCAAGGTCTCCATCTCGCCCTGCGCGAGGCCTTCTTTCACGCCTACGCAGACGCCTTCGTAAACCGCCAGACCGCGATTGATCACCTCCGGCAGGTTGATCGTTTCGCCGTAAGCGTTGACCCAGGCTGGTTGCGACGGTCGGGAGAGAATCGAGAAGGCGATTAAACACCAGGGTAGATGCTGTTGAACGAGTGAGTGATCGTAGCGCTGCAGGTTTTGCGGATCGCAGCGGAATAGGGCCTTGGCGCTCTCGCCCAGGCTGCGCAGCGTGTACTGGTTGGCGCCGGCGGTGATTGGCTGGTCGAGGCTGACCCCGGCTTCGAGCATCGTTTTCAAAAAGCTGTTGTCATGGACCTCGAATTCGCGCGGGAAATAGACGTAACGTTTGCCATTGACCTCCTTCTCCGCCGCGTAGCGAGAACAGAGTAAGTCCACGGCTTTCACGCCGTCAGCCAGCGTGAAATTCCTGCCGAACGCGCGCACGGCGTGGATCATCGCCGAGGGGGTTTTCAACTCGCGGGCGTAGTGCCTGACGAACTCATCGGCTGCGCGAAGAGCATTGGGATAATCAGCCGGGAGCGTCGCTGGCGGCAGTTGATTGGGCGTCGCGGCGTCAAGGGCTGAAGGAGTTGGCGACGATGGGATCGAGGAAGTCGAGGTCGAGGAAGTAAACCAGCCGGCTTTGTAACCGGCGGCGCCGGCGATAGCCAGTGTTCCAAGACCTCCCAATCCAAACGCGAGGAAATTTCTTCGGCTGGTTCGGGTTTGCTGTTCGACCTGCTCCTTCCGGCGATTCTTTTTTGATTTGCTCATTGATTGAAGGACCTCTGGGAAAAACACTAACGGGGCGGTCGCGGCAAGCGTGAGGGCGACCGAGACGCAAATTAAACCAGCGCCAGAGCAATGTCAAACAATGATTGATCGAATTACGGCGCGAAATAGCCCGTCACATCAATGACCAGATCGGTCGTCTGCGCCGCGAAAATCTTGAACGCGCCCGCCCCCGCGCTCAAGCCCACGGTGAAATGCCGGTTGAAGATCTGCCCCGGAAGGAAATTCGAAGTCGCTACCAGCGGCTGCGTCGCATCGCTCGGCCAGAACGTCAGATACCCACCATTCGAATTGACCACCGTCGCATTGCCCACGATGCCCAGCGCGTTGCTGGCAATGGTCAGACCGTCGCAGACCCCACGCGCTGGCTGCGTTCGCTCGACTCCGCCCTGGATCGGCGCGTTGGACTTGTAACAGCCGGGTAAACCCGGAAGGTCACGTGTCTCCAACAAGCGCACCGGATGCTCCAGTGGAGTGAAAAGCAGCCCCACGCCGTTCACATCATTCGCCTCCGGGCTGTAATAACCGAGCACATCAATCACCAAATCAGTGGCGCCGGTCGCGAAGATCTTGAACTCGCCAGCGGGCGAAAGCCCGACAGTGAAGGGCGCGTTCATGATCTGGCCATCGGAGTAGTTGGAACTGGCGACCAACGGCCGGGTGGCGTCGGCAGGGAAGAGCGTCAGGTAGCCGGCGCCCGGAAAGATAGTGGTGGCATTGCCGACGATGGCGCGCGCCGAAGTCGGAATGGTCACGCCATCGCAAGTGAGCCGCGCTTGTTGCGGAGTGTCCACGCCACCCGGAATGGGCGTGCCCGGCGTGTTACAGCCCAGCTCACCCGACCGCGTTTCGAGCAACCGGATCGGTCGAGGCAACGGATGGAAATAGAGACCGCCGGCGCCCGGCGGGGCGTAATAACCGGTCACGTCAACCACGATGTGAGTATCGGAGGTGACGAAGATGTTGAAGGCTCCGCCGGCTGCGCTCAAGCCGACAGTGAAGACGTTGTTGAGAACCTCGTTGGGTTCGTAGTTGGAATTGGCGACCGTCGGTTGCGCGGCGTCGCTCGGATACAGCGTCAGATAGCCGCCGCCCGATTGCACTGTGGTGATGTTGCCGGTGAGAGCCTTGGCGGTGGTGGGGATGGTGATGCCGTCGCAGGTGCGACCGGCGGCGGTCTGCGTGCGCGAAGTCCCACCGGAGATCGGCGCGCCCGGAGCGTCGCAGCCTAGTTCGCCCGGTCGCGTTTCGAGCAGGCGGATCGGGCGCGGCAACGGGTAATACATCAAGCCGCTGCTGACGCTGAGTGTGTAGCTGCGCGCGCCAGCGCAGCCGATAGAGTCGGTCGCCGTAATGGTGAAGTTGAATGTCCCTGAGCCAGTCGGCGCGCCGGTGAGCGCGCCGCCCGAAGCCAATGTCAGCCCCGCAGGCAACGTTCCGGCGCTCACGCTGAAGCTGTAGGGCGCCGTTCCGCCTGTGGCAGTGACCGTCTGGTTGTAGCTTACCCCGACGAGACCTCCGGGTAGTGAGGTTGGGTTGATGGCGAGCGAGCAGCCGTTGGCTTGCGTGATGGTGAAAGTCTGGTCAGCGACGATAATCGTCCCGGTACGTTGCGGGCCTGTGTTGGCGGCGACCGAAAATTGCGCGCCGCCACTGCCCGCCCCGCTCGCGCCCGAGGTGATGGTGATCCAACTGTCATTGCTCGCCACCGCCCACAAGCAACCTGGCTCGGTGGCGACGCTCACGGCGCCGGTTCCGCCGGAGGCTGTGAAGTCTTGATTCGTGAAATTGATCGTGAACGTACAATCGGGGTCTTGAGCGAAAGTGGCGTTGTAGGTCGCGCTCGTCGCTGGCGTCGAAATCGTGTGCAAAGCCGCGCCACCGTCAGACCACGAGCTGAATTGATAAGTCGTCTCCTCCCACAGTTGCGGGGTAATTACGCCGAGCGCCCGCACAACGCCGGCGACGCTTTGAGTTGAAAACGGCGTAGTCACAGGCTGGCCGTCCAGCGTCAATCGCAACCCGCCGGGATCGGACGTCAGCGTGATGGTCGAAACGCGCGGCGAAATGTCGCGGAAGACCGAATGCTTCAATCCGCTGGAATCGGTCACAGTCAGGTGAATGCGATACCAGACGTTAGTCGCCGTCTCGCCCACGGTCGGAATCGTGAACGATCCGCTTGTGACTCCGCTGAATGGTTGAATGAACGGGTGCGTGTGGGTGTTGTGATGGAAAACCACTTCCCACGTGAACGCGCTCGGCGGCAGATTGCCATCCTCCTCATCTGTTCCCGCGCCGGAGTAGTTGATCACTTCGCCGCCGCTGTAGAGCGCCCCGGCGGCGGGCGCGGTGATCGTCGCCACCGGAGGCTGAGTGGGGACAACTGTCAGCGTGGCGCTGTTGCTGGTCGCGGTCCCGTTAGCGTTGCTGACGACGCAAGTGAAGACCGATCCGTTGTCAGCAGTGGTCGTCGCCGGAGTCGTGTAGCTCGATGAAGTCGCGCCGGAAATGTTGACGCCGTTTTTGCGCCACTGGTAGCCGAGCGGCGTTGCGCCGCTGGCCGCGACAGTGAAAGTGGTTGTATGTCCCAGACCGACGATCTGACTGGCGGGGTGCTGCGTGACGATCGGCGCTACTGTCGCAGTGTACACAATCCGCCAGACCTGCCCGGCGCCGCCTGAGCCGCCACGTTGCAGATAGTAAAGACTGCCTTCAGCGCCGACCTGCAGATCAACTGGAAATGTCAACCCTGTCGCAAAATCGCTGGCGCTCTCAGGATTCGCGGGATCAATGTAACGAATCCAGCCCACGCAGTAATCCGCGAAGAAATACTTACCAACATATTGAGCGGGAAATTGCTGGGTCGCCGGATTGTAGAAAGCTCCGCCAGTGATGGCGCACCCGCCTTGACTGCGATCGTAAGAATGTATCGGATCGCGGAAACTCGGATCGGGCGAGATGCACACGCCCTCGCAGTCTGGCCAACCGTAATTCGATCCCGCAATGCCGTCGTTGATCTCCTCCCAGGCATCCGCGCCGACATCGTTGATGAAGATTCGCCCCGTCCCCGGCTGGATGTTGAACATGAACGGATTGCGCAATCCGAGCGCCCAGATCGCGCGGTTGACGCCGCTCGCTTGGTTGTAGAAGGGATTGTCAGCCGGGATCGAGCCGTCGGCGTTGATGCGGAGAATCTTGCCGTGCAGGTTGGTCAGCTTCTGCGAGTTCGCCGAGTCGGAGTCGTCGCCGACAGCGATGTAGAGCTTCCCGTCGGGTCCGAAATGCAAGGCGCCGCCGTTGTGATACTCCGAGCCCGGATTGCTGAGATCAAGGATGGTCGTTTGGCTGCCCGCCCCGGCCACATCGCCGTTGGCCGTGAAGCGGCTGATGCGGTTGTGGATCGGCGCGTCGGACGTAGTATGGTAAACATAAACGAACTGGTTCGTCGCAAAGTTGGGATCGAACGTGACGCCCAGCAACCCGCGCTCGCCCGTTGAACTAACCGGGATCGTCACGAATGGCGTCGCAAGCAGCGCGCCATTTTTCACCACCCGAAGATTACCATCCTGCTGGCAGACGAAGATTCGACCGTCAGGCGCAATCGCCATCGCCGTCGGGCTGAGTATTCCGTCGGCGATCAAGACCTCAGTGAAACCCGCCGGCAGCGTAGCCGCAGACGAGCGCCACAGCGGTCCCCGCAACAGAAAGCAGATCAGCAGAATTGAAATCAGGAGAGGAAGGCGAGGGAGCATAAGCAGTGAGATCAGCCGAGTGGATTTCGTAGCCGAGAAGAAGCAATGAACACCGGACTTGTTATCCGCATTCCACATCCTATTTCACCTCCTTTGGCGCCCTGTCAAGACTCGTAAGGCGGCGTTGCCGGCAACCGGTTTTTAAGTTTCCTTATGTCGAATTCACGTTGGAATTACGGCGCGAAGTAACCCGTCACGTCAATCACCAGATCGGTCGTCAATGGCGAGAAAATCTTGAACGCGCCCGGCGCCGCGCTCAAACCCACCGTGAAATGCCGGTTGAAGATCTGCCCCGGCAGGAAGTTCGAGGTCGCGACCAGCGGCTGCGTCGCGTCGCTCGGCCAGAACGTCAGATAGCCGCCATTCCCGTTGACCACCGTCGCATTGCCCACGATGCCCAGCGCGTTGCTGGGAATCGTCAGGCCGTCACAGACTCCGCGCGCCGGTTGTGTCCGCTCCACTCCGCCCAGGATCGGCGCGTTGGGCTTGTAACAGCCGGGGAAGGCCGGAACGGCGCGGGTCTCCAACAGGCGCACCGGATGCGCCAGCGGATTGAAGAACAATCCCACGCCGTTCACATCATTGGCCTCCGGGCTGTAATAACCCAACACGTCAATCACCAAATCAGTGACGCCGGTCGCGAAGATCTTGAACTCGCCCTCGGGCGAAAGCCCGACGGTGAAGGGCGCGTTCATAATCTGGCCGTCGGTATAGTTGGAGCTGGCGACCAGTGGACGCGCGGCGTCGGCAGGGAAGAGCGTCAGGTAGCCACCGCTCGGGTTGACCGTGGTGGCGTTGCCGACGATGGCGCGAGCCGCCGCTGGGATGGTCACCCCACCGCAAGTGAGCCGCGCCTGCTGCGTGGTGTCCACGCCGCCCGGAATGGGCGCGCCCGGCGTGTTGCAACCCAGTTCGCCCGGACGGGTTTCGAGCAACCGGATCGGTCGCGGCAACGGATGGAAGTAGAGGCCGCCGGCGCCCGGCGGCGCGTAATAGCCGGTCACGTCAACCACGACGTGGGTATCGGAAGTGACGAAGATGTTGAAGGCTCCGTCG
>Ga0187893_10012515_pt1 | contig 12012 bp, 18 predicted proteins | sample MA1701074metaG_FD_139574 | JGI IMG/M metagenome (GOLD analysis project Ga0187893, IMG submission 139574) | White microbial mat communities from a basaltic lava cave in the Kipuka Kanohina Cave System on the Island of Hawaii, USA - MA170107-4 metaG ... | reverse complement strand
TCGATCCGGTGCATTACGGCAGCACCGAAGTGTACAGCACCGGGGAATATCGCGACACGATCGTCCTGACCGATGGAACAGCCAAGTTCAAAGAGAAGACCGTCATTCTCGATACCTGCCGTATTGATTCGCTCTTGGTGACTCCGCTGTAAAAAGAGAGGGAGGTCATGCAACAGCTTACTTCGAGAGATTTTCAATCTTACGTTATCGATCAGCCGGACGCGCAAGTGTTTACCATCGACCGCGCACTGTTCACCGACCAGGCACTCTTCGAGCTGGAGATGAAATATATCTTCGAGGGGACCTGGATCTATTTGGCGCATGAAAGCCAACTACCGCGCCCGCACGATTTTTTCACTACCGTGATCGGCCGCCAGCCGGTGATTCTCACACGCAATAAAGACGGCGAGATCGGCGGCTTTCTCAATACCTGTCCCCATCGCGGTGCAACGCTCTGTCAGACCCGTCGTGGGCATCAACAGATCCTCACCTGTCCGTACCACGGTTGGGCGTTTAACACCAACGGCGAGAACGTCAACGTCAAGGACTATGCCACCGGCGCTTATACAGAGGGCTTCAATCGCCTCAATCACGACCTCACCCGTGTGCCCCGCCTCGGACTCTATCACGGGTTCATCTTCGGCAGTCTTAATCCTGCCGTGCCGGACCTCGTAGAACATCTGGGCGAAGCACGTGCATTTATCGACCTCTTGGTTGATCAAGCGCCGAACGGATTAGAAGTTGTACGCGGGAGCACGGATTACACCTATGCCGGGAACTGGAAGCTGCAGATCGAAAACGGCGTGGACGGCTACCATTTCGATACCTTGCATCGCAGCTTTATGGGCGTCATTCGTCGACGCATGGCTTCCGGGCACGATGCCGTCAAGGCAGTCAACGTCGAGGGGCTGATGCAGCCGTCCATGGGTCAGGGGTGCTACGACCTCGGCAACGGTCATACGATTATTTGGCTCGACTTGCCCAATCCCCAGGATCGCCCGATTTATCAACAGCGCGCAGATTTGGCGGCTCGCCTGGGAGAAACGCGCACGCATTGGATGATCGATCGGCTGCGCAACCTCCTGGTCTATCCCAACGTCTTCTTCATGGATCAGACCTCGACGCAAATGCGCATCATACAGCCGCTGGCAGTCGATAAAACCAGAGTGTCCACCTGCTGTATCGCTCCGCGGGGTGAAAGTGCAGAGGCACGTGAGCACCGGCTGCGCCAGTATGAAGATTTTTTCAACGCCAGCGGTGTAGGCACGCCGGATGATCTGGCCGTGTTCGAAGCCTGTCAGCGTGGGTACAAAAGTCATCTCGTGCGTTGGCAACAAGGCTATTTTCGCGGCATGGGACGCATGATGCTGGGCGGTGATGAACATGCGCAGGGGCTCGGCGTACGTCCCTACTCTAGCTCTGTCGATGCAAGGGACGAGACGCTGTATCACGGGCAATACCGCCAGTGGCTCAAGCTCATGCAGCAGGGGCAAAACTCGGACAAGGGGGAGCGCAATGGATGGTGAACCGTTGGTGCGTTGCGCCGCCCTCCTGTATCGCGAAGCCGCCTACCTGGACGAGCGGCGCTGGGCGGAGTGGGTCACGTTGTATGCGGAAGATGCGGAGTTCTGGGTACCGGCCTGGGACGACGAGGATCAACCGACTGACGATCCGCGCTCTGCCCTGTCATTGATCTATTACCGCGGTCGCGCCGGCCTGGAGGACCGCGTCTGGCGCATCGAATCGGGACTGTCGCCCGCTTCCATTCCGTTGCCACGCACCTGCCATCTGGTGACCAATGTCCAGATCACCGAGCAGAACACCACGCAAGTGCAGCTGTCCTCGCATTGGCAGGTCCACATCTACAAGCCGGACAAGCAACACTCGTTTACCTATTATGGCTTTTACGAGCACACGCTGCGTTTCGCCGGTGACCACTTGCAAATTGCCAGGAAGAAGATCACCCTCCTCAATGATGTAGTCGAGAGTGTGCTCGACATTTATCATGTCTAAATGAAAGCCAGGCGCAAAGGAGAAGAGTATGTCGAATAAAGGATTCTCTCATATCGGGCTGTCAACGCTGGACCTCGATAAGACTCGTTACTTCTACGAGAAGGTGTTGGGCTTCAGAATTGTTCGGTTCGACGCCATCGAGATAGAGGAAGGTGGACAGATTCGCCACGCCATCATGGACGCTGGCCGCGACCAGCTCATCGCTTTCATGGAAGCGCGCGACGTTCCGGGCATACCGCAAGAATACGACGCCGGCATCAATCGCGGTCTAGGATTGCCAAGCGCGTTCTACCATTTCGCTTTTGAGGCCGGCAGCGAGGGAGCGCTCGAAGAGAAGCGACAGAACCTCATCGCTCATGGGGTATCGGTCACTGAAGTAGTGGACCACGACTGGGCCAAGTCGATCTATTTCAAAGACCCCAACGGCCTCCAGTTAGAGTATTGCTGCTATACGCGAGATCTCACTGCAGAAGACGCCGAGCTGAAAACCAGAATCAAAGCCTCATTGAAAGCACTCGGCCTCAAAGAGAAAGACACTCAGATTCGAGTGCAAGCGCTCGGACACGACGCGAGCGCTTAATCAGAGCGCCTCAGGAAGTACAGCGTGGGTGTGTTAGGCACGCCCACGCGCCGTATCGAGACTCCAGATGCCTGGACCGTGCGCGGCGATGAACAAGAACACGAAGCAGTAGAGCACTGCTAATTCCCCCTGATTCTGTATGGGCAAAAGCGCCTTGGTGCCGTGCCCCATCCAGTAAGCCGCCGCCATCAGGCCGCTACAGAGAAAAGCCGCCCAGCGGGTAACGAGGCCGAGCATAATCAGCAGACCGCCGAAGAACTCGATTGAGCCAGCGACGTAAACGATAAATGCGGGCACCCCGGGAGGAAGTGGGCTGGGGAAGCTAAACAGTTTCTGCGCACCATGCCAAAGGAAGAGGAATCCTATGACGATACGGAGCAACGCGTAGGTCTGGGCATTGAGCGGTCTCATGAAGTCAGCCATCTGTCCCCTCCTTCTCCAGTGTTGTTCACAATCTGCTCTTTCACGGACTCCAGATATATACTAGATAGCAAAAGAGAAGAAAACAGCGAAAGAGTATCAGTACAGGCTAATCTGTCTTGATCCAAAGAAGGAGAAGTTACATGCCAGCAGCACACTTTTTGGCCAAGAGTCCTGAGGAAGTCGGTCTCGATGCGCAAAAAGTCCAGACGCTCTTTGAACGCGCCGAGCGCGAAGTGAAGGAAGGGTTACTACCAGCGTGTCAGATCGCCATCGCTCGCAACGGCAAGATCGGCGCAATGCAAGCCTTCGGCAACGCTATACAAGGCGGCGTAGAGAAACCTGCCACCAACGAGACCTTCTTCGTGATGATGTCTGCCACCAAGGCAATCACTTCAGCGGCAGCCTGGCTCTTGATGCAAGAGGACAAACTGCGTCCGGAGGACCGTGTGGTACAGTTCGTCCCGGAATTCGGCACCAACGGTAAAGACGCCATCACTGTCGAGCAACTGCTGATCCATACCTCAGCAATCGCTAACGCTCCGCATTGGCAAAAAGACTGGGGCGATAAGAAAAAACGCATGGAACGTATGGCGCAATGGCGCACGGATCACACGCCGGGCGCGAAATTCGTCTACCATCTCTCTGCCAATTTCTGGCCGATCGCCGAAATTATCGAGCGTACCAGCGGACAATCGTTCTCCGACTTTGTCCGCACGCGTATCGCTGAACCGTTGGGCTTGCCGGATCTCCGCGTCGGACTCCCGCGCGCTTTGCATGACCGAGTCGCGGAGATTGTTTGGGTCGGTGAACCACTGACTGCGGCCGATTACCAGAAAATGGGCATTAAACCGCCACGCGCTGGCGTTGCTTCCATTAGTGAAGAGGGAGTCTTGGAACTCAACGAGCCGGTCACGCGCGAGGTAGGAGCACCCTCAGCCGGCGGCATTACCACCGCGGTCGATATCGCCCTCTTCTATCAAGCCTTGCTCAACGATGGTCGCGCCTACAACGGCACACAAATTTGGCAGCCCGAGATGCTGCGTGAGGCGCGGCGTATCCGCACCGGAGACCTCAGGGACCCGTTCCTGGGTATGCTCGCCAACCGTGGCCTGGGGATCGCTATCGCCGGCGATGACGGCAAGGCGAACCTGCGCGGATTTGGACGCACAAATTCGCCGGAGTCCTTTGGACATCCCGGTTTTGCTGGCCAAAGTGGCTGGGCCGATCCCGCCACTGGCATCTCGTTCGGGTATCTCACCAACGGCTTTGACCGCAACGACTTGCGCGAAGGGCGACGACGGGTGGCGATCTCCAGCTTGGCAGCATCCTGCGCTGCATGAGAAAGGGAGGAAACTGCGCATGTCGCAACAGCAGACTAGTTGACGCTCCTCTTCGCCACAGCCGAGTATCGATCTAGTACCGGTAGAACCCAGTATCTCTGCTGCGTACTTTGACCGCGAGCGCGAGACGATCTTCAAACATGTCTGGCTCAAGGTCGGTCGTGAGGAAGAGCTTCCCCGACCAGGGGATTATGTCGTCAAGGACATCACCATGCTGCACATGTCCATCCTGGTGGTGCGTGGACCCGACGGTATCATCCGTGCCTTCCACAACGTTTGCCGGCATCAAGGCAACCGCATCGTCAAAACCTGCAACGGTTCCTCACAATGATTCTTCTGCGGCTTCCATGGCTGGACGTACGATGCGGAGGGTCAACTCGTCTATGTCCCCAGTGACCGTTCTCACGAACGGCGCAGAGTGCTACGGAAATGACCGTCGCGGGAGATACTGAGAAGCTATCCCTGTTGACGGTCACGATGCCCGCTATTATCGTAGAGACATTGGCGTGAGGCATGATGCCCACGCATCACTAACCCCGCTGGGAGCGATGGCCCTGGCGAAGGAGGACTTATGTATCCGTCGAGTATGTATTGGTGGAAGTACGCCTTCCCTTGTGGAAGGTGGAACGAGCGGCGTGGTTGCAATACCTTTGCAGCCTCCCCCGATTGGTATCACTTGTTTATGAAAGGTGGACCCCGAGGCGACTATAGTCGTAGCGCATTTGGCATCCGCCGACCGTTACGCCTGCTGGCTTATAAGCTCAATTTGGATGCGCAGCAGGTCAGTGAACTGGCGCGCATCTTGAACGAGTTGAAGACCGAAAGGGCGCAGGCAGAGGTTGATGAGCGGCGCACAGCCGCAATGTGGGCTGATGCTCTCACCGCGGCCACGTTCGATGCGGAGAAAGCCCGCGAAGGGGCGACGTTGCGAGTGAAAAGCAGAGAGCATCTCCAGGAGGCGCTCGTGAAGGCACTCCGTGAGATCCACGCGCTACTTGATCCTCAGCAACGAGCTAAGTTTGCGGATCTCATTCGCATGGGGATCGTCGCACTGTAGCCGTTGCGGCATTACATACCTCACAATGCTGCCCTTACGATGAACCTCCTACAGCGGGTCGGCGCCGATCAAGACGCCGACCGAGAGCGCAGGCTCGATCCCGTGCGTGGCCCAGGCGGAGTTGGTACCCGGCTGGGCCACCAGTCGTGCGAGGAACTCCCTATCACCGCAGACTATTTCTCCAACACAACCACCGGAATCTCGCGCTTGGTTTTCTTTTGGTACTCGCCATAGAACGGATAAAGCTTGACCATCTGCTCCCAGATGTGCGCGCGCTCTTTGCCAGTCGTCACCCGTGCTCGGGCAGTGAAATGCTCCTGTGCGACTTGCACTTCAACGGTTGGTTTGGCACGCAGATTGGCGTACCAGTGCGGATGCGTATCGGCGCCACCCTTGGACCCGATGATGACATGCACACCATCCACAACACCATATGCTAAGGGCGACGTACGATTCTCGCCTGAGCGCCGACCTACCGTGGTAAGCAACAGGCAGGGTATGGCGTTAGGGACGCCAGCCGCGCTCCCATCCCACATATGCCCTTCAGTCCCGCCGCTTTCAAGATAAATACGCAAGTGCTCAGTGATCCATTCCGGCGTCTTGCCAGACTCTAGTTCGCGTACTGTCTCATTCACATCGATTTTACTCATCACTACCTCCTTTGCTGTTCCTCTATGTTCTCGCTGCCTACATTTCTACCGTGACATGCAGTGCAAGTTTAGGTCTCCTCGCCAGCCTGTGTCAATTCTTTGAGCAGCATTCCTTCCTCTAATCGGACTAGTAGGGTCATCATATCATGCGCCCACTGACGTTGCCTTCCTGGCAACGATCCACGTATGGATCGGAAAGTGTTCCTCATTGTACGTAGCAAGCCAACGACGAATACTGGGCCGGTCGGGAATACGCAGATAGCGGAAGAAATGATCGTGAAGCAGCATCAGTCCCAGGGCGAAGCGGTTTCCCCAGGTCGCCGCCTGAATCACTTCCACATCCGCTGGGCAGCAAACAATAAGCCCGTCGCGGGTGAAGCGAAAATAGTCTACTGGGTGTGGACAAGGCGAACCATAAGCACGCGTTGTGTGGATGCCAATCCCGCCCTTCTTCAGTACGCGAAAGGCTTCCGCGAGCGCCTGGCGCGGATCGGCTACACTGTGGATGACCTGTGCGAAAGGCAGATTTTGTATATCCACTTCGGGATATTGCACGTCTAGGACCTGAGATCCCCGTGGCTCGATCCACTGGCGAAAATTATCGATTCCACTGATCTCAAGAATCCTTCCTTCCAGTTTGGGCTGAATCGCTTTGCCAATTTCCCTGTACATACTCCCGCACTTCAGTCCAACTCAGCAACTCGTCATCTAACGCTGAGGGAGGAGAGATAGAAGCCCACCCTCTGGATTTCCCGCAATAGCCGCTGACGACAAACAGCGTCGCGGGAATCTGATACTCCAGCAAAACGGGCAAGGCATGCTCAGTGAAGTTACGGAACCCATCGTCGAAAGTCAGGCATATAGCACCGTTGGTCTGCCGTATCTGGCGGAGCGGCACCACGGGGATTCGCTCGCAACGAATAGTTTCTACTTGCTGCCGGAAGTTTATCGGAGACGTAGAGAACACACGTGCGGTCTCATCGAACGAATGATAGACTAGAATCGCTGAGCCTTTACGTAACATGTGTTACACGCTTCTCACCTGGACTGGTACCCTCATTGAGTTCCGCCAGAAACCCGCGGAAGTACCCGGCCGTCTGCGCCGCTTGCGAGACCAGGAAGAGAGCCATCAGGAGAAAAGGGCGCATTCCTTGGTTAACTTTCAAAGGCCAGAGTAGAAGAGAGAGATAAAAGCGAAAGGGCTCGATTCTCTGCGGACGCCGGTACCGTTGCGCAAGCACCCGATGATACATCCAAGCGCCCCGGCCGTAGTGGAAGTGCTGCCGGATGAATGACACAAGGGTCAAGGCGTGTGCGTGTAGAACCACCATGTCAGGGGCATAGATGATGGACCGACCACTCGCCCGCCAGTGAGAGCAAAAATCGCGATCTTCCGCAGCCAACCGGTAGTACATAGGGCTGAATCCGCCCAATTGACGGAACGCCTCAGCCGGCACCCCGAAGTTGTTGCCGATCGCCAGCATGGCATCTTCGCAGCGGCTATTGTGCGATGCAAGCAGATAGTCGATCAGTTCCCGCGTGGCCTGCGAGAATATGTTGTGGGACAACGCATTCAGCGAGCGTCCGGCCTTCGAGCCACCTCAGGTAACCGGCGTAGTCAACGATTTCGTCGCGCAACGGCGGCAAGGGCGAGATGCGACCATCATCGCGCTGATACATGAAACCGAGACGCTGCACATCCTTCCCCGTCTCGTCCAGCTTCCGGCGGATCTGATTGAGAGCACCGGGCAACAGCTTGTCATCGCTATCGAGAAACACAATCCAGTCACCGCAGGCAGAATCGACCCCGCTGTTCCGGGCATTCCCCCAGCCACAGTTGACCGAATGACGTGCGAGCTTTAGACCTGGTCGGCTGCAGCGTTCGATCGCCGCCACAGACTCGTCCGTGGAACCGTCGTCAATCACGATCACCTCAAAGCCCACACCGGATTGAACGTAGCAGCTTTGGATCGCGCGTGGGACCTCACGCTCCCGATTGTATACAGGAATCACAATGCTAAAGAGAGGCACTTTGCCCTCACGTTAACAGAAAACCGATCTTGTACGTTCCAACGTATCTCTGCGCATCTTCAGCTAAGAGGGGGCGTCTGCCCTTTGACTTTTCCTGCGACGCTTTCCCTACTCGCACTGCCCTATATCCTCCACCACGATCTCCCCCGTACACCCTTCATGCTCACCCTCTAGCACCGTGACGGTGTGGGATGCCTGTCCACGTGTATCCATGGACACCTTCGTTCCCACTCGCGGCATGCAGGCCACACAGCACTGCATCGCATCCTCACTCTTATCGGCCTTCAACAAGGAAAGCAGCTCTGTGAGCTTTCCAGGATGCGCGATCACTGAGTAGTCGATACTAGTGGGCGTGACCCGGCAGACCTCCGCATGGGCCGGCGTTCCAATGAGGCACCCAACTGCTACTAGCCCATAGAAATGTTTTCGCATGGTCTCCCTCCGCCAAGTTATCCATGATGCCACCAGGCCATCAGGCGGGTATAAGCAATAATCCTCGTTTGCTTAGTGATGAGTATTGTTCCTCGCTGCGTCTCTTGGTGAGCCGCAACCTTTTCTCAATTATGACGAGTGATGATAAGCGAGCGCGGTCAGACAGGACAAGTGCTGCCAACAACGAGCGGCCACAAAAAACCGACCTTGTACGTTCCAACATATCCCTGAGCATCTTTGGTCAACTGTAGCATGAGGTCAGCTCCGCCACGCATATCGCCAATTTCTCCTGGCTCGTCTCTCATCATACATTAGGCAGCAGCCTCAGGCTCACTAGAGTTGGCGAGGGAGTGCAGCTCATCTAGGAGCAATCTTGCTACGTCCGGAGTTCTCCGTCCCATTCCGCATGCGCAGGCTACATCCGGAATGAAGCCGAGTGCTTCGGCCGCAAGGCGCAAACGATCCCGGTTAGCTCCATGCCCATCCTCGTAGACCAAGCCGGCGATGAGACGCGTCGACTTGGCAAGGCGAAGATCCGCCAACGGAGCAAAGTGACGCGGGTTGCTCGTGTTAACGAGCGGGATGTGTAAAAAGTCGAGGGGGCGCACGCCCGCAAACGCGGCTGCGCACTCGTTGGCCAGCAGCACCACCGGTCGCGCGGTGCGCGGGGTGATGCCTCGCCGGTTGTTCGCGTTGCCGAGGCAGAGATGAATACCGAGAGGAACATCGTGGGGAACGTCTGTGGCGAGCACGGCAAGCTGGCGCGCCATGCGCCGCGCAACGGCTCGGGCAAATGGCGGCGCGAAGCGTTGCGTAATAGCTACAAACGCCTGCTCGCCGGGAGCGTCAAGCTGAATCACGAGCGACTTACGATCCGTCTCTACAGCCGCCGCGATCTCTGCACGCAACCCCTCTCGCATCGGGCCAAGGGCTCGCCGGATGTTTCGTGGCGTGCGGAAGTAGATCCCCGCGATAGATAGGGGCGTCGCGACGCTCATCTGATAGCGAAGTTCGGGCCGACCACACTTCTCGCGCAGCTCGCGAAAGAGGTCCAGGCCCGCCACCCAGTCGCTGTGGTAGCCAAGTTGCCCGAGCGGAAACTCCAGGTTTCCTTCCGGGCGGACAATGAAGCGGTAGACAGATTCGTGCATGCCGAAGAACCGCAACATAGTACGCCTTGCTTTAAGCTGCGGATTTTGGACCATGCGATTGCCCAGGTGGAGGATGAAATCTTTCCGTTCACCGGTCTCGCCGTCGGGAACGTGGGGGAGGGTCGCACCCAGACGCTCAAGGCTCTCTTTCATCGCATCGCGAGCATCGACGAAGGGAAGGCTTCCGACGAGGTGAGTTCTGATACATTTCGCCACTCTACCCTCCACTGGCAGTTCTGCCATTAGGGAGAACTATATCGCTGCGGCGCTTGAAAGGTAAAGTCTTTTCAAATTGTGATCGGCCATGCCAGTCTTTATAGATTGCCTTTCTATGATTTTCTATGCCTTCTCTCGTCAGAGAAGACATCTGTTAGTAGACGGCTCCATCTATATCGAGATAGCTCCGCCTACCTATATGTAGATGCTTCTTTTCTTATGAACTTTCTACAAGGACTCAGCGTCGATCAATATACCGACCAAGAGCGCAGGCTCGGTCCCGTGGTTGGCCCAGGCGTGATTGGTGCCACGTTGGACCACGACGTCAAAGGGTTCAAGCTCCACGTCGCCTTCATCGAGGAGTAGGGTCACTTTGCCTGATAACAAGATGATGTAATCAATCGAGCGGGTTCGGTGCATCGCCGGATGGCGTGTTGTATCGACCAGTACGTCATGGGCGCCAATGCTGGCGAACATCTGCAGTGCCATATCGGCGCGAGTCTTCTCATCCAGGTGCGCGGTCTGAGATTCCGGCGCGATGGTAAAGTAGCGAAACAGTGAACCGCGCGGGGGCGGTTGCAAACGCACCGGCCGGTCTGAGGCGTCCGCATTGCCGCGAATACTGGCCGGCGTCTGGTCTGTGGCCCAAATCTCTACCGCCGGCCCCATAGCGTGCGGCGGTTCGTCATGGAATAACACGACCGATTTTCCCTGTACGTTGTGACCAGTTACGATCCGTCGTGGCTTACGCATGAGTGTTTCCTCCTTACGAATTATTCGGTGGGGAATGTCTACAGCGAATTGTGTGGCAAATCCCCCTTAATCCCCCTTTGGTAAAGGGGGAAGCGCGAAAGCGCAGGGGGATTTGTCTGTCTCGGCTCCTACTGCCCGAAGGTTTCCAGGATGTTCCGAAAACCGTCCTCAGTCTCTTCGGCGGTCAGTGGGTCAAAATACGGCGTATGTAGCAAAGGTAGTGGTACAAGGCCATCATACTCCGCCAACTGCCGCCGGCAGTCGTCCGGCGTCCCAGCGATACTGAAGGCTTCCACCAGCTTGTCATCTGTGCTTTCGAGTGCTTGCGGTCCTTTGGTCAGTAAACCTTCGCGGATCGCACGATACTCCTTCTCCAATCCGTGCCAGCGACAGATCGCGCCGCTCCCGACTGCATAATAACCCACCTGAATACGCGCTCGGCGTAGCGCTTCTTTGCGATCTTTCGCCACGGCGCAGATGATGAACGTACAAATGTCTACATCTTTTGCTTCACGTCCACCGCGTTTGGCCCCTATCGCTAAATTGGGATGCACAACTTCCTTCAGATAGCGCGGCGTATAAAAGAAACCCAACTGCCCCTCTGCCGCTTCTCCAGCCAATTGGATCATTCTGGGCTGCACCCCAGCGAGATAGACAGGAATCTGCTCACGCACCAACGGCCGGCGCACACCGCCAAGCTGGACCTTGTAATGGTTACCGGTGTATGAAGCGGGCCGACCCGAGCCCACCGAACCCCATACGGCGCGCATGACTGCGATATAGTCCCGCAGGCGCGGAACGGCGTCGGTAAGGTCGGTGTTGTGCCAGGCTTGCAAGAACTCCCCCGCGCCCGCGCCGATGCCTAATACCATGCGCCCATGTGACAGTTCATCGACATCGGCGGCCTCATTAGCCGTCACTACAGGACTGCGGCTAAAAGCGACGACAATTCCGGTTCCCAGCTTGATCTTGCTAGTCGCCAGGGCAGCCGCACCTAAGGTCATAAAGGGACTGCGATAGAATTCGTAGTCCCAGGCCGTCTCGAATTTGGCCTCTTCCGCCCAGCGAGCCATCTGCCGGAGTTTCTCCATGGACGTATTATAGATTGGTAGACTCAGACTCACGCGCTTCATAAGTCCTCCTTTGCATCATTCGTTTGTAAGGGTGACACGTTCAGATCGTAGAAACGGATGGCGGTCTCGCCCAATACCTTGCGTTGATCCGCGGCTGATAGTGGCGCAATCCGCTCTTTGAGTTCTTTGACTACGCCGAAGTCCGCATCGATATGCGGATAATCAGAGGCCCAGACGAAATAGTCCGCTCCCATATGTTCGACGACCTTAGCCGTCAGGGTTTCATCCGGATC
>Ga0187893_10012514_pt1 | contig 12012 bp, 19 predicted proteins | sample MA1701074metaG_FD_139574 | JGI IMG/M metagenome (GOLD analysis project Ga0187893, IMG submission 139574) | White microbial mat communities from a basaltic lava cave in the Kipuka Kanohina Cave System on the Island of Hawaii, USA - MA170107-4 metaG ... | reverse complement strand
CCTGGGATCGCGATCGCAGCGCCACCTGGGGCCTCGACCTCACAGGCGCTCATGCTTTTGTCCTGCGATCCCCGACGGCGGGGGATCGTGGGGGTCAGTTTTCTTTGCGATTCGCGATTTGCCCGGCGGCGCTCGGCTGGTATATAGTCATAGACCATGAACGAGGGGAAGGACCAAGACGGTAGTGCCGCGTTGCGAGCGCTGGCGGATCGGTTGCGCACGGTCGCGGGGCGTGCCGACGCATCTGTTCTCCGGGCCGCCATTTCGGTATTAGAATTTCTCGCTCTGTACGCGTCCTACGCCGGCGCGGAGTCGCGGCCGTGGCCTGATCTCCACTCACATGCCATGGCGGCGGTTGCCCGGGCCCAGCGATGGCATGAGCTGGAGCTGAACAAAGGGGGACACGATGGCGACCAAGGACCAAGACGGTAGTGCCGCGTTGCGAGCGCCGGCGGATCGGCTAGAGAAAGGAAGGTGATCCATGACGAAGAAGGCGAAGAAGGCGACGGAGAAGGCGACGAAGAAGGCGAAGAAGGCGACGGAGAAGGCGACGAAGGCGACCCCCCAGGGTTTCGGCTCCGATGAAGCGCGCAAGCGAGTTGTGCAGGCGCTAGCTTCGCTGGCCACGCGCTTCCCTACCATGAGCGCGAACGATCGCACTGCGTATCTGTGTGAGGTAGGCGCCAATCGCTACAACGCGCTGGCGAAGTATAGGGCCAAGTGACACGTCGCTTGTTCATGAGGCACCAGATCGCGTTTGCCCTATCCGCCTGCCCCCCGGGGCATCGGGTGTACGTGATTCGTGGCGCCCGGCTCGACGTTGACCTCGACTGCGAGTGGCGGATGGGGGACCCTGAGCCCGAGTACGAGGCTCAGGGGTACCTGTTGTGGATAGAAAGGGGGATGATCGATGGCGACAGACGAGGAGTGGAGCGCGCAGCTGGCGAAGCTGCTGGCGAAGCTGCTGAGCAAGACAGCACAGGAGCGGATCGCGACCGCTCTGGAACGGTTGGCGGCGGCGGCGGAGGCGGAGATGGCGAGGGCCAAGCGCCCTAGCGGCTCGCTGGTCTGCCAGTGTCGCGAGCCGTCGAGGATCGCTGGGCTTTCGACCTGTCAGCGCTGCAAGGGGCAGATCCGCGACTTCGATGGCGATGGCGGATAGAGAGGGGGATTAACTCCGCGTGGTAGAGGTTTTGGCGCGGCGCCCGGGGCGGGAAGCCACCCCCACTCCCCCGCCCCGGGCGCTGCGCCGCTGTACCCCGTTCAACCCGGTGGGGGTAGGAGTGGTTACATGGGCAAGAGCAAGAGGATCGCGAAGCACAACAACGGCATGACGATCACCGACGACGACGGATTCGAGATCTTGGGGGGCGATAACAAGCCTCTGGAAGTGGGTGAGCAGGCGGAGGGGACGTTCGGTGGTGTGGTGCGCTCGATTCCGAGCAAGCGCAAGAACGAGCCCCCCATCCCGGTCTATCAGATCGGGTCACGCACGCTGATCGGCTCGTCCGTACTCAAGCATCGACTTGAGGATGGCAAGGTCATGCCTGGCGACTATCTGCGGGTGACGCGCCTGGAAGATGGCACGGCCAAAAAGGGACAGAACGCGCCCAAGCTGTACGACGTGCGGGTCAAGCGGGTGATCAGCATCGCGAAGAGGCGTGCGTAGTGGCCGGGCGCAAGCGCCCGATCGATGCCGCCGGCATGGTCGGCCGTATCGACGATCTGCATGGGGAGCTACACCTAGTCGCCGAGCGTTGGCTCGCCGCAAACGAGTGGGCAGTGCTCACCTGCAACCCGACCCTGGGGATCGCGGAGTTGTGCGAAGCCATGGTGCAGCGAGTCGAGGAGTCGACAGGCGAGGCGGGCGAATGAATCGCGCCGAGCGTTCGTGGACCGTGAAGAGTGAGAGCCGCATCGTGCAGGTGATCGCGGCGCCCAATTCGGGCGGGGGGGGGACACACGCCCCTCCTCACGCTAGCGATCCGTTACAAGGATCCCCGTAGCGGGTATGCGTCGACAGCCTCTCTAACCACTGTCGAGGCACGCCAGTTGCTCACGTATCTACTGAGCGCGCTTGTCTACCTGTCCGAAGTCTAGAAACCCATCGAGTTCAGGCCCCCAGTGCGCCACGTTGGCGCACTGGGGGTGTGTTCCATTTTGGCGCGGCACCCATCGCTAGTAGTTCGTTGCGTTCCGACTACCAGCGCTGGTAGTCTGGAGTGCAAGGGGTGCCGCTGTGGAGCTGGATACTGGCGACGTGGCGAATTGGATGTTGACACACACGCCTGTCCCACCCGCGGCTTGGGCCGACTTGCTAGCGTCGGGGCTGATTGATGGGCTCTCGCACCGCGCGCGTCGGGCTCGTGAGCGTGTGGCCGCGCGTGAGCGTGTGCGTGAGCTGAGAGCGTGGGCCCGTGCCGTGGCCGAGCGGCTCCGCAATGCGTGACCTGGATCGTCCCGAGCTACGCGAGGCGGTAGCCGCGCTGGCCTACACCCGCCTGTGGCACGACGTGCAGGAGTGGGCGGAGGCGGTGTGTTCGGGGCTCGAAGAGTGGTCGCCATGGCCCGACGAGCACCCGCGTGCGAGCAAGATCCGTGGGCTGATCGTCGACGATCTAGACAACGAGGAGGAAGCCTTTAAGCGCGGTGTCCCAATCTTTGATCTCGTGGATTGGCTAGGTCCCTGGCAGGCCCCCGGGCGAGTTGAGGGGGGCCATCGGCGGGTGATCCTCCGCGTGTTCACGTGGGTGAAGGATCGTGATAATGACGTGGCCTACGCCGGCGAGTGGCTCAAGATCGGCGATGACATGAGCGCGAAGGCGGCGGATGCTCACGCGCGTCGCTGGGCTCGCGAGTACGAGGAGCAACTGAGCAGGGGCTTTGCCAGTCGCGAGATCATCATGACCGCGATCGAAATTGCGTGGTGGACGCAGCGCGAGAGCGCGCGACTGCTGTGATTCTGCGCCCGATCTACTGCACGATCGGCGCGTACTTGTACGCGGGGTGCGGCAAAATGGCGTGGAGCATAGACGCGGTATGGGACATCGAGTGTGCCGAGTGGGATCGGTTTCTCGTGGGGGCCTTGTGGACCGAGGCAGACGGTGTGCGGGTGTTCCGCGAGGCAGACGATCTAGCTGATGCGATCATGGGCCTGCCCGCAGGCTCGCAAGTGTGGGCCCACGCGGGGGGCAAGTACGACGTGCTGTGGCTGATCGATCACCTATTCAACCGGATGGGAAAGCGCCCGGAGGCGGTGGTGTCCATGTCGGGTTCCAGTGCTGCCTCGGTCAAGTTTCGCGGCGGGCCATGGCTCCGGGATAGCGCGCGGCTCGTGCCGATGGCGCTGGCGCGAGCGGCGTCGATTGCGGGGGGTGGTCGCGAGAAGGGGGAGCCGGGGATCCCCTGTCGCGGGCAGACCTGTAGCTACTACCGGGCACGCGGGAAGGGCTGTGGTGGCTACTGCAATCTGGCGATGACCATGGCATCGAAGTGGTGGCGACTCGTCGAGGAGTACCTGGTGTCCGACGTGGAGCTTTTGCGCGACGTGCTACGCGCGATCCACGCATATTCGGCGCGACAAGGGATCGAGTTGCGCGGCACGATTGGAGGCACGGCGTGGGCCACGGCCCAAGAGTGGTGCGGGCTCGAAGATGCCGAGTGGACGCGGGAAGCCTACGCGATGACGGCCCCCGGCTACATGGGGGGCATGGTTGGTGTGGGATACACCCGAGCCGAGCTGATCTACCGCTACGATCGCAAGAGTGCCTACCCCGCCTCACTGCTGGAGCCCGTGCCGATCGGGGTACCCAAGCTGCACCACGATGGGGTGAGCGCGAGGCGGGCATGGGGGGCAGGGAACCCAGGGATCTATTACGCCATGGTCGAGGTGCCCGAGAGCAACACTCCACCGTTGCCGATCCGCCATCGTAATCGCTTGGCGTTCCCGTGGGGACGGATCGACGGGGTATGGTCGCACGTGGAGCTACAGCACGCAGAAGCGGCGGGGTGCAAGATCGAGCGGATAACACGTGCGATCGCGTGGCCGCGTGAACGGCCCGTGCTGCGCGAGTACGCGGCGCGGGTATTTCGAATGCGCGATTCACTCCCCGAGCCCGAGCGCAAAGCGCTGGGGACGTGGCTCAAGTTTTTAGCGAATTCGCTCACCGGCAAGCTAGGGCAGTCGCCAGATCACAAGGTTGTGCGCTTGGGTGACTATGCCGACGATCGCGATTACGAACTGGTGGGTGGTAGTCCCTGGGTGTGGGCGCGGGATGTCTGGCGGATCCCCGATTGTGCGCACGTGCAGTGGGCCGCCACCCTCACGGCGCGCGCGCGAGTGGAGCTACACGAGCAACAAACCCACGCGGGCGAGGCGTGGGTGTACTCGGACACCGATTCGTGCTTCGCGCTCCACCCCCTCACGCGCAACGTGGGGGATCGTATTGGCCAGTGGGCCTACGAAGGGATGGGTGTGCCCCCCGCCTCGCTGGGAGACACGTGGGGGGATCTCCCCTCGCCCGACGATCAGTATGGGTGGTTGTGTGAAGCACCCAAGGTGTATGCCTATAACGATCCTGAGCGCGGCGAAAAGATCGCGCACGCGAAGGGGATCCCCGACAGCGAGCGCATCGTGAGGTGGTTGGCTTACTCGCGCGGCGAGCTGGTAAGTGAAGATCGCGGAGTGCTAGGACTGAAGAACGCGGCTCGTGCCGAGAAGTTATTCAAGCGACGCACGCTCTCCAGGCGCCTGCACCGCAACGAGGAGTGGTGCGGAGCGCGACTGCGGGGTGAGGGGCATCGCACGCGGGCCCCCCACGTCACGGCGTTGAGCGGGCTCAAGTAGTAGTGTCACGTGACCAGAACAATGCTACGGTCACTGTACTGGTAACCCAAACAATGGGAGGAGTGGAAAAAATGCGACGAGCGATCTGTATGCCTGTAGGTCCTGTGGGGATCACGCCGGAGACGGCGCTGTGCTGCGCGGCGCTCGTGCGTCTTGGCGTTGTCGAGGCATGGATCATGGGCGGCGGCCCCCACGTGCCCGCCCGCAACGAGGCATGGGGCAAGGCACTCTCCCTGGGGGTCGAGCGCGTACTGTGGCTCGATGCCGACTGCTGGGCGCAGACGGAAGATTTTGTGACGTGGATCCGTCACTGGGATCGACGTTTCGCCTCGGATGCCGAGCGCGAGAAGCTGGTAGTTGAGGGGCTTGCCCCGGGGGAGCTGCAAGAGGATGGCGCGGGCGTTGACGTGGGGTGGATCGCGCCAGTGGTGGCACGGCGCGGCGGCGGGTGGGCCTTCATGCCCCCCCGAGCGGTTGAGATCAATGGCGAGAGTGAGGACGTGCCACTCCTCGCCGGGTTGGGGATCGGCTACTGGCACGTGGAGCGAGTCACTGCCGCGTTGCGCCGCGCCAGTCTGCCCGAGCACTGCCCCTTCGCTTGGCAGCCGCCCTTCTCCGAGGACACTGGCATGTCGTTGGTGTTAGCGTGGCACGGGTGTCGGACGGTGCTCGATCCGACACTCCCCACGTCACACGTGGGAGTGGGCTCGTGGCGCGGGGGCTCGCAGCCGCCGACCTTGCCGGGGGTCGCGCCATGAGCGTCTTCCAGCAACCCGATCGCACGCGTAAGAAGGTGCAGAGGATCCGCGAGAAGCAAGAGCGCGGTGAGCCACTCACCGACGATGAAGAGGCCACACTCGACGCCTACCCCACGCAACGCAATCGCTCCGCGAGCAAGCGCGAAGTCCACGTAATCGAAGAGGCAGCGGCAGAAGGGGATCATCCACATCCCGAGGCATATGCGGCACAGATCCGCGCGGAGGGGCTCCGTGCCGATACGGTATTGCGGATCCTTGCCGACATGACCCTAAAGATCAATGATCAGTACATGATAATGAACGAATACATGCTCAAGCGGACACTCGCGATCGAGGATCGTCACGTGCAATTAATGGATATCATCTACCGCGAGCGCATGGCGCGCATGGACGCGGAGGCGGACGCGCGAGCCGCCGCGGAGGTAGCCGGGGACGATCACGAGCTGGAGTCGATGTTGCGGATGGTCATGGAGATGCGCCGTGCCAAGGAGCTGGACGCGGCACGGCGCCCCCACAAGCGCAAAAAGGTCAAGAAAGAAAAGCCCCTAGGCGAAGTCTGAGGGGCCCCTTGCGGCGGTGCTCCATTTTGGTACACTAGGTGTGCCATAATGGAACACCAGCGAGACAGCGCGGGGCAGGGCCCCGACGATCCGACCGACATTGTCGCGATCGAGGATCTGTACTCGTTTCTGATCGCCGGGTTGATCGAAGTCCACCGTTTCGTCGCTGCCGTACGCGAGGCGGCTCCTACCGAAATGCCCCCGACACTCCAACGCGCGATCGATCAGGCGAATGCCGTTCTCCGCGATGCCGCGGGGGCGATCCGCAAGCTGGGGGGACAGCGAGCCGTGGAGGTCATGTCGACGTTTGTCGCCGCGTACATGGGCGACACGCGGGGCGAGAAGCTTGCTGGTGACACGGTGGGCGTGATTGTACTGCGTCCCACCCAATCGCCAGACATCGGATTTATGCCGGCTGGTGTGATCCAAACTGCCGGCAAGCAAATGGCGGGGCAGGCGATCAAGGCACTCGGATTGCGGGGGGCCGCACAGCAAGCGATTCGCTTTAGCGGCGGAGCAAAGCGCACGATCGTGAAAGCTGGGGCACTGGCAAAGTCCGCGACGGGGAGATTGTTCCCATCGATCGAGCCCGCCCTGGCCACGGCGATAGGATGGCTGGGGGCTGCGGCCGCTTTCCGCTTGGCGGCCCCCGGCGCCAAAGACATTGTTGCCGCGATCCCGTGGTGGGCGTGGGTGGTGGGCGGGTATTACTACTTCAACCGAGGAAAGGATTGATCCCATGGCGAAGAAAGGTACTGCGCTCGCGACTCGGGCGCCTGTGATCGTGGCAATGCCCGCTCCGCGGCGCGGTGCGGGGAAGGTCCGCCGCTACGCGGGCAAGGCGCGTCACGCACTCAAGCGTGGTGGCACTGCTCTCGCCCGCGGAGCGTGGGAAGAGAAGCTGGCCATGTCATCGATCGTCGGGGCCGGCGCCGTCGGCTATCTCGACGCCGCGGGGCATCTCGACTTCGTGCCGGATCTCGGGCTCGGGCGCACGCCCACGCTCGCGATCGGGCTCTACTTCGCGGGGCGCGCGTTCCGTTCCCAGAAGTTGCGCCACGCGGGGCTCGGGCTTGCGGCGGCGGCGGCATTCGCGTTCGGGGCCGATCAGGCGCGTAAGAAGTGATCCGGGGCGTTGCCCTGGTGTGATTTGCAACGCCCCGCAACGGGGCACAACGGAAAAGGTGATCTATGGATTACGTGGGTGAAGACTTCATCGGGCAGGCGAGCGACGAAGAGATTCTCGGTGCCATCCGCCGCGGAGCAGTGGCGGTGGTGCCCGCGGCTCGTGCCGCTGGGCTCGCGCGCCCCGCGCAAGCGGTGCAGGGGCCCATGCTGGCGGCGGGCCGCCAGACTCCGCCCCAAAGGCTCCGCGGGTTCCTCGGGCTCGGGACCGTGACGTTCAACTCCGCGAGCGGCACACTGCTCGCGCTCACCGTCGAGCCCCAGCGCGAGTGGCGCGCGGAGCGGCTGATCATCTCTCGCCGCGACGGCTCGACGGCCACCGCGGGCATCGCGGCGCGGCTCAACAACGTGTTCATCGGCGATCAGCCCCAGTCACCGTCGATCGAGCAGCCCGCGCCCACCGAGATGTTCGCCGCGGACGCAACGGTGTCGGGGATCGATTTCGACACGTGCTTGCCCGGGCAGAAGATCCGCCTGGAACTGTCCGTATCGGCGGCTCCGACGGGCACCGAGCTGATCACGCTCTCGTGTGGCATGTACGGCGACATGCTGCGCGCCTCAACCAAGTAGTCCGAGGCGCCCCCATTGCGTGCCACCCTCGATCTGCCCAAGTCCGAGCGCATCTACGAGCTTGCACTAGAGGGGCTGGTGCGCGTGGACGAGTGGATGTATCGCCACGTCCCCGGACTGCCGTCCGTCTATGAAGGCGGTATCAAGTACAAGCCCGATCCGGTAGAGGCGTGGAAGCATGCTGCCGACGTGGCGCGCGATCGCTCTGGCGATTGCGAGGATCTCGCCAGCATGCGCGCGGGCGAGCTACGCGCGGGGGGCGAGGCGAATGCCCGAGTGGAAGTGATCCGCACGGGGCCCAACACGGTACATGCCCGTGTGGTGCGCGCGGATGGGAGCGTCGAGGATCCCGCGGCTCGACTCGGCATGTACGATCCAGCCAATCAAGCCGCGCTACGCCAAAAGCGCGGTGGAATGCGAGGTGCATTCGTGCGCGACTTTGCTGATCCGGGAACGTGGCATTCGGACGACGAAGATCTGATCGGTGCTGATCCGGCGCCGGGCAACTGCGATATCTCGTGGGCGGTGGAACGCACCGACAAGGGATGGCGCGGCACCGTCCGCGTGCCGCTATCGTGTGTGCCCGGGCAACCCGCCCGGGCTCTCACGATCTCGCGCGGCAGCGCCAGCAAGAAGGGCGCGGCGGAAACCGCACTCAACGCGGCCGCGTCGGTGCTGGACAACCCGGCAGTGGCGGCGGTGATCCCCGGCCCCGCGCGCTTCGCGCTCAATCTCGTGCGCTCGGGCAAGGCGCGCGACATGGCCAAGTCCATCCTGAGCCTGTTTTAGCATGGACGCGATCAAGCGATACGCGCGCAAGCACTGGCGAGCGCTGGTGTACGCGGCGGCGGCGGGGGCCGCGTACCTCGCTGGCGAGGACACCACCGCTGCCATGGCACTCGCGCTCGCGGTGGCGGAGCTACCGCCCGACGCTCGCGACGTGATCGATCGCCTACGCAACCACAAGCCGAGGTGACCCATGACGCTGAGTAGCGCGCTGTTTTTCATCCTCTTGCTCTTGCTGGGCAAGCGCTCGGGGCGCCGTCCGCTCACCGACAGGAGCCCGAGATCCCCCGCGCTCCCCGCCCCATTCATCGACGCGTGGAAAACGCGCACACTCGCACTCGTCAAGCGTGCGGCGAGTGGGGATCTTTGGGTCCCCAAGATGGCGGCCCTACTCGGCTCGCAGCTCGCTGGTGCCGCGGCAGGACGCTGGATCGGCATTGAATCTGGAGGCGATCCCCGGGCACAATCGCGCCTCGGAGAGCGCGGGCTCGCGCAAGTCATGCGCGGCACGCTCGCAGAGCTGGGCATGGGCGACAGCGAGTGGAACGCCATGATCAGCCCGCGCACCACCGATGATGAGCACGCCGCAATCGCGGCGCGTGTGATGCGTGGCGAGGTCAAGCTGGCCGACAACGTGGCTAACAGGCACAGCGCTAACATCGTCCACTGGGGGCCCTTGCGGCTCGGGGCGGGCAAGCTACGCCACGGACTTCCCCTGCTCTTGCGCGAGCTAGCGGAGCAAGGGATCTTGCGCCCGTTCATCGGTGAGACGATCACCGCGGCGCGCGTCGCGCCATTCAGACCGTCGGCGCGGCTCGCGTCCTTCGCGGGTAAGCAGCACGCTGTGACGGGCAACGTGGTGGACGATCTGATGATTCGTTTTCTCGGCTCGGCCGCCGTGGTGGCGCAAGGCGAATCCGCCGTCACCATGTTCGATCTACGGGCAACTCCACCCCCACTCCCCCCGACCGGGTAAGGTGCCATCGTGATCACGTGGCGGTGGCCATTCTTTGCGCGGCGGGATGCTGAGGGGCTCACGGGGGACACTCGCCCGCTGCAAGCCAATCAGAGTGCCTATCTGATCGATGCGACGTGGCCAGAGCCATTGCTGATACTCGTCGCGGCTGAATTTACGGGGGCTGGGGGCGGGCTGTGGACCCTGCGTTGGGGGATCGAGCGGGGCGAGCTGGGCACGCCTCCGTTTCTGTCCACCGACGCCAGCTTTCAGCGCGTGGTGCTGGCGAGATCTGTGCGCCTCGCCTACACCGGGGCGCAAGGCGTGGCTACCGCCAAGGCAGTGGCCGTGCGCGCATGCCCCACGATCGATGCAGGGTCCATCTCGCTTTTGCCGGGCGCCCCCTCCGCACCGCTCGGACCGCCACTCGCCAGTGCCCGAGGATCCATCGCGGTGTCTGTCGTGGCTGTACAGCTCGCCGCGCAAGATGCTTCACGTCGTGCCGTACAGATCGGTAACTTCTCACCTGCCGGGCGCACTCTCTCCGTGTGTCTAGGGAGCATCAACCCGGTCACCATCGACGACTGGGTTTTTCGCGTCCCACCCAACGTGACGTTGGAGATCCCCTGGCAAGATGGTGGTGCCCAGCGGGTGAGCGGAATTTGGGACGGCGCCGACGCTGCCGGATTCGCCACAGTCAACTTGGTGGCGTGATGAGCCGCATGTTTCCTACCACGGCGTCGATAGATCCTGCCGTGCTATTCCGCGCCATGGGTTATGGTGGCACGGGTCGATCTGGGGCCGTCACGATCGCTGCTACTTCGTCGAGCACAGCGCCCATCTATGCCACCACGTTTGTGGTCAATGCCGGAGTTGCCTTTCGCACGGCGGGCCACCCGATCTACGCCACTGTTTCTCTCACGGTCAATGTCACCGGCATCATTGAGCCATCCGCCCCCGCCACGATCGATGCATCAGGAGCCACCCCCGGCGGCGCGGTGGCACAAGGCTCATACGCAATGGGCGCGGTTGCGGCGGGCGGCGCTGGCAACGTGGCGGCTGGGTCCCCAGGCGGCGCGATCGCGTCAAGTGCCATCGCTGGCACCGTGGCCGATCACGGCGGGGACGGCGGCGCCGGGGTAAACGCGGGCGGTGACGGAGGGGGCACCACTGCAACCACCGCGAATTCAGGCGCGCTCAATCCTGCCCTGCTGATCAACTTCCTCACCGGCATCAATATGTTCGGTGGTGCAGGATCGGGCTTTGTCCGATTCAATGGTGGCGGTGGCGGTGGCGGCGGCGGGGGAGACGGGGTGGCCGGGGCAGGCGGTGGCGGTGGTGGCGGTGGCGGTATCATCGGATTATTCGCGGCAGCGATCGTCAACAATGGAGTGATCCGTGCCCCGGGCGGGAACGGTGGAGCGGGCGCCGTAACCGGACTCGCGACCGGCGGCGGCGGACCGGGCGGTGGTGGCGGGATCGTATCCATCGCGGCTAGCTATTCGGGGAGCGGCTCGTACAGCGTTGCTGCCGGCACCCCCGGCAGTGGCGGTAGCGGTGGAGCCTCGGGCGCGGCAGGCACGGCGGGTGTCCGATTGCATGCGCTAATCAATACAACCGCCGGGTTCGAGCTGGTGACACCATGACAAGACCGATCACGTGTAGCAACTCACGTCACACTCTCAATTCAGAGCTTCCATTCGTTCACGATCTCAAGGAATTCGAGCACCGTGACACGCTTGGGACCTACACCGGAGAATCGATGCCCGCCATCGAGTGCGAACGGTGCTCGATCGATAGGTACACGCGCGAGTTGTTTCCCCTCGATCCTGTCCGGCGAGACGCCGAGCTCAAGCGGATCGCGGACAATCGGCGCGCTGAAAAGCTGGCGCGAGATCTTTCTCGCGAACCGTCTCCGTGAGTAAAGTGGTCTATAGCGATCCCGACCTACGTCCCGATCGGCCTGGGGCCCGGTGCTTCATAAAGAGGCGCGTCACTTTGCGGCGAAGTAGCTGTCATGCGTCACCTGGGGGTCGAGCGAGCCGGTGACCGTGTAGCCGGCGCCGGATCCACCCGTGCACATGTCGATGATCTGTGGCCCGTCCGGCTCCTCGGTCTCGCGGTCAGCCCACTCGGCGATCTGGTAGAGCGCGCGCACGATGGACAGCCAGTCGTCTGCGCCGACTTCGACATGGACGACAAGGCGGCGGCGCGGCACCCCGGCCCCGGCGTCATGGTCGCGAAGCGCTGCGCCGACTTCGACAGCCCGCGCCTTGCCCACGATCTTCGCCTTCGTCGCCACGTCTGCGCCGACTTCGACATGGACGACAAGGCGGCGGCGCGGCACCCCGG
>Ga0187893_10012511_pt1 | contig 12014 bp, 13 predicted proteins | sample MA1701074metaG_FD_139574 | JGI IMG/M metagenome (GOLD analysis project Ga0187893, IMG submission 139574) | White microbial mat communities from a basaltic lava cave in the Kipuka Kanohina Cave System on the Island of Hawaii, USA - MA170107-4 metaG ... | reverse complement strand
TTGGCATTTATGCAGAAAGAAATTATATGATAAACTATGCTGAAGGTATTTTTACCAGAGAATTTGTTGAAGGAGATAAGAAATTGTATGCCACTTTTCACCCGGAAGTAATGGTAGAAAAAGACGAGTATGATATAACCAACAGATGGCTGGTGGTGTTATTGCATCCTGAACTTGGGTTACAAACATTTTTTGTTGTACGCAATATGCTTATGGAGAGGTGGGAGATGGATCAGAATGAAAATAGCCTTGTAGAAGATGAATTGCTGCAATGGTGTGGAAAGCAGATCGAAAACCGTAAGCGTGTGAACAGTTTATAAATTTTGTTTATTATTTTCTGCACACCTGCTTATACATTCAATCTGCTAATGGTTTAACCATTATATTTTTAAAATACACTTTACTTTCCGGGTCATGGCCCTGCAGCGCAAATGTGCCGCCGGATAGTACGCGCTGTTCATCTCCCTTTTCGCGTTTTACATTATCAGGCTCGGTATAATCAACCACTGTTTTATCATTGATCTTTATGATCACCCTTTTACCTTCCACTTTTATATATTCCGTGTACCATTCGTTGTCTTTTACATACACTTCTTTCACGTCGCTTATGCCGTAAAGGCTGCCGGTACGGCGCCAGTCTGTATGCGAATTATTTACCTGTACTTCATATCCTTTTTTAGGCCAGCTGCTTTCCTGGTATGTGGTGTGAAAATATATGCCTGCGTTGGAATTAGGCATCGTCATTACATCAACTTTCAGTTCAAAATTTTTAAAATTATGCTGCATTACACCGCCATCATAGAACAGGTGTGCCGTAGGCCCATGTGCAACGATTAAACCATTTTCCACTGAAAATGTAGAAGCGTTTTCACCCACTTTCCAGTTGTTAAGTGCAGTGCCATCGAATAAAGAAACCCATTCATTTTGTTGCTGCTTGTTTTTTCCTGTAAAGGCAAAGAGTACAACACAGGTTAAAAGTAAGATGATGATCTGTTTCATAATGTATAGCGATAAGGTTTTATAAAAGCGCGATGAAGCTAAATATTTTTTATGAATATGACCTGTTCATTTTATTTCAATTTTTGCATAATGTGTATCATGAAAGGGGAACATATCTTTTACTTTTACTTTTTCCTTTTGAATTATATTCTTCAGTACAATTTCCCATGCAACAAATGCAGCACACCCACAGGGTTCAGTGAACAGGCGGATGAAGGGCGGGCAGCGGTCAGACGGCTCAAAGCCGTCTGACCGCTTTTGGCTGCTGAATAGAATTACCCTCAGAGGAAGTGTGCGACGCAACCGCAGCTTCATGCATATTCTGTTGCCTGGTCCATAATAAAAGCATTCTTACACGAATAATTTTTATTTACTATTTTCAGCAAAATAATTGCAATGTATAAATTTTGTTTTTCCTTGTATGCTTTGTTGCTGCTTGCTTCATGCGATACTCCAAAACCCATTGTCTCAGGGGAAGAATGGGAATCTTTGTTTAATAACAAAGACCTTACAGGCTGGGATATAAAAATTGCAGGCCATGACCTGAATGATAATTTCAACAACACATTTTATGTAAAAGACAGTATGCTTGTGGTTGATTACAGCGGTTATGAAAAATTTACCGCAGAGTTTGGGCATATCTATTATAACAAGCCTTTCTCTTACTACAAAGTGCGGCTGGAATATCAGTTCTATGGAGATCAGTTAACAGGCGGGCCAGATTATGCCAGGCTCAACAGTGGCATAATGATGCATTCACAATCTGCGGCATCGCTTGGTAAGGAACAAACATTTCCTGTGTCATTAGAGATGCAGTTTCTTGCAAGTGATTCTGCAAACAAAAGACATACGGGCAATCTTTGTACACCGGGAACATTGGTAAGCATGAATGGTAAGCCTGCGTATGATCATTGTATTGATTCCAAATCAAAATACTATAATCCTGATGAATGGGTAACTGCGGAAGCCATAGTGTATGGCGATTCTGTTATTCACCAGATCATTAATGGCGATACAGTATTAACTTATGAAAAGCCTGTAGTAGCAGGCGATTTCGTAAACACTGCATTCAATTTTACACTTGGTGGTTTTGCGGCAGACTCTGCGCAATGGATACAAAAAAAGAATATGCCGCTTACAACAGGTTATATTGCATTGCAGGCAGAAAGCCATCCTGTAAAATTCAGGAAAATAGAACTGCTGAACCTTGAAGGCTGCATGGATAAAAATGCAACGAACTATAAATCGTATTATATAAAGGCAGACAATTCAAAGTGCACTTATAAATAATGCATACAACAGAAGAAGTAATAGCGCAAACAAAAAAATGGATTACAGATGTAGTAATCGGTTGCAATTTTTGTCCCTTTGCAGCAAGGGAAATAAAGCGTAACAGTATCAATTATATTGTTGATGAAAGTGAAGATATTGCAATATGCCTGCATACCTTTATCACGGAATGCAGGCGCATGGATAATGATCCTGCAGCAGAAACAAGCTTTATCGTTTATACAAATGCGTTTGAAAATTTTGATGATTATCTCGATCTCGTTTCACTTGCAGAAGCATTGCTTGAACGCGAAGGTTATGAAGGAATTTACCAGGTGGCAAGCTTTCATCCGCAGTATTGTTTTGAAGATACCCGTGAAAACGATGCAGCCAATTATACCAACCGTTCCATTTATCCCATGCTGCATATTCTGCGCGAAGAAAGTATAGAAGCAGCGCTGGAACATTATGCCGATCCCGAATCTATACCCAAACGTAATGTACAATTCGCAAGACAGAAAGGCGTTGTTTATATGAAGATGCTGCGGGATGCATGTTTATGATGATGTGCCTGCATTTATATAATTATACTGGCCTGCCGTTATTTAAAATATTAACAAAAACTGCTATGGCATAATCCTTGTGTGTTTCCTGACTTCTTGTTTCAGTGTATAATTATGTAAAGAATTTTTTATTTAACAACACTATAAAAAGAAGAATTATGAAAAACACCAGGTTAGCCCTTGCGGCATTAGCCCTCTCAGCGGGCATGCTCTTTTCGTTCAATGTTTTCCAAAAAACAGGCACCATTAAAGGCAAAGTAACGCCGGCAAATAAAGCCATCATGGCATGGGCCATTTCTCCTGCAGATACTTTCAATGCTAAAGTGAAGAATGGAGCATTTGAATTTAAAGATGTGAAAACAGGCACTTATTCAATTATCATCGAAGCGGAGGCGCCTTTTGCCAGTACAAGAAAAAAAGATGTAGTGGTAGCAGCCGGTGATCCGGTTACCGATGTAGGTGAAATAAAATTGCAGCCTGAATAGCAAGGTGATTATCTGCAGTTAATGTTGCTGCAGCGTAAATAACAAATGCCGCTTTCAATGAGAGCGGCATTTGTTTTTTGTACATGAACCCGGCTTACGTGCTGCTATTAAGCTTTCGTTGCGTCGCACACTTATGCGTTCTGTTTTTATGGCGGCTTTTAATACACGCTGCAGATATCTTATACAAAAAAGTGGCAGTTAAAAATGGTGATTTTCTCGTACAATTATGTGATTTTTCACATCGTTTATTTGAAAGAAAATAATTTGGTTTGTTTAGCAATTAAAAACCGGTATTGTAATAACCCCAATTCAGTTACTGCTGAAATTTCCTTCTGCTGATCTTGAAAAATATTAAAGCCGTTTTTAAGCACTTATAAGCATTTAAAACGAATAGTGAAAATTGTATTGCCGCAATAACAATTTAAGATTGCTGCTTGATTTTCAATAAATTTTTTAAATTGCTGCAGCGTAAATAGAAAACGTGGCAATTTTAGACAGCCTTCACGAATTAAAACAAACATTATCTCTCAGGTTACACAATATAATTTATATGATAACTAAAATTAATTTTTTCTCGCTAATCTTCGCCTTTATAAGCTTGATAAGTTGCAAAACCAGTCAATTGAAACACTCACCCACCCCGGAAACTGGGATGTTTAAGGTAGCAATACTTTACCCGAATGGAGAAGATAAAACCTTTGATATGGACTATTATGAAAAAAAACACATGCCAATGGTAGCTGGATTTTTAGGTAAAAATTTAAAATTTTATGAGATTGATAAGGGCATAGCTGGCAGAACACCAAATGATAAAGTGCCTTTTGTGGCTATAGGTTATTTTTACATTAATGATGTTGCAGAATATAATAAAGCGATAGCACAAAACAGAGATGCCGTTATCAGTGACATTAAAAATTATACCAATATTCAGCCTGTTGTACAAATAAGTGAAATTAAACAGTTGGGATACAATAACAAAAAATAAAGAATAGAAAGAGCTATTGACTCATTGGAAGATTTGAAAGACAGTATTGAATGTAAATAAACTGCCGCCACATTGGGTTTTCTACTATGCTGGCTGACGAATATACCCTCATCAAGGGATACCCGCTTTTAAACTCAATGGTCATTACGTTTCTCTATCTGTGGGTGTCCCTGCCATAGCCCTTCAACTTAGTGATTACCTGTATATATCTGTAAAAATCTTTTTCGCGTTTGTGATCATGCAATTGTAAACCTGAAGTGTCGCAGGCTTTATTTTGTTTTCTTTTGATTTTATATAGAGTTCCAGTTGCTTAAAAAAGCCTTCTTTTTTCTTCTTGATTCCTGGGCGAGTTTGTTTAGTTTTAATTGCGGCGAATATTTTTCTTTTACGTATGCACCTGTCTCTTCAATGTCCTGCCGCTTTGCCAATTTAATGAGGTCACAAGCGAGCTTATACTGACGATCAATTTCATCATTCAACTTATCGTGGTTGCCATATTCCTCCGGGAGTGTTTCTTTAATGCAAAGCTTTTTCTTATCCCAGTACAGAGGCGGGATGGAAATCTCCGAATTCAAAAAAGTTTTGTGTTCCGCATCATAGCAAAACTGAAAATAGATTGCTGAAGTACCATCACTGCGAACACGTTTTTGTTCGCAAAGAGGTTTGACCGGTAATCGCATACGACCTCCAAATTTTAGTCGCGGTTTTAGTCGTGTACGATACCGTTCTCATTTGTAAAGATAGAAACAGCCGTTGAAGGGCTGCTGTTATAAAAGATTGAAATGGAGTATCTTAGGTGTTCGCTTTTGTACAAAAAAGAAAAGCTCACTTTTTTGAAGTGAGCTTTTTTCTGCGGACCGGACGGGAAATATTTGGGTATAAATCCCAATTTCTAACTATACTAAACTTTACTTAATTTAATCATAAGACACTGATTGTTATATATTTATAAACAATTCTACTTATCACTCCTTCATACCTTTATATAGCTTGGCAGCACTTTTATAGACCAAAAATAGACCAAGTTATGCGACAACCTATTAAGCTTATTGTTAGAAAAGGAAAGGTCCGAAATGATGGTACTGCGCCGATTTCTTTGCAGTATTGCTATTCTGCTGAAAAACGTATTGTGTTAAGCACAGGCATTGGCATCCCTCCTCAATTCTGGAATAAAAAACCGGGCGCATCTCCAACGATCTGCCGGTGACTTACGGTAATGTGCAACAAATCGAAAGAGGTATTACAGAAAAATTGCGAAAAGCGGAAGATATGGTAACCTATGCGTTAAGTCAAAGGAACACTTGCCCTTTGCTATTTCTTAAACAAAACTTTCATTTGCAGGAAAGCTGGAAACTGGAACAAATGTCCGATACTGAAAAAAATCTTGATGTTTATTCCAATATTGAAGATTATATAAAAAGCAAACAAACTACTGTTAAGCACTGTACCATTAATGTAATAAATGCTATGAAGGCTCATTTAAAGAGCTTTGAGCATTACAGAAAAGGGCCCATCACATTTGATTCATTTGATGTTCGTTTTTACGAAGATTTCGTAAGGTACCTCACTTATGATATTCCACAACTAAGAAGAAAAGTAGTAATCAATGGACTAAAAGTAAACAGTGTTGGTAAGACAATTAAGCATCTAAAATCTTTCCTGAAAGATAGAATGAGGAAGAAAATTATTCCTTTTATGGATCTGGGTGCTTATAAAGTTATGGAAGAAGAAGTAGATTCAGTTTATCTCACCTGGCAGGAATTATCACTTATTTACCACCTGGATTTATCAGATAACACTAACCTGGAAAAATACCGGGATCTCTTTGTTTTAGGCTGTCTTACAGGTTTTAGGTTTAGCGATTACTCAAATATAAAGCCGGAAGAAATGAGGGGCGGTATGCTGTATGTCAATCAAGCCAAAACCTTATCAACTGTTGTAGTGCCATTACGCAGTGATGCAAAAAAAATACTGATTGACAAATACAATATGCAAATGCCGCAGGTGAGTAACCCCAATTTTAATTATTACATCAAAGAGGTGGTAAGGCTTGCGGGTATTAATGAATTGATTAAGATAACGCATAAACGTGGTAATAAAATAATCGAAGAAACAAGACCAAAATATAAATGGATAATGTCGCACACCTGCCGCCGGTCATTTTGTACCAATGAATTTTTAGATGGCACCCCTACCAATTTAATTATGGCTATCAGCGGACATAAAACAGAGAAAGCATTTAGAAGATATATTAAGGCTGACCAGGTACAGAAAGCACACATGATTAAAAAGTTGTGGGATAGTAGGCCGGGGTTATAAAATACAACGAATGATAAATGTGTTACAACCTTAAAATATGAGAATATGAAAACTGATAAGAACTATATTGAATTCATTCAATCTATTAAGAAACAAATTGTGCAAAGCCGTTATGCAGCTGCCCGACTTGCCAACCGTGAGCAATTACTGCTTTATTTCAAAACAGGTAAAATGATTTCTGATAGAATAAAAGCCCAAAAATGGGGAGCGAAAGTATTGGATCAGATTTCGGCAGACCTGCAAAAAGAATTACCCGGATTAAAAGGATTTTCATCCGGGAATCTTAAAAAGATCAGGATGTTCGCTGAGGCCTATACTTCCTGTCTCATAATTAGTTCGACAGCGTCGAACCAAATTGGGCAAACGGGTTTGGTTGAAACTTTTTCAATAAGTTCAACGCTGTCGAACCAAACTGAAAAGAATACTTTTTACGAAGCTTTTACTGGCATAAGCTTCTCGCATCATTTTACTATTATTACTAAAATAAAGGACTGGCAGGCACGGGTATTTTACATACAGTCATCTGCTGCTAATTTTTGGTCTCTTTCAGTGCTGGAACATCATATTGAAAATGACCTTTTCAGTAAAGAAGGTAAGTTGCCCAATAACTTTCATACAACAGTCAATGAGTCATTAAAGCCTTCTGCATTGAATGTATTTAAAGATGAGTATTTACTCGATTTTATTGCTGGTAATGAATTGGATGATGAAAGGCATATTGAACAGCAGGTGGTCCTAAACATCAGGAACTTTATCCTGCGAATGGGCAAAGGCTTTTGCTTTATTGGCAATCAATACCGCATTGAAGTGGATGGAGACGAATTTTTTATTGACCTTCTATTTTTCAACCGCCATTTGCAATGCCTGGTGGCTTTTGAATTGAAGAAGGGTAAATTTAAACCTGCAAATGCCGGGCAGCTTAATTTCTACCTGAATATATTAGATGTGAAAATAAAATTGCAACAGGAAAATTCAAGTATTGGTATAGTTCTTTGCAAGGAAAAAAATAATACAGTGGTTGAGTTCGCCATTAAAAGTTTTGACAAAGCTATGGGCGTGGCAACTTATAAAACATCAAAACAAACGCCGATTCAAATGAAAGGTATAATGCCTGATGCGGAAGAATTGGGTAAACTGTTAGAATAGTTTTTATAATACCAGCTTAAGTTTTTCATGGTATCATCGTTGCGTCGCAATCCTTTCATCGGTTAGTTAGAATGGCATCTATCCGAATTATAAAAGCTTAACTTAGGATTATTAAATGCAATGTCGGAAATACCTTAAAAAGCGATTTTATTTTATAAAAAAACACCAAATTGAAGACAAAATAATTAAACTAACTAAATAAAAAACAATATTAGTAACGGAGAAGATGCAATTAAATATAGTTGTACTTCTCGAACTTATTTGCTGTACATCCAAATTAAAATCAACTTCAGAAGGTTGTTTCTGCCTAACCAAATTGTAAAGCATTCTGTACTTCCTTTCCAATCGTAAATAATATCCATCAAGAACCCAAAAAATTATACTGACACTAATAGCTAACCAAAAAAAATTCACATTAGTTTCTTTTGAAGAAAGAACAAATAATGCACTTATGATAGTAATATTCCACCCTTTCAAAAGGAAGGAATTGTTTGAGAGTCTTGAAATTGTGGCTTGAATAAACTCAAGATGTTTTAGCATACTTTCCATCATATATAATATTTGAATTGTCGAACATCAACTTTCCAATCAGGTAATGCTGTCAAAATACTACCAATTTTGTTTGAAAATTTAAGAGTAACTGGAATTCCATCACCATATACACAGGCATTATAGTTCAATTTGGTCAATGCCAAAATATCCTGGAGAACTTTCTTAATTTCAGAATCACCCCTGATAATTTTAACTTTCAAGTTTCTCGGCATTTCCATGCTATTGGAGGTGTTTAGTCTCGGAATAAATCCTTTAGTACATAGAAAGCCTTCTCGTGGACTAACAACAAAAGCAGTGCCTCTCAAAACGCCATAGTTTCCAGCTTGATTTTTTGGTTGCCGATACAATTTCAAATCATTACTATCCTTTATTAAAATTCCAACAATTTTCGTACTGCAATTACGATTAGTAACTGCTTTTTCAAAACCAGACCATTCTGTATCGTTGAAATAAGTTTTTGAATGTATAAATAACTCCGTTGGATAAGTTTGCCACTTTTCTTTGTAATCATCAATAGCCATACCTATTAGTTCTTCTGCAGCAACTGCATCAAGATGATATTCGTTTTCTTTTTCACTTTCCCAAAGACCTATATTTCCTCTAAACACACTGCCGTCACCATCTTTCAAAAACATTTGTGCGGCGCTGCAAACATTTTTCTTATCCTTGCCATGCGGATTTCTTTTAAAAACCAATCCTATATAACATACTCCATCCCTTACACCATCCAGTTTCCAAGGCAGTTTCCCAAGCTTATAATATATTGTCGTTGAAATTGTCCATGCAAAATTTGCTTTCAGATATTCGTCAAACCTTTTACCTGTCAACTTATCCCTGAACTGAATAGTTTTTTCTAAAATAATTTGAATTGGGACTTTTATATTTTCCTGGATTAATCTTGCTTTCAAAAGATTATGAAAATCTGAAACCGTATCGAGTATTCTTTCCAAAGTACTGTCGTAATCTGTAAATTCATCAAAAGCAAAAGCAGTCTGCCCAGCTTTTGTTTTTTCCATATACTCGCTTGTGCCGGAAGAAATTTTTTTACCCCAACTGCTTGGCTTGCATGAATCATATATTCTTTGGGGAACCACTACAATCCATATATCAAGCTGGTTATCCTCTTTCTTTATAAAATCCACAATTCTTTTCAGATACAAATCCACCACATTGTTTGTTCTAACTATTTTACTTTTTGCTTTTAACTCTGTCTCTATTTCTATCTTTGTTAGACTAATTGTTGCCTCTGGTTTTGTAGGAAGACAAATGTTAAATACGCTTTGAAATCCAGGAAAACTAGGGCGGCTCCTTTCGAGAGATTTTAATGTGCCATAGTAATTTTTTGTTGAAAAAATCGGCTTATTAATTTCTTCAACAAAGGTCTTATAATAACCTATGTGTTCTTCCATTCCAATTAAACCTGCTCGGATTGTATAATTACCAAGATTCTCATTAGGTCCAAAGAGAACCAATCCATCACGGGGGTCTTCTGTTTTCTGGTTATAACCAAACTCAAGTGGAGTTTCCTTTATAAAGAATATTTCATTCGTCATCTTCCTTTTCTATTTTTTCTGGTTCAGTATATCCAAAATCAGATTCGATATTGACTGGGATTGAATTTACATTAAATGAGGTTTTTGCAGATATCGGTATTCTTATCTTAAAATCAGTATCAAAATCCGATAACCTTATTAGGAAACCCTGTAGCGTATCAAGCCAATCTTTATTGTACCAGTCAAATCCATATTTTCTTCGCAAAGTATGCATATCATCATCATTAAGTACATTGAATTCACTATCCTCAAACGTAATGTGGCTGTTGATTTTTATATATGGAAAGGGCTCCAGAAACGCAAAATGTGATACCCCGAAACTCCAAAAATTTGTCTTATTCTTGCCAGTAACTGATACATTAGTTTTATCAATTGACTTTAATGAAATTCGTTTGGCATTTATTGGATTGTATGGATAATAGAACAACTGTGAATTTGAAAGGTCTATCTTTTTAAGTTTTTGCTGAATCAGATGATGGGAAAATGTTTTATTAATTAACTCAACAATTTTCTTTCTCGGTAGGTTGAACACTAAAGAATCATCGAGAGGTACAAAGGCTTCATGAATAATGTTGCTAACATCAAATTCGCAAGTACTTGTTACCTCGATACTGCTTGGATAATCTTCTTTGGGAAAGAAACAAATATGCCTATCGCTGTATTCAATGTAGGGGTAAATTATATCTACAAGGTCAATATTACTTGTAACAATTGGTTTATGAATGTAGATTTTTGTGGGAATTTCGAAGTTAAGCCAATTAGTATAAATTCTTTCGGGAATTGAATTGAGTTGATTTTCGATTTTAAGCGAATTTAACCAAAAGTTTAAAGGATTTTCTTTCGTTGACTCATCCATCACAATTCCTTTTTTGCTGAAGCTATCAAGAAGCTTATCTAAGCCTTCTTTCCAATTATTAGTAAAGGATATTGAATTCAATCCCATCAATTGAAGTGGAAAATCGTCTTCCGATATATCGGAAATTTTAATTGGTATTTTGAAATTCGGAATACCCTTGACTCTGTCAGCACACGATAATTCCTTAAACACTCCGGAATTTGCATCTTTAGATTTTTCAATAAATGAGGAGCTAAGTACTGCGAGAAATTTTATTGAATTATTTCGAATTTGATTTTCAATTTCAATCCAAAACGGTTCGCCACCTTTCAGTTCATCCAGTTCTACCCAAACCTTAAAACCTAAAAGTTTTAATTTTGAAGCTAACCATGAAGCAAAATAATTGTCGTTGGGAGTGGAATGGCTTATAAATATTTGTTTCTGTTTCATTATGCTTATTCATCTTTTCAAAATTTTAAAGATGCTAAAATAGAACATATTTGCAGATTTTTTGCTAAAATGATTAGCGGGGAATTTTAGATAACCCTCTGCTAAGCCTTCTGCGCCGTTAACCGCTCCACTTCAACCCCAATCAACTTCTTAATCTCCATCTTCACCTGGTAATAATTATCCATCACCTGTTTTTGTGTAACATTGGAAACCACCGGAATATCTTTATACTTGTTAACTTCATCATTCAACTTATCAGCATCATTAATAATTTCCGCATTAAACATTTTCAATTTTATTTTTTCATGCGGGTCATCTGCTACCATACCCACAAATTCGCCCGAAGACAGCGAAGCGATTTTAGATGCAGGCACGGCAAAGTCTAATTGAGTAGAGCGGCTGACCGAAGTATCATTGCGGTTTATAGAAACACTTTCCCTATCCTGCATGATTTTGCCAAAGCGTTCTGATAGCAGTTTGGAAGTTTCACCCATCACCTGCCCGCTAATAATATTACCTGTAATATTTACAATTACATCAGCTTGCTCTTTGCCATAATCTTTTTTCAATTGACTAAAATCCTGCATCGCCAATGTTGTTGCTACCTTATTGCTTCTTGCAGTTGCAATCAATGAATCAATATGATTAAAAAAGATGGTAGGAAATTCATCAAACACAAGGCTGCATTTTTGCTTCCCTTTTTTATTCACCATTCTTACCAGCCTCGAAACATACAATGATAATACAGCACCATAGATTTGTTGCTTTTCAGGATTGTTGCCGATACAGACTATTTTAGGATGTTCAGGATTATTTATGTCAAGGGTAAAATCATTGCCAGATAACACCCAATACAAT
>Ga0187893_10012510_pt1 | contig 12014 bp, 9 predicted proteins | sample MA1701074metaG_FD_139574 | JGI IMG/M metagenome (GOLD analysis project Ga0187893, IMG submission 139574) | White microbial mat communities from a basaltic lava cave in the Kipuka Kanohina Cave System on the Island of Hawaii, USA - MA170107-4 metaG ... | reverse complement strand
GATCAACGCCGCGCAAAACTGGCAATCCGGTTACCTGCCAGGTGTGTATCAAGGAACGCGGGTGCGATCGGAAGGCGCGCCGCTGCTCAATTTGCAGCCGGCCGAGGAATGGCCCAGTTCTGTGATCGACCTCACACGCAGCCTGCTGCACCGGATGAATACCGCGCATCGCGCCGAGCGGCCATACCAGCCGGACCTGGACGCGCGCATCGCCACCTACGAACTGGCGGCGCGGATGCAGATCGAGGCAACGGACGCACTCGATATCTCAAAGGAGAGCGAGGGCACGCGGGCCATGTACGGGCTAAACGAGGAACGAACCTCCTCCTACGGAAAGAGGTGTCTGATGGCGCGCCGGCTGGTGGAGCGGGGAGTCCGCATGGTGCAGATCTACATCGAAGCCCAGATCTGGGACAACCACGCAAACATCGCCAAGGACCTGCAATACTGCTGCGGCAAGACGGACAAGCCGATCGGCGCTTTACTGACCGACCTCAAGCAGCGCGGCCTGCTCGACAGCACGCTCGTAGTGTGGGGTGGAGAATTCGGCCGGCTCCCCATCGCGCAATCACCCGGACCAACCGCGGGCCGCGATCACGGACCTACCGGCTTCACCACATGGATGGCTGGAGGCGGTATCCGAGGAGGAACCGTCCACGGGGCCACTGATGAGATCGGCTACAGGGCGGTGGAGAACCGGGTGAGCGTGCACGATTTCCATGCGACAATCCTGCACCAGATCGGCCTGAACCACCGCGACCTGTTCTTCGAGCGGGAAGGCCGGCCGGAACGAATTACCGACGAGTTCCCGGCGCGCGTGGTTCGCGAGATTATTTCCTGATTGAGCCACTGGCGGCATTCCGTTGCGTCCCGCCACCGGTGAGCCACCGAAACAGGACGATTAACCCGGGATATTGATCGCCGCCTTCCTTTGGATCAACGAGTTCTCCGACCGGCGCGCCGACTGCAAAGCCGGAAAGCGGACCCTGATGGTCAGGCTGGGCGCGCCGCGCAATCTTCGATGTTCCCATTAGTTGTCGCCGATCGGGAATTCTAATTGTCGTTAGCCGGGAATTTTAATTGTTGCCGAACACTGGCGCCCCTCGACTCTCAGTGACGATCTGGCTCGCGTCAATGCCGGGTTCGAGCGAAAAACCACGCCATGACTCACTGCCGTCTGGAGGTGCCGACCGCGGCCGCCTTGAACCCTAATGGGATCAGTAGCACGCTCAGGATGTTTGTGGCCCGTGCGGCATTGACCGCCTTCTCCGCGATGGCCGCATCGGGAATCCAGAGAGCCACGTCCACTCCCTTGAACGTCGCATTAGCGATACCGGCATAACCGGGAAATTTGGTTTCCAGCGCCGCCAGATCCTGTACGATCTCTCCCGTTCGGTCGTATATCCTCAAAAGACCCTTGCAGTCGCGTGCCGCGTACATAACGTGGCCCACTTCTTTGCCGTTCTGCATCCACCTCACGCCAAAGACCAGCGCTCCACGATGATAGAGGGAGACCATGGACTCCAGAGTTGACTTTAGTCCGTGGCCCATTTGGCGAAAGGCGTCCAATTGCATCCTCTTGTGAGCGATATCGAGCCGGGACAGAATGACACTGAGCTGGGACAACTCGTTGATCGAAGTCGAATTCTGGAGCGCCTTCCACATGGCCGGCCCGCGCGTGATCCCGAGCATGTCGCAGAGATCCTCGAGTTTCATGAAGTAGCGGCCCGTGTGACGCAGCGCTTGATAAAGCGAAACCCAACTGCAAATCCCGGCGTTGCCGTCCGGATCGGCCAGCTTGAAAATCTTGCCGAGTTGCTCGAAGCCTTCCTGAGACGTGCTGCTGAGACCTTCGGAAGAAAACTTGGTAGCTGCGGAATTCCCCTTGGCGACGGCCTGAATGTCTCTGGCCAACGCGGTTTGGGCCACCGCCCCCGGCCGCAGCGTCCGGGAGGCGATGCCGGGCAGTTTTCCGAGCGGAATGAACGACGTGAGGCGGCCGACATCGGCTAGATAGCCCCATTTCGAACCGCCCGCCGACGCTTGGCCGGACCCTTGGCCGAGCCGCAGAGGGTCCAACAGCAGCATGTCGGTGGCGGTGTTGACGCTGCCGGTACCCCAGACGATCAGAAAGCCGACTTTCGTGTCCGCCCCGTAACCCTTATTCTCCGCCAATCGATTCAGTTTCTCGCCGTTGGTTCGAAAGAGATTCCCCCACCAATCGGCACATTCGCTCGCAGTCATCCATTCCATTTGGTTGCTCCTTAGATTTGTGTTTCTCTAACAGCCTTCACGTAGACAGTCCCGAGTAGGGGGCTGCCGTGTCGAGTTAGACTTCTTGGTTTGGCCACATGACGCAGTTCGGTAGCGTTGCGCCAACCGGGGGCCACCGGCACAGTGGTGGTCACCCAGGGGTGATTGAAAAGGTCGCGATGGTTCTTGATTTTGCTGGTCTTAGCGCGGATTTTCGCGTAGGCGAAGGTTTTGTTGAGGCGTACGAAATCTTCTTTTGAGTATGCTGTTTTTAACTGTTTCTCCGGCATTGCTTTCCGACTCCGCCCAAGACGCGGAATCGGGCCGGAAAGTGGCTCAAAATTCTTGATCCGAAATAAATCAGCCCCGGCCTCTGGTCCTGGCACCCACGGTTTTGGGACCATCGGCGTAAGCTGCGTTGGCCAAAGCCTGGTTCAGGTTGATGAGCGAACTATCGACCAGTTCCGCCATGGCTTGGATCGGGAGTCCTTCGGCTTCTTTGAAGAAGTTGATGCGGTTGGTGACGGGGTCAAGATCGATGCGGATCCAATCACCGCGGCGAACCTGCTCGGTGGCGATCAGGTTGGACATGGGTTGTACGATCAGCCGCTCGATGGCGCGCTTGAGATGCCGCGCGCCGTATTTAAGATCGGTGCCTTCGCGCAGCAGATGGGTTTTGGCCGCATCGGTGGCGGTGAACACGAAATGCTGTTCATTGGTGTTGCTGAAGACGCGTTGTTGCACCATGCCCAATTCCAGTTCGAGGATGCGGCGTAATTCGTCGTCCCCCAGCGGTTTGAACACCACCGTTTTGTCCAGCCGGTTAATGAATTCGGGAGTAAACTTCCGCCTGGCCGCTTCCATGCCCGTGCGCGAGATTTTTTCGTTCAGCTTGTCGTTGAGCGCAATCGATTTGGCTCCCTGCTCGCGGTTGACGGCGTTGAAACCCAACTTGGGACTGAGCATGGAACTCATTTCGGAAGCACCGAGATTACTGGTGAGGAAGATCATGGCTTTCGAGAAATCAACGCGCCGGTTGTCTCCCAGCGTAAGCGTCGCTTTGTCGAGAATCCCCAGCAGCAGGTTCCACAACGCGTCGCTTGCCTTCTCGATCTCATCGAAAAGCACAAAGCTGATCTTGCAATTATCCGTGTGGTGGATGTTGAGCATTTCCTGGCTCAGCAAGGGATGCGTTTCCCGATGCCCCAGGTAGCCGGGAGGAGAGCCGATCAGCTTGGCGATTTCATGACTGTGTTGAAACTCGGCGCAGTCGATCTTGATAACCGCCTTTTGACTGGCTAGAAGGGTCTCCGCGGTAGCCTCCACGATGCGCGTCTTGCCCGAGCCGGTTGGACCGAGGAATAGAAAATTGCCAATCGGACGGCCAGGCGGGGTCATTCCGGTCAGGTACAACTGAAAGATATTCACAATCTGCTCGATGGCATCGGGTTGACCGATGATCAGTTTGCGCAGCCGGGTATCCAGCCGTTCCGCATCGCGTCCGGTTCGCGTGGCATCCAACGGTTTGCTCAACTTTGACATTGCCAACTCCCTGATTGCCGCCGGCGTCTCCTCAGGCAGTTGCCTGACAGCATTCGATTTCTTATGACCACTCCCCAACTACTGCTGGAGCAAGCGGACTTCCAATCCACCGGCTCGTCGTAATTGCAAAAGAACTCCCTTGTCCTGTTTCATTTAGCCGGACGCGACGGCCGCATCTCCACGCGGCTCACCATCGTTCGTTCCGGCATCGACAAAACCATCCGTACCACTTCGGCCACGTCCTCGGGCTGGATTTTCCACCCGGCATTCCCGCTTGCGCCAAACTCAGTCGAGACACTGCCTGGAAGAATCGCCGCCACACGCACATTCTCGGAGCGATGGTCGAGCATTAAGGCCTCCGAAAAGCCGTTCAGTCCGAATTTGGAAGCGTTGTAGGCGGCCCCACCGGCAAAAGCGTTCTTTCCAGCCAGGCTCGATATGTTGACCACAAACCCTCCACCGGCGCGGCGGAATCGCTCCATTGCCAGGTGGCTGAAATGGAATACGCTGGTCAGGTTCGTTTCTATGGTAGCCTGCCAGTCCTCGGCCCCCATTTCGGCCACTGGACGAAATACGCCGATCCCTGCGTTATTCACCAGAATGTCTAAGCTGCTTAAAGTATCGTCAACATAGTGAAAAAACTTTCGGATCTGCTCCAAATCCCGAACGTTACATGCTTTTCCGGCCACCTTGCCGCCGGTCTCATTCGCAAGTTTTTCCACCGCCGCCGTCACGCTGTTCTGGCTGCGACCGCAGATGGCCACCTCGGCGCCCTCCTCGAGCAGCATTCTCGCAATCGCCCGGCCGATGCCGCGAGTGGCTCCCGTGACGATCGCTTTCTTTCCACGAATCGCAGTTCTCATAGCTGAGATTTTAATGAATCTCAGCGATAGCAACGGAGGCCACCGCTGACGCCGGCCGGCTCCGCCCCTGTCACACCGCTCAAACCGCTGTGCCACAATAACTTTTAGGACTGCGAATTCCCGGTCCGGAGCCCCCATGCAGGAATCCAGCGTCTTTTGGCTGCGCGTTGCAACAGGCCTGTATTTTTTCGGCCTTCTCGACGCCATTCTTACCCTGCTCCGCAAACCCCACCTGTTCTCTGTAGCGATTTCCACGTTTGTTGCCGGCGTGATTCTGCACCTGGTCTCACTGGTCGAGCTCATCCGGGCCACGGGCCAGTTACCCGTCGCCAACTTCTACCAGTCCATTTCTCTGTGCGCTTTCTTCATTGCTCTCGTTTTTCTTTTCGTCTGGAGGAGGTATCAATTCGAAACGCTGAGCGTTTTTTTGTTTCCGCTCGTGTTCTTAATGACTTTGGCTGGCGCCACGCAATTGCCAGTGGCAGGTTGGTCCAGTCCCAGGCTGCGGGAAGGCTGGCTGCTCACTCACGTAGTCACGGTGCTGATCGGATACGCCGCATTGCTGCTGATGGCAGGCGCCAGCGTCTTTTATCTGATTCGCGAGCGCCAGCTCAAGTACAAACGCTCCGGCGGCTGGTTCGATCATCTGCCGCCGCTCGGAACGCTCGACCAGATCATCAACAAATCGCTGGTGTTCAGTTTTATTCTCATTACCTGCGGCGTCATCGCGGGCCTGACCTGGGCGTTCATCGAATCGGGCACGCGCTGGATCGGCGACGCCCGCATCCATGTGGCGCTCATCACCTGGGCTTTGTGTCTGGTGATGGTCTTTCTGCGCAACAACGCCGGTTGGCGCGGACGAAAAGCCGCCGTGCTTTCGATCGCCGTTATGGGATTTGCCGCCCTCACCTGGGCGGCCCACATCGGATTACGGCCACTGCTGCTGGAACGATGAATTTTCATATCACAGGAGTGAACCATCGCACCGCGCCCGTCGAGGTTCGCGAGAAACTCGCGTTTCCCGACGCGCTACTCCGGGAAGCGCTCACCGATCTCACTTCCCGGCAAGGCGTTTGTGAGGGGCTGATCCTGTCAACCTGCAACCGGGTGGAGGTAGTCATTACGGCCGAACAGCCGGATCCGGTCTCCACCATCGAGCAATTCTTTGAAGACGCGCGCGCCATGCCGCGCCAGCAGATCTCGCCGCATCTTTATCACTATCGTGGCAGGGACGCGATTCGCCATCTGTTCCGCGTCGCCTCCAGTCTCGATTCCATGGTCGTTGGCGAGCCGCAGATTCTCGGCCAGCTCAAAACCGCCTATGCCGCCGCCAAGCTGCAAGGAGCTGTCAACTCGTTTCTCGATACGCTGCTGACCCGCGCTTTCAACGTCGCCAAAAGAGTCCGCTCGGAAACCGAGATAGGGCAAAGCGCCGTCAGCGTCAGTTATGCGGCGGTGGAGCTGGCGCGGGAAATCTTCGGAAACCTGAAAGGCCGCTCCGTGCTGCTGATCGGCGCCGGAAAGATGTCTGAGCTGGCGGCGCGGCATCTGCGGCGCGCCGGCGCCACGCGCATCTTCGTTTCCAACCGCACCATCGAACGAGCCGCCCAAATGGCGGAGATGTTCAGCGGGATCGCCGTCCCCTACGAGCGAATTGGCCCGGCGCTGGCCGAAACCGATATCGCCATCACCTCTTCGGCCGCGCCACACTACGTGTTGACATTCGAACAGATGCAGAGTGTCATGCACCAGCGCCGCAATCGACCGCTGTTTCTTATCGACATCGCCGTGCCGCGCAACATCGAGCCGGAAGTCAACCGGCTGGACGGCATCTTTCTTTACGACATCGACGATCTTGGCCGCGTCGTTTCCGAGAACCGGCAGTCCCGCATCAGCGAAGCCTCCGCGGCCGAGCGCATCGTCGAGGAGGAGGTGGACAAAGCCGTGGCGCGTCTTCGCGAGCGGGAGGTGAGCCCTACGATCGCCGGAATCCAGGCGCATCTCGAACAGGTGCGCCAGGCCGAATGGGAACGCATCCGGCAAAAGCTCGGGCCTCTGTCCCCGCAGCAGGAGGAGGCGATTCACGCACTCACGCGCGGCCTGCTTGCCAAAATCGCTCACGGCCCGATCGCGGAATTGCGCCGCCAGGCCGGGCGCGGCGATACCGGCGCCATCATCGACCTGGTGCGGCGCATGTTCCGGATGCCGGAGTAGATCATCATGCTTACCATCGGATCCCGCGGTTCCCAACTCGCGCTCTGGCAGGCCAACTGGGTCAAGCAGCGGCTGGAGGAGCTAGGCGAAACCTGCCGCATCGAAATCATCGTCACCACCGGCGACAAACTCACGGAAACACCTCTCGCCGGGACCGGCTCGAAGGGAGTCTTCATCAAAGAGATCGAGGAGGCGTTGCTGGCCGAACAAATCGATCTGGCCGTCCACTCCTTGAAGGACATGCCCACCGATTTACCCGGCGGGCTGACCATCGCCGCCATCCCGGAGCGCGCCGAAGCCCGCGACGCCTTGGTTGGCGCTTACAAGTGGCGCGATTTGCCGCGTTATGCGCGCGTTGGCACGAGTTCGCCACGGCGCGCGGCGCAACTGAAAGCGTTGCGGCCGGATCTTAAAATCGAGCCCGTGCGGGGCAACGTGGATACGCGCCTGCGGAAGCTTGACGAGGAGCAGTTCGACACGCTGGTGCTGGCCGCCGCCGGGCTGATCCGGCTGGGTCTGGAGGCGCGTATCGCCGAAGTGCTCTCGCCCGAGATCATGCTGCCCGCGGTGGGACAAGGAGCGCTGGCCATTGAAACGCGCGCAGACGGCGGCGCCGGTTTTGCCGCCGCGCGCAAGCTGAATCACAACCGCTCCGCCATCTGCGCCGTCGCCGAGCGCACGGTGCTGGCCAGTCTCGGAGGCGGCTGCCAGGTTCCCATCGGCGTTTACGCCCGCATGGATAACCTGCTGCATATCGAAGGCATCGTTATTTCCCCGGATGGGGTCACATCCGTCCGCCGCAAAACCAGCGGCGATCCGCGGCGGCCCGAAGTCATCGGCGACCGGCTTGCGAAAACGCTGCTGCAGTACGGGGGACGCGAGATTCTCGCCGAAGCCGGGAGAAGATGAGCAAGGTATATCTGGTCGGCGCCGGGCCCGGCGATCCGGGGCTGCTTACGCTCAAGGGCAGGGACGCTCTGGGCCGGGCCGATTGCGTGCTCTATGACAACCTGGCCAATCCGCTGCTGCTCGATTTTGCGCCGCCCGGCGCCGAGCGCATCTACGTTGGGAAAAAGAGGGCGGAACATCCGGTCACCCAGGACGAAATCTGCGCGATTCTGATTGCCAAAGCGCGGGAAGGCAAGACCGTGGTGCGGCTCAAGGGCGGCGATCCGTTTATCTTCGGCCGCGGCGGCGAGGAAGCCGAAGCGCTGGCCGATGCCGGAATCCCGTTTGAAGTCGTGCCCGGCGTGACCACCCCCTTAGGACTCGCAGCTTATTGCGGCGTGCCGCTGACGCATCGCGAGCACACCTCGGCGGTGACATTCGTCACCGGCCACGATGTCGCGGCCATTGACTGGGGCAAGATTGGCCACGCCGATACGCTGGTGCTGTTCATGGGCTTAACCCACGCCGCCGAAATCGCGCGGGAATTGATCCGGCTGGGCAAGGACCCCGCCACGCCCGCTCTGGCCGTGCGCTGGGCCACGCGCCCGGATCAGCAGACCATCGTGAGCACGCTGGCCGATGTCGCCGCCCGCGCCGAGGCGGCGGGCATCAAGCCGCCCGTTACGTTCGTCATTGGCGAAGTGGTGCGGCTGCGCGCGAAGCTCAACTGGTTTGAACGGCTGCCGCTGTTTGCCAAGCGCATCGTAGTGACGCGCGCGCGGGAGCAGGCTTCCGAGCTGGCCCGGCGTCTGCGCGCGCTAGGCGCAGAGCCGCTCGAATTGCCGGCAATCGCCACCATCCCCGCCGCCGACCCGGCGCCGCTGGATGCGGCCATCGCGCGGCTGTCCGATTACGATTGGATCCTCTTTACGTCGGTGAACGGCGTGCGCTATTTTCTTGATCGGCTGGACCGGTCTTCAAAGGATCTGCGTGCGATTGCCGGCCGGTTGTGTGCAATCGGCCCGGCCACGCGCGGCGCGCTCGAAGCGCTGCATTTGAAGGTCGACCTGATGCCGCCACAATATGTTGGCGAGAGTTTGGTGGAAGCTTTTTCCGGAGTCGATGTGGCGGGCAAGCGCATGTTACTGCCTCGCGCGGCGGTGGCGCGGGATGTGGTTCCGCGTGAACTGGCAGCGCGGGGCACCATTGTGGATGTGGTGGAGGCGTATCGCACGATAGTTCCGGAATCGAGCCGCGCCCTGGCCGCGGAAATTTTTGCGCACAAGCCAGATTGGGTGACTTTCACCAGCTCTTCGACCGTGAAGAATCTGCTGGCCCTCGCCGGACGGGAGGCGCTTGACGGCGTACGGATCGCTTCCATCGGTCCGGTGACTTCGGAAACGGCGCGCCGCCACGGCTTGCACGTGGACATCGAGGCACGCGAGCACACCATCGATGGATTGGTTGGCGCGCTGTTGGCTCCCCGGTAACCGCGGCGCATCTCGCTTACACTGTAGAGTATGCAAACCACGCGCCTGGTTACTGTACAGCTCCCCAACGGTGCGCTGGCCAAGATGGAAGTCCGGGGCCCGGCCGAGCGCGACGTCGCGGCATCGGAAGGTTTGCCGGAACCACTCTCGCTTCAATTTGTGCAGGATGCCATCGGCGGGATCGCGGAGTTAGTCGAAAACGCATTAGACAAAGTCAAGCCGAGGAAGATCACAGTCGAATTCGGCGTGGAGTTAAGCTATGAAGCCGGCAAGCTGACCTCATTGATTGTGCAGGGCTCGTCGAAGGGCAGTCTCAAAATCGCGCTCGAATGGACCCCAGGCTCACCCTCATTAGAACCATGACGGCGAAGGATCTCGAGCGCTCGACGGTTCAGGTTCGCAACGGGAGCACACTGCTGGGGAGCGGGTTCCTGGCCGGACCGGGTCTGGTAGTTACTTGCGCCCACATCGTCGGCAATCTTCAGGAAGTAACCCTGGTTGATTCCAACGGCACGGACATCCCCGGGAAAGTAACCTACAGAGATGCGGGCCAGCCGGTAAATGATATCGCGTTCCCCGATGTCGCGCTGATCGAGGTGGCGGGTTTGGATCACGCAGCCGTAGAACTCGAAGAAGGGTTTGAGCCTGATGACGGGATGTATGCCTGGGGCTTTCCCGATCAGGCGCCAAGTGGCAGCGCCATGCAAGGGATTTGCGAAGGCGCTCACAATTTCGGGGCAGGGGAGGGCCGGCGGCTGATCAAATTCCGCGCGACGCAACTCACGACCGGATTCAGCGGAGCGCCGGTTCTGAACCTGCGCACCGGCAAGGTTTGCGGCATGCTCAAGCGGACCCGCGACGAGTCTTGGCCGGCGGGCGGGTACGCGGTGCGGGCGGGCGTTTTGCTGGCCGTAGCGCCAATTGCCGCCGCGCAGCGAATTCTCGAAACGCCATTGCGGACTCAGCTTCGCCTCTACCTGGAACGCCTCGCCGCCGATTGCGCCAAGCTTCCCAAATATTTCCCCGAGCGGCTTCAGGGATTCGATCAGATCCGCCAAAAAGTGCGCACCATCGCCGACCGGGCCGGCTTCTATAGGGAAGCCGAAGAGCGCGAGCGCCGGCGGGCGGCGGGATTTTCCGGAGAGCATTACGATATTTATCGGGCGCGGCCGGAGGAACAGGACCCGCGCCGCGATTCTGCTCCGGAGATCCTTGATTGGGAGAAAGCCCGCACCGATAGCCGCTATCGAAAACTCGTAGTTCTTGGCGACCCCGGCTTCGGCAAAAGCTGGCTACTGCGCTATGAGGCGAGGCGGCAGGCGCTCGAGTGCCTCGGAGAGCTGCGCGACAAGCACCCCGATGAATTGCGGATTCCCATTCTGCTGAAGATTCAGGATGTGGCCCGCCAGGGAGCGAAACAATCGTTTGGGAAAGATCTCAACCAAGCGCTCGAAGCCAATCAAGTCGAGCCGCTCGTGCGGGAATATCTGGTCCGGCGTCTCGCGCACGGCCAAGCCGTGCTGCTGCTCGACGCCTGGGACGAAGCCGGCGAGGAGTTCCGCGCTGACGCCCGGAAGCAGATTGAGGCATGGTCCCGCGACTACGCGGGCGCGGTGATCCTGACATCGCGGCCAGCCCGGTTCGGGCTCTCTCCCCTCGGCGACGCTCCCGTGCTCGAACTGGTCGCCTTCCAGAGCGCCGAAGTGGAGTCGTTCACCCGCGCGTGGTTTGAGAGCGGGGATGCGCAGCGCTTTCTTGATGAACTCGATCGAAGCAGGCCCGTAAGCCGGCTGGCCCGAATTCCGCTGCTCGCGACCTTGCTTTGCCGTGTGTTTGAAGAGGACCAGAATCAGTTTCCGCGGCAGCGCGGCGAACTCTACAGTCGCCTCCTTTCCGGGCTTCTCAAGACGTGGCGTCGCGAGGACAAGCAGGCCGAGGTAGACAACGTGGACGTAGAGCAGACGCTCCGGCGCGCCGCCGCGGCCGCATTTGCCGTCTACCCGGCAAGCCAGTTCCAGGACACAGATTTCGCCGAGGGGATCGAAGCAGGGGCCGGGCTGATCCGTACGCTCTTGCGCGATGGAATTCTTATCCGCGCCGGCGCCGATGCGGATTCTCCGCTCATGTTTCTTCACCGCACGATCCACGAGTACCTGGCCGCCAAACACATGAATGCGCAACCCTGGGATCCGCGGAAAGTCGGCGCCCGGTCCTGGGATCCGGTGTGGCAACCGGTTATCGTGATGATGGCCGGTATGTTGAATGAGCCGGCAGCATTACTCGCCTTGCTCGGAGAGCGCGAGAACGATGACATTTTCCGCCCCAGGCTGGCATTGGCGGCTCTCTGCTTACGTGAAATCCCCGCCTCGCGGCGAGATGCGGCAACCGTTGACCGGGTCACAACGGAAGGCGTCCGGTTGTGGCTGATTCACAGTCGTAGGCGTACCCAGGCGTCCCTGATCTGGTGGCCTGCGGTCATGGAGGCGATCGCTCAACTGCAAGGATGCTTCAACGGGATACCGCTGATGAAAGCCGTGGCGTTGACCAGGAGCCGGGACGATTTTTTCAGCCTGGTCTTTGCTTTCGGTCCCGAAGCCGCGACGCCAGAGGTGCTCACCGGCCTGCTGAATTGTCTGCGCGGTCGGGAAGCCGGCGTGCGCAGCCGTGCCGCAGATGCGTTAGGGAAGATGGGGGACAAGGCGGCGACGCCAGAGGTGCTCACCGGCCTGCTGCATTGTCTGCGCGATCCCCAAGCCTACGTGCG
>Ga0187893_10012509_pt1 | contig 12014 bp, 11 predicted proteins | sample MA1701074metaG_FD_139574 | JGI IMG/M metagenome (GOLD analysis project Ga0187893, IMG submission 139574) | White microbial mat communities from a basaltic lava cave in the Kipuka Kanohina Cave System on the Island of Hawaii, USA - MA170107-4 metaG ... | reverse complement strand
TCACGCCGTCGAGGGATGCGCGCATAGGCGAGACTGTCCAGGTAGTCGTTCACCAACGTGACTGCGTCCGCCGCGCCGTCGCCCACGATGCTTTGACTACCGAAGTACCTCGATGGGGCAACGAGGGCCTGGCGTCTCGGCCAGCTTGCCGTCGGCGGTAACCAGCGTGGCTTCCAGCAGCTCGGCGAGCGCCAGGTAGGCGGCGTCGTAAACGGTGATGTTCTTCCGAAGCTCCCAACATCGATCGAGCAGGGTTCCATGCCGTACACGGTCGACACGAAGCTCGTGGAGGTCTGCGAGGGCCAGGCGGGCGCGGCGCTCGTCGAGCTCGCCGGCGGCGACCAGTCGGCGCCACGCCGAGGTCACCTCCAGATCGAGCACCTGCGGCGCGGCCAAGCGTTCGCCTCGAAGTCGATGCCTTGCGCGATCGCCATCGGGCCCGTCGTCTGCGAGGGCGGTCACAATGACGCTCGCGTCGACGACGATCAACGGGCGTCACGGTCGGCACGCACCGCGGACGCAGCTGCGTGAAAACCCGCACGACCGCCCGCCCGGCCTCCCGCTCGCTCGAGAAGCTCGTCCAGCGTCGGGGCGTTCGCCTCCTCGACGAGGCGGGTCAGCAGGTACTCCTGTAGAGACTGGCCGGCCACCGCAGCACGACGCCGCAGCGTGGCGTGAACGTCCTCGGGCACGTGCTTGACCTGGATGCTGGGCAGAGAACGAGCGTAGCGCCATTTTGGCGCTACGCTCTGGGGCGCCCGTCGGCCGTCGCTCGCTCCGAGTTCGGGCGCGACGCCGGGTTCGCCTTCAACGCGGACTGCGTCGGGGTGGGACATGGGTTCGAGTCCGCGCCTGGCTGGTTGGCTGGGCGCCGCAGGGGGTAAGTAGCGGTGTCGGCCGAAACCGGCGAGCCGCCAGCCCAGCGCTCACTCCGCCCCAAGGACGCCGCCCATGCCAATCCTCACCGAGGTCGCCGAGTTCATCGCCCGGCAGCCGCTCATCCCCATTACCGCCATCGGCGTCACCGCCATTCTCGGCTGGCTGTATGCGAGCGGTGGGACGAGCCACCTCCGCCTCCCTCGCCGCCCTCGCCGCCCCAGCGTCGCCCGCGTCGCCCGCGACGGCGACGACGGCGACGACGGCGACCCGACCCAGTTGCTCGACCGTAGCAGCGTCATCGACGACCTGGCGGCACCTTTGGCGTCCTCCTCGACCCCAGTCCTAAGGGCGCCCCCCGAGCCGGCGCCCCGGCGCCCCGATCGCAGCGGCGCCCGGTCCAAGCGGGCCCGCCGCCACCCGCGGGACGCCCGCGGCCCGCTCGGAGCTGGGATGAAGCTCCCGCCGCCCCGCACCGAGCTGTCCGACGTGCGGTTCCACGACGTGGCCGGCGTCGGGGAGGCGGTCGAGGAACTGGCCGAGATCAAGGAGTACCTGCTCGACCCTGACCGCTTCCGCGCCCTCGGCGCGGCGCTGCCCAAGGGCGTTCTGCTCGTAGGCCCGCCGGGGACAGGCAAGACCCTGCTCACCAAGGCCCTGGCCGGCGAGGCGGGGGTGCCTTACCAGGTCGTCTCGGCCGCCAGCCTGGTCGAGGTGTACGTGGGCTTGGGAGCGGCTCGCGTCCATCAGGTCTTCGAGCAGGCCCGCAAGGCCGCGCCGTCCATCGTCTTCATCGACGAGCTGGACGCCATCGGCCGGATCCGGGCCCAGATCGGTCTGGGCGGCCAAGAGGAGCGGGAGAGCACGCTCAACCAACTGCTGGTGGAGATGGACGGGTTCGACTCCATCGACGGCGTCCTGGTCGTCGGCGCCACCAACCGCCCAGACGTGCTCGACCCCGCCCTCCTGCGCCCCGGGCGCTTCGACCGCCGCATGGTCATCGACGTCCCCGACCGGGAAGGGCGGCGCGAGATACTCGCGGTCCACAGCCGCAACAAGCCGCTGGCCGGCGAGGCCGACCTGGTGGCCGTCGCCCGGCGGACCATCGGGTTCACCGGCGCCGACCTGGCCAACGTGATGAACGAGGCCGCGCTGCTGACCGCCCGCCACCGCCATGACCGCATCGGCCCGGCCGAGCTGGACGAGGCGGTCGAGCGGGTGATAGCCGGGCCGGAACGGCGCAGCCGGGTCATCTCCGAGCAGGAGCGCTGGGTCGTCGCCTACCACGAGGGCGGCCACGCCCTGGCGTCGTGGGCCCTCGGCCGCCAGGACGTGCACAAGGTCTCGATCGTCAGCCGGGGCCAGTCGCACGGCTACACGCTGGCCCTGCCCACTGAGGACCGGATCCTGTTCAGCCAATCCGATCTGACGAATCAACTGGCTGTGTTGCTCGGCGGGCGGGCGGCCGAGGAGCTGGTGTTCGGTGAGCCCACCACCGGGGCGGAGGACGACTTGCGTCGCGCCACCCGCATCGCTCACAAGATGGTCACCGACTACGGGATGAGCGACCGGGTCGGCCCGGTGCGCGTCGCCCCCGACCCCGAAGCGACCGGCGGGTCGACTCCGGCTCTGTCCGGCGCCGACGTCATGGCCGATGTGGACAGCGAGGTGCGCCGGCTCGTGCGGGAGGGCCACGACGAGGTACGCGACATCATGCGCCTCAACCGTGATGTGCTCGACGAGCTGGCTCGGCGGCTGCTCGAGTCCGAGACCCTCGCCCGCGAACAACTGGAGGCCATCCTGGGGCCGGTGCCCCGGGCGGCGTAGCCGGCGCCGCCACAGTCGCGGCGGGGGCAACTCGGCGGCGACCTCGGCGATCAGACCCGGAGATCGTCCTTCTCGGCGTCGCCACGGCACGGGAGGACGGCGGCGCCAAGAACGCACCTTGCGCTCACCGGTAGGCGCGGCGCCGCGCCCCTCGTGGGGTGATGTCAGGGTCGGCTTCGTCCCCCCAGGCGGCCCACCCGGCGCGGGGGTAGCGGGCGAACAGCTCCAGGTACGGACCGGGGGAGCAGGCCTCGATGATGGGGTAGAGCTCGTCGGGCTTGCGGGAGTGCTCCCGCTTGCGGGTCTCGATGAGGTTCACCTGCCGGCGCCCGGCGGGCCCGGTGCGGAGGCGGCCGCGCACGCCGAAGAGCACCGCCTCGGTGACATTGCGGAAGTAGAAGCCGACGCCGCGCCCGTCGGGGCCGCCGTCCTTGCGGCGCTTGGCCCACACGATCATGGCCTTGTAGGCGAAGCCCCACGCCTCCATGACGCCGAGCCCCTCGGCGAGCAAGGCGTTGGGCACCCACAGGTAGCAGTGCGCTCGGGGGGCCATGGCGTCGGCGACGGGCAGGGCGGCGATCTCCTTCCAGCCCAACGTGTCGTACCGGCTCAGGCGGCGGTGCTCGGGCGCCACCTTCCCGGTGCGGTTGGCGAACCGCCACGGCGGGTCCGCCAGGACCGTCCCGAAGTCGCCGCCGGGCAGAGTCGCCAGCGACGGGTCGTCCACGGCGCGGAGGCTACGCCGGGGGATTGCCCGAGGCGCGGATGCGGAAGGTCTCAGCCGCCCGCGGCCGGCACGCCGATGCGCTCCAGCAGCGCGGCCACGCGCCGGCCGATCTCGTCACGGATGGGGCGCACGTCCTCGACCCCCTTGCCGGCCGGGTCGGTCAGCTCCCAGTCCTCGTAGCGCTTGCCCGGGAAGAGGGGGCAGGCGTCGCCACAGCCCATCGTCACCACGACGTCGGCGGCCCGGACGATCTCGTCCGTCCACGGCTTGGGGAACTCCTCGGAGATGTCGATGCCGATCTCGGCCATGGCCGTGACCGCCGCCGGGTTGACCTCCGGCCCCGGCTCGGAGCCGCCCGACCACGCCACCGCCCGGTCGCCGGCGAGGTGGTTGAACCAGCCGAGGGCCATCTGGGACCGCCCCGCGTTGTGGACGCACAGGAACAGCACCACCGGCGCCCCGTCCGTCGCCTGGCCCTCGACGCGCGCCAGGGCGTGGAGCCGCTGGCGGGCGAACCGCTCGGCCAGGAGCGGGAGAAATGTCGCCACCCTCGCCCCCGCCGCGAGCTGGTCGTAGCTCGTGAGCAGGAACAGCTCGACTGTCTCCACGCCGAACACGCCCTCGAACTCGGTCGCGAGCCGGTGGGCGGCGATGTCGGACATCACGGCCTCCTCGGGATGGCGGGGCTGCTGGGGCGGGGCATGACGGGCGCGAGCGCCGCCGGCGCGGCCGGGGACAGCACCCGCAGCGCCGCGATCGCCAAGGCGGCGCCGGCGAGCTGGGCGACGAGGAACGCGGGGACCGAGGCCGGCGCGATTCCCGCGAAGGTGTCCGAGAGGGTGCGGGCCACGGTGACGGCAGGGTTGGCGAAGCTGGTCGAAGACGTGAAGAAGCAGGCGCCGCCGATGTAGGCGCCGACCGCGTACGGGACCGCGGCGGCGCGCCGGGCCCGCAGCGCGCCGAAGATCACCAGCAGGAGCCCGAAGGTGGCCACGACCTCGCTCGTCCACAGGGCGGCGGAGCTGCGGGCCTTGGTCGACAGATCCAGCGCGGGGACGGCGAAGATGGCGTTGGCCACCACCGCGCCCGCCGCTCCGCCGGCCACTTGGGCGGCGACGTACCACCCGGCTTCACGCGTCGTCAGCGATCCGAAGGCGCGCCACGCGAGCGTCACCGCGGGGTTGAGGTGCGCGCCGGATACGGGGCCCAGAGCGAGGATGATGGCGACCAGGGCGGCCGCCGTCGCCGCCGCGTTCTCGAGCAGCTGGAGGCCGGCGTCGCCCGGCGACAGGCGCTCGGCGGCGATCCCGGAGCCCACCACCGCGAGCACCAAGAAGCCTGTGCCGAGCGCCTCGGCGAAGGCTCGCCGGGCAAGAGACAGTGCCACGTGGCTGGGCGGCTCAGCAGCAGGACGAACCGCCGGCGGCGACGGCGCCGTCCTCGCCCACCACCGCGCAGCACGTCGCGCCGGTCTCGGGGTCGACGGTCCGCAACTGGCCGGCCGGCATCTCGACGTCCGCCAGCACTGTGTAGATCTCCCAGGGCTCGCCGGAAGGACCGTCCACCCAGACCTTGTCCTGGCGGGCGTAGCAACAGGCCACGTCCTCCTCGGTCGCGGTGGCGAGGCCCTCGGCGGCGAGGCGGGCCTGGGCCGCCCCGACCTGGTCGGCGCTCTCGACCTCGACGCCGAGGTGGTTGATGGTGCCGCCCTTGCCGGGTTGCTCGAACAGCACGAGCTTGAGGGGAGGTTCGGCGACCGCGAAGTTGGCGTAGCCGTCGCGAAGCTTGGCGGGGGGAGTGGCGAAGAGCTTCGAGTAGAAGTCCACCGCTGACTCGAGGTCGTCGACGTTGAGGGCCAACTGGATGCGAGACATTTGCGTCCTCCGTGGGTTAGGGGGTTACATTGACTGGCATCTATTCGTAGCGTATCCATCGATAACTGTCAATGAAAAGGTTCGCCGCCATGCGCAGCAAGTCGCCGATCGCCCTGACCGCCCAGGCGGAGTGCTGCCCGGCGGTGCTCGCCTCCCCGCTGTCGGAGGAGCGTTCCGCCGACCTGGCGCGGGACTTCGCCCTCCTGGCCGACCCGACCCGGCTCCGCCTGCTGAGCCTCCTCGCCTCGGCGCCGGCGGGCGAGGCGTGCGTGTGCGAGCTGGTCGAGCCGCTCGGGCGCTCCCAGCCCACGGTGTCTCACCACCTGAAGCTGCTCGCCGACGCCGGGCTCATCGTGGGGGAGAAGCGGGGCCGGTGGGTCTGGTACCGGGTCGTGCTGGATCGGGTCGCCCAACTGCGGACCGCCCTCGGCTGACGCGCGGCGCTGGCTTCAGGCCTGGCCGGGCGGTGAGCGGAACCGCGCCGCGTCGGCGCGGCCGACGGCGCCGGTGAGGGCCGCCAACCGCTCGGACAAGCGCGCCCGGGGCGGCACGGGGGCATCGAGGTCGAGCGCGGTCGCGGTCAGGGCGGCGAGGTCCTCCTCGAGCCGGGCCCGGGCGGCGGCGACCGTGCCTGGCGGTCCGAGCCGGGCGCCGTCGCCCATGACCGGCTCGAGCAGGGGCTCGTACCCCTCCGGCCCAGGCTCGCCGCCGGTCGCGAGCACGTCCTCCACGATCGGTCGGCGCCGCCACACCTGCTTGGGCCCGGGCAGGGTGGCCTTGCCGGCCGAGAGCTTGCGCACCGGGCGGTCGCCCACCTCGACGAGCTTGTAGGCGCTCTCGAGCCAGGGCGCGTCGGCCGACACGCCCAGGCGGGTGCCGACGCCGGCGGCGTCGATGGGCGCGCCCTCGGCGGCGAAGCGGCGGAGGTCGTGCTCGTCGACCCCGCCGCTCACGAAGATCCGGACCTGGGGGAAGCCGGCCTCGTCCAGCAGGCGCCGGGCGACGCGGGCCAGCGCGACCAGGTCGCCGCTGTCGATGCGGACCGCCAGGCCGGTCTGCAGCCCCAGCTCCCGCATCACCTGAATCGCCGCCGCGACCCCGCCGCCGACGTCGTAGGTGTCGACGAGGAAGGTGGCGGGCCCCGGGACGTCCTCGACGTAGGCCCGGAAGGCGTCCGCCTCGGAGGAAAAAGCCTGGACGTACGAGTGCGCCATCGTGCCCGCGGCGCGGAGCCCGAAGCGGCGGGCGGCCTCCACGTTGCTCGTCGCCGTGAAGCCGGCGATGGCCGACAGGCGCGCCACCGCCATGCCCGCCTCCACGCCGTGCGCCCGGCGCAGGGCGAAGTCCACCAGCTCCACGCCCGGCGCGGCGATGCGGCAGCGGGCGGCCTTGGTGACGATCGCCGTCTGGAAGGTGACCTGGTTGAGCAGGTAGGTCTCCACCAACTGGGCCTCGGGCAGCGAGGCCGTCACCTCGAGGATCGGCTCCTCGGCCAGCACGACCCGGCCCTCGGCGACGGCCCGCACGTCGCCGCGGAACCGCAGCGACGCCAGCGCGTCCACGCTGTCGCGGGGGAACCCGGCCCCCCGCAGCCACGCCACGTCCTCGTCGTCGAAGGCGAACGACTCGAGGTAGGACAGGCAGTCGTGGACGCCGGCGGCGACCAGGAACCCCCGGCTCGGAGGCAGCCGGCGCACGAAGAGGCTGAACGTGGCCGGGCCGACCATCCCCCGCCGGACGTAGCTGGCGGCCATGTTCAGCTCGTACAGGTCGGTGATCAGCGCTCGTCCCACGCCCCATCCTCCCCCGCGCCGGCGCCCGCGTTCAGCGCTACGCCCGCGACCGGACGAAAACCCGGGCGGGGCGTCCTCCCGCCGCCGCGGGCGCGCCGTGGTCGAGCGGGCTGCCGCCCTGGCCGGCGGGCGCTGAGCGGGAGCACGGCGCTCTAACCTCCTGCCCGTGGGCCTGCACTCGACGCGCGAACTCCTCCGGGTCATCCTCCGCAACAGCAAACGGCTGGCCGTCTTCGTGGCCGGGTTGATCCTCGTCGCCGCCGGGCTGGCCATGCTCGTCCTCCCCGGGCCCGGCCTGCTCCTGATCATCGCCGGGCTGGCCGTCCTGGCCACCGAGTTCGCCTGGGCCGAGCACCTGCTCGACCGGGCCAAGGACCAGGCGACCAAGGCCAAGGACCGGGCCGGCGGGTTCGTTCGACGACGACGGCGGCGGCGGTCGTCCTCGTGAACTGCGCCCACTAGCGCCAGGCGGGCTGGTAGCAAGGGATTCGTGCCAACCGTGCCAACCGTGCCAACCGTGCCAACCGTGCCGACCGCTGCGACTGTCAACGCCGACGCCCTCCTGGCCGAGCTGGTGGCCACGCCCCAGGGCCGCGCCGACCCGTACTCGCGCTACGCCGCGCTGCGGGAGCACGCCCCCGTCCACCGCAGCTCGTTCGGCTTCTGCGTGCTGAGCCGCTACGACGACTGCCAGCAGGCGATGCGCCACCCCGGCGCGGGCAAGGACTTCTCCGGCGCGGCCACCGCCCTCGGCCTGAGCGAGGAGGAGCAGGCCGAGCAGGCGGCGTTCCGCAACGATCGCTCGAACATGCTGTTCGCCGACCCGCCCGACCACACCCGCCTGCGGCGGCTGGCCAGCCGGGCCTTCACCCCCCGGACCGTCGAGGCCCTCCGCCCCAGTGTTCTGGCCCTCGTCGACGGGCTGCTCGAGGGCTTCGACGGTGAGGTGGACGTCATGGACGCCCTCGCCTTCCCCCTCCCGGTCACCGTCATCGGCGAGATGCTGGGCGTGCCCGTGGCGGACCGCCCCCGCATGCGGCCGCTGGTGCGGGCGATCACCGCCATGCTCGAGCTGCAGGTGACGCCCGAGGCCCTCCACGCCGCCACCGAGGCCTCCGACGAGCTGGAGCGCTACTTCGCCGGCCTCATCGCCGACCGCCGCCGGCAGCCCCAGGACGACCTCCTCACCCGCCTCATCCAGGCCGAGGACGAGGGCGAGCGACTCAGCGAGTACGAGCTGATCTCGACGGCCGTCCTGCTGTTCGCGGCCGGCTTTGAGACCACGACCCACCTCATCGGCAACGGCCTGCTGGCGCTGGCGCGCCACCCCGACCAGCTCGCCCGCCTACGGGCCGACCGGGCGCTGGTCCGGCCGGCGGTGGAGGAGCTGCTCCGGTACGACAGCCCGGTGCAGATCACCGCCCGCACGACTTACGAGGATGTGCCGCTCGGCGGCGAGGTGATCGAAGCGGGGAACACGGTCATCGCCCTGCTGGGCGCCGCCAACCGGGACCCGGCCCGTTTCACCGACCCCGACCGCCTCGACGTGGGCCGGGCCGAGGCGCCGCCCCTCAGCTTCGGCGCCGGCATCCACCACTGCCTGGGCGCGGCGCTGGCCCGGTTGGAGGCCCAGCTCGTGCTCGACCGCCTGCTCGACCGCTTCGGCACGATCGAGCTGGCCGGCGCCGCCGAGCCGGGCCGGCGCGACAGCCTCACCCTGCGGGGCCTGGTGGACCTGCCGATGCGCTTCGCCTGACGCGCCCGTTCCCGCCGCGGGCGCGCCCGGTCTCGGCCACGTCGTCGGCGCCAAACGAGCGACCAGCGAACGAACGGCTCAAGCGCGGGCTTACGGATGTCGATACCCAACCGGCGGCGCTCCACTGGCTCCTGAGCCAACGGCGGCGGGCAGGGCACGGCGCCCTGCGGGCGAGGCAAGGGAGAGGAAGATGCAGCAGAGGACCGGCCGGGGCATCGGCGCATAGTTCTGGACGAGTTCGGGCGCGCTGGCGGCCTCGCTGTTCGTGCTGGCCGGCGTGGTCGCCGCCGTGGTCGCCGCCGTCGCCGCGCCGGCGAGCGCCGCCCAGGCCAGGAGGACCGAACTCCCCCTGCTGCCGAGCGGCCCCGCCCCCGCCGCACGGCCCCAGGCCCCGGCCGGCGACTTCTCCTACCTCCCCGGCCCCTCGGGGCTGTCCCTGGCCCGGCCCCAGCCCGCCCCCGCCTCCTTCGACCCCGACCGCTCGGTCCCCCTCGAGGATCAGACCACCGAGACCCGGCGGGTGGGGAGGAACGCCGACGCCACCTACACGACCCGATTCGACGCCGCCCCCGTCCGCCACCAGGTCGACGGGCGCTGGGTGGAGGACGACGTGAGCCTCCAGCGCGGCGGCGACGGCCGCCTCCAGGCCAAGGCCGCCCCCTCGGCGGCGGTGTTCGCCCAGGAGCTCGACGCCGCCACGGCGACGGTCCAGACGCCGGCGGGGCCGGTCACCCTGCGCCACCGCGGCCTCCTCGCCGGCGCGGCCACGCTCGAGGGGGCCACGGCCCGATTCGCCAGCGCCGTCCCCGGCGGCCGGGAGGCCACCTTCGTCGCCACCCGGGACGGCTTCGAGCAGACGGTCGTCCTGGCCGACCGGCGGCCGGGCCCGAGCTACCGCGACGAGGTCGTCGTGCCCGAGAGCGTCGCCGTCAGGCCGGCGCCGGAGGGCCTCGAGTTCGTCGACGCGTCGGGGGCGGTCCTCGGCTACTTCGGCGGCGGGGTGGCCCACGACGCGGCCTGGCCCCAGGCCGGCCCGGCGGCGGCGACGCCCGTCGAGCTGCGGGTCGTGGACCGGGTCGCGGGGCCGTCCGGCTTCGACACGATCGTGATCGAGGCCAGCGTCGACGCCGCCTGGTTCCACAGCGCCAGCCGGGTCATGCCGATCACCCTCGATCCGACCTGGCTCCGCCAGACCTCGCAAACGGGCGCGTTCGACACGTGGGTGTCGTCAGGGGCGAACGCCGACACGTCCTTCTGGAGCAACCCGTGGCTCGTCGCCGGCAGCGTCGACGGCGTGCAGCTGCAGCGCTCGTACGCGCGCTTCGACCTGAGCGGGATCCCGTCGGGGCCCGATTTCTGGGTGTCGGACGCCACCCTGTGGCTGACCAACTGGTACTCGCCGAGCTGCACGCCCCAGACGATGAACCTCTACCGGCTGCTCGGCCCGGTGGGGGCGGCCACCACCTGGAACAACCGGCCGACGCCGGAGGCGACCACCGTCGCCGCCTCGGGGCCGGTGGCGGCCGGGGCGACGGGCTGCCCCGCCAACTGGGTCACCATCCCCGCCACCCCCATCGCCCAGGACTGGCTGCGCCACGGCCAGCCCAACCACGGCGTCGAAGTGCGGGCCGCGTCGGAGACGAGCCCGGCCAACTACCGCGCCTTCTACTCCCGGGAGGCCGCCGGGGCGGCCAACGCCCCCACGCTCTACATCACCTGGAACCGCCAGCCGCCGGCGACGACGCTCGTCGACCCCGCCGGCGGCGCCGTCGTGCCGACCGTGTCGCCGACCCTCAAGGCGAACAAGGTGGCCGATCCCGACGGCGACACGGTCAAGTACTTCTTCCGGGCCACTACGGGCGCCGACGCCGAGTCCGGCTACGTGGCGGTCAGCTCGGGCTGGATCACGCCCAGCGGCGCGGCCGGCGACTGCCCGGCGACCGGCTCCGTGTGCGGGTACACCGTCCCCGCCGGCCTGCTCCAGGACGGGAGACCTACTGGTGGCACGCCTACACGTGGGCGGGGGAGCCGGGCACGAGCCCCGACGCCGATCCCCGCTTCGCCCCCGCCACCGCCCCGGCGGCGGCCGAGCTGCGCTCCTTCACCGTCGACCTCGGCCTCGGGTCGTCGCCCTCCCAGCCCCAGGACCAGGCCGGCCCGGTGAGCGTCAACCTGGTGTCGGGCAACGTCGCCACCAGCGTGAGCACCCCGGCGCTCAACACGTTGGGCGGCCCGATGGGCCTCACCTTCGCCTACAACTCACAGGCCCCGGGCCGGGCCGGGCTTCTCGGCAGCTACTACGAGGGGACCAGCGCGAGCGGGTCGCCGGCGCTGACCCGCCTCGACCCCCACCTGGCGTTCGAGTGGCAGGAGACCCCGGGCCCCCCCGTCGAGAGCCGGCCCTACACGGTGCGATGGAGCGGCGACCTGACCGTCCCCGGGCCGGGGACCTACTCGCTGTCGATCGCCCACCACGGCCAGGCGACGATCAAGGTCGACAACGTCCAGGTCTTCGCCCACACTGGGACCACCAAGGGCATGCTCTCGTCGCCGATCACGTTCACCAGCGGCTCGCTGCGCAAGCCGATCCAGGTCGACCTCGTGACCACGACGGGCCCGGGCGGGGTGCTGCTGGGCGCCTTCGGGCCTCCGGGCAGCCCCACCGCCGCCGGCGTCGTCATCCCGCCCTCGTGGCTCGCCGCCGGCAAGCCGCCGCTGCCCCTGGGCTGGAGCATGGCCCCGTCGGGGTACGGCTCCGCCCGCGTCGCCGAGGGGTCGGCCATCCTCACCGACGCCTCCGGCGCGGCGCACGCCTGGCGGCTGAACAACGGAGGCATGACGCCGCCCGCCGGCGAGGCGGGGGCGATGGGCTGGTCGGGCGCGGGCGGCCCGACGCTGCACTCCGGCTCGGGCGTGTCCTACGTCTTCGACCCCGCCGGGCGGCTGACGTCCGCGGTCAGCGCCGCCGACGACGGGGCCCAGACCTCGCCGGAGCTCAGCTGGAGCCCGGCGACGGGCCGCCTCGACAAGGTCAGAGACCCGGTCTCGGGCCGCGAGATCGCCCTCCGCTACGCCGCCGTCGACGGCGACGCCAGCTGCTCGGCGGGCGTCCTCGCCGGCCAGCTGTGCGACGTCTCCTACTGGACGACGGGGCTGAGGAC
>Ga0187893_10012507_pt1 | contig 12015 bp, 10 predicted proteins | sample MA1701074metaG_FD_139574 | JGI IMG/M metagenome (GOLD analysis project Ga0187893, IMG submission 139574) | White microbial mat communities from a basaltic lava cave in the Kipuka Kanohina Cave System on the Island of Hawaii, USA - MA170107-4 metaG ... | reverse complement strand
CCGGTTAAGGCCATGGTGCAACATCGCCCGCGCTAACAGAAAGCTACCGAGGAGGAGAAAGATGATGGGATCGCCAAAGCTTGCGAACACCGTCTTAATATCGGCTATCCCGGTCAGCACGCAGAGCGAAGGGCCGAGCAGCGCTGTCACCGGTGGGGGAATAGCCTCGGTGATCCATAAGCAAACCATGAGGACCATGACCCCAAACAGTAGATGCGCTTCCCAGCTCAATCCTTCGATGGGCACCACCCAAAGGCTTGCGCAGAGGATAGGCGCCGCGATCAGGCCGATCTGTCGGTGCCAGCGCGCGAGCCCTTCTAGTGCTTTGCTCAACTATCGGGGCTTTTCAGGAGGACAAAAGGACTGGCCCTCAATGAGCTTCAAGGCGCTTGTGAAGTGGCGCCGGGCACCGTTCTTGGCCACGGCATGATGGGAACCGTCGTGATAGAATTCTGTGGCGATCCCTCGATGATCCTATCGCTGTACACCAGATACACCAGGACCTTGCGCTTCTCGTCGAAGAAACGCACCACTTGCAGTTTCTTGAAGATGAGCGAGCGCCGCTCCTGAAACACCCGTTCGCCTTCCTCCAGATCGTCCCTGATCTGTATTGGCCCCACTTGGCGGCATTCGATAGAGGCATCCGATGTGTCCTCGGCAACCCCAAACGCTCCTTTAAATCCGCCGGTCTTCGCACGACTGAGATAACACGCCACGCCCTCAACCTTGGGGTCGTCAAACGCATCGACCACGATCTTATGGTCAGGGCTAAGCAGCTTAAATTTGGTATCGACGCTGCCGATCTCGTCGGCCTCTAGACTACCGATCCCACAACCAATGCAACACAGAAACATGATGGATTTTTTCATTGTAAACACCGTTGGTTCAATAGTGTAGCCTTAAGCCGCGGCCACTGCTCACGCACCAGCCTTGTATGTCGGGCACGTAGCACAGGCACAAGGTAAGCTGTTCGGAATACATCCCGACCACTGTTTCTTGGATCTCTTTTAATCTCGGGCGAAAACTGTTGCAACATAGTCTACCCGTATCCCCGTATAGTGATGAGTCCCGGGCGTTGTACGACAGTCAGTGGTGTCGTGTCAACGTTCGGGGGAGCGTCTGAACGCATCTACTCTTGAAACAGCTATTCGCCAACGGTGGCGGGCGGATGCGCTTTGAAACCCTCAATCCTCGGCGAGCGGCCCCGCTGATCGAGGTATAGGCGTGCCCAGATTTCCGTAACCAAAAGCGCCCAAAGACCGTACGCTTGTTCCTTCGGATAGATCTTTCCAGCCGGCCGCCGCCGCACCTGCTCTACTTGGGCCGGGACGAAGAGCCCTCGCGCTGCGACAGCTGCTGGCGACAGAAACTCGGCCGCCAAATGCTCCAGCACATCGCTCAATCCTGCATCGTGGCGCAATCTCTGCAGGCTCTTTTTTCGCCGCAAAATGCTCTCGGGCACCAAGCCCTCACATGCGCGGCGAAGGATGTACTTCTGCCGTAGCCCACGAATCTTAAGATGATCTGGGATCTGAAACGCCGTTGTGAGTACCTTAGGGTCCAGGAATGGCGAGTTCCAGCACAGGTTATGGGCGGCATGGAGCCGAAGCGTTGCGCTGAGTTTCGATGAGCCACCGAGGATATCACGGCGCAACTTTTCGTTTAGCGGCTGGGCGGTTGCCAAGGGCAGCGGCCTAGGAGATGGTAGCTGGTCCGGCGCCCCTAGAACCGATAGAGCGGGTGGGCGTCCATTGCGAAAATAGCCATTGACGATAAGTCGGCCTAAGCGCGATTCGGGGAGCCGGCGAGTTTGGGTGTAGTGAAAAAATTCCTCCACCACTGCACGGAATGGTCTTAGAAGAACCGCGAGCTTTATGAGCTTGTGGCGCGGCATTCCGCCGAACTGCGCGTCGGCTTTTTCTCCGGAGAAAAGAAGTTGCACATGCCTCGCTGCTTCTCGTGCGACCACAAACTGATAGATCATTTCTTCCCCCCCAACCGGTTCCTCCATGTGCCATATTGCTTCCGGCAGCAGGGACGGCAATTCTTGCGCTCCCATGATGACTTCGTGGTGCACGGTCTCGAAGTACCGGGCCGCTTCGGCCGCCCTGATGATCTCACCATCCTCCGGTCCATAACCGGTTGTAAACGTGTGCACTACCTTGTCGGGCGAGACTTTGCGCATGCCTGCAAGCACCAGGGCGGAGTCGAGGCCTCCGCTCAATGCCAGGCCAACCCGCTGAAAGGGCGCCATCTGCCGACGCAACGCGTTGAGGAGTGCCGACTGCACGGCAGCCGCGTGCTCGTGCTCCGAGCGCGGCGCGATATCGATGCTGATATCCCATAAACGCTTGCTTTCAATACGCTCACTTTGAACTGCCAACCACGATCCGCGTGGGACCACTTCTATCCCCGCTAGAAAGCACGCGTTGGGATCACCGTGCCGGGTGCGCAATGCATAGAGGATCGCCTCACGGTTGCACGTCGCCGGCACCTCAGGCACGGCGAGAAACGCTTTATATTCGCTCGCGAACAGGATGCGCTTGCGATTCCGTGTGTAGTAAAGGGGACGTGCGCCCCAGCGATCGCACGCCATCACTAACTGTTTATTTGCTTCATCCCATAGCGCAATAGCGAACTGCCCGCTGAGGCGGCCAAAACCATCGCGGCCATATCGGTGGTACAGATCCAAGGCGATGCGCCAGTGCGGGATCTCTTGGTCCGGATCTTGATCGAGCTGGAGAGAGGCAACAAGCTCTGGGGCATTGTCTAGCATCCCGTCGAATACTATGAGCGCATCGGCTGTGCTTTCAAAATCTTTAAGCCGCTGCCCACAACGAACGCTGGGCGCCGGTGACCACTCTCTTTTCAGCATTCCGCGATGCCCCATCCGATCGCCCATTGCCGTAAGCTCTGAGGGATCAGACTCGCCAACGATGCCGTATATGGCACTCATAAAACCTACTCCGCGAACCTTGCTGAGAACGGTGTTTGCATTACCTGACGAACCGAACAATCGCTCTCGGCGCCCTCATTGGCGTGCGTGCCACGCGATATGTTTCTAGGGCAAGGTTGCTTTCTTCTCTGCCCGTCGGACTTTCTCAGCAAAACGGCATTTTTTCTTGGCCTACCGACGCTATCTGTAAAACACCCGAAGATGATTCGTTCGCCCAGTCGGCGAATCCAGAGCAGTCTAGCAGAAACCCACCATCGGGGAATCGGCGGATTCGCGGGGCGTTTTCGCAGAATCCACCATTGACCTATTTTTAAGACTGTCGGTAACCCGGTAGCGAACAGCTCCGCTGGTCTATAATCGAGTCTATGGCTATTACCTTTGAAGCAACAATCTTGCACAGTGGGATCCAGCGAGGAAACAACGCCGAGCGGAACCCACGAACAAAGCCCTAAACGTAGCAGGTGATTCCTCAAAAGAGCGACAGGTCCGTGCGCCAACCAAAGGGGCTGCCTTATTCTCAAAACCGGGTTCTGAGGTAGCTGCGCTTGCGCTGGAGGAATCCTGCTGAGCTCATGCGTGCACCCGCGCTGAGAGCTAGCTTAGTGTTCGGTCTGGGGGGCCTGGGTTTCGCGCTAGGAAATCTGCTCCTGGGGCGCTCCTTGCCGGTGCTTGAGTTTGCGCGGTTTTCGCTGATCCTGTCCCTCGTTCAGCTCGGGATCCCCCTCGGGTCAGTTGGCCTCAACACCATCGTCATCCGCAATCAGCTCGAGCCCGATTCTCATCTTCTCCTCAAGGCCCTCCTCACCTCGTCCGGGGTCGGCCTTGTGCTCGCTGTTATTGGAAATACCCTTTACGGGATCGGACCCTTGCTGCTGCTGTTGCTGATCGTGAGCATCATCGCGGGCGCCGCCGGCTTGCTGGCCGCGGCACATTACCAGCGCGAACGTCGTTTCGGACTATCGCTGAGACTGACCCAGGTGCCAAACTTTTTGGTCCTGTTGGCGGCACTGGTACCGCCAGTTTCCAATGTGTACAGCGCCTGGCTTCCGTGCTCGATCGTTGCCTTCGGCTATATAGCGTTCGCGGCGAGTAGCTGGAGCAGCCTTCTCGCTGGAAGAAGCGAGACACAGAGCGTCTCTCCTCATTTCAAGTGGCACGAGCGTCTCACCATCGTGGGTGGACAGGCGGCGCGACTGCTCATGGTCCAGCTCGAACGCTTGACCATCCCTATGGTCCTCGCCATTGAGGATCTCGCTACGTTCGCCGTTCTGGCGGCGATTGTGGGATCACCGTTTCGAATCCTCCAGCAGGGGGTCGGCCATACCTTGTTGCCACGACTGCGAGCCGCGAACTCATTTCGGGAGCGTAAGCGCTTGCTACTCATCGAGGGAGCGACAGTCATGGGGGTTATGGCACTGAGCTGCGCAGTCGTGTGGCTCGTGACTCCCTTGCTCGTAGACTGGCTTCTGGAGGGCAGGTACACACTTGCCCCAGCCTTGGTGCTGGCAGCGCTACTCTCGGGCCTGGCGAGAGTGGCAGCCGCCTTCGGCAGCACCATCGTGCTGGCCATCGGTTCTCCGCGACACCTGCACGTGCTTACGCTCTTGAGTTGGGGCGGTGTCGCCCTGGGACTCGCCGGCGCAGTCATGGGGACGCGCTGGGGTTTGACTGGGCTCGTTTACGGAGTCGGCGTGGGTTGGCTCGCGCAGGGGTTGGCATGTTCAGTCCTTACCTATCGCGCCCTGCACAATACTGTCGATGAGGATCTGCTGTGTCAATAACGGGAGCGACTCGAATGGACCTCTTGCCTGCCGTACGCTTTGTTAGGGTGTGTGGATCTTGCCGTGATGAATATAGTTCATGATCACGAGACAGGCAACCAATACAAGGAATGCCAGCACAGCCTTTTTGTGACCGGTCGTGCTGGCGCCCCTACAAACGCGACCGTTATGCCGCTTAGCAGGAACGGTCATCTTACCGCCGGATTAGGTGTCCATTCATAAGATCATGTGCTTTTCTATGGAAAAGCAGTACGATCCAAAATACAAGGATCCCCCGAGGTGTCCCCGGTGTTGAAAGTGCTGCAATCCAATTTCCTGGCAGAGCAGGTTCTCCATTATTTGCAAACCGAACGCCGCGAAAAGAAACCACTGCTCCAGCAACTGTCCGAAATGTACCGTCTAACACGGTATTACCGATATCTCCCGTATCAGTACCTGAAACACGAGCTGTATCTGAGATCTTGTACCGACGATATCTATGATTTTATGCCGCAGGTGCTGTTGCAACGCTACATTCAAAGGGTAAACCCAAAGGAAGCGGTTCAAAAGGTCAAGAATAAGAGCCTATTCACGGAAATCATGCGCCGGGCTGGAATCGCGAGCATTCCTGTCCTGGTGTCGATTTCTCGGGACCATACCATCCGTGATCCTTCGGGAATCAAGCTGTCATTCGAGGAATTCGTCCGCACTCTCAGGGCGTCCAATCAACAATCGGTGTTCATAAAGCCGACTTGGGGCGTCGACGGGTTAGGAGCCTTTATTGCATCAATCGAAGAGGACCGGTTCGTTATCCAAGGAAATAAAGTGGAGACACAGGGATTTTTTGACGCATTGTTCTTGAAAAACGGATTTGATGATTATCTCGTTCAACCCGTTATACGCCAGCATGATTTGCTCGATCGAATGAACCCGACATCGGTAAATACCGTCCGCATTTCCACCCTGGTCCTGGATGGGGAGGTATTCATCAATGGTGCGGTATTGCGTATCGGGAGTGGTGAAACGTGTACGGATAACTGGTCACGGGGAGGATTCATGACGAAGGTCGATTTGGAGACCGGAGAGCTAGGCGCGACCGCGAAAACCAAACCGCCAAAATACGGTCGGCGGGTTGTACGCGAGCATCCGAAGACCGGGTTCCATTTCGAAGGAGCCAGGTTGCCGTTCTGGACAGAAGCTAAAGCGCTGGTCTCCACCGCAGCGAGGGTAGTGCTACCTCTAAAGCACGTGGGTTGGGACGTAGTATTCACGAAATCTGGGCCGTTGATAATGGAGGGGAATCATCCTTCGGGCGTATTCTTCCTGCAGGAAGGTATTCGTGGATGTGGAAAAACGCCATTAGGGCAACAAATCATCCAACAGATCAGAAAAACAAAGGGGCCATCGGCACCGTTACAGCGTTGATGGTGGGTGCCAAGATCCAATAAGCCCGTGAGCCGCGCGAGACTCGATCTATTTGCCATGGCGGGTTACGTCGTCCATCGCTCATGATCGACTCGATAACAGCGATCGCAGTACTCATGTCCAGCGCCCAGAGGCTCAATCGAGAACAGTGGCTGGCTGCGGACCGGATTGCTGAAATGAAGCAACGGCGTATCGCCACATTATTGCGCAAGGCCGCGAAGGCGCCGTACTACGCGAAGTTGTTTCGACAACTTGGCCTGGACCCGCTGCGCGAATGCCCTGTGCGGACAGTGACTCAACTACCTCTTCTTGACCGCCAGATCATGGCCGCCCATGGAATCGATGCGTTCTTGACGACGAACCGGCGTCGGCTCTTCTCGGTCACTACCTCGGGGTCGACTGGAACCCCGGGCGTGTTTATGCGCTCAGTCGCCGAAGAAGCGGAATTCTCGGCACGGTGGCGTCGCGTATACGCGGCCTACGGATGCGGAATCCGCGACGCCCAGGTGAACGTGGCGCGTGCTGACAAGCCAGACAGGACAGGGCCCTCGACCCTGTTGCGGCGCTTGGGCATTATGCCCCCTGTCACGAAGTTAGCGTCCAATGCGCCTGCGGAGCAGGTAGCGAATGTGGTCCGCAAACTCGAACCGCCCATTCTCACCGGGTATGCCGCCGCTATCGAAGCGCTTGCCGAGCACATCATCGCGACGGGCAAACCGATCAAACCACCGCGCGCGGTCTTCTGCACGGCCATGGAAGTCACTGACCGTTGCCTCGATGTCGCACAGCGAGCGTTTCGCGCGCCGGGCGTCGATGTCTATGTGACGAACGAGTTTGGTGTGATAGCGTGGTCGTGCCCAGAGCGGCGGAACTATCTGCATGTCAACGACGACACATTCGAGTTTGAGATTGTTGGGGAGGACGGAAAGCCAGTTCCCGATGGCTCTGAAGGGGAGATCGTTGTGACCTTGCTGGGGTTAAGCTCAATGCCCCTGCTGCGGTACCGAATGGGCGATATCGCGGCGCGCGTTCCGGGGGTCTGCACCTGCGGTCGTGGACTCGGGTTGATGACACGTCTGAAAGGTCGCACGGCACATGCGATCCGGCGACAAGACGGCGGTCTGATTACCGGACCGCTGATCACAGGCGTTTTTGGGGCATGTGAGGCTTACCGTTGGGTGCGCAGCTTTCAGCTCCGAGAGGAGCAACCCCGTCGCCTTCGTATCCTGATCGATAGGCGACGCTCGCCGCTCGACGATGAGAAGGCTCTCTTGCTAGCCAAGTTGACGGATGCCATTGGCCCCGGATTCACCCTTAACCTCGAGTATGTCGAAGAGATCCCGGTTGCGCCAAACGGCAAACGGCAGTTCATCGTGCCGGTGCCGCGAGAGACTCCATGACTGCGCGAACTACTTTACCCCTTGTACAGGTCGAAATATCGTGCTACGTCTGCTTGGACGAAGCCGCCTGAGTGGCTGAGGCGATGGCGACCGCCTCGACTACCATCGGCACTCATTGGGACGGCTTGGCTGAATCACGCGGAAATCAAGCAATCGCATTTCCCAATCGTAGCCGTCGACGCGCCAGCGCGTCTCAGCAGCGATATTCTTCGACTTCGTGATTTTGTCCTGATACTCGAGCGTGATCGGAACAATCCTCCCCGCTTCACGCCACTGCAAAAGCAGCTTCCTGAATTCGACAACCGGAAGGCTGTTGCCTTTGAGACTCTGATATTGATAACCGATCTTCGCTGCATTGTCGTCGATGTCGATGATTCTGACAACATCCTCCTGGTAATGCGCAAACTTCAGCGGATTGCTGCCAAGCAGAATGTGGTTTGAAGTAGCACCCTCAGTTCCGAGATTGCTGAACATGGAGAAGTTTCCGGCGGTTCGCAGCCCGAAATAAGAGGTGAACCCGAACAGCGCCAGCGCAAGCGGCGCCAGGTACAGAGGGCGAAGCGTCGCGGCACGCAACACTGGCACGCCTTCCCAACGCCAGCCACGATCTTTCGAGAATAAATCGCTGATAATCGGCCAGAGCATTATCAGCACGGCCACGTTAAAGAGTATGCCGCCAACGACATATGGGCGCGGAATGATCGGCTGAACATGATTCTGGATCAGCATCAGCAGTCCGGCGAACAGGTTGAGCAGGAAGTAGACATGTGCCCGGTGCAGATAGGCGCCGCCGACACGAATGTGCGCCGAGCGCATCCATGCTCGCCAGACATCAAGCGGGATGAAGGTCATCAGAAGCGCGAGCGCAATCGACTGAAAATCGACGATCCCGATCATCGCGAGCTGAACGTGAACCGCAAGCGAGAGGACCAGCCCAACCCACTGGAAACGCGGGAACAGCAGAAGAAGACCTTCGACGACCTGCCAACATAGAACGACAATAATAACGAGGAAGATCACCGCCCCCTGTGACGATGCTATCGCCGACGTACCGACGAGCGCAAGCAGCGCGGCGCTAATGATAAGTGTCGCAATCAGCGGCGCAGCAAGGGCTGGCCAATCGATTGCCGGTAGAGCGAAACTTGCCGGCACCCGCCTGAGAACGCCCACAGCGGCCGCCCCGATTAAACCGACCACAACTAACGTCGGAATTCCAAGGTCGAGAAAACTCGACAACATCGTTTGCCAAATTTTTCGTCCTAATGTGCGGATGCAAGAGACATTTGGATTGACAAAGTCGTAGTTTAACTTATGGAATCCTGCAACGAGAAAGGTTGATATGATTGTTAGGCGTAATATTGGCTGGATTACTTCATAGAATCTGTCGTCTTCTTGTTCCCCACCATACCTCGTAATCGAGTATATCAACCCCAGTATCAATGCGATATTTGTACATATAATCAGGTTAACGTGGTTGGCAACGTCTGGAAATCGAAAAAACAAGAAATATATCGTCGAAACGGTCAGAAATATAAGGAATCTGTGCCTGTTTGTCCTTAGCAATAAAAATATGCTAAGTGAAAGCAAAATCAAAGTTGGGATAGGATAAGCCCAAGACTCGACCATCTCCAGAAGAATAGCCGTAGTGTATATGACTGCAAAAATAGAGAATGGGTTTAAGTCCACTTTCGATCGTAAATAAGAAATCATATTTCCCTCCAGCACATCATTTGCGACGATCCTAGCCGAGTTCCTTTCGTCACAACCGCAAGCGCTTTGATCTCCGTCCATCCGTTACCATCACGATGCGGATCGCGTCTTCGGAAACGTCAGCGATGCTGCATCCTGTTGAAAGACGCGGGAGACGGGGACCCCGAAGGTGCTCAAGCTCTATCACTTCCGGGCTGGGAGCGATCATTGAGATGTCGATGGCGAGCAGCGGCGCTGGAGCTTATGCAGGCTCGACACGCCCGTAGACGACCTTCGCCTGCGGAGGGCGGGCGGCGGCTCGCGGCTTGGAATGGAGCATGACGTGCTGATCGAAACAGCCCGTCGCCTACCGATCGAGCACTACGGGAGCCCGTCGGCAGCGGCAGCGTGTGGTGGAGCACACCCACCGAGTAGCTGTAATCAAAGTAATCATCCCGCAGCCCACAATCAGGATGGGGGGAAGTTGCTGCGACATGGTCTGCTCCAATGGTGATGGGTCTAGACTGGGTTAATGCATGAGCTTGTCAATCGACGCGCGCAATGATTCCGGGGTGTCGCCTTCGAAGTAAAGCCTATACCGAGGTGCGCTTCAAGCAAGCCCTGCACGAAGTCACGCTCAAAAATGCCGAGCTCTACAAAGCGCGATTCGTCGAATAGCCGTTGCCCCGCCTTCGAGATCGATGATGCTCAAGCGTGTATGGCCTAAGGCAATCGCTCCGTCGTTGAAATAGCCTATGGAGTCGGGGCCACGGTGAGACAGGGTCGTCGTCATTCGGGTTATGAGCTCCCGTTTATCGGGCGATAGGATTCCGGCAATACCGCACATGCTCGCGTCTCATAAAACTACCGTTTGATCGGATGCCCAGCCTGAGCCACTACGCTGGCCGTTTACCGAAGCGCTGGAACACGGAATGGCTCAACACCTCGATGTCGCCCGCCGTTAAACTGGGATGCCAGACATCGACCACTAGCACGATACGTTCCTGATCGCCTTCATGGACCACCTCGTGTTCGAAAGAGTCGTCGAAAGCTATGCTTTTGCCTTTTGCCCACCCTCGCCACTCCCTGCCGACCCGCAGTTTCGCCTTATCGGGTTCGGGCACATCGATACCTAAGTGGTGCCGTAAGCGCAAGTTCGAGGACCCCGAGTGCGGCGTAATATGAGTATGGGGTTCAAGCCCTGAGAACATAGCAAATCCGAAATTTGTGCATAAGGGGAAGCTTTCGATAAGACGGGTGGTTTCGGGGCATAGCCGGCAGAGCTCCTCGTTCCTGACTCCTTTCGCGGCATACAGAAACATGCCGGTCCATCTCCCGCGATCGGTCAGGGAGGCGTTGTCGGGGTGAGTCCCGATGCGGCCGGCGATGTTCTGGTATTCCGCGATGATGACATCGGCGTTGGCCTCCAGTGTTTCTTTAACGGGGTTCGGTTCATCGAACCATGGCCTACTATCGAGACCTCGACAGTTCCACACCGTGGCCCCCGATTCGGTCAGACCGTCACCGATAGGTTCGGCGTAGTAGAGATTCACGAGATCATAATTGCCCGCGATTTCATCTTGTCGCCAGCCGAACACTTGGCGAAAAAGGACTTTCAATATGCCCCGCCAAGCGATCGCATCCACCAACCGCATGTCATACCAGTAAAGATTTTGTACTTGGGGTGTGGTGCGGTCTTTCAACAGACGGCGCACGGTAAGGCAATTCTTAACATGGTCTATAAACTGGAGCACCGGATCCCCCTTCTTGTGTTCCTGGCGTAGTTTCGTGGGTTAGCAACGAAGACGGCTTTATTTATAGCACAACTGGGCGCTGGTCGTTTATCGAAGCGAATTGAAGTTGCCCGTGGATCGGCTCGAAACCTTGGCGTAACACTGAGAGAGGACGAAAACGCGCTCAGCCGCGCCGAAAAAAGGTAATGATGGTATCCAAAAGACTACGATGTCCGGAAGCGGCGAGAGCATTAAGCTCCAGCAAGGTGCGGTTATTGGGATCGATCTGTAGACCGAGAGAGATATAGCTCTGGGCCGCGTGATAGTCGTTTTCGGCGATTTTGCGCTCGGCGAGAAAAGCAAAACGATCCGCAACGAGCAATAAGCCTTTCTTTGCCACTGGGTTAGTGGGATCGATCTCTAGCGCGCGGGAATAATAGTAATAGGCATTGTCTTTCGGCGGGTGGGTTAAGCGGTATTCCTCTAGGCTATGTCTTGCCAACCACTGTAGGGCGCTGATGACCTCCTTGTTGTTCACGCTTTTCTGCGCCGAAGGCGCTTTGCCGATAAGGATTTCAGCCGGGGGCTCAGCAAGCACCAGTGCGGGTTGAAAGCTCGCTTGAGCCGGGGTTTGACGCAGCGCCAGGGAGCGCGCGTTCCCCGTGTAGTCGTAATAATACAAGGCCGCGTTCCCGCCCAAGGACAGTACCAGTAGCACTAACAAGACATACAAGCCGCGGCGCCCGCCAGCTTTGGCTCGATGAGTGATTAAATGGCGGTTGGTGGTGGTGATCTCTGGGGGCGTGGTGTCGGCCGGTGGTATGCTATTTTCCAGCGGGGGCGGATCAAGGCTCGGCGATTTCATCTTCGTCTGTAGATACGCGATGTAGTGCAAGAGGCTGTCAGCATCCCGGAAACGGTCTTTGCGCTTCTTCGCCAGCATCAGATTCAACAACGGCTGCAAGGGCAACAAATTAGAGGGCAACTGCGGTAGAGGCCCCTGTTTGTGCAGCAATAACAAATCCAGAACCGACTCGGCGCGGTAGGGTTTT
>Ga0187893_10012506_pt1 | contig 12016 bp, 12 predicted proteins | sample MA1701074metaG_FD_139574 | JGI IMG/M metagenome (GOLD analysis project Ga0187893, IMG submission 139574) | White microbial mat communities from a basaltic lava cave in the Kipuka Kanohina Cave System on the Island of Hawaii, USA - MA170107-4 metaG ... | reverse complement strand
GTTGTTGTCGCCGCGCAGACCGAACTCGAAGCGCGACGGCACGTATCCCAACGTCGTTTCGAGATAGCTGCGCGCGCCGGTCACCGCGTTCCAACCCACCGTCGCCGCCGTGATGCGATTCTCGAGCGTCAGCCGGTCGTTCAGCGCCGCGAAACGTTCGAGTTCACTCGCCGCGCGATCGCGTTCCGAGGAATCGAGGACCAAGAAATCGAGATCACCGGCGCGCACTTCCGGCCGCGGCAGCATCAGGCCGTCACCGGCGTGCAGCACGCCGGCGGTGAACCGATGCCGCGACGACACCTGCAACCGGCCGCGCACGAACAGATCGTGAAACGTCGGGATTTCGCGCCCTGCGGGCGTTCCCAACAATTCGAGCAGCTTGTCGTGGTACGAACGCCGCAAGCTCGCGGCGCCGCCCCAGCGTCCATCGCCCCATGCACCGTGCGCCTGACCGGAGAGCGCGCTCAAACCAACGACTGTCGCGCGTGGTTCGGGAAGTGCGCCGCGGCTCTGCAACGAGAGCACGCCGCCGGTCGCGTTGCTGAATCGCACCGGCGCGCCGCCGGTCCAGAATTCGCCGCCCGCCAGCATGCCCGGATTGAAGATGCTGTTGAACCCGAGGATGTGATACGGAAACGTGATCTCGATGCCGTCCAGCCAGATGCTGTTGGCGTTGGCGCCGGAACCGCGTACGAAAAACTCGCCGTGCAAATCGCTGGCGCTGCCGACGCCGGGCAAGGCCTGCACGCTGCGCACGACGTCCTCGAAGCTCGCGATCTGTTGTGCGATGTCCGCCGGGTCCAGCGCATAGCGACCGGGCACCGGAGGCGGCTCGGATTTCTTGCGCGCCGCGCGCACGTGAATCGGGCGCGTGGTCGGATCTCCGGTCGCGCTGCGGCGCGACGCGCGTCGTGCCGGCGCCACCGCGGTCGCACTGCGATTCGGCGTGGATGAGGACGGAGTCGTCGGTTTCATGGCGGAGGAAGGCGGCGCTTTCGGCGTCACCCTCGCCTCGACACCACCGGCAGGCGCCTCGATTCCTGTAACTCGGTCCGGACCCCGTTGCGGCGCGCTCGCGGGAATCGCGCTCGTGCCAGGCGCGACAATTCGTCGCGCGCCGGCGGGTCGCACCTCCCAGGTCAGACGCTGCCATGGAATGGTCTTCGGGACCGGCTGGACCAGACGTGCATCCAAGGCCCATGCGCCGAGCATGCCGCTGACGACCAGGCCCCAGATCACAAACACTCGCCGCCCATAGGTCGGATCTCGAACCACGCATGCGCCCTTCGCGTCCGGCATGAACCCGGAAATCGTAGTCGGGCGTCACCCGCGGGTGATCACGATGGCATTGGGGTTTACGACCCAAGCCGTGTCGCGTTGGGGGCGGATGTCGTAGTGTAGCAATCTCGTTCCACGACTTCCACCCGCGAATGAAGGAGGAAGGTCATGCGCGACGTACTCGCCTTCGTTCTCGCAGCGATGTTCGTCCTCGCGCCACCCGCGTTCGTCGCGAATCCGGGGACACCTCTCACGATCGCCGACCTCGGTCCCAATGACGAGTTCATGGCCCACATCGAAGTGACCCAGGGCAAGGATTCGCTCGGCACCCTCGTCGTGCGGCTGCATCACCGGTACGCGCCGCAACATGTCGCGAATTTCCTGAAGTTGGCGCAAAGCGGCTTCTACGACGGCACGCTGTTCCACCGCACAGGTCCCGAGAGCTTCGTGCAGGGCGGCGATCCGCTGTCGCGCGATGCCGATCCCGGCAACGACGGCACCGGCGGCCCGGGCTACGACCTCGTGCCCGAACTCAACGACAAGCCGCACGTGCGTGGTGCCGTGGCCTCAGCCAGCATGGGCAAGCGCGACAGCGGCAGTCAGTTCTTCATCGATTTGAAAGACCACCCCGAGTGGGACGGCAAGTACACGGTGTTCGGGGGCGTCACGAGCGGCATCGAAGTCGCGGATCGCATCGCCGCCGCCCGCCGCAAAGGCGAACGCCCGATCGACGCCTTCTCGATGCAAATCCGCATCGAGAAACGCACCAAACAACTCAAGCTCTGAGCCTTCAGAGTTTACAGAGATTCAAGCCGATGGCGGCGTCCGGCCCGCGATGGATGGGCTCGGCTCCGAAGTCGTGCACGAACAACTCGACGGTGGCGGAACAATGTGCGCGCATCAAGTGGCCGGTGCGGGCGACGAAGTCGCGTCCCGCGACCACCGCGTGCACGTGCACGAACGGCGCCCCGTCCAACAGGGTGAGATTGCCGGTCAAGCCGCCGATCTCGTGATCGCCTTCGAGATCGAGGCGATCGTAGGCCTTGCGTTCGAGATCGTAGAAGGCGAGCTGCACCCGATCCACCGCGCCCAGGCCGGCGATGGAGCCGGACTTGAGGCCTGCTTCCGCCGCCAAACGCCGCAAGGAGTCCAACACTTCGTCGCCGCGCTCGAGCACCGCCGCGACGCCGCCCGGCACTCGCCGCCAGCGCATCAGTCGAACCGCACGCGGGCGGCCAGGTACTCGCGCAACGCCGTCGCCGCGATGCGTTCCTGCGCCATGGTGTCGCGTTCGCGCACCGTCACCGTCTGATCGACCAGCGTTTGCGAATCCACCGTGATGCAGTAGGGCGTTCCGACCTCGTCTTGCCGGCGGTAGCGCTTCCCGACCGAGGCGACGTCATCGTAGAAGACGCGATGATCGCGCATCAGGTCCTTGGTGATGCCGGCTGCGATCTCCGGCAAGCCGTCCTTCTTCACCAGCGGCAGGATGGCCGCTTTGATCGGCGCGATCTTGGGCGACAGGCGCAGCACGACGCGCACTTCTTCCCCCGCCTGCTCCTCGTGGTACGCGTCCACCAGCGTCGTCAAGAGCACGCGGTCGCATCCGACCGACGTCTCGATGACGTACGGCACGTAATGTTCCTTGCGCGCTTCGTCGAAGTAGCTCAGGCGCTTGCCGGAATACTCCTGATGCCGAGCCAAGTCGAAATCGGTACGGTTGTGAATGCCCTCGATCTCCTGCCAGCCGAACGGGAACTCGTACTCGACGTCGAACGCCGCTTTGGCGTAGTGGGCCAACTCGCTCGGCCCATGCGGGTGCCAGCGCAGTTTTTCCGGCCGGATCCCGATCTCCTGATGCCACGCCAGCCGCTCGGCGCGCCACTTCTCGAACCATTCCTCGTCCTCGCCGGGGCGCACGAAGAATTGCATCTCCATTTGCTCGAACTCGCGGGTGCGGAAGATGAAGTTTCCCGGCGTCACCTCGTTGCGAAACGCCTTGCCGATCTGCGCGATCCCGAACGGCAACTTCTGGCGCGACGAATTCACCACGTTCAAGAAGTTGACGAAAATCCCCTGCGCCGTCTCCGGCCGCAAGAACACCACCGCCGCCTGATCCTCCACCGGCCCCATGAAGGTCTTGAACATGAGGTTGAAGAGCCGCGGCTCGGTGAGTTTGCACTCGTGGTGTTCGCCCGGCGCCTTGCTCGGCTTGCGCGGACACTGCGAGGTCGCGACGTGATCGGCGCGGAAGCGCGCCTTGCACGCCTTGCAATCCACCAGTGGATCGGTGAACCCGGCGACGTGACCCGACGCCTCCCACACCCTCGGGTGCATCAGGATCGAGGCATCGACCCCTTCGATGTTGTCGTGATGGTAGGTCATCGCCCGCCACCAGCAACTCTTGATGTTGTTCTTGAGTTCGACGCCCATCGGGCCGTAGTCGTAGCAACTGTTCAAGCCACCATAGACTTCGCTCGACTGGAAGATGAAGCCGCGCCGCTTGCACAGCGACACCAGCTTGTCCATGAGCAATCCGGCGGGGGCAGTCTTCGCTTCCAGGATCTTCCTCCTCGAACGACTGCTCGACCGAGCAATCATGATTGCGTGAAGCGACGCTCATCCACGGCTGTCGACCTCGGGAATTAAAGCTTGCACGACCATGGTGTGTCCACTGGAGTTCAGGACCAAGAGCGCGACCACGACTGGGAGTCGGATACTTCCCGGCCTGGAACGATTGACCGGTCGGGATCTCCGCAGCTCACCGGAAGCGGTTCTTCATGTCGGTCCAGGTTGTCCTGTCGACCGGAGTTGGACACGGCTCCTGCCACTTCGAGGTGAGCTGATATTCTTCGCTCGTCCCGATATCGACAACCCACGACACGCCGTTCCCTGGTGCGTTGATGTGGTAATCCTCAGGCGCGCGTCGATGGTGGAGAGTTGAGGCGAGCCTCCAACAGGTCGCATATCAACGACGGCGGGCCGGACTTGCGCCCGGCCCGCGTCGAGTCACGATCTCGCGATGACTACTGCAACCGCGCGAAGAACGGCGCGTGCTGGCGCAGCAGATTCGCCAGCTTGGGCGTCAGGTGCTCCTGCAGATCCGCGCCGGAGCGCGACCGCAGCTTGACGACCAGTTGTACCAGCTGGCGCGTCTCGCGGCAGCTCAGGTTCTTGTCGAGGATGTCGAACACGATCGCACGCTGGTCCTCGGGATCCCGCAAGCGGCAGATCTCGATGACCGTCGAACGCGGCACGTTGGTCTCGAGCAACACCTGGCGCAAGTCCAGGTCGAGACGCTCGATCGTCTTCGAATCGTAGTAGTAGCTCTTGGAAACCGTGCCGCCGGAAGCCGGCAGCGCGCACTCGGTGCGATACTTCTGCGCCAGGCGCCGATTCACGTCGAGGTTCTCCTCGGCGAGTTGCTCCGGCGTCAGACTGCGATACTGCTCGCGGCATGCGGCCATGCGCTCCAGCGACTGGCGCACGCGCGGGTTGGTGGAATCGGCGGCTGGGGCCTGCAGCGGCCGGCCACCCAAATCCAGCACCACGGCCGGCGCGACTTCGCCCGCCACCTGACCGACCGCGGACGCGATGCCATCCACGAGGACGTGCGGTTCGGCACTGTCGACCTGCAATACACCCGGAGCGGGTCCGGGCTTGACCGGCAACGGCGTCGGCTTGGTCTGCGGCTGCGCCTGCGGACCATGCACCGCCCAACCTTGTTCGAGGTTCTGGTCGTCCAGAATGTCATGATCCGCAGCGAGCTTCTCGTCGTCGAACATCACGTCCTCCTCCTCCTCCACACCAGCGAGGCCCCACGGCATCGTGATCCGCCGAGCCGGATTCTGTCGTCGGCGCCTGTCGGCCGGAACGCTTCCGGCTTCGGCATCCGTCCAGATGCCCAGGCAAACCGGGTGCCATTATCCGCCGCGAAGCATTCCAGTCAATTCCGAGTTTGCATCGGAAACCCATACGGTTCGCGCATGTGCGAATGATCACGCGCACATCCAGACCGGAGGCGGGCACGCGACGCGCGCACGAAGGTGACCGTGCGGATCGTCCGCACGTGCACGCGTGCTCCAGACCAATCATGAAACGGGATCTGCGCGGCAGGAATCCTGGCGTTCCGCTCAGGCTCTTGCCGACGACTCCAGGAGTTCTTCGATCAGTGCCACGACGCGATCGGCGTTGCGCTGCGCGATGCCGGCCACGCGCTGTTGCGCGGCGGCGAGCTCACCGATTTGGCCGCTGCACAAGAGATCGAGAGCGCCCTTGAGCGCCGCGAGGGGCGTGCGCAACGCGTGCGCCACCTGTAGATCGGCTTCGCCGTCGGCAGGGGCTGCAGAGCTTGCCAGCGCCGATTCGAGGGCGCGACGCAGACCTTCGCCGCTGCCAGCCTGCTTCGCCAACAGATCGCGCGCCCCGGCGGCGGCCGCGGCCGACCATTGCGCCGGCGTCGGTTCGGCGGTCATCAAGAAAACCGGTAGATCCGCCTGCAACGTGCAAGCCGCCCGTGCCAGCGCCAGGCCGTCGGTTTCCGGCAAGTGCACGTCGGAGAGCAGCGCCGCGTAGCGCGCTTCGCGCAGGAGCGCCAGCGCTTCCTGCGCGGTGCGGCACAGGATCGGATCGTAGCCCCAGCGCATCAACCGCCGGGCCGCGACGTGGCGCGATAAATCATCGTCGTCCACGACCAGAATCGTGATGGGCTCTCCATATGCGCGCATCGTCCGACGCTCCTTCGTGCGAACGCGCCGATTCGCGCAAGAGACATGCCACGTGCCTGGAAATGCCTCGGTGCGCCTCGCCGGACGGCGCGCCGGCGGATGCATCAACGCAGCGGCATCACGAACCGCAGGCCGTAGAGCGCATCCAGCACGCGGTTGTCGCGCCGGCCCGCCTCGGCACCGCCGCGCACCTCGAGGCGCAATCCGTTGGCGCCGGTATACGCGACGACACCTTGGAAGACGCCGCGCGAGCCGCCGCTGCGCATCCACAGCGCATCGGCACGTGCCAGGGCGGCGATGCGACCGCGACTCGGTGCGAAGCCGAACCACGCATGGGTCGCGTGCGGGACGTCGCGGCGGCGAACGCCGCTGCCCGCTCCCGGTTCACTCCAAATCCGTCCGCCACCGGCACGCAACACACCACGGGCGCCGGCTTCGAAGCCCGCCGCCAATTCCAACTCCTGGCCGCCGCTCGCGAACGGGAACAGCTTCTGACCCGCGGTCGGAATGCGTGCGGCGCCTTCCGCGTGCACGCGGACGGCACCGCCTTCGACGCCCGCGAGGCCCAGGCGCGCGAACAGCTTCGGATCCCCCATGCCGAAGACACGCTGTTCACCGGTACGCACGCTGACCGAGCTCCAGGTGACCGCGAGGCGCAGCGGCCCGCGTCGAATCGGCGCCATCCCGACCGGGAAGAGAACCGCGGAAGTGTCGCCGGTCGCCACCCATACGCCGGCCGCGAAGCCGAGCACCGTGTCGGCGGCCGCAACGCCGTGCCAAGGGGCGGTCTCCAGGAACAATCCGCGTGCCGCGGCAAGATCGGGCGGCAAGCAGAACGCGGTGGCGATGCACACCGCCACCGCGTCCCGGAAACGAGAGGTACTTAAGCGCCTGCCTCGCGCAACGTCATGGTGTCGCCGCTTTCGAACTGGACTTGGACGGCGGCACGCCGTCCCGGCAGCATCGTCTTCTCGACGACGCGACCATACTGGTTCATCGAGCGGTGATACAGGACGTCGCCGACGACATACGCCTGTGCCGCGTCGTAGTCGCGGGCCGCCGCGCGTTCGGTTTCGACGATGGCGGAGGTGGGGACGGGCTGGCTCACGACCGCCGGCGGGGCGGCCGTTTCCTGCGCCTCCTCCCGGGACATCATGTGTGGCAGGATGCCGTTGCATCTCGGACATTTCAGCCAGGTCACCTCGTGATCCTGGACGGTGTCCACCACAGTCATGTCCAGGGTGGCCTTGCAGACGGAGCAGTACTGCCGGATGTTCGGCGCCGACGACGAAATCATCCCACCGCCTCACCTGCGAACCCGAACGAACCCACCCGCTCAGGCGCTGCGCGCAACCGGCGTGCAGCAGTTCATCATCTCGGCCTCGTGCCTGAATCGCATCCCGCACACGGGACACCTGTACTTTCCGTCCACGCGTCCTTCGGATACGGCCCGGGCCAGCAGCTTGGTGAACTTGACGTAGTTTTCGTCATCGCTCATCACCAACGTATCTACACCACCCTGCTTCATTTTTCCTCCTTCCGGCGGAAAATGAAATCCCCTGTCAACCACACGTCAGATACGGCTGCGAAACTCTGCGAACCTCCTACGGTGCAACGATCCTACGGAGCGACGCCGCAAGCTACAGGAAGCACGCGCGGCCGGTCAAGACTGCAAGGGTCTGGATGTGCGCGATGCGTCACGCTCACGTGGTCGCCGCGACGACCGATACGCGATCGAGGCTCGTGTCCACGTCACGGACGAGATCCTCGACGTCTTCGATCCCGACTGAGAGCCGGACCAGACCGTCGGTGACACCGAGCCGGTCGCGATCGGCGGCTGGAATCGAGGCATGCGTCATGCTTGCAGGATGACACGCCAAGCTTTCGACGCCGCCGAGACTCTCCGCCAGTGCGAACAGACGAAGACCTTCCATGAACGCGCGCGCCGCGGCCAGCGAGCCCAGGTCCACGGACACGATGCCACCGAAACCCGTTGCTTGCCGGCAGGCCAACTCGTGCTGCGGATGTGACGCGAGTCCCGGGTAATAGATGCGAGACACCTTGGGGTGTGTCGCCAGGTGTCGCGCCAACTCGCGCGCGTTGCGCTCGTGCTGCTGCATCCGAACGGCCAGCGTCTTGACTCCGCGCAACACCAACCAGCAGTCCATCGGGCCGGGGACCGCGCCGGCCGCGTTCTGCAGGAACCGCAGTTGCTCGGCCAGAACCGAATCGTTCACGACGACCACTCCGCCCACCATGTCGCTGTGTCCGTTCAGGTACTTGGTGGTGCTGTGCAGCACGATGTCGGCGCCCAGGAGCAACGGCCGCTGGAAGTAGGGGCTCATGAAGGTGTTGTCCACCGCGACCCGGATGCCCCGCGCCGCCGCCAGGCGCGACAGCGCCGCGATGTCGCAGAGCTTGAGGACTGGATTCGTCGGCGTCTCGAGGAACAGGAGCCGGGTCGAGGGACGAAGGCTGCCCTCGACCGCGCCCGGTTCCGATGTATCGACGAAATCGAACTCGAGACCGAAGTTCCGCCACACCCGCTCGGCCAGACGGTGGGTGCCGCCGTAGACGTTGTCGGTGCACACCACGTGGTCGCCGGCCCGCAACGTTTGCCACAGCGTACCGATGGCTGCGAGGCCGGACGCGAACGCGATCCCGTGCGCCCCACCCTCGAGCGTCGCCAGATTGCGCTCCAGCGCGGCGCGGGTCGGGTTGTGGGTTCGAGCGTACTCGTAGCCTTTGTGACGTCCCAGACCGTCCTGCTGGTAGGTCGAGGTCTGATAGATGGGCTGCGTCACCGATCCGGTGGTGGGATCCGGTTCTTGGCCCGCGTGCACGGCGTCGGTACTGAAGCCCATGGCACCCCTACAAGATGAAGTCGAGCAAATCGAAGCGGGTCACGATGCCGACCAGTCGGTCGCCGTCCCGGACCAACACGGCGCCGTCGCGCTGCGACAGGTAACTCTTGGCGCGCTCGGCGCTTTCCTGCGCGTTGAGCTCGGGAAGCGGCGGATCCATCACCGCGGTGACCGACTGCGACAGCACCCGGTCGTCTTCCAGCACCTGCCGCAGCACTTTGGCTTCGTTCACGACCCCGACATTGGCGCCGCCTCGCAGGACCGGCAGCTGCGACACGCCGTACTGCCGGATCAACGCGATCGCCTCGCGCACGACGCTCCTGTCCTCGACCGTCACCAAGCGGGGTAAGCCGGACGGGCGGCGTTCGACGACCTCGCCGACGCTGGGATCGAAGCCCTCCAGGAGTCGGTTCTCCTTCATCCATTCGTCGGAGTGCACCTTGCTCAGGTAACGCTCGCCGGTGTCGGGCAGCAGCACGACGATGACGCTGTCGGCGGGGGCGCGCTTCGCGACCTCGAGCGCCGCGAACATCGCGGTGCCGCAGGAGCCGCCCACCAGCAGGCCTTCCTCGCGCGCCAAGCGCCGCGCCATGTTCAGCGACTGGCGATCGTTCACCGTGACGACCTCGTCGATGTACTGCTTGTGCAAGGTGGTCGGAATGAAGTCCTCGCCGATGCCTTCGGTCTTGTAGACGTGCGCTTCGCCCAAGGTTCCGGTGTCGACGAACTGTTTCAGCATCGAGCCTTCGGGGTCGGCCCCAACGATGCGAACGCTCGGATTCTGCTCCTTCAGATAGCGACCGACGCCGCTGATGGTGCCGCAGGTACCCATGCCGGCCACGAAGATGTCGATGCGACCGCGCGTCTGCCGCCAGATCTCGGGCCCAGTGGTCCGGTAGTGGGTCTCGGGGTTGACTTGATTGTCGTACTGGTTGGTGTGGACCGAGTTCGGCGTTTCCTCGACGATGCGCCTCGCGACGCTGTAGTAGCTCTCGGGGGACTCGGGAGGAACGGCGGTCGGGGTGACGATGACGCGGGCCCCATATGCCTTCAGCAGCCGAATCTTTTCGAGGCTCATTTTGTCCGGCATCGTGAACGTGGCGCGGTACCCGCGTACCGCGCAAGCCATGGCGATTCCGACGCCGGTATTGCCCGACGTGCACTCGACCACCATGCCACCCGGCTTGAGCACACCGCGGCGTTCGAAGTCTTCCACCATCGGCAACCCGATGCGATCTTTGACGCTGCCGCCGGGGTTGAACGATTCGACCTTGGCGAGCAGGATCGGCGACAAGCCGGCCGCGACGCGCTGCATGCGCACGAGGGGTGTGTCGCCGATCGCTTCGAGAATGTTGTTCTTGACGTCCCAGTCGGTCGGAATCGGTCGCATGAGGTCGGGGTTCGCCCCCTCGTCTTCCGAGTGTGCTGCGCGCATAGACTCGTGAACGTCCCGGCGCAGCCTAAGCTGCCGTCCCGCACGACGTCAACCACGCGCACGGTTGACCATGCGCGGGAGTGAAGCGCATGATCCGCCGCGGAGGGTTGCATGACGGAACTCGGCGTGCGCGCGATCGTGCGCGGGCGCGTTCAGGGCGTCGGTTACCGCATCTTCGCGCTTCGCGTCGCGCAACAACTGGGGGTTCGAGGTTTTGCGCGCAACCTGCACGACGGCAGCGTCGAGGTGGTCGCGACCGGCGACGCAGCACAGCTCGCGGAATTGCAAGCGCGCTTGGCGCAGGGGCCGCCCGGATCGCGCGTCGATGCCGTGGAGCCGCTGGGGCTCGATCCCGTGCCGTGTTTCGAGCGCTTCGACATCCGTCATGGATCGAGCTGAGAGGATGACGACGTGATCCGCCTGCCGAGCTTGTCCATCGCGCCGCCGGCGGTTCCCGTCCACGACAACTGCGGGCGTTGCACCGCGATGTGCTGCAACTACGTTTCGACGGAGATCGATCCGCCCACGACCGCCCGCGACTACGATCAACTGCGCTGGTACCTGATGCATCCGGGGGTGCGCGTCTACTGCGAAGACGCGACCGACGGGTGGTTCATCCAGTTCATGAGTCGCTGCCGATTCCTGCAGCCCAATGATCTGTGCGGGATCTACGAAACTCGGCCGCAGATCTGCCGCGACTTGCAGCCCACCGAGTGCGAGTTCGCCCTCGGTCCAGGCGACCGTCACCTGTTCACGAGTTTGGAGGAGTTCGATCGCTGGCTGGCGGAGCGCGAGCGACTCCGGTCGAAGCGGCGCCAGGGTCGCGCGCACCCGCGCCGCTCCAAGGCCGCCGCGGCGGCGCGCTGACCGCTTCAGACGGCGTCGGCTTGCGGGGCCGGTCCGCCGCTCTCGTAGATCTTCATGTCGCCGACGGTCATGATGCCACGACCGCGCAAGAGTCGCAGCAACTCCTGAAGAATGCGCGCGGTCGCGTAGGCGTCGTCGTGGGCGCGATGGCGATGCTCGAGTGGAATCCCGAGCTCTCCCGCCAGGTGATGCAACTTGCGGCTGCCGTGTTTGGGTTCGATGAGCCGCTGGCTCAACTTCACCGTGCACAGATGCGGCGCCGTGAAGCGCTGCCCGGTGGAGCGCTCGATGTGAGTCTTCAGGAAGCGGTAATCGAACGACGCATTGTGCGCCACGAAGACGCCGCCACGAAGAACCCGCTCCAATTCGGGCAGCAGAGCGACGAAGCGAGGTTGCCCGCGCACCATGCGGTCGTCGATGCCGGTCAGGCGGACGATGCTGGATGGGATCGGCATCTCGGGGTCGACCAACGTCGAAAGCAGCAGGCGGATGCGCTCGCCCAGGACCTCGAACACGGCCAGGTCGATGATGGCGTTGTGATCCGGATCACTGCCGGTGACTTCGAGGTCGAGAACCCGGAAAGGGGTCTCGGACAGAAGGAGGTCGGCGTAGTCCCAACCGATCGTTTCCCAAAGTCCGGCATGGACCTCTTGGAACCGGCTGTCGTTGGCGAGGAGCCGGCGCACGGCGCGCCGCACCTGCCGTTTGTCCCTGACCTTGAGCTCGAGGATTCGGGTCCCGATCAGCGAAGACGGTGTCGGGGCTTGGTTCTCGCTGATGAAACGATACGCCTGGTCGAGCTGAGCGGCCCTGACCTCTGGTTCCATGCCACCGTCTCTAGGTGC
>Ga0187893_10012505_pt1 | contig 12017 bp, 7 predicted proteins | sample MA1701074metaG_FD_139574 | JGI IMG/M metagenome (GOLD analysis project Ga0187893, IMG submission 139574) | White microbial mat communities from a basaltic lava cave in the Kipuka Kanohina Cave System on the Island of Hawaii, USA - MA170107-4 metaG ... | reverse complement strand
TCGACCCGACGACAGGACCAACGAGACCGCGTCTCGCTTGAACTCCGGGCTGTAGTGCTCCATGGACACATCCTCTCCCAGCTGGTGCTGGTGTTGGGTGTCCGGCAAACGGGGGGAAGTTCACGACCTCGACAAGCGCCGGGTGACGATCGCCCGCAGCATCGCCACGGTCGGCGGCGAGCTCATCGAGAAGGACACGAAGACACATCAGGTGCGCAAGGTCACCATCGACGAGGAGACGGCGGCGCTGCTCGTCGCCCACCGAGAGGTGTGCGAGGAGCTGGCGACGAAGTGCGGCGCGAAGGTGTCGTCGAGCTCGTTCCTGTTCTCGCACGAGATCGACTTCGCCAAACCCTGGCCTCCGAACTACGCCACCCTCGCCTTCGGCCGTCTGCGCGACGAGCTCAGCCTCGACGGCGTGAAGCTCAACCACCTCCGCCACTTCAGTGCCACCCAGCTCCTGTCGGCCGGCATCGACATCCGCACCGTCAGCGGCCGCCTCGGCCATGCGAACGCCTCGACGACCCTCGACTTCTACGCCCAGTTTCTCCAGGCCGCCGACGAGCGCGCCGCCGACGCGCTCGGGGCGCTGCTACGGCCGACTCCTCCGGCGGAGTAACGCTCCGAAGACGAGTGTCCGATGATGCGGAGGCACCCGGCGGACCGTGCGCGGGAGCGAATGGCGAATGGCTCTACGACTGTTCACGTCATGGAGCGACCTCGTCCGCGCTGCCATCGTCCTTACCCGCGATGGGCCTGAGGAACGCGGTGGAACGCACGGCGACCGTGAAGCCCTCGGCCCAGCCGAGCGGGAGGGAGCCGATGCGAAGCGCTTGAGCGCCCACGCGGTGGCAGAACTCTTCTTCATCGTTCGCAGCGGGTCCGGCGGGCTGGTGGCGCACGACACGCCTGCCACTGACTGGCACGAGGTCGATGAGCACGTCGAGGGTGCAGGCACGGCGCCCGGCCTTGGCGTGGTCGGTCTCGTTCTCGCTGTGCACCACGGTGTAGCCAGCGGCGCGGAATCCGGCGGCCTCGAGGGCGTTGAAGAGCGCGACCCAGGCGCCGGGGTGGCGGTTGGCGTAGCTGAGGATGAGGTGGCCGTCGGTGCGCAGCGCGCGATGGGCTTCGGTGAAGATGTCGGTGAGGAGTTGCTGGTAGGCGTCGGTGCCGGACGCACCCGTGAGCCGTCGGACGATGGCGTCGCCATCGAGGGCGCCGGTGGTCTCGCCTGCCCACGCTCGGAACAGGTCGGAGAGCTCCCCGTAGTGGACGTCGTCGTGGTACGGCGGGTCCGTGATGATGGCGTCGAGGATGCCGGTGGGCAGGACGAGACGTTGGCTGCCACCGGCGACCACGCGTGCGTCGATCGTGGCGGCCATCTTGGTGCGGCGGGCCGTCGCCGGGGTCGGCCCGTCGACGGTAAGGGGTCGGCCGATGCGCTCGTCGAGCCAGACAGCGGCCTTGGCGAGCTGGGTGAGCCGGCGGTCGACGGTCCCGCGACCGAACTCCGGTGCGCCCCACACGTTGGGTTCGGCGGCGAGGGTGGTGAAGTTGAACCGGTGGTTGGCGACTGTCTCGTAGGCCTTGAGGTAGCGGGAGTCCCAGCGCGAGGCGTACCCGGCCATCTCGGTCGCTCCGATGACGGCGGCCTCGAGCGCTGCGGCGGTCGGGGCGTCGCCGCCGGCGGCGCCGGGGCAGGCGGCGAGTAGCGCTTCGATGACGACTCGCTGACGTGCCGGGTAGAGGTCGTGCCAGTGGGTCATCCCGTGCCGAAGGAGGACGGAGGTCTCGATGCCGGACTCGATGGCGGGGAGGATGCGGCCGGGTGCCCATCGTGGTTCCTCAGCTGCGAATAGCTCCGCTGCGGTCGGGGGGCTGATCTCGCGGTGCCCGCTGGCGTTTCGCTCGATGAGCACGACTTCCCAGTCGAACCCGTCCGGTCCTACGAGCTCGGTGAGCTTGCCCGTCCAGCGGCAGTGTGTGCAGCGGGCGGTTCGCCCCGTGGTGTAGCGGGCGGTCGGAGTGACGTACTTGTTGCAGGTGACGCAGCTGGTGCGCTTGCTGGTCGACGCGAGGTTGAGGTGGCCGGCCGGGCAGGCAACGTAGGCCTCGTCGCCGCCGCAGTCGATCCGCGCGAGGAGCGAGACCGTTGCCGTGGGGAACAGCTTGAGGGTGCGGGCGCACCCAGGGCACGGGCTGGTGGCCACACGGATGGTGTTGGCGATGGTGGCCGGGGTGCCGTCGCTGAGGGTGGTGGCGTAGGCCTCGGCGAGCAGAGGTTCGACGCTGCTGTGCAGTCGGTCCCCGGCTGCGGAGAGCTCGGCGAGGGCAGGGAGGCCGAGCATCGTGGTGAGGCTGCGGGCCGCCCACGGGTTGACGTCCTGCGCGTAGACGCGGTGGCCTCGCAGCAGGCAGGCCAGGGCGATGACGCCGCCGCCGGCGAAGGGGTCTGCCAGCAGGAGCTGGCCGGGCTTGTCGGCGCTGACGGCGTCGACGATGGCGCCGGTGACGGTCTCGGTCCGGCGGGCCCACCACCGGTAGACGCTGATGGGCGGGAGGTGGCGCTGCCGTGCCCGGCTCTCCCGGCGGGTCGCCGCCTGCAGGCCGGCGACGTCGAGGTGGCGCAGCACGCTGCGGAGGGTGGGTGCGTCAGAGGGCTGGGCCATGCCCGTCACCGTGCTCGGGAGCAGTCCGCGGACAACCGGGTGTCGGGATCACGGCCCGACGTCGAGGCCGCAGGAAGCCCGTGAGCACGGGCATCTCGCTGCGTTGCTCGTGGTGCCGCATCCGAGAAGTGTGGCCGCTTGGGGCTCCCAGGGCCCGCCAATCAGGAGATCGTCCGGGGGGCGTCACCGAAGAGGTCGGCGGCGTCGAGCTGGGCGAGGAACTGCACGAACCGCTCGCTCTGGCCGACCGTGAGCTCGACGCCGGCCTCGATGTGTCCCTGCATGCCCCAGGAGGTGAGGTTGGCGGTGCCGAGGTAGCCGTGGCGGCGGTCTCCGATGACGAACTTGGCGTGAAGCATGGTGGGGCGCGGACCCCGGAACCACCGGATGGTGACCGGCCCGGCGGTCCGCAGGCTCTCGAGGCGGTCGACGAGGACGGCGCGGTGCTCAGCGTCAGGGGAGTTCACGTAGATGGTGGTGGGGATGTGGCGCGTCCGCAGGGCGGGCAGGAGGACCTCGTCGAGCATCTCGAAGCCGCTCTCGTTCCAGAACGCGCCTCCGATATCAAGGCGGCTCGTGGCCTGGCGTATGACGTCGAGGACCAGCCCGTCGAGGCGTTCGTTGTCCAGGACCGGGACGGTGCCGGGCGGTGCGGACAGGACCAGGCGCGGGTCCGGGGGCGGTGTCGGCGAGGGCACCGTGCTGGCGGCGAGGAGCTCGCACACGGTGATGAGCTCGGTGGCCCGGCCGTGGACGGGGACGCCGGCCTCGGTGAGGACGCCGGCGGCGACGAGCTCGTATCGGGCTGCTACGTGGGTGTCGTCGTGGGGAGCAGGCAGCCCGGCAGCGCCTGACTGCAGGATGCGCAGGGCCAGGTTCGTCGCCCCGGGCCGGCTCCCGGTCATCTCCGCCAGGAGCTCGGCCAACGGGACGAGGCCGACGAGGCCGTTCACGGAGTGGCGGCCTGCTGCTGCGTCCAACGCCAGAAGCGGCGGAGCAGCTTGCGGTCGAGATCGGCGTTCCAGGTGCGGCATCCGTATGACAGGTGCAGACACCGGTCGCATGCGGCATGGGGCCGCTGCGGCGAGGTGTGCGAACACATGGGGTCGTTGTCGCAGTGGTTGACGTCGTCGGCGGCCCGGAGCAGCCACGGCGAGACCCGACGGCGCAGGACCGTGTCGAAGGCGCCGAGGGTGAAGTCGTTGTAGGACGCCACGTAGATGGCTGCGGTGAGGGCGTCGGGCACGATCCACTCCGCGAGGCTCGACTCCCCGAACCCGCTCTGTCCGTCGTCGAGCGCCCGGAGCATGGCGTGGGTCGCGGAGTGGACGAGGCGCCGGGCCTTGCCGGCGCCGGTGTCGGTGCCGAGGGCCGGGTCGGCGGCGAACGTCTCGGCAAGGGCGAGCTTGGCCTCGCGGGGATAGGCGGGAACGGCCGCGGTGTAGTCGCCCTCGTGGGCGAGGAAGCCGAGCACCGAGCGCGCGTCGAGCGTGACGAGCAAGGCCTCGGTGTTGGCGGGCACCGCGAAGATCGGGGTCTTGCCGTTGTACTGGTTCCGCTCGGAGTAGGGCACCACGTGGGAGGTGCCGGGGGTCTTCTGGGACCGGCTGTAGCCGTAGCTGGCGATGACGATCGGGAACCGCTGGGTGACGGAGATGTCCTCGATGCCGAGCGCCTTCATCGACTCGAGGGTGCGCGTGGCGGCCGTCAGCGCGGCGCCGGTCGCCGCTCCGTGCAGGTCGCTGAAGCTCTTGCGGTCGTCCACGATGCGCTTGTCGAACAGGCCGGCGCGCTCGACCATCGGTCGCGCCCCCGATGCTTCGAGGAGCTCGGGGCTGATGGTGGAGGTCACGGCGGCGACGCCGGTGACGGCCGGGCCCTGACGGGTGCGCATGTCGTTGATCAGCGCGTCGTCGACGCCCGCGGCGCGCAGGCGGGCTTCCTGCTCGGCCCAGTCGTGTGCGCTCATCCGGGCACCGCCGCTGGGTCGGTCGAGCTCGCCGAGCGAGACCGACAGGTCGGTCTCGTCGCCGAGCAGCGATGCCAGGGCCGCGATGCCACGCAGCGGGTGCTGCTGGAGGTTGTCGTAGGTCTGGCCGGAGATGTTGATGATCGTGAGGGTCTGGGGGTACCAGAGTCGCTGGTCACGTGCGGTGTAGCCCTGGCGGTACGCCTGCCCGCCGCCGCGCCCGTACTGGCCGCAGTCGCAGGGGGTGAACCGGGTGCTGATAGCGGCGCCGCACCCGCGGCAGCGCCAGGACGAGGAGCGGAACGAGCCGAGATCCTCGAGGTACATGTCGGCGGTGCCGGTGCAGTTCGGGCAGCTCGGTGTGTGCAGCGGCTGCATGGTCCCGCAGTTGTGGGCGGTGACGTAGCGCAGCTGCCGCATCTTCGAGTTGCATGTGAGGCAGCGGATGGCGCCGGCGCCGTTGGTGTCGTTGAGGACCTGGTCCTGACGGAACCACCGCCGGAGGCGCCCGCAGGTGGGGTTCTTGCACTCGAAGGTGAGGGGGTAGACGTCCCAGGACACCTCCTCGGGCTGGTAGATGACGTACTCGTCGGGGTTGGTGCGCGGGTCGGGGAGGCCGACCTGGTGCGGGAGCCACTGGGAGAGCTCTGCGGAGAGCTCGTCGAGCAGGACCTTGCGGTTGAGGTCGCTGACGCGGCGGCCGGAGAGGTGGTGGACCTGGGCGATGAACCCGTCCTCGTGCGCGAAGACGGCGCCGGGGAGGTAGCGGTACAGGACTTGGGTGGTGGAGCGCTGCATGGTGTGGGTCCTTGATCAGGCGAGGCGGGAGGTGATCTGGCCGGCGCGGTTGCCGCCGGAGAACTCGACGGGCGGGTCGACGTCGCGGAGGCTGGTCATGGCCGGCGACGTGAACAGGTCGGACAGCCAGTCGGCCTGCCACTGCTGCATCCGTTGGCGTTCGACGTTCTCCCAGCGGGCCAGGGCGTCGTCGACGAGCTTCTGCTCGTCGGTGGCCATGGTCGGGTTGGGCACGGGGGATCGGTAGGCCCGCTCGAGCCGCGTGCGGAGGTGGGGGATGAGCGCCGCTGCGTTGGCGTTCCACCACACCTTGAAGTGGCGGGTCATGCCGATGTTCTCCACGCTGGGCCAGGCCGGGTCGCGGGTCTCGTCCCACAGGAGGCAGCAGACGATGCCCGGGAGGGTGCGGTTCACGGCCTGGGTGGCGTACCGGTTGACGGGTACGGGCTCCACCATGCGCTCGAGCGCGGCGTGCGTGGTGGCGAAGCTCTGGTACATGGAGGTCTCGCGCCGGTTGTTCCGGTCGAATACCGACACCACGAGGCCGACGTGAGCGCGGCCGGCACGGGCGGTGGCCTGGATGTACTGGGCGTAGGACGGCGGCATGCCGGCGAGGACCTCGAAGTTGAGGCGGTCGAGGTCGACGCCGTGGGAGACGACCGACGTGCCCACCAGGGCGCGGATGCGGTCGGCCCGAGGGGTGGCCGTGGTGTTGTCCTGGATGGCGGCGACGGCGGCGGCCAGCTCGCCGAGGGACGTCTCACCCATGAGGTACTGGGCGTTCACGCGGTCCGAGCCAGCGTCGATGAGCTTCTCGGAGAGGCGGTTGATGTCGTCGAACACGGCGACGCCGTGCGCCTTGGAGTTCACGTAGGTGAGGGCCAGCTCGTAGTGGAACAGGTGGTCGAGTGCCTCCGCCGTCGTGACCGTGATGCCCTCGGCGACGAGCCTGGTGATGAGCGGCGTCGGGTCGTCGGTGAGGTCGTGGATGTCCTCCACCAGCTGGGCCGTGATGGTGGCGGCGAGGTCGACCTTCACAGTGCCTCCGCCGGAGGGGAGCACGCCGAGGTAGAGGCGTCGGACTCGGTGACCTCGGTGTAGAAGGACCGCTCGAGGGTTCCCCCGCCAGTGGGGAACATACGCGGCGTGCGGCCGTAGACCTGGGACAGCTGGTCCTCGAACTGTTCGATGGTGGCCGTGGCGGCGATGACCTTGGACGACTCGTGCCCGGCTCCGACCGCGAGCTCCGCCATGAGCGTGTGGTAGTGCCCGGCGAAGACGCCGAGCTCCTCACGCACGAGGTGGAGCTCGTCCTGGATCCACAGCGCCGGGGTCGGGTCCTTGAACCCGGTCGGGGTGGTGTGGGTGTTGACGTTGACGTTGCAGTCGGCGGCGACGCACGCCTTGTGGGTGTAGTAGCCGTGCTTCGGGCATCGCATGCGGGGTCCGCGGTTGAAGGACGTGAGCTGCCCGTTGCGTGCGAAGTGCGTGATCTTGTCGACGGTGGAGACGACGACGGACGGCTGGTACCGGGTGACCTCCTCGTCGCTGGCGTGGATGGCCAGCTCGTGGCCGCAGCTCGCGTTGCGGCACACGTGCACGAGCCGCTGGTCGGGGATGTTCACGTCGAGCCCGACGCTGTCGCGGTTGTTACAGGCCGGGCAGGCACCGACGAGGCGGCGCTCGTCGCGCTCTGCCGGTGTGAGCTTGGCGAACGCGTCGATGCCGGGCCACCAGCCGTTGGGAGCGGGTCGGGCGAGGTTGTTGGGCGTGTTGGCAGCCCCGACGAGGTAGCCGAGGGTGAAGGGATCGCCGCCGATGCCCTCCGCGGCGCGGATCACTTCACCGTGGTGGACGACCTCGCTGATGCGGGCGAGCTGCTGCACGCTGAGCATGCGGAGGGGGAACAGCATCCAGGCGGTGGTGCCGCACTCCTTGCCGCGCAGGCGGTCGTAGAAGAGCGCGACGGTGATGAGCCCGAGGTAGGCCTCGGTCTTGCCGCCGCCGGTGGGGAACCACAGGACGTCGACGGCGTCGAGCTCTTCGCGCAGTCGAGGGTCGGTGGGGTTCTCGCGTCCGGCGAGGGCGCCCATCTCGGTGACCATGAAGACAAGCTGGAACAGGCGCCAGCCGGCGGTGGGGCCCTTCGCGGCGGCGAAGGTTCGGTTGGCGAGCGTGAAGGCACGGTCGAGGTGGGGGTCGTTGCGCAGGAGGTCGCAGCCGAGCTCGAAGCGCTCGACCTCGACCTCGAAGGAGTCCCGGAGCTTGGTGATCTGGTCTCGCTCCTCGGTCGTGACGGCGGCGCTGTAGTCCCATCCCCGCAGGAACGTGCGCATCGCTGCTGCCAGGGCGTCGAGGGTCGGGGCGTAGCTGCCGGCGAGGCTCGTGAACTTGATGTCGGCGCCGTGGTTGAGGGTCTGGGCGTGCTGCTGGATGTGCAGCGGGAGCGTCTCGGCGACGACGACGTTGGGCCGGTCGCCGGGGCGGGCGACGCAGCCGCGGCCCCGGCCGACGACGGTGGCGACCTCGGCGTAGCGGACGTCGTCCTCAGCGAAGCCGAGTCGCTGTGGCTGCAGCCGGGTCGGCCCGGCGACGGTGACGGTCAGGCGCGTGTCGTAGACGGCGAGGTCCTGGATGGCCCGGTCGGCGAGCACCGTTGCGTTGGTCAGCGACACCGACACCGCGATGTTGCCGTCGATCGTCGGCATGGTCGTCACGGTGAGGTGGGGCTCCGGTGCGAGGGGCTGCCAGCTGGTGTCGCGGCGACCGGCGAGCGCCTGGCGGAACTCGACCTCCGTGCCCAGCGCGGCAGCCACGGGGAGGGTCTGGTTGTTGGTGAGCTTGAAGAGCGCGTCGGGGTCGGTGAAGTGGGTGGCGACGGCAGTGGCGACGTCGGCGAGGAGCGGATCCCCGCCGGCCAGGTCGGTGCTCTCGATCTGCGCCTCGTCGGCCGACACGGGCACGGTGATGGTGAAGGTCACGTGCCGGTCGTCGCGTCGCCAGGCGGGGTTCACGGGGACGGTCGGGCGGCGGCGCCTGTTGCCGCCGACAGCGGCGGCGCGGGTCTGCGCCTCGGCGTTGATGTCGGTGAACGGTGGGAGCAGCGGGTGGTAGAGCGCGAACTCCACGTCGATGTCCAGGTCGACGCTGGTGACGTCGCCCGTGACGACGAAGTCGACTCCGATGACGCCGCGGTTGTCGATCGGCGGGACGACCACGGGTCGGCCGGGGGCGGCGGCATCGCTCTCGTCGTCACCGTCGCCGGCGTCGCCGTTGGCGGTGGGGTCGGGCGGCGGTGCGAAGGTCGGGCCGAGCACACCGACGCGGACGTTCTGGTCGGGACTCCACGGGAACGGGTGAGGGGTCCCGCTCCGGTCGGTCAACGCCTCGACGGTGTTGTCGAGCAGGTGCTGGACGAACACTTGCTCGAGCCGGTTGGTGGCGCTCTGCGCTGCACCAGGAGGCGGAAGTTGGGACGCTGAGCGCGCTCCGCGAGCTGCGGTGGTCATAGCTTCTCCCGTGGTTGAAGTGACAGGTCTGGCTGGCCACCGGGTCCACTGAGAGCGGTTCGGCCCAGCCCCAATTGCTTGAAGTCGGAAGTTCTGTTGTGTGCCGATGCTCGGCACCGCCCAGTGAAACCCAGTTCGTCCGGGTCGTCAACGGCAATGCCGGCGGCGGGTGGCGGCTCCCTCATCGGATTCGCCCCGCCACGTTGGCCGGTACGTTCCGGGCCGTGCCGACGCTCACGACCTCGGCGACGATGAACTCATCGAGCAGCTCGTCAGCGGCTTCACCGACGAGCGCACGGAGCTGGTTCAGGGTCTCGCCGCCACGGCCCGCGGCGATGGCCGAGATGAACCGGCCCAGGGTGCGGTTCAGCCCACGGAGCCGGTCCGCCACCGCGTAGATCAGCGGCAGGTCGGGGCACGGGCGGCCCGCAGCTTTGAACACTGCCTCGACGTCACCGGGCTCACGAGGAGCGATGGTCAAGCCCTTCGCCCACGCCGGCAGCTGGCCGTGGGCCTCCGCGCCTGCGAGGCGGACGCGCTCGACGGCCGCCAGCTGTGTCGCGCTGCTCGTGATCACGTGCCGTGCAGCGGCGCGGAACTGGCTCAGGATGAGGTCGAGGGACTGGACGTCGTCGTTGCTGCTCCGGCTGGCCGTGACGAGCCGGGCGTGGATCGACTCGGTCCCTTCGCCGGCGGGGACGACGATGCGGTCCCCGGGACGAAGGTCGCGCACCGGTCGGTTCTCGTGACCGCCCACGCCCAGGGTCAGCACCGGGGTCTCCCTGTCACCCTCGTTCACGCACCACCAGGTGCGGCCGTCATCGAGCTCCACCGGGACGCAGCTCCGGGAGCTCCCCGTGAAGGCGGTGGACGTCGGGTCGGGTCGACGCTCGGGCGGATCGAGCAGCTCCGCCGCAGCATCGAGGACATCGGCGAGCGACAGGCCGGGGACGTTCAACGCCCGGAGCGCCGTCGGCGTCGCCGCGGTCACCGGAGGCGGTACCGGGGAGGTCACCGGTGCAGGGGACGGCGCGCCGAAGGTTCGGTAGGCCGCGCGCTGCCAGGACTCGCAACCCTCCGCCCACCGCTGCGCCTGTCGTCGGAGGATGGCCTCCTCCGCCTCGTACACGAGGACGTGGGTCTCGGTGGCCTCGATCCCCACGAGGGTCGAGAGCATCCACGGCGGCGGTGCGCCGGTGAGCACCTGGGCGTCGAAGGACCCGGCAGGGAACCGCTCCTTGGACGTGGTGACGGTAACGGCGTCCTTGATGGCCTCCCACAGCTCTTCCTGTTCGGGGCTGCGGGCGCCGGAGGACAGGGAGACACGCGTGGCCTCGGCCGCCGCCCGCGAGTGGCAGCGGATGACGACCCACTCCACACCGTCTCGGTGGAGACGTTCGAGGACACGCCACAGCTCTCGGAGCTTGGGGTTGTCGGTCTCGAGCTCGCGCCAGAGGTGCTTCACGGCGGTCTTGAGAGCGCCGAGGTTGGCGGTCTCCCAGTGGCGCCAGGCGGCCGGCATCGTCGTCGATCGCTCGAGCATGCGGAGCAGCGGCATCTCGCCGGGCCGCGGGTTGTTCGTGCAGGCGGTCCGGTAGTCGTTGACCCGTGCCGCCAAGCGGGTGCCGTTGCGGAGGAGGTTCAGCGGAAGCTCGAGCTCGACGGGCAACGGACCGGCGGGCTTGAAGGCCAGGGTCCCAAACGCCTTGGTGACGGCCTCGTTGGTCTCGTCGTCGCCCGCACGGTGGAGCTGGACCTGCGGCGGGGACCGCCACAGGACCCCCATGCTGGACAGGGTGCTGAGGGTGCGCTCCCCTCGGCCGAGCTCGTCGACCAACGCCCGGCTGATGGTCTCGTTGATGGCCAGGACGGTGGGGACCACCGCGGCGTCGGAGACGGTCTGGATCAGGCTGTCGTCACCGATGTCGCCGACGGCGATGATGGCTGCGGCGTTGTGGTCGAGGGCCCACTCGATGGCGTTCGCACGCGCCGAGGGTGTGTTGACCGACGTGGCGTCGAGGATCACGAGCGGTGGCCGGCAGGTCAGGCTGGGCCGGCCGTTGCGGGTGTTGAAGTACACGAGTGACGTGTTCGCCGTGCCGACGTCGCTGCCGATGACCGGGACGAGGTCGCCCATGCGGGTCAGGCGGTGAGCGGACAGAGGGTTCCCCGTGCTCAGGCCCATCCTGCGGTGGTTGGCCACGCTGAGCGACCGGAGCTGGGTGGCGAGATCAACGTCCAGGCCGATGAGCACCACGGGGCCGGTGAGTCCGGCGGGCGGTCGCCGGCACAGCAGGTGGCTCGTGATGGCAAGCAGCAAGGCGGAGCGGTGCTTCGACCGCGGTAGCTGGACTACGCCGGTGCCTCCCAGCGAGCGGTCCGTGAGCAGCCGGCGGGCGAAGGCCATGAGCAGCTGGTCGACGGGCGATACCGGCACCGGGATGCCGTTGTCGATGAACGTCGCGTTAGCCAGTTCGTCGAGGGCGGTGTCGGAGACGTTCGGGAGCAGGGCGCTGACGATGGAGTCGGGCCCGGTCGCACCTGTGGAGGGCCGGGGGCTCATGAGTAAGGGCGATGCGACGTCTCGCGCGCGGAGGCAGCGTTCCTGCCCATTCGGTCGCTCACACCGGCCCGGCGTCCCACGGATCTGACCGTACAAGCCGCCTGTGAACCGGCCCCGGACACAAAGGGGTCACCGCGAATCGCCTCGCCGGCGCTACCCGATCCCACGCGACCGGCCCAGCCCGCGCTCGGGGCCCTGGACGCGATGAACCGCATCGAGGATGCGCTCGTGCCGGAAGCGGTCGAGTCGGTTGGCTGGTGACGGCCCGAGCAGCTCGGAAGCGATGCGCGCGTCCGGCGGTAAGGAGCGGCCGGTCTCGTCGGCATACAGGACGACGGCCTCGACAGCGTGGTCCCATAGCAGCCGCTCGCGCTGCGACTCGGGGCGGCGTCCGAGCACGTCGACGATGGCCGGGGGCGTGTCGGCGAGGGCCTCGATCGTGATCCTCAGGCGTCGGGCGGACACGGCCTGCCCGAGCCCCCTCCTCTGTTCGAACTCGTGCTGACGCT
>Ga0187893_10012504_pt1 | contig 12017 bp, 9 predicted proteins | sample MA1701074metaG_FD_139574 | JGI IMG/M metagenome (GOLD analysis project Ga0187893, IMG submission 139574) | White microbial mat communities from a basaltic lava cave in the Kipuka Kanohina Cave System on the Island of Hawaii, USA - MA170107-4 metaG ... | reverse complement strand
AGCTAATAGCTTATAGCTATTCACCAGTACAAGAGTGCGACGCAACGATGCTTAATGCATGTTCTAAAGCCAGGTACACAAAAAACAAAATATTACGGCAACGAAAATACAATTTATTCAACGGGCTGCAAATCTAAGTCATGCGCTTTCTGCAGCATAAAATTATAAGCATCTTCATACGCATTGGGTATAACGCCATCCAGAATAGCTTCGCGTATGGCATCTTTTATGAGCCCTACTTTGCGGCCCGGCGGTATGCCAAATTTCTGCATGATTATTTCTCCCGTAATAGGTGGCTGCCAGTTGCGTAAATGATCTTTGGCTTCCACTTCTTTCATCCTTTGGCGCACCAGTTCGAAGTTTTGCAGGTAGCGCTTTACTTTGAACTTATTTTTGCTGGTTATATCTGCTTCGCAAAGCATCATGAGTGCATCTATATCTTCACCCGCTTCAAACAACAAACGCCTTACGGCACTGTCTGTTATATTTTCTTTGGTAAGGCTTATTGGCCGCAAATGAAGTTCTACCAGCTTTTGCACCAAACGCATTTTTTCATTCAATGGCAGCTTAAGCTTTGCAAATATTTTTGGTACCATACGTGCACCTAAAACTTCATGCCCATGAAAAGTCCAGCCATGGCCTTCTTCAAATTTTTTTGTGGCAGGTTTTGCAATATCGTGCAGCAATGCGGCCCAGCGCAGCCAGAGATCATTTGTTTTATCTGCAATATTATCAAGTACCTGCAGTGTATGATAAAAATTGTCTTTATGCCCTTTGCCATCTACATATTCCGCACCGTGCAGCAACATAACTTGCGGAAAAATAATCTGCAGCAAACCGCTTTTGCTTAGCAGGTCAAAACCAGTGGATGGTTTTCTGCAAAGCATGATCTTGTTGAGTTCATCGGTAATACGTTCCTGCGAAACGATCTTTATACGTTCTGCGTTTTGCTGAATGGCGGCAAACGTGTCTGCTGCAATGGTAAATTCAAGTTGTGCTGCAAAACGGATAGCACGCATCATACGTAAAGGATCATCGCTAAAAGTTTCTGCTGGCTGTAATGGTGTTTGAATGATGCCTGCTTCAATATCTTTTAATCCATTGAACGGGTCTATAAGTTTTCCAAAGTCTTCTTTATTAAGGCTTACAGCCAGAGCATTAATGGTAAAATCACGCCGGTTTTGGTCATCTTCCAAAGTACCCGATTCAACAATTGGTTTGCGGCTGTTATGGTTATAGCTTTCTTTACGTGCACCCACAAATTCTATTTCAAAAGCAAGTGCATCTGCCTGTATATCTATAAGCACAGGTTCTTCCTCATGATCGTGAAATAGCGGCACTTCCGTGGAATCGCTAAAGAAGCCGGGAATCTTTATTTGCGCCGTTCCAAAATTTTTAAAGTATGCAACATGCGGCTTTGGTTTAAAACGTTCTGCCACTTTATGCGCCAGTGCAATGCCATCGCCGAGGCAAACGATATCCGCATCTTTTGTGGGGCGGCCAATGATCTTATCACGCACAAACCCGCCAATAAGAAAACATTTTACATCCTGCTCCCCGGCGGCTTTGGCTATCTTTTTTAAAATAAATAATTCTTTATGATTGCAATGAATATCCATTGCGGCAAAGATAAGAGATGGGATGATTGATGTGAATGTCATAAAAAAGAGGCTGTCTCAAAAGTAAAATGAAGGCTTTGAGAATCGCTTAAACGAAAACTTTCTCCATCACCTTACCGAATAAAAAAGGGCTGTCTCTTACTTTTGAGACAGCTCCTTAATTTTTCGTGTGATTCATCGGTTGCTTTAAGAGGTGTTTTCGTGGTTAGCTTATATACCTATATAAACTTTGTCAGAACCATTGCCTTTTACTACCATACCATTCTGCATCTGCAGTTCGCTGCCTTTGGAATTGTAGGTAAGCGTGTAAGAGACTTCAAGGTGTTCCTTTGCATCAAATACATTGGGAACTTTTACTGTTTGCGCAATGGCATCTTGCAGAGACGGATATTGCTTCAGCGTTTGCGTATCAAATGTTTTTTCCCAAACTGTCCTGCGGCTTTTACCACTTACTTTTTCGATAGTGATATGTACCGTGGCGCAGGTGCTGTTATAAACATCTGAAGTATAATCGCTGCCTTTGTACAATGCAAACGAAACGCTTTTTTCTACAGGCTTTGCCGGTGTAATAACCTCTTTCACCTGTTTGCTCATAGTGGCAACTGCTGCTACCACTACAACCGATAACCATAACAAGTGCTTTTTCATAATAAACTATTTGCTATTACTCAGGCAAAGCTCATGACGGAATGAGTTAATGAATGTTAACGCAGTAATGGATGGTAGAAAACAAGGTATGAACGGCTAAAAAATACGTACAGGCAGTTGAAAGCCTTTACAGGCTTGATTTTGAAGCGACTGCTACCGTCCGGTTTTGATACACAAACTGTAACGGAATGATACAAAAAGAAGGATACAAGTTTCAAGTTTCAGGAATCAAGTTTCAAGTTTCAGGAAAAGCCAATAATGTTAAGGGTGGTTCGTATGCCTGTTGAGCAAAGAATAAAGCGGTGCAGTGTGCGACGCAACACCCCGAAGCTTCGGGGGATGCTATAAGGGATAAAAGCCGGGCTCAAAAAAATCATTCCTTCTCTAAATATGCTTTCAATGTTTGCAGCACTTGTGGCCATGCATTTTTTACCGCATCATAATACCAGTCCCAATCGGGGTATTCCCTGTAACCATCCTGTGTAAGATGAAGAGAAGTGGTATTTTCATGTTGTTCCGCAAGTATGCTTAACGTCATTGGGCCAAGTATGGGGTGTTCCGGATTAAGATATACCATCTTCTCAATTACCAGCATAATGCCGGGCTGGTAAACCGTAATTATACCTGAGGAAACATAACGAAAACCGGTATTGCTTACATCCCAGGCTATTGTATAAAGGCCCCCGCTTTGCGGCTGTATAAGACAGCGTTCCGCATTCCACCAATCCTGCAACATGGCCGGCTGCAGAAATGCATCTATTACTTTAGAAGCTGTATTGTTTATTTCGATTGATGCAGTTACTTTTTTCATTTGACATGCTTTAAATAACTGAACAGGGGAAGCATTAACGAAGCTACATAAATAAGTTTTTGCAAATTTTTGCTTTTTCTTAAACTGTTGTGAATAAGAATAATACTTTAGTTTTCGTTGCAGCATTATCTGCCTGTAAAATAATCCCTAAGATTAAAGGCAGGCACAATTATTGACAGTAAACGTACAACTATGAAAAAAGTTTTTATTATTACGCTTAGCTGTTTTGGAGCCTTCAGTTTGCATGCACAAAGATTTCATCTGAATGCATTGGGTGGTATATCAAATTATGGCGGCGACCTGCAGTCAAAGTCCTTTACGTTTAAACAATCAAATGCTGCCGTTGCACTTGGAATGAGTTACGAACTTTCACAAAAATTCTATGTGCGAAGTGAATATTTTCTTACACGGCTTGGCGCTGATGATGCACTTTCCCCTGATAAATATTTTCAGATAACGCGCAACCTCAATTTTAAAACTGTTTTGCAGGAACTAAACCTCGTTGCAGAATACGATATACTTAACAATTACGAGCACCAGCTGACTCCTTACGTATTTGCAGGCATTGGAGTTTACCGCTTTAGCCCATACACTTATGACACATCGGGAACAAAGGTGTTTCTGCAGGGGGTAAGTACGGAAGGCCAGGGTCTTTCCGCTTATCCTGACAGGGCCGTATATAAAAAAAAACAGTTGAATATTCCATTGGGCGCCGGTGTTAAACTTGCATTGAGTGATAATATAAGAGTAGCTGCTGAATTTGGTTTTAGAAAATTATTTACTGATTATTTGGATGATGTAAGTACCGATTATCCTGATCTTCCTTTACTTAGCCCTGCGGGTGCAGACTTATCTTACCGGGGCGATGAATTAAAGCCACCCATTCCTTTTCGCGGAGAAGGTGCGCAACGCGGTAATCCCGAAATAAAAGACAATTATTATTTTCTCATGTTCAGGATTTCTTACAGGTTGCCTTTAAAAAATAATAATGCGGATGACCACAGTGGTCGTAATCACAGAAATTGTCCGCCGGTTAAGCTGTAATTTTTTTATGGGCCAGGCTTTTGCTCCTTGTAGCATCCCCCGAAGCTTCGGGGTGTTGCGTCGCACACTTCCTCTGCAGTACAGCGGTCGGCACGGCGAAGCCGGTCTCAGCGCGGATTTCTGTGCCTCTGTGGACTAATGGTTCATGGGTAATTGTACTATTGAAATTATAAACAACCAGGAAAGAATAATTGCCTTCTATTTTATTTTTTCAAGATGAGATCTCATTTCTTCAGGAATATTCTTAATATCAAGAATATGAAGTGAAACATCTGAAGATTTTTTAGCGTTAGCAGGCTGTAGTTTTTCGTATATCTGATCCTTATCTAATTTCCACATAGCGCCTGTTGCAGGATCAACGATTATCAGGCCAACAAGTCCGCCAATTGCAATATTGCCAAAATACCAGCCATTGATATTACAGCTAAGCGGCACTAATTTATCTTCGTAACCGTCAAGATGAAATTTCACGGTATAGGAAGCTTTACCAAAAAAACCGGCGCCGGATTTAAGTTTGATGGCTGAAGGGGTTGTTCCTTCATAAACAATATTCTCTTTTTTATCCGTAACAATAACTGATGCTTTAGCAGGCTCGGTCTCAAAAGAAACCGGCCACTTTGATTTGCTTAAGATACTGGCGCAGGAAGTAAATAAAATAACGACGGTAGTGAAGGCAATTGTTTTTTTAAGATTCAGGTTCATTGCTTTAAGGTTTTAGGGTTGAAAACAACCATTCTGGTTTACAGCAGCAAAGATGACCTGTAATTATCCCTTTTGCAATACACCAAAAAGTGTATTTTTATAAATCCTGCTTATTTTCCCCGATTAAAATCTTTGTAAGCTCATTTAACTGCTGCACTTTACTGGTAAAATCTCCCTTTAGCTTATTGCGTATTTGCTGAAGATTATTCAGCACTTCTTCCAATTCATCAGGTAATAATTCATTAAATACTTCTTTAAGCCGTTTGGCAACTGTGGGAGATTTTCCATTGGTAGAGATAGCAAGCTTAAGATTTCCTTTTGTAACAATAGAACCAAGATAAAAGTCGCAGAGTTCAGGTTTATCAGCCACATTGATCAGTTTACCTTTTTGTTTTGCATCGCTTCTTATGCGCTCACTGGTGGGAATATCATTTACGGCAGCAATTACAAGGTCACAATTATCAAGATAAGAAGGTTCATATTCACCGGTAATTATGGTAATGGTACCATATTTATCAGCCTCTTCTTTAAAGCTGTCAAACACTGCTCTGGCAACAACCGTAACTTTTGTTTCGGGTGCATTGTTCACAATGGCTTGTAATTTTTCAAGGGCAACATTGCCGCCGCCAATTAATAAAACACGAAGTTGTTCCAGTTTAAAAAATACAGGAAAGAGTGTATTGATACCCTTGTGGCCCCCATCTCCTAAAGCGGAGTTTGAAGAATCACTTTCTACATTCATAATTAATAATTACAACAGCAAGTTAAAGAAAGATACAGTTAGAAGCCTGTGATTTGATAAGCTGCTTGTCTTGTGCTGAAAAATGATAAGAACGCTGAAGAGTGCCCCGATTCAGCACACAAATCCAACTCGGGGTCAGCGACGACGCAACGATGCTTAATATTTATTCTATACTCTGGCTCACAATATTGCTTTTCTTATTTCTCCCTTTAGGCCGGGGCTTCACTTTTGTAATTACCGCACCTTGCTCCCTCTCAGGAATGAGAGGGATGCGGGGCTTGGTTTATAGTCAACACATGAGAGACGAAATTATAATTGCTCACGAGGAGCAATTCATAAACTATACATCACACGATTCCTTCACGCACCACAAAATCTCCAAATGATTCTTTCTTCTTTCTCTTTGACCTGAAATTTTCAAACAAGACATCCAGTTCCATTAATATTGCTGCTTCATCGAGATTTTCCTTATATATTTTATTCAGCCTGTAACCATTGGCATCAGCGCCAAGGTACATGTTGTAATGCCCCATTGCTGTGCCAATAAAACCTATTTCAGAAATATAAGGCCTTGCACAACCATTGGGGCAACCTGTCATACGAATGGTGATGCCTTCATCCTGCAGTCCATGTTTTGCCATTACTGCTTCAATCTTAGTAATTAAAGAAGGCAGGTAGCGTTGTGCTTCTGCTAATGCCAGCGGGCAGGTATTCAATGCCACGCAAGCCAATGCGCTTTTCCTTAGCGGCGATGCTTTTTCTGTTGTTTCAATTACACCATACTTTGCCAGGATCGCATCAACAAAAACTTTGTCTTCATCTTTTATATCACCAGCGATCAGGTTTTGGTTAGATGTAAAACGAAATTGTGCTTTACCACTTTCTGCAATTTCCAAACATGCTTTCTTGAATTGTACTTTTTCATCATCGAGCAAACGGCCACTTTCTACAAACATGGTATAGTACCAAAGCCCTTCATGGTTTTGCTGCCAGCCATACCAGTCATCCCTTGTTGTAAATACTGCTTTCTTTGCAGGAGCAAATGTTACGCCAGAACGTTGTTCTACTTCAGCTTTAAAAGCTTCAACGCCCATCCTGTCAATGGTGTATTTCAACCGTGATAATTTTCTATCGCTGCGGTTGCCAAAATCTCTTTGCGTGGTTGCAATTTCATATACCACTTTTTCAAGATCATCTTTTTGTATAAACCCAAAAACAGTTGCCAGTCTTGGATAAGTATCCGGATTACCATGCGTGGTACCCATGCCGCCACCCGCAGCAATGTTGAAACCAACCAGTTTATCATTTTCAATGATAGCGATTATGCCAATATCATTCGTAAAAATATCTACATCATTATAGGGCGGAATGCCAATTGCAATCTTGAATTTTCTTGGCAGGTAACGATCCTGGTATAACTTATCTTCTTCGTTTACTTCAAGCAGTTTTTCTTCATCGAGCCACACTTCGTAATAAGCTCTTGTCTTGGGTAATAATAAATAACTAATCTTATCTGCGTATTGAAAAACCTCTTCGTGTATCGCTGAAAATTTTGGATGCGCACTTACAGTTACATTCCTGTTTACATCGCCACATGCAGCAATAGAATCGAGTTTCATTTTGTCAAATGCAGCAATGGTGGGCTTTACGTGTGATTTTAAAATACCATGCAACTGCACCGTTTGCCGTGTGGTAATTTTTATAACGCCTGTTGAATGATCGCCTGCTATGTTGTGCAATGCTATCCATTCTTCAGGTGTCAACCTGCCACCGGGCAAGCGCAAACGGATCATAAAAGAATATAGGCGTTCCAGTTTTTTACCTGCACGCTCTTCTCTCCTGTCGCGGTCGTCCTGCATATACATGCCATGAAATTTGATCAGCGTCTGATCATCTTCACGTATGGCGCCGGTATGTTCATCCAGCAAACTTTCTTTCAATGTACCACGTAAGCCATGACTCGCTTTTTTTATTCTTTCTACCGGAGATTCAGTGACGCCCCCAACCCCTGAAGGGGAGTATTGACGGCTATTATTGAAAATCAATTTCATTATCTGAATAAAATTTTTTAATAATTTGTTTTCGAACTTTTGATACTTTACTCATCGCCTGTTGTGTCACTCACTTGTACGTTCGGAATAACCATCGGCTGGCGAAGCCATCTGATGGTTACTTTTTTGTTTATCCGTCAGACCGGCTGCGCCGTGCCGACGGAATTGTTGCAGTACAAGTGTGCGACGCAACGGAAGCTTAATTCATATTCTAAAGCCCGGCTCATACAATTGCTTTTCTTCTTTCTCCTTTTAGGCCGGGGCTTTTCTCAATAAACATCTTTATGATACCTGCCTGCTTCTTTCATCGCATTCAAATATTCCTGCGCACTTTCTGTACTGATATTTTTTTCCTGTGCAATAATGTTGAGCAAAGTTTTTTCTACATCAAAGCTCATCGGGTCTTTGCAACCGCAGATATAAATTTGTGCACCGCTTTCTATCCATTCAAATAATTCTTTTGCATTTTGCTGCATCTTATGCTGCACATATACTTTCTCTTTCTGATCTCTTGAAAATGCAAGGTTCATTTTTGTAAGCACACCCGTATCTCTCAGGCCCTGCAAATCTGTTTGATAAAGGAAGTCGGTCACAAAATGCTGATCACCAAAGAAAAGCCAGTTACGGCCTTCTGCACCCTGCGCATCACGCTCAAATAAGAAGGAACGGAAAGGTGCAATGCCGGTGCCAGGGCCAATCATAATAATGTCTGTCTTTGCATCAGGCAAACGGAATGCATTGTTCTTCTGTATATACACCTGCAGCGAATCATTTTCATTTAACTGCGATAAATAATCTGAACACAAGCCATAACGAGTTTGCCCGTCTATGCAAAAATTATCGCGGCTTACAGTGATGTGCACTTCATTCTCTCCATGCGCAGCTGGCGAAGATGCCACAGAATATAATCTTGGCGCAATGGGCTCAAGAATGGAAACTAATTGCTGTACGTTCCATTTTTTATCAGCAGGATAAATGCGCAGCAAGTCAGCAAGATCCATTCTTATGTTTGGAATTTCTTTACCTGCCAATGAAGCGTATTGCTGAATGATTCTCTCAGGTAAATACTGCACATTAATTTTAGAAGTAAATAATTCTTCAGCTTTATAAGGCTGGTCGCGGAACTGAAATTCTTCATTGCCTTTTAATGAAAGCAATTCAAGAATTTTCTTAACGGCTGCTGTATTATTCTTTGCAACAATACCAATTGCATCCCCTGGCTGGTAACTGATGGCTTCTTCAGTTCCAATTTCTATATGATAAGTTTCTTTGCCTGAGCCTCTGTCGTTAAGATTAATACTTGTAACAACAGTGCCATCGTAAAATTTCTTTCCTGCTTTTGCAGGTTTTGTTTTTACGGTTGCAGCGCCGTTTGTTACGCCGCCTACTGCTGATGCGGCAGTGATCAATTCATCAATCCATGCACTGGCATCTGCTTCAAAATCAGTATCGCATTTTTTTACAGGTACAATTCTGCGGCCACCAAGAAAATGCAAACGCCTGTCAACATCTTCACCAGCCTTACAGAATAACGGATAAGCAGAATCGCCTAAAGCCAATACACCGTATTTCAATTGCGTTAATGCAACATCATTCTGATGAATATAATCATAGAATTTCTTTGCCGCAGCAGGCGGTTCACCATCGCCCTGTGTGCTGATTACTACGATCATGTGCGATTCTTTAGAGAGATCGGCCAAACGGTATTGATCAAGACTTTTTATTTTAGCCTGAACACCCTGTTTCTTTAACCTGTTGCTAAAATCAACCGCTACTTTTTTTGAATTACCTGTTTCTGTTCCATACACTACTGTACAGGAGGGCATTACAAAAGCCGCGTCCTGCACAAATTCATTTGCCGGGGTTTCCACCATAATGGGCTGACCCGTAAGTGCGGCTATATAACCGCTGATCCACATCAGTTCATCTCTTGATGCTCCTTTAATAAGTTCATTTAACGATTGTAATTTAGGCCCTGCTAACATGTTTCTCTTGTATATGATTGATCAATGAAATTAATTCCGGGTTATCCTGCAATGGTTTGAAATAATGTTTGCGTTCTGCATTATTTGCCTGCCATTTAAATTGCTGATATAATGCCGTAACCTTACCCATAATAACCAGTGACGGGCTGATAAATTCTGCAGGCTTATCCGCTGTTTCAAAATTACCGAGCGTATATTCATAAACATATTGCTGCGGTGTTGTTGCCTGCTCTGCAATAAGGAATGGAATACTTGCTCCGGCGCCGTGCTGCAATAATTTATTTACTAATTGGGATACTGCATTGCCCGTCATGTAAAACACCAGCGTGTCTTCGAATGAAGCAAGTTGTTTCCATGCTTCCTCTGCAATAGCTGTGCTTTGATAATAAGTAAGTATTCTTACACCGGTTGCCAGGCCTCTTGCCGTTAAAGGTACACCGGCTGCCGCCGAAGCACCCGAAGCAGCAGTAATGCCGGGAATAATTTCGTAAGGAATATTGTTTGTATTTACAGCAATCAGTTCGTCAAGGATGTTTGAATAAAAAGCTACATCACCACCTTTTAACCGAACTATTGTTTTATAAGCCGAAGCAAATTGTACGATAAGATCATTTATTTCGTATTGTGGCGTTGATGCATTACTTCTGCCCTGCTTGCCCACAGGAATAATTACAGCATTGGAATTTACATATTCTTTTATAATGTCTTCACTAACAAGCCGGTCTGCTATAACCACTTCTGCTTTTGATAAAATATTGGCAGCCTTAATGGTAAGCAGTTGTGGATCGCCGGGGCCGGCGCCAACAAAATAAACCGTTCCAAATACATGCCTATCCATTAGTCCACAATTTTTGTAGATTAAAGTATAAAATAAAAAGCCACCCTTTTTCCGCATTAAAATACAATGACTTGCCACAATTTATTGTCAAACATTTTACATGTTCGCTGGTTGTGTGGAAAGTTGTGTTTGATATTATGTTGACCTGGCCCGCCATGATGTGTTGCTCTAAATTCGAAAAGGAAATGGTAAACTATTGATCTGCTTCGTAATGTGTATTAACAGCAACACAAACAACAACGCTTGCAAATCATGGGTTGCATGGAGCAACAACGGTAAGAATGTGTGAGTTTCGCCATTAGTCTACCAGATTGGTGGTGCAAAGAAACGTCAGAAAGAATAGTCTGCCAAATAAATAGAAAAGTTTTAGTGAAAAATAAGCTAACATTTGTTTGAGCACAGGTGCCCGTATTATACACTTATTGAAAATTATTTTTATGTACCCAGCGAAAGAATATGTATTGGGCTTTGGTTGCGTCGCACTCTTCGGCTGCCATAGCTTTATGGAGCAACGCGAAATATGGCGACGGCATGTCTTGTACCGGAGAATATAAAGCAGCAGGTAAAAATGCAAAAGTGAAACGTGAAAACCTGACCTTTCACATTTTACTTTCACCCTGTTCATCATTGTTCCGAACCCTGAAGTGAGTCCACGACAAGTCGGGATCAAGATGACACAACCGGCGATGCTATGAAAAACAGCAGCCCGCAACCAAAAAATATCTCCCCATCCCCTCTTTCTTTAAATCTTCATTCGCTTTTAAGTTGTTTTTCGCATAAAGCCTATAATTTGCCGGGATGAAAATTATTACCGTAGTGGGTGCAAGACCGCAGTTTGTAAAAGCCGCCGTTGTGTCAAGGGCTTTGCTGCAGCACAGCGGCATACAGGAATTAATTGTGCATACCGGCCAGCACTACGATAATAATATGAGCGAGATTTTTTTTACTGAAATGCAAATTCCGCAACCGGTTTATAACCTTGAGGTAAAAGAATCATTGCATGGCGTAATGACGGCCAGAATGATGATGGGTATTGAAAATATTTTACAACATGAAAAACCGGGTATTGTTTTGGTTTATGGCGATACAAACAGCACAATGGCGGCATCATTGACTGCTTCTAAACTGCATATTCCCGTGGCGCACGTAGAAGCAGGATTGAGAAGCTTTAATATGCGTATGCCGGAAGAAATTAACCGCATTGTTACCGACAAAGTAAGCAGCCTGTTGTTTTGCCCCACGCAAACAGCAATGGATAATTTAAAAGCTGAAGGCTTTACGCAATCATTTTACAATATGCATTTAACAGGCGATGTAATGTATGATGCTGCCTTGTTTTATTTTAAACAGTCTGCACAGCAGATTATTGAACAGTTGCAATTAACAGGTAAAAAATTTATACTGGCAACGATACACCGGGCGGAGAACACCAATAACATTGAACATTTGGCTGCTATTGTGGAAGCTTTAAATGAACTGTCAAAAGAGCAGCAGGTTGTTGTGCCTTTGCATCCGCGAACATCAAAACTGATTGGTCATTTGCCTGTAAAGCCAGCTTTTACAATTATTGAACCTGT
>Ga0187893_10012503_pt1 | contig 12017 bp, 10 predicted proteins | sample MA1701074metaG_FD_139574 | JGI IMG/M metagenome (GOLD analysis project Ga0187893, IMG submission 139574) | White microbial mat communities from a basaltic lava cave in the Kipuka Kanohina Cave System on the Island of Hawaii, USA - MA170107-4 metaG ... | reverse complement strand
GTCACCGACAACGACAGCCTGGAGGTGGCGCAGGACAACAAGAAGCTGCATCTGGCGGCCAAGCTCCTGCTGCAGCCCGGGCAGAAGGTGCTGGACATCGGCAGCGGCTGGGGCGGCCTCGCCCTCTACCTGGCGCGGCTGGCCGGCGTCGACGTCACCGGCGTGACCCTCTCGGTCGAGCAGCAGAAGGTGGCCGAATCGCGGGCCCGCTCGGCCGGCATCGCCGACAATGTGCGCTTCCACCTGCGCGACTATCGCCAGGAATCCGGCAAGTACGACCGCATCGTCTCCGTCGGCATGTTCGAGCATGTCGGCGTTGCCCACTACCGCGAGTTCTTCACCAAGGTGCGCGACCTGCTGACCGACGATGGCGTCATGCTGCTGCACTCGATCGGCCGCATGGGTCCGCCCGACGGCACCAACCCCTGGCTGCGCAAATACATCTTCCCTGGCGGCTACACGCCCGCCCTGTCCGAGGTCTTCAGCGCCGTCGAGAAGGTCGGCCTGTGGGTGACCGACGTCGAGGTCCTGCGCCTGCACTACGCCACGACCCTGCGCGAATGGCGCCGCCGCTTCGACTTGAACCGCGACAAGATCCGCGCCATCTATGACGAGCGCTTCTGCCGCATGTGGGAATTCTATCTCGTCGGAAGCGAGCTCTCGTTCCGCTATCTCGGACAGATGGTGTTCCAGATGCAGCTGTCGCGCCGCCTCGACACCGTCCCGCTGACCCGCGACTACATCGCCGATTTCGAGCGCCACCACGCCGGCCGCGCCATGTCCGCGGCCTGACCTGGTTAACGGGCCGGCGCCAAGAAAACATTGCTGTTCACAGTCGATTGAGGGCTAATGGCCGCGACCGCCGCGCCATGCTGACCCTCCGCCACATCAATGCCCTCCGCTCCGCCGGCCTGATCCCCGCCGCCCGCTACCTCGACGCCGCCGCCGCCGTGCGCGACGCCGCCTTCTGGCGCCAGTGGTCGTTGCGTGCGCTGCTGGCCTTCGGCGTTGCCCATCTGCTCGCCGGCATCGTCTTCTTCTTCGCCTACAACTGGGCCGACCTCTCCGACATCGCCAAGTTCGCCATCGTCGAGGGCGCCCTCGTCGCCACCGTCATCGCGGCCCTGCTCCTCGGCATCGACCGCCTGCACGGCCAGGTCGCCATGATCGGCGCCTCCGTCCTCACCGGAGTCCTGCTGGCGGTGATCGGTCAGGTCTACCAGACCGGCGCCGATGCCTATCAGCTGTTCGCCGCCTGGACGCTCCTGATCCTGCCCTGGACGCTCGCCTCCCGCAGCGCCGCGCAGTGGCTGCTGTGGCTGGTCGTCGCCGGCATCGCCCTGGCCTTCTATGGCGAGCAGGTGCTGGTGCCCGAGGGTCTCCTGACGGAAATGGAGGTCGCCGCATCGGTCGGCCTGATCGGTGCGGCCGCGCTGATTTCGCGGGAGCTCGCGGTGCTGGCCGGACAGGCTTGGCTCGGCGGCCGATGGACCCGGCTCGTCCTCGCCTTCGCGACGCTGGCGCTGCTGTTCTGGCCGGCCGCAGCCATCGTCTTCGACTGGGACAGCCGCGGGATCGAACTGATCTGCTTCGTCGTCGCCGTCGGCGCCGGTGGCAGCGTCTACTGCCGTCGCCTGCCGGACTACGCGGCCGCGACGTTCGTCATCGGCTTCGCCGCCCTCTTTCTGATCGCGGTCGGCCTGCGCCTGATCGATGAAACGGTCGGCTTCGAGTGGGACGAGGCGGTGCCGATGATCACCAGCGCCGGCGTCACCATACTGTGGTCGGTGCTGGTGTTCGGCGTTGCCGCCAAACTGATGCGGTCCCTGCGCCTCGGCATAGAGCAGGTCGCTCCATGATAGACCTGCGGCAGTTCTGCTCATCCTTCGGGATCGACGAAGCGGCCGCACGGCAAACCGTCGATGGCGAGGCCGAAGACGCCGCGCTTGCACCTCCGTGGTACGTCCAAGTCGTTCTCGGCATCGGCGCGTGGATCACCGGTGTCGCCATCGTCGTCTTCGTCGGCGCCCTCCTCTTCCTCGGCTTCGATTACGATGAACCGGATCTCGGCACAGCCATCATCGGGGCGCTGCTGTTCGCCGCCGGACTTGTGCTCGGCAGGCAGCGTCCGCCGTTCGGTTTCATGGCCCAGTTCTACTGCGCCCTCGCCGCTGCCGGCTTGTCCATCGCGGCCGCCAGCATCGGGCTCGAACAGCGCAGCCTGGCGGCCGCTGCCGCGGCGGCGGCCATCGGGGCCTTCATCGTGATCGCCGGATCCCGCGACGCGCTCTTGCAGTTCCTGGCCAGCGGTCTTGCCGCCTGGCTCGGCATCGCCTCTGCCTTGGATGGCGAGGTGCCGTACCTCATCGACATCCTGGCAGTGGGATTGCCCATTGGCGCGTCCATCTATTTGCACCCGCCGCGCCGAGACCTTCGTCCAACCGCAACGGTCCTGCTGCTGATGATGCCAGCCCTGGCAATCGCTGACGACCTGTGGTTCCTGGACGACGGCCTGAGCGACAGTTGGCCGGCCCGCGCGATCGCCATGGCGGCTCTGTTCGGGTTGATCTGGCTGCACGGCCGACGTCTCCCACCTTCCGACCGAGTCATCGCCATCGTCGCGCTGGCGCTCCTGGCCGTCGCCGTCGGCCTGCCCCTGCCGCCGGGCGCCACAGCGGCCCTGGCGATCATGATGCTCGCATTCGTGCTCGGGTCGCTGCCCCTGGCGATCACCGGCACGCTGATCGAGATCGTGTTTCTTTGGCGCTTCTACTATGACCTCGGCGCGACCCTCCTCACCAAGTCCCTGTGGCTCATGGGGGTCGGGGTTGTGCTCCTGGCCGCCTATGCCCTCGTCCTCAGCAGCGATCGATGGAGGTCGCGCACATGAACGTGGCGCGCATCGCTCTGCTTCTCGGCGGCATGGCGTTGATTCTCGCCGTCGCCAACCGCGACATTCTGCGGAAGCGTCAGACCATTGCCGAAGGCCGCCTCGTCCTGCTCGAGATTCAGCCGGTCGACCCGCGCTCGCTGATGCAGGGTGATTACATGGCGTTGGACTATGCCGAGCGGACCATGCCTCGGGAGGAGGTGACCGCCGCGCTGCCGCGCAGCGGAACGGCCATCGTCGCACTCGATCCGGACGGAGTCGCCAGATTCGTCCGGGTCGATGATGACGCGCCGCTCGCAGCGGGCGAGCAGCGCCTCCGCTTCAAGCGCCCGCGCGATTCCGGCGCGCTCCAATACGGCGCCGAAGCCTTCTTCTTCCAGGAAGGCGATGCGGCTGTCTACGGAGATGCCAAGTATGGCGTGCTGCGCGTCGACGACGACGGCAACAGCATTCTTGTCGGCCTTGCCGATGCGAGCCGCAACATGTTGAATCGTTAACGACTCCGGCGAGCTTTCGTCCCCGTTATCCACACCTGTCACATGCAGATTGGCCTAGCGGACAGGCCCACCTCTGTTAGTGTTACCGTTCTGCGTCGGCTGGGAGGCACGGACGCAGAGGCTTTTGGGGAACATCGAGACTCCGATTCGGGACAGGCGGGCGCGAGACCCCGCGCGCCTCGCAACGGGTTCGCTTTTGCCGAATCGGCGTATGATGTCTGGGTAGCAGTACGGGACCGATGGAACGCAGTTTGTCAGGCTCCAGCAACGTCACGCCTTTGCGTGGCACGGATGCGTCGCCGACGCGCGTGCCGCCGCACAACTACGAGGCGGAGCAGGCACTGCTCGGTGCGATTCTTGCCAACAATCGCGTGTTCGACAAGGTCAACGAGTTCCTGCGGCCGGAGCATTTCGCCGACGCGCTGCACGGCCGCATCTATGAAGCTGCCGGCACGCTGATCCAGCGCGGCCAGATTGCCAATTTCCTGACTCTTCGCAATCTCTTCGACCAGGATCCGGCACTGATCGAAGCCGGCGGGGCCAAATACCTTGCCCGGCTCGAGAATGCCGTGGTCACGATCATCAACGCCGAAGACTACGGCCGCACCATCCACGACCTTTTTCTGCGGCGCGAGCTCATCAACCTCGGCGAAGAGGTCGTGAATGAAGCCTTCGCCTTCGATCTCGATCTTCCCGCCATGGAGCAGATCGAGTCGGCGGAGCAGCGACTCTACCGGCTGTCTGAAACCGGCCAGATCGAGGGCGTCCTGCAGCCCCTCAACGAGGCCATGGTGGCGGCGATCCAGATCGCCGAGCAGGCGTTCAAACGAGACAGCCATGTCACCGGCGTCACCACCGGCCTGCACGACCTCGACCGCAAGCTGGGAGGTCTGCACAACTCCGATTTGGTCATCCTCGCCGGTCGGCCATCCATGGGTAAGACCGCGCTTGCAACCAACATCGCCTTCAACGCCGCCAGGGCCTATCGCGAGGAGCGCGACGACGTCGGCAGCATCAAGGTTCTCGAAGGCGCCAAGGTCGCTTTCTTCTCGCTGGAAATGTCGGCCGAGCAGCTGGCGACGCGAATTCTTTCGGAGCAGACATCGATCTCTTCCGACCGTATCCGCCGCGGCGAAGTGCGCGAGGACGACTTCCCGAAGTTCGTCGCTGCCGCGCAGCAGCTGTCGCGCCTGCCTTTCTTCATCGACGACACGCCCGGCTTGACCGTCCCGGCCCTGCGCACGAGGGCGCGGCGACTCAAGCGCCAGCACGGCCTTGGCCTCATCGTGATCGACTATCTGCAGCTGATCCGATCCGTCGGCGGCAGCAGGGTCGAGAACCGGGTACAGGAACTGTCGGAGATAACGCGCAGTCTGAAGGGTGTGGCCAAAGAGCTGGGCGTCCCGATCCTGGCGCTATCTCAGCTCTCGCGCGCGGTCGAGCAGAGAGAAGACAAGCGTCCCCAGCTCGCGGACCTTCGGGAATCCGGCTCGATCGAGCAGGATGCGGACGTCGTCATGTTCATCTATCGCGAACAGTACTATCACGAGCGCGCCGAGCCCAAGCAGCGGCCCGATGAGACCGTCGACAAGTTCAACGAGCGGGTCGAACGGTGGCAGGATCACGCTGCCAAGATCCATAACGTCGCCGACGTCATCATCGCCAAGCAGCGGCATGGCCCGGTCGGCGCCGTGTCCCTGTATTTCGACGGCGAAGTCACCAAGTTCGCCGATCTTGCCCGTGACGATCACCTGCCCCATGGCAGCCGCTGACGCTTCGGCGGAACGCGCCGCACTCGCCATCCTCACCATCGATCTCGCGGCCATCGCCGCCAACTACCGCTTCCTCGCTGAAAGGGTCGCTCCGGCAGTATGCGCCGGCGTGGTCAAGGCCGATGCCTATGGACTCGGCGTCGTGAACGTAGCACCTGCACTGCATCGCGCCGGCTGCAGCACCTTCTTCGTCGCCATGCTGTCAGAGGGGTTGACGCTGCGCACCCTGTTGCCGGACGCAGTGATTTACGTGCTGGACGGGTTGCACGGAGCCGATCCGGCTGACTTCATTGCCGCCAATCTGCGCCCGGTACTGGTGAGCCGCGGCGAGCTGGACAGGTGGCTGGCGTCCGCAAGTGAGGGGATCGAGGCGCGTGCAGGACTGCATCTCGATACCGGCATGGCGCGCCTCGGCATGCCCACCGACGAACTCGACGCCCTGATCGCCGAGGATCATCAGCTGCGGCGCCTGCGCCCGAGCCTCGTCATGAGTCACTTCGCTTGCGCCGACACGCCGGACCACGCGTCGAACCGCGAACAGTCGCAGCGGTTTCGCGCCGCGCTGGCGCGGCTGGCGCTGCCGCCGGACGCAACGCGCAGCATCGCCGCCTCCTCCGGCATCTTTCTCGGCCGGGACCACGCGCTCGATCTCGTCCGCCCGGGCGCCGCCCTCTACGGCATCGCCCCGCTCGCGAGCCAACCGAATCCGATGCAGCAAGTGGTTCGGCTGCAAGCGAAAATCCTGCAGGTCCGGCGCGTTGACGCTGGTAGCACCGTTGGCTATGGTGCGACACACCGCTTCGCTCGGCAGGCGCGGCCGGCGACGATAGGGGTCGGCTATGCGGACGGTATCATGCGCGCCCTCTCCAATCGCGGCGGCGTCTACATCGGCGACCGTCGTGCGCCGATTGTCGGCCGAGTCTCAATGGACCTCCTGACGATCGACATCAGCGACATCCCCGACGATCAGGCGCAGCCCGGAACGTGGGTCGATCTCATCGGCCCGCACAATCCGGTCGACACGATCGCCGCCGAGGCGGGCACCATCGGCTACGAGATTCTGACCAGCCTCGGCCGCCGCTACCATCGGCGCTACGTCGACGCAGGCGCAGCCGCGGCTCGATGATCATTCTCGCCGTTCTGCAGACCATCGGCCGCGCCTGCCTCTCGGGCCTCGCGACCATCGGCCGTCTCACGCTGTTCACGTTGACAGCAGTGATGCACTGCGTGAAGCCGCCGTACTATTGGCGCCTTCTGCTGCGCCAGATGGTCGATATCGGCTACTACTCGCTGCCGGTCGTCGGCATGACCGCGATCTTCACCGGCATGGTGCTGGCACTGCAGAGCTCCACCGGATTCGGGCGCTTCAGCGCGGAGGCCGCGATCCCGAACGTCGTGGTGATCTCGATCACGCGAGAGCTCGGGCCTGTGCTGGCCGGCCTCATGGTGGCCGGACGCATCGGCGCAGCCATGGCGGCGGAGATCGGCACGATGCGCGTGACCGAGCAGATCGACGCGCTCACGACGTTGTCCACCAATCCACTCAACTATCTGGTTGCGCCCCGATTGATCGCCGGCATCACTATGCTGCCGCTGCTGGTTGTCGTCGGCGACATCATCGGTGTATTCGGCGGCTATCTGGTCAGCATCTACAAACTCGGATTCAATCCGGCGACCTACATCCGCAATACCATCGATTTCGTCGAAACGCTGGATGTGGTCTCCGGCCTGGTGAAGGCGTCGGTATTCGGCTTCCTCGTCACGCTGATGGGCTGCTATCACGGCTACAACTCGCGCGGCGGCGCGCAGGGAGTAGGCGCGGCCACCACCAATGCCGTCGTCTCCGCCTCGATCCTGATCCTCATTTTCGACTACGTGCTCACCGAGCTGTTCTTCACGCAATGAACGCGCGTCCGCCGAAGATCGAGATCCGCGGCCTGCACAAGGCGTTCGGCCCAAAGCACGTGCTGAACGGCCTCGATCTCGATGTCGGCGTCGGCGAATCCGTCGTCGTCATCGGCGGTTCCGGCAGCGGCAAGTCCGTCACCCTCAAATGCGTCCTCGGACTGATTGCTGCCGACAAGGGAAGCATCAAGGTCGACGGCGAAGAGGTGGTGGGCCTGCGTGCGGCGGAGCGCGAGCGGATATTGCGCAAGTTCGGCATGCTCTTCCAGGGCTCGGCCCTTTTCGACTCTCTGCGCGTCTGGGAGAACGTCGCCTTCGGACTCGTCCAGGGCCACGGCATGCCACGCGATCAGGCCAAGGAAGTGGCACTACGCAAGCTGGGCGCGGTCGGTTTGGGGCCGGAGGTCGGCGAGCTGTGGCCGGCGGAACTCTCCGGTGGCATGCAGAAGCGTGTCGCCTTGGCGCGCGCCATCGCCACGGAACCGGAGATCATCTTCTTCGACGAGCCGACCACCGGCCTCGATCCGATCATGGCCGACGTGATCAACGAGCTCGTTCGCAAATGCGTGAGCGATCTGGGCGCGACGGCGCTCTCCATTACCCACGACATGGCGAGCGCACGAAAGATCGGCGACCGCGTGGCCATGATCTATGACGGCCGCATCATCTGGTCGGGCACCGTCCAGGAGATCGACGAGTCCGGCAACGCGCACGTCGACCAGTTCATCCACGGCCGCGCCGATGGTCCGATCAAGATGCCGGTGCGGCCGCTGTGATGGCCAAGGTCGCCGCGAACTACGTCTGCCAATCCTGCGGTACCAGCTATTCGCGCTGGAGCGGACGCTGCGAGGCCTGCGGCGAGTGGAACACCATCACCGAGGAGGCCGCGCGCGAGGCCGCGCCCAAGGGCCTTTCCGGAAAGGGTGGGCGCAAGCTCGAATTCGTCGATCTCACCGAACCGGCAACGGACGAAGCCGAGCGGCGCCTCACCGGCATTGCCGAATTCGATCGCGTCACGGGCGGCGGGCTGGTGCGCGGCTCCGCCTTGCTCATCGGCGGCGATCCCGGAATTGGCAAGTCGACACTCCTGCTCCAGGTCGCGGCCGCCGTCGGCTCGCCCACCGCCGGTGGCGGCCACACTGCCTACATCTCGGGCGAGGAGGCGGTGGCGCAGATCAAGCTGCGCGCCGGACGTCTCGGCTTGGCCACGCCCAACGTCCAGCTTGCCGCCGCGACCAGCGTGCGCGACATCCTGGCGAGTCTCGACCGCACCGACACGCCGGATATCGCCGTCATCGACTCGATTCAGACCATGTATATCGACAACCTGGATTCGGCCCCGGGCACCGTCGCGCAGGTCCGGGCCAGCGCCGCCGAATTGATCCGGGTCGCAAAGCGTCGCGGGTTCACGCTGCTGCTCGTGGGCCACGTGACGAAGGAGGGATTGATCGCCGGACCACGCGTGCTCGAGCACATGGTTGACACGGTGCTCTATTTCGAGGGCGAGCGCGGCCATCAGTTCCGGATTCTGCGCGCGGTCAAGAACCGCTTTGGGCCGACCGACGAGATCGGCGTGTTCGAGATGACCGACGGCGGCCTGGTCGAGGTCGCCAACCCGTCGGAGCTGTTCCTGGCCGAGCGGCGGGGCAATGTCAGCGGCTCGGCCGTCTTCGCCGGCATCGAGGGCACGCGGCCGGTGCTGGTCGAGATCCAGGCCCTCGTCTCGCCGTCGCCGCTGGCGACGCCGCGGCGCGCCGTCGTCGGCTGGGACTCCGGCCGCCTGGCCATGGTCATGGCGGTCCTGGAGGCACGCTGCGGGCTGGCGTTTGCCGGCAACGATGTGTATCTGAACGTCGCCGGCGGCTTGCGAATCACCGAGCCGGCAGCGGATCTGGCCGTCGCGGGCGCGCTGATTTCCGCACTCTCGGGTCTTCCCATGCCCGAGAATCTGGTAAGTTTCGGCGAGGTCGGTTTGAGCGGAGAGGTGCGGGCGGTGGGCCAGCGCGAGCAGCGCCTGAAGGAGGCGGCGAAACTGGGGTTCACTGAAGCCTTGTTGCCGCCGCGCCGCGGCCGACGGGAGGGCACCGCCGAGACGCCTCGCCTGCACGAGATCGCTCATCTGCACGATCTCGCCGACTTTCTGGGCGTCGGCAACGCTCCACGGCGACGCCGGTCGTGATACAATCCGTCGATCCTATTTGAAGAGGGTGCGCAGGACTTGCCCGCCTACATCGTCGACATCATCGTTATTGCCATCATCGCTCTGTCGGCCCTCTTCGCCTTCATCCGCGGATTCCTGCGCGAGATCCTGTCGATCGGCGCCTGGGTTGCCGCCGGCGTCGCCACTTGGTTCGGGCTGCCGGTGCTGCGGCCGTTCGGTCGGCAATACATCGAGATCGAGCTCGTCGCCGACGTCGCCACCGGCGTCGTCATCTTCGTCGTCGTCCTCGTTGTCGCCTCGATCATCAGCCATTTCCTCACGCGTGGTGTGCGGGAGAGCGCGCTGGGGCCGCTCGACCGCTCGCTCGGCGTGCTGTTTGGGGTCTTTCGCGGTGCCTTGATCGTGTGCTTCGCACTCCTGGTCTTCGACAACTTCTACGCACCCGAAAACCGGCCGGATTGGCTCAAGGACGCGCGAACCCTGCCGATGGTGCAAGCCGGTGCCGATATCCTGCGCGGCCTGGTGCCCCAGGCGGTGATCGCGCAGACCCAGAGCACGGCCGACGCCACGAAAACGCAGGTGCAGAAGGCGGTCGAGGTCGGCCAGGCGATCCAGATCCTCACCAACGTCGGCCAGCCCGCCGCCAAGTCCGCCGAATCCACTGGATCGCCAGAGGATTCCGGCTATAACGACGCCGACCGCAAGGCCATGGAAAAGGCCCTGCAGAGCGTGCAATGAGCCATCGCATCATCCGCACCAACCCTTTCGACGACGATCATCTGCGGGAGGAGTGTGGCGTTTTCGGCATCTTCGGCCATGCCGAGGCGGCGGCCCATGCCGTGCTCGGCCTGCATGCCCTGCAGCACCGAGGCCAGGAGGCTGCCGGCATCGTCGCCTTCGACGGGCGCCACTTCAACGCCCACCGTGAACTCGGGCTGGTGGCGGACCACTTTTCCGCGGAATCGGTCGTCGGCCGGCTGCGCGGCCACGCGGCCATCGGCCATACGCGTTACGCGACCACCGGCGAGACGATCCTGCGCAACGTGCAGCCGCTGTTCGCCGACCTCGAGTTCGGCGGCTTCGCCATCGGCCACAACGGCAATCTGACGAATGCCTATGCGCTTCGGCGCGAGCTGGTCCGCCGCGGCTCCTTGTTCCAGTCGACGACCGACACTGAGGTGATCACGCACCTGATGGCGACCTGTCCGCGCGGCAGCGTCGTCGACCGCATGATCGATGCGCTGCGTCAGGTCGAGGGCGCCTACTCGCTGGTGGCGCTCGCCGACGACATGGTCATCGGCGTGCGCGATCCGCTGGGCGTTCGACCGCTCGTGCTCGGGCGCCTCGGCACCGCACACATCCTGGCCTCGGAGACCTGTGCCTTCGACATCATCGGCGCGGACTTCGTGCGCGAGGTCGAACCCGGTGAACTGGTCGTGCTCGACAGTTCCGGCGTACACTCGTTGCGACCGTTTCCACGAGTGGCGCGGCGCTTCTGCATCTTCGAGCACATCTATTTCGCCCGACCCGACAGCATCGTCGAGGGCCGCAGCGTCTATGACGTGCGCAAGCGCATCGGCGCCGAGCTGGCGACCGAGTCGCCCGTCGCCGCCGACGTCGTCATTCCGGTGCCCGACTCCGGCGTGCCCGCTGCCATCGGCTTCGCCCAGGCCTCGGGCATTCCGTTCGAGCTCGGCATCATCCGGAACCACTATGTCGGCCGCACCTTCATCGAGCCGACCAACCACATCCGGCACCTCGGCGTGCGGCTCAAGCACAACGCCAATCGCGCCCACACCAACGGCAAGCGGGTGGTGCTGGTCGACGATTCGATCGTGCGCGGCACGACCTCGAAGAAGATCGTGGAGATGGTGCGGAACGCCGGCGCCACCGAGGTGCACATGCGCATCTCCAGCCCGCCGACCACCCATTCCTGCTTCTACGGCATCGATACGCCGCAGCGACAGGAGCTGCTGGCGGCCCAGCTCGATATCCAGGACATGGCGCGCTTCATCGACGTCGACAGCCTCGCCTTCATCTCCATCGACGGCCTTTACCGCGCCATGGGCGAAGCCGGGCGCGACGCCCACCGCCCACAATTCTGCGATGCCTGCTTCACCGGCGACTACCCGACGGAGCTGACCGACCAATCCGGCGGCAGCGTCCCGGCTCAGCTCTCGCTGCTCGCCGAGACGGCGTAGCCGATGCCGTCGCAGCCGGGGCGGCTCGCCGGCCGTCTCGCCCTCATCACTGGAGCATCACGCGGACTTGGCGCCGCCGTCGCCAGGCGTTTTGCCGCGGAGGGCGCGCAGCTGGTCCTGGTCGCGCGCACGGTCGGTGGCCTGGAGGAGACCGACGATGCCGTGCGGGCCGCGGGCGGCAGCGCGACGCTGGTGCCGCTCGATCTCATGGACTTCGACGGCATCGACCGCCTGGGACAGTCGCTTCACGAGCGCTTCGGCCGGCTCGACATCGTCGTCGGCAATGCCGGCGGGCTCGGGACCCTGTCGCCGGTCGGCCATATCCGCGTGCGCGACTGGACCGAGGTGATCAATCTCAACCTGACCGCGAACTGGCGGCTGATCCGCAGCCTCGATCCGCTGCTCCGGGCCAGCGAGGCCGGCCGCGCCATCTTCGTCACCGACGCGCTGGCCCGACGGCCGAAGGCCTACTGGGGCGCCTATGCCGCCAGCAAGGCCGGGCTCGAGGCTCTGGTGCGGGCCTATGCCGACGAGAACGAGCGGACTGGTCTGCGCGTCAATCTCATCGATCCCGGCCCCCTGCGCACCCGC
>Ga0187893_10012502_pt1 | contig 12018 bp, 10 predicted proteins | sample MA1701074metaG_FD_139574 | JGI IMG/M metagenome (GOLD analysis project Ga0187893, IMG submission 139574) | White microbial mat communities from a basaltic lava cave in the Kipuka Kanohina Cave System on the Island of Hawaii, USA - MA170107-4 metaG ... | reverse complement strand
GCCCGGCGATGGGCGGCGTGCTGGAACACCTCGGCAGCCGCGCGGTCAATGCCGAGTTCGGCCTGCGCCTGCCCTTCTACGTCGCCGGCGGACTGACGCTTGTGAACTGGCTCTACGGCGTTTTCGTGCTGCCCGAATCACTGGCGAAGGAAAACCGCCGCAACTTCAGTTGGGCGCGCTCGAATCCCATCGGCGCGCTGCTCGACCTGCGGCGGCACCCGGTTGTCCTCGGACTGGCCACCGCGTTCTTTCTGGTCAGCCTCGCCCACCAGACTTTCCCCGCGACGTGGGTGCTCTACACGAAACATCGTTTCGAATGGGGATCCATCCAGACCGGCCTTTCTCTCGCGCTCGTCGGCCTGACTGCGGCGGCGGTGCAAGGCGGGCTGACCCGTTCCCTCATCCCGCGACTCGGCGAACGCAAGGCCGTCGTGATCGGCCTGACCATCCTTGCGGTGGCTTTCGTCGCCTACGGCCTGGCTCATCAAGGCTGGATGCTGTACGCGCTCATCGTCGCCGCTTCGTTGAGCGGCATCGCCAACCCCGCGGTGCAATCGCTCATCTCCCGCAGCTACGGCCCGGACGAGCAGGGCGCCGTGCAAGGCTCGCTCGCGAGCCTGCAAAGCGTCGCCGCCTTTCTCGGCATGCAACTCTCCACGCGGCTCTTTGGCTTCTTCATCCGCCCCGATGCGCCCGCGTACGTGCCCGGCGCGGCGTTCTTCACCAGCGCCGTGCTCGTCGCCATCGGACTGGGACTGGCGATTCGTTCGTTCCGAAACGAAAGCTCAAAGCTCAAAGCTCAAAGTTCAAAAGAAGCCCCAAGCTCCAACCTTCAGGCTCAAGCGGGCGAAAGCGCTGCGCCGCCGGTTTGATCGCGACCGATCTGCTTGCTTCCTCTCTTCCATCGGATGGAGGAGAGGGCGGGGAGGGAGGAGCTTTAACTCGCGAGACAAAAGTGGACTTCGCGTTTCCTTTTTGAGCTTTGAACTTTGAACTTTGAGCTTCTACAGTCCGGCCCCTGATTTGAACGTATGAACACCACTCCCATTCGCGTGGCCGTCACCGGCGCCGCCGGCCAGATTGGCTACTCCCTCCTCTTCCGCATCGCCTCCGGCGCGATGTTCGGGCCGGAACAGCCCGTCATTCTGCACCTCATCGAAGTCCCCGACGAAAAGGCCCTCAAGGCCCTCAACGGCGTCGTGATGGAACTCGAAGACTGCGCCTTCCCGCTCCTCAAGGGCGTCGTGCCCACAGCCGACCTCAGCGAAGGCTTCAAGGGCGTGAACTGGTCCATCCTCGTCGGCGCCGTGCCGCGCAAGGCGGGCATGGAGCGAAAGGATTTGCTCGGCATCAACGGCAAGATTTTCACCGGCCAGGGCCAGGCCATCATGAAGAACGCCGCGTCCGATGCGCGCGTGCTCGTCGTCGGCAACCCGTGCAATACGAACGCCCTCATCGCCATGAACAACGCTCCCGGCGTTCCGCGCGACCGCTGGTTCGCCATGACCATGCTCGACGAAAATCGCGCGCGCACGCAGCTCGCGAAGAAGGCCAACGCCGATGTCGCCACCGTCACCAATCTCGCCATCTGGGGCAACCACAGTTCGACCATGTATCCCGACTTCTTCAATGCGAAGATTCGCGGCCGGCCCGTCACGGAAGTCATTGGCCACCACGAATGGCTGGAGAAAGATTTCATCGCCATCGTCCAGAAGCGCGGCGCGAGCATCATCGAGGCGCGCGGACTTTCCAGCGCCGCCAGCGCCGCCAACGCCATCGTCGATACGGTGCGTCGCCTCACCACGCCGACACCCGTGGGCGACTGGTTCAGCGTGGCTGTCTGCTCCGACGGCAGCTACGGCATCGAGAAGGGACTGCTCTTCAGCTACCCCATGCGCAGCGACGGCAAGAACTGGCAAATCGTCCAAGGCGTCCCCGTGAACGACTTCAGCCGCGCGAAAATCACTGCGACCGAGAACGAGTTGAAGGAGGAGAAGTCTCTCGTGGCGGAGCTGTTGCCGAAATAGGAATCCGTGTGGAGTCGGCTCGTTATTGGACTCGCTCGAACTTGATTTTTCCGAGTCGGGTAGCTTTTCACCGGCGCAGGATGAATTCCTTGGAGTTGAGCAAAGCCCAGAGGATGTCTTCGAGCGCGACGCGTTTGTCGGGAGCGCTGGAAAGCAGGCGGCCGAGGCGTGTTTGTTCGGCGTCGGTGGGCGGGCGGGTGAGAACGGACCAGAAAAGGTCGTCGAGGATTTCGCGATCGGGTTTGCCGGAACGGAGCAGGGAGCCGAGGCGATTGTCGGAGTCGCTGAGAAATTCCTGTGTCATCGGGCCGCTGATGAGTTGGAAGGCCTGGCTCATGGCCGGTTCGCAGGAACGCTCGCACTCGGTGGCAAGCTGACGCGGCGGTTTGCCGAAGGCGCGGAGGAACAAATCCGTCTGGCCGAGGCGCCGTTTGTTCGAGCCGGACTGCACGCGCACGGTCGGCACCTGCGCGGCGCGCGTGCCGACAGGCCAGCCCTTGAACTCCAGCGTCACGCCCGCGGCCTGGCTTTCGCAGTCGAGCAGTTGCTCGGCGCTGAGGCGGCGGACGATGATGTGCGAGTAATTCGCCGCGTCGTCTTCGCTGCCGGGGGCCGGTTTGGAAGCAAGTTGGTAGGTCCGCGAATTCATGATGAGCCGGATCAGGCTGCGAAGGTCAAAGCCGTTGCGGACGAATTCGGTAGTGAGCGCGTCGATCAGTTCGGGATGCGACGCGGGATTGGTCGCGCGGAAGTCGTCCACCGGATCGACCAGTCCTCGGCCCATGAGATGGAACCAGACGCGGTTGACCTGTGCGCGGGCGAAGAGCGGGTTGTCGGGGCGGGTAAGCCAGCGGCTCAGGCGCTGAAGTTCATCCGGCGCGGAAGTCTCCTCTGTTGTTTCACCCCTCGCCCCGGCCCTCTCCCCGTTGAGGGGAGAGGGAGAAGCAGACGGCCGCTTGTTTTCGTTCGGCCGACTCTTTGCTGTCGTCGCCAAACTGGATTTCTCGCCAAGGAAGCGCGGCTTCGCCGGCTTCGTTGTGCGCGGGTTCGTGTGCGCCGCGTTGTTCGTGAGGAAGACGATTTGTTCCCCGATAAACTCGTGGCCGTCGTTGTCGTCGCGGCGGCGGTTCTCCAGAACTTTGTAGCGGACGCGCGCGAAGACGCCGGTCCAGTCGTGGTAATCGTCCTGCGTCCAGCGCTCGTAGGGGTGGTTGTGGCACTGCGCGCACTGGAGGCGCGTGCCGAGGAACACCTGCGCGGCGGCCTCGGCGCGTTCGACGGGCGTGCGGAGGGCGCGATAGTAGTTCGCTGGCGGCTCGGCGTAGGTGCTGCCACGGGCGGCGACGAGTTCGCGCGTGAATTGATCGAGCGGCTTGTTCGTGGCGAGGCTGGCGCGAATCCATCCGTGGAAGGCGCGGATGCCTTTCGCATCGAGCGTGCGTTCGTCGGCGTGCAAAAGGTCCAGCCACTTGAGCGCCCAGAACTCGGCGAACTCCGGCCGCTCCAACAGCGTGTCGATCAGCCGCGCGCGTTTGTCCGTACGTCGATCGGCGACGAACGCGCGCGCTTCGTTGGCTGTGGGAAGGATGCCGAGCAGATCGAGATACGCGCGTCGGCAGAAGACTTCATCCGCGCAAAGCGGCGAGGCGTTCAAGCGCACCGTGCGCAGCTTCGCGAAGACGTGCCGGTCAATGAAGTTGTTTTCCGGCGGACTGGTGCCGCGTTTGAAGTGCGGGCGCTCCGGCACGAAGGCAAGGCTCACCGGCGCCTGCCGATCGAGATAGCGCACGAGCACTGTCGTCTCACCGGGCGACTTGCGTGTGACGAGTCCGTCGCGCGACACCTCAGCGACCATGTTGACGGCTTCATAGACCGCGAGCGCCGTCACGTCGCGCTTCGAGCCGTCGGCGAAGCGTGCGATGACTTTGATCTGCGCGCGGTCCTTCGGCGCGTAAAGCACGGCGGAAGCGGGCGAAACCTCCAGACGGGCGAGCTTCGGCACGCGGGCGTTGTCATCCGGCGCACGGTCGGCGATCCATCGGCGAAGAATCTCGTATTCACGCGAGCCACGCTCGAAGCGAAGTTTGCCTTCGTGCGGAACAGTGGTCGTGGGCTTGAGGAGGAGCAGGCTTTCGTGAGGCGCATTGAAGTTCAGGCGACGGCCAGCGATGCCTTGAACGAGCGCGGCGTAGTCCGCATCGGGATCTTCGCCACGCAGCGAAAGCTTGAAGCCGCCTTTGCCGCTGCGATTGCCGTGGCAGGGACCGTTGTTGCAACCGGCTTTCGAGAGCACCGCCATCACGTCATTGCGGAAGGAGACTGGTTGCGCCGCGGCGGCGCGCGTCGATGACGAAGCAACGAGCACCGAAACGACGGCAAGCGCGACGAGATGGTTCCAACACAAAGGCATCGTCAGGATGATGGACTTCCCGACGCGCGGCGGCGAGCGTTTGTTCAGGACGAGATCCAACTGCGCGTATTCTGAACATTCGTGGCAGCGGAAAAGCGCCAGAGGACAGGCGCAGTCCAGGACGCTTGGCGAGGAAAGGATGCCAGTCTGCGCGCCAGCGTCCTGGACTGCGCCAGTCCTCTGGCGCTTTTTGCCCGCTTGAGACTTGCGCGACGCATTGCCCATGAGGACACTGTCGCGGTTCCCTGAATGTGATTTCCGACCATGCGTTCTCGACCCGCTCCAAATTTGAAACTGTTCCTCGCCGCGCTCGCGCTCTGTGTGTTGTCCGGCTGCGTCGGCGTGGAGAAACAACGGCTCGTGTCGAAGCCGAACATGCAGTTCTCGCGCACCTCCATCTACAGCGATTCATCGAAGATCATGCCGCTGATTCAACCGGGCCTGGTCAAGACGGGCGGCGCGCAGCCGAGCACCTGCACGCTTTGTCGGTGACGCCTCATGAGCCTGTGGAAGTTCTCTTGCGCCTGCGCTCTCGCGCTCGCGGGCGGTCTTCCAGTCTGCGCGACCGATTCGGCACCGGAGTCGAGGCCCGCTGAAAACACCGTTGAAACCGACACGGAATTCGCCTGGGCCCCGGACATGTTGCTCACGGACAGCGGCGTGAAGTTCAGTCAGCAAATCAACCGCACGGAATGGGACGGAGCGCTCCGCTTCGCGTACTTCCGCGAACGTTACCAGCCGAACCCGGACGTCGATGGACTGGGCTATGCCGAAACCATCGACGAAGATCGCTTAAGCCTGCTGGCGAACCTCCGTCAACGCGTCGCCGGGCCGCTTCAACTTCTCGCTTCGGCCAGCTACTACGATGGCTATCCCGAATACCGGCGCGTCTGGATCGCCAATCGTTACCGGCAGAAGTATGACGACCCGCGCTTCCCGCGCATCCGGGGTTACGAGGAGCCGGAACCCAAAGGCTACGGCGTCGGCGCCGGCGCGCGCTGGGAATACGTGCCGGCGCAAGCCTTCGCCGAGTTGCGCCTGGGCTATCAGCACGAACGCACCGCGCCCGGCTACATGGACGTGCTCTTCACCACTCCGTCGGGCGACATCGACGCTGGCGCTCTCGCCTCGCGCGAACGGCTCGACACTTACTCGGTTTCGCTCTCTTCGGAAAACGTGCTGACACGCCGCGTGCGCGTGCTGAACGAGTTTTCTTTCGCCGACACCACGGACCGCAATCCGCGCTTCTCCTATCAAGGCTCCATCAACGTGGCGCTCGGCGAACGCTGGGTCGCCCGTGGATACGGCGGTGTGAGCACGGAACAACCGACGTTTGACGCCCATTTCTTCGGCCTCACGCTGGAATACGAAATCTCGCCCACGCTCTCGCTGCTCGTGAGCGGACGCTACTACCGGGACACGGGCGAAATCGAAAACTCACTGCCCGTGACGAGTGCCGCGCCGCCGTTGACGAGTTGGGAAGCCAGTGCCGGCGTGCGTTGGGCCGTGGGGCGCTCCACCTTCAAGCTCCAGGGCGGGCCGTTCTGGACGGACTATCATCCCGAACGCGGCATCGGCAGGGAATTCATTCATCTCTACGCCGACCGCAACTGGGGGCTTGTGCAATTGACGTGGTCCGTGCAATTTTAGCGGCACTCCTATGAAGTTCACTACATCGTTGCCCCGCTGGTCTCTGTCCGCTGCCCTCGTGCTGCTCGCCGGTTCCGCTTCGGCGCAAATCGGCAACTATCGCATCGGCGACATCGTCACCAACAACTTTGCCCTGCTCAACCGCTACCAGTGGACCAACGACAACGGACAGGTCTTCACGGCCGGCAACACCAACTGGCGCCTGAGCGATTTCGCCGGGAAGATCGTGCTCTTCGAGGTCTTCGCCGTCTGGTGAGGGAATTGCCAATCGGCCTTCGGTCAGATGGCCACCGGAATCCGCGATTACTACGCCGCCCGCAAAGGCACGTCCAACGGCATCCCCGTCCTGCACGTAGTCATCGACATCGCCGGAGCTTCCTTCGCGGGGCAAACCGACACGTACTTGCTGCCGCGCGGCGGGCGCATTTGCGGCAATGATTGGTCGCGCACGCTGCGCAATTCCTTTGCTCCGACGGGCGGCACGAACGGTACGGACCCGCGTCCGGTGTATATGATCATCAATTGCGTCTCGAACTCGCCCAGCCATCCGCAGTACCAGTTGCTCGAGCTGCACATCGAACCGGGCGGAGGCGCGGAAGACTACACCGCGCGCATCAACGCCTGGCGCAACCTCATCGATTCCGTGCAGGCCCCGCCGCCGCGACTGACGAACGTGCTGCGGACGAACAACACGTTTCAATTCACCTTCCCCGGCCAGCGCGGACGCACCAACCGCGTCGAATGCACGACGAATTTCACCGACTGGGCAGTGGTGACGAACACATTCGGCACGAACCTGCCCATCACCTTCCGCGACACGAACGCGCTGGTGAACCCGCGCCGCTTCTACCGCGTGCGCCGGCTTTAGCGAGCGCCGTCGCCAGAATCTCCGTTCACCGATTTCGTGTCCGCTTTTCACGCGGCGAGGCGCCGCGGCCACCTTTGGCGACGAGGGCGTCGCAGCCACGGACCTGCATCACTCGTCGCCCGCTTGCCCCACTGCCGCGCGCAGCTTCCGCAACGCTTCGAGCGCCGCCTGGCTTTCCGCTTCCTTCTTGCTCTTGCCCCGGCCGCGGCCAAGTTCGACGCCGGCGTGGAAGACGGCGCATTCGAAGACGCGGTCATGATCCGGCCCGCTGGCGTAAGTGAGTTCGTACTGCGGCGCGGTGGGCGACTTGGACTGGAGCAGTTCCTGCAACTCGCCCTTGGGATTGTCGAGATTGGGCAGTTCCTTCATCGCGCCGAATGCGTCGTGGAAACTCCGCAGGATGAACTCGCGCGCCGCGTCGTAGCCGCCGTCGATGAAGATCGCGCCGAGCAACGCCTCGTAGGCGTCCGCCAGCGCAGACTGCCGTTCCCGCCCGCCGCTTGCCTCTTCGCCGCGACTGAGGATGAGGTTCACGCCCAGCCCGACCCGGCGCGCCTCGGCGGCGAGCGTGCGGCGGTTGACGAGTTGAGCGCGGGCCTTGGTGAGCGGGCCTTCGCCGAGTTCAGGAAATTTCTCGTACAGCTCGCACGTCAGGACGAGGCCGAGCACCGCGTCGCCAAGGAATTCCAAGCGCTGGTTGTGCGGAGTGCCGCCGGGCACTTCGTGAGCGAGCGAAGGATGCGTGAGCGAGAGCCGCAGCAGGCTTTCGTCGCGGAACCGGTAGCCGAGTCGATCCTGAAGAGCGGCGAGGTTCGGCACGGGAAGGGATCAACGCGCCGCGGTTTCGCCAACCGGCTCGGGCGCGTCGGCGGGAATTTCTCCGGCCGGCATCGCCGCTTCTTCGGCGACTGGCGCGGCGGCCTGAGCTTCGGTGGGCGGATTCAGCCCATGTTCCAACAACGCGGCTACGTCGCGCTGCACGGCCTCAAGCTGGTTCAGTTGCAGCGCCGGATCGGGAATGGTGAACACGTCGCCCGTCTTCGGCTGTTCATAGACGAAGACGCGCCCGCCTTCGCGTTGAAGCTGCTCCTTCACTTTGAGGATGCGCTTGCGTTCGAGCATCACCGCGAGAATGAAGCTGGCGGCGGCGAACTTCGGATCGTTCACTTCGATGAGCTTGCGGAGGAGCGACTCGGCGCTTTCCTTCTGAATCGGATCGGGTCGCGCGGCCGGCGGCGCTTCGTACACGCCCTGCCAGTGCGAGATGAACCCCTTGCGGTCGCGCGCGCCGTCGTGTTCGGCCTTCCAGCACGGCTCGCACAAATCGAGACGCCGGATTTCGGCACGCACGTCGAACAGCACCGTGTGGTAGGGCTGCTGATCGGTGAAATGTTTCTCACAAGCCTGGCAGGCGTGCGCGCGGGACTGGATGTTCCACTCGTTCATGAACGTCGCAATATGTTGATGCCCAGTACCGGAAGTTGGACTCCAACGCAAGCCGAAGGTTGGACACCGGCGCAAGCCGAAGCTTGAACTCCAAACGCAAAGCTGAAGCTTGGACTCCAGCTATTTGACGGCGGTGCCGCCGCTGGAGTCTTCGCCCACGGCCGAGCGTTCCGAATCCGGCTCGCCGACTTCCTCGATGAGCTTGATGAGCGGCAGGAACAGCGCGACGACGATGCTGCCGACGACGACGGCCAGAAAGACGATCATGATCGGCTCCAGCAGCGAAGTCATCGCGGCGACGGCGTTATCGACTTCCTCGTCGTAGTTGTCGGCGATCTTCATGAGCATTTCCGGCAGGGCGCCGGTTTGCTCGCCGACATCGACCATGGAGATGACCATCGGGGGGAACACGCCGGATGCCTCGAGGGGGGCGGTGATGGTTTCGCCTTCCTTGACGCTTTCGTGGACGGCGCCGACGGCGTTGCCGACGATGACGTTGCCGGAGGTTTCCTTGACGATGGTGAGCGCCTGGAGAATCGGCACGCCGCTGCTGACGAGGGTGCCAAGGGTGCGGGTGAAGCGGGAAATGGCGACCTTGCTGATGACCGGGCCGAGCACGGGCATGTTGAGCTTGAACTTGTCGAAGATGCGCCGCCCGGCGCGCGTGCGAATGAACGCAATGAACCCGGCGACGAACAGGACGAAGACAATGAACGACACGACGAAGTGGTTCGCGAGCGTCTCGCTGATGCCCAGGACGAAGCGGGTGAAGCCCGGCAACTTCGAGCCGGGGAGCATGTCGCGGAAGATGTCCCTGAATTTGGGGACGACCCACACCATGAGGACTGCAAGGATGATGACGGCCACCGTGATGACGGCGGTCGGGTAGAACATCGCGGCGATGACCTTGCCCTTGATCTTCTGGGCCTTCTCCATGAACTCGGCGAGGCGGGCCAGCACGACTTCGAGCACGCCGCCGAGTTCGCCGGCCTTGACCATGTTCACGAACAGGCGGTTGAAAACCTTCGGATGCTGGGCCAGCCCTTCGGAAAAGGTGCTGCCCCCTTCGATGGAGAAGCCAAGCTGGCCGATGATTTCCTTGAGCGTCGGATGCTTCTCCTGTTTCTCCAGAACGCGCAGTCCGCGGAGCAACGGCAGGCCGGCATCGACGAGCGTGGCAAGCTGGCGCGTGAAAGCGGTGAGCACTTTGGGCTTCACGCGGCCGCTCAGGCCGGGAATCTTGATCTGAATGTCCAGCGCGCTCTTGGCGCTTTTCTTCCCGCCGGGTTTGCCTGGGGCGCCCTTCTTGGCGTCGGGTTTGGAGGCTTTTTCCTCGACGACCCGGGTGGGGAAGAAGCCCATTTCCTTGAGGCGTCCGACGGCTTCGTTCTGGGTGGCGACGTCGAGCGTCCCCTTGGTTTCCTTGCCGCGGGAATCCATTGCCACGTAGCTGAACTTGGGCATAACTCGGCTGGGTTAAGTATATTTCACGACTTCTTCGATGGTTGTATCACCGTCAAAGATGCCGCGCAAGCCGTCTTCTCGCAGAGTCACCATGCCCAGTTCGACGGCCTTCTGGCGCAGGACGACGGCGGGCGCGCGCTCGTTGATTAGATTGCGCAACACCTCGTTTATCACGAGCAATTCGAAGATGCCTTTGCGCCCGCGGTAGCCGGTGTCGTTGCAATTCGTGCAGCCGCGGCCGTAGTAGAAGACCTTGTCGCCGATGTCGTGGGGGGAAAGGTTGAGCAGGGCCAGCTGGCTTTCGGTCGGCTCAAAGGGCGTGCGGCACTTCCTGCAAATGGTGCGGACGAGCCGTTGCGCCAGCACGGCCATGAGCGTGGACGAAATCAGGAACGGCTCGACGCCCATGTCCACCATGCGCGTCACGGCGCCGGGAGCGTCGTTCGTGTGGAGGGTGCTGAGGACGAGGTGGCCGGTGAGGGAGGACTGGATGGCGATCTGGGCGGTCTCGAGATCGCGCATTTCACCGAGCATGATGATGTCCGGGTCCTGGCGGAGAAAGGAGCGCAGCGCCTTGCTGAAGGTCATGCCCTGCGCCTCGTTGATGGCGACCTGGATGATGCCTTCGATGTCGTATTCGACGGGGTCTTCCGCCGTGAGGAGCTTCACGTCGATGGTGTTGACCTTGCGGAGGCAGGAGTAAAGCGTCGTCGTCTTTCCGGAGCCGGTCGGGCCGGTCACGATGTAAATGCCGTTGGGCTGCTGGATGGCTTCGCAGGTGTAGTCGTAGATGTATTTGGGCAGGCCGATGGATTCTATCTCCAGGTTCACCGCCGAACGGTCGAGCACGCGGAGCACGACGGATTCACCAAATTGCGTCGGGAGCGTCGAGACGCGCAGGTCGATCTGTTTGCCGGCGATGGGGAAACTGATGCGGCCGTCCTGCGGCAGGCGGCGCTCGGAGATGTTCAGGTTCGACATCACCTTGATGCGCGAGATAACCGGCAACGCAAGGTGCTTGGGCGGCGGGGACATTTCGTAAAGCGCGCCGTCCACGCGGTAACGAATCTTGAACTCGTCCTCGAACGGCTCGAAGTGAATGTCGCTGGCGCGGTCCTGGATGGCCTGGAAGATCACCAGGTTCACGAAGCGCACGATGGGCACCTCGTTGGCGAGATCAACCATCTCGGCGGCGTCTTCGGTCGCGGCGGCTTCGGTGGATTCCTTGGCAATGTCCGTGTCGGCGCCCAGTTCCTTGAGGATGTCGCCGACGCTTTCGGCGTCGTCGCCGTAGTATTTGCTGAGGACCCGTTCGATGGCCGCAGGCTCGGCGACGACCAACTGCACTTCCTTGCCGACGATGAAGGCGATTTCGTCGAGCGCCTGGGGATTGAGCGGATTGGCCATCGTCACGCGCAAGGCGGACCCGAAGTCCGCCACGGGGATGCACTGGTACATGCGCGCCGTCGCCGAGGGGATCGTCTTCACCAGTTCCGGTGTGAACTCAATTGTGTCCAGCCCTACGACCTCCGTGCCCAGGTGCTCCGCCAGCACTTGAAGTTGCGTGTCGATGTCCACCAATCCGAAGTCGGCAAGAATCTGGGAGAAGGGTTTGCCCGTCCGGGCCTGTTCCTGCGTGACCTCCTCGTATTGAAGATCATCAATCAACCCGCGCTCCTTGATGAGCGCCAGCAATGGGTCGGAGATGTAGTCGGACATACGCTAGCGTTTCGGAGGCGGCGGCGGCGCATGACCGCCGCCGGGCGGAGGTGGAGGAACGGCCCCCGGCGGCATCGCGCCCGGCACGCCAGTGGCGACCGAGGCGCCGATGGCGCGGGCCAGTTCGTATTCCTGCAACTTGGCCTGGATGGTGACGGGGTCCTGCGCCTTCGTGACGACTTCCTCGCGCGAGATCATCCCGGCCATGTATTTGTCCATGAGGAAACCGTCGAGCGTGACCATGCCGTACTTCGCGCCAGTCTGGATGTCGGAGTTGATGCGGAAAGTTTTGTTGTCGCGGATGAGCGCGGCGACGGAAGGCGTGTTGACCATGACTTCAAAGACGGCGACGCGGCCCGGCTTGTCGGAACGCGGGAGAAGAAGCTGCGAAATCACCGCCTGCAACACGGTCGAAAGCTGAATGCGGATTTGCT
>Ga0187893_10012501_pt1 | contig 12019 bp, 12 predicted proteins | sample MA1701074metaG_FD_139574 | JGI IMG/M metagenome (GOLD analysis project Ga0187893, IMG submission 139574) | White microbial mat communities from a basaltic lava cave in the Kipuka Kanohina Cave System on the Island of Hawaii, USA - MA170107-4 metaG ... | reverse complement strand
TGCTGGTCGTCGAGGTCGTCGTGGGGGCAACGCTCGTCGAGGTCGTGCTGGTCGTCGAGGTCGTCGTGGGGGCAACGCTCGTCGAGGTCGTGCTGGTCGTCGAGGTGGTCGTGGACACGACCGTCGTGGAGGTCGTCGAGGTGACCGTCGTCGAGGTGGTCGTGGGCGCGAGGGTCGTAGAGGTCGTCGTGGTCGCGAGGGTCGTGGTCGTGGTGGGCAGGCAATCCTCGGGGAAGCATGCCTGGTTGCAGTTCGTGAACGCGCCGCACACGCTGCTCGGCGGGAAGACGTCGTCGCACTTCTCGGCGTCGACGACTTTGCACGCCTCCTTGCCGTTCTTTATCTTCTTGCAGAGCACGAAGCCGGGCCGTCCGCACAGCGACGCGTTCAGCCCCTCGGCGACCTCACGCTCGCAGGCCTTCGGAAATGCCTCTTTGCCGAGCTCTTCCTTCAGCGCCCTGACGATCGGCCGCCAGCAGAACTTGTACTTCTTCGGCGACGTCGCCTCGTCGCACGGGCATGCCGCTTCGACGTCGGCGAACGCGCGCTGCACCGCCTCGCGATTCGTGCAGTTCGTCGGTTGACATTTGACGACGAGCATGGGGTTCGCGTGCGCGCTCGCCGCGACAAGCGTCACGACACCGGCCACCAGCCCGAGCAGACACTGTTCTCGACTCATGTTCCGTGCCTCCCTGGCGCTCCCGGGTCATCCCTGGCGCTACACCCAGCCGATACGCCGATGGACAGGCCGGTCAAGAAATTTTCTCGAGGAAATGAGCGCGGGCTTCTACGTGCTCGGCACACGACGGCGCCCGGCCTCCGGCCGCGGCCGGGCTCGTGACGACGTGACGAAACGGTGAGCGTCGCGAACGAGTCCCGCGACCACCTTCCAGTCGGGCCGACCGTCGATCCGCACACCCACCCAGCCCTTGTGCCCGACGTACGGTGGGCGAAAGAACGACGCTGGATCCTCCTCGACCATGGCTTCCTGCATGCCGGGGGGCATCGCGAGCCAGACCGCGACGTGATCGCTGTCGTGATGGTGCGTGTCCATCTGCGCGAAGATCTTGTCCATCCGCCAGGTTAGCTCGCCCCAGGAGACCTTCTCCGTGACCTCGGGCAGTCCCAGGCAGATCCGTCTCAGCCGTTCGACGGCCCTCTCCTCCGCCTTCGATCGCGTGCGCTTGAGCGGATGCGTCCCGGCGTTGGCGGGCCGAGCGGGGAGTCGCTTTCGCATGACGCGTGGGTACCATGAGGTTTCCCCCGCACACCATCCATGGCGCGCCACGCGTTTCGATCGTTCGCTCTCGTACTGGGTAGCCTCGGGTGGTGCCCGACGCCGGCGCCGCTCGCGGCCGATGGCGCGGTTCCATCGATCGTCGGACCGATCACGGACCCGGGATCCGCCTCCCTCGAGTCCACCACGTTCAGCCTCGTCCCCTTCGGCTTTGCGGAGGAGGAATTCTTCGTCGCGGGGACCGCAAGTGCCTACGTGAGCTCCGCCGACCTGACCCCCGACGGCCGGTGGTCGGTTTCGCCGGGCGACAGTGCGGGCTACACGACTCGCATCCTCGTGCGGCGGCCGACCGCACGCGCGCGGTTCAACGGCACGGTCGTCATCGAATGGCTCAACGTCTCGGGCGGCTTCGACGCCGCTCCCGACTGGACGTCGGCGCACACCCTGCTGCTCCGCAAGGGCTTCGCCTGGGTAGGCGTCTCCGCTCAATACGTGGGCGTGAGCGGCGGTCCGCCGCTCCAGCGGAACCTGCACCTGAAAGCGGTGAACCCGACCCGCTACGCCCCCCTCTTCCATCCCGGTGACAGCTACTCGTACGACATGTTCTCGCAGGCCGGGCTCGCGGTTCGCCAACGGGCCGAGTTGCTGCTCGGGAACCTGCGGCCGCAGCGATTGATCGGAATCGGCGAGTCGCAGTCCGCGCATCGGCTGGTGACCTACATCAACGCGGTCCATCCCGTGGCGCGCGTCTACGACGGATTTCTCGTGCACAGCCGCGGCGGCGACGCCGCGCCGCTCTCCGAGGCGCCGCAGCCAGCCGTCGACGCTCCGAGCGTCACGCTGATCCGTGACGACGTCGACGTCCCCGTCCTGACGTTCGAGACCGAGACCGACGTCGTGGCCATCGGCTTCTTCGCAGCGCGGCAGCCCGATGGTCACAACCTCCGGACCTGGGAAGTCGCAGGCACCGCGCACGCCGACACCTACATGACCGTCGAAGGTCCGGCCGACCACGGCAAGTCGGCGCTCGACACGACCCACCTGCCTCCCGTGCAGTCGATCTTCGGAGGCACGGTCACCTGTGATCTTCCGATCAACGCAGGGCCCCAGCACTACGTGCTGAGCGCCGCCCTACAGCGACTCGTGCGCTGGGTGCGGAGCGGCCGGAGCCCGGTCCCAGCGACCCCGTTGTCCCTGCGCCCGGGCGTCCCGCCCAGCATCGAGCGCGACCCCTTCGGGAACGCCGTGGGGGGAATCCGGACGCCCCAAGTCGACGTGCCCATCGCCGCTCTCTCCGGCGTCGGACAACCCGTTGGGAGCGCCTGCAGTCGATTCGGAACGACGATCGCGTTCGACGACGCAACGCTCGCATCGCTGTACGCCGATCACCCGTCCTACGTCGAAGCCGTCAGGCGAGCCACGAAACGGGCAATCCGGCGTGGCGTTCTTCTAGCCATCGATGCCAGGGCCATCCGACGAGCGGCCGCCGCGTCCAGCATCGGTCGGTAGCGCAGCCTGACTACGGCCTCACGGCGCGAACGCTCAGCCCCGTGGTCCTTGTCGTGTGCCGTTTGCCGGCATTCGCGTCGCGATGCGAACGTGGATGTCCAGCCGAGCGATCGTGTGGTCGCGGTTGCGTATGGTCGGCAATGGGCGGCGCGGTAGCCTCCCTGCCGTGAAAGGGCGATCAGTGGCCCGCACTCCTGAGCGGCCGGACTTACAGAAAGTTGATCAGCGCTTCCGACGTTTCCTGGGGCCGCTCCTCCAAAACCCAGTGGCCCGTATCCCTCAGGACGATGACCTGGACATCTGTCGCCGCCACCTTCGCCTGTTCCCCAAGTACTTCGCCCATCGACTTCTCGCCTCCGACCACGAGTACGGGCATCGAGAGGCGCACCTTAGAGAGCTCCGCGAAGTCCTTCGCAGTCGATGGGAATGACTGGAAGTACGCCCAGCCGGCGTGCATGCGGCCGGGACGTGAATAGGCCGCCGTGTAGGCGCTGCGATCCGCCTCGCTGAGAGAGTGGGTCTTGTCCGCGGCAAAGTCGTTCCAGAAGTGCTCGAAATACGTGCGCTCGCGTCCCTGCACGAGCGCTTCCGGCGTCTGCCCGGTGAATCGGAAATGCCAAATGCCAGGAGTGTTGTAGACCGGCTCCCAATCGCCCACACCGGGCAGAAAGGCGTCCAATAAGACCAGCTTCTCGACTTCGGTGGGGAACTGCGCCGCGTAGGCGTAGGCGACCATGAGGCCGATGTCGTGGCCGACGACGCGCGCCTTCGATATGCCGAGCGACTGCGCGAGAGCATGGATCCGGATCGCGGCGGTCTTCATATCGAGGCCGTCAGCAGGTATCGCGGAGTCGCCGATACCGGGAAGGTCGGCCGCAATGACGGTGAAGCGTGCTGCGAGCTTTGGCATGATCGGCCGCCACATCCTCGAGGTCTGGGTGTAGCCGTGAAGTAGGATCACGGCCGGCCCGTCGCCGGCTTTCAGGTAGTGAAGTTTCGTTCCCGCGACGTCCGCTGTGTGTTCCGAGATCATTGCGTCCGTTGACACCGCGTTGACGTGACACGGCGCGGTGAAAAGGCCCACCGCGAACATCGCTACCGCCGTCCCGGCTGCACGATGCCTACTCATTTCTGCCTCCTGATTGATCGGCACTCTGCGAAGGAAGGAACTTGGCGATCATGCCTCAAGTGCCGCCGGCCGATCTACCCGCGCTGAGGGATCAATCGGGGATCTCCGGCTCCACGAGCCGCGCCAGATGGTCGAGCGACTCCTGCCAGCCGAGGTAGCACGCCTCCGCTGGAATCGCTTCGGGGATGCCCTCCTGCACGACGTTCAGGTCCGTGCCGCAGGTGACTGCGCGTAGCGAGACCGTCGTCACCATCTCGCCAGGCAGGTTCGCGTCGTCGAACCGGTCGCTGTAACGAATGCGCTCGGCCCGCACGAGCTCGAGATAGGTCCCGCCGAAGGAATGGCCGTTGCCCGTGCTGAAATTGCGGAACGACATCCTGAATGTGCCGCCGACCTTGGCATCGAGCTGATCGACCTTGCAGGTGAAGCCATTGGGCGGCAGCCATCGGGCGACGGCTTCGGCATCGAGAAAGGCGCGATAGACCTTCTCGGGCTTCGCGCGCAGTACGCGGTGCAGGCGGACAGTACTGCTTGGCATGATGAGTCTCCTCTCGTTGGGTCCAGATCTACCCTTCCGTCGATTAGTCGAACAACGGAGCGACGAATCGACATCACGGTCCATTCACAGACGTTCGCCCCCCGCCTTGGCGGCCGTCCAGAACTCAGTGCCGGTGACCGTGTCGCGGTCTCGGAAGGCACCGTACGCCACTGCGGCGTCTACACGGTCGCGCTCATCTGTGATCGAGTAGCCGATGCCGGATCACGTTCGGCGACGCTTCGGGAGGCACGATGTCCATCCACTGGTTCGGGTATGTCGGTACAGCCCTCGTCATCGTTGCGTATCTACCGCAGATCATCCACCTCATTCGTGAGACGTGTTCTGCAGGCATGAGCTTTGGTGCCTATGCCATCTGGGTGATGGCCGCAGTTCTCTTGCTCACGTACGCCATCCTCACGCGCGACTCGGTCTTCATAGTGCTCCAAAGCTACCAGGTCCTCGCGACTGGTCTCATTTGCTTCTACTGCAAGCGCTTTGAGCACAATCGTTGCGAACTCCACGGAGGCTCCGCCCGGGTGGGGGGCTCGGCTAACAAAGCCCCTGCTGAGCCATGAGGGCCTATCCCCCTTGCCAGGGTTCGCCCTCTGGGGCACCACGGCCGAGCTTGTCGGGCAGCGGCTCGCCGTCGGGCGTAAAGTCCAAGGACACGGAGTTGATGCAGTAACGCAGGCCCGTGGGCGGCGGGCCGTCGGGGAACACGTGCCCCTGGTGGCTGCCGCAGCGTGCGCAGAGAAGCTCCGTACGCACCATGCCGTAAGTCGAGTCACGCTCTTCACGCAGGTGATCGGGGTTGAAAGGCGCCGTGAAGCTCGGCCAGCCGGTGCCGCTTTCGAATTTTTGCCCTCCGAGGAACAGCGGCAGGCCGCAGAGGCGACAGGTGAAGACCCCGGAACGCTTCTCGTCCAGGAATGCGCCACAGAACGGCGCCTCCGTGCCGTGACGGAGCAGCACATCGGCTTCTTCGGCCGTCAGATCCGCTTCTAAGAGCTTGCGCCGCTCCGGAGATGGAGGGGTCAGATCAAATCGCGAGGCGGAATGTGCGTCCATCGTGGATCCTTCCTCGTCGCCGCGCCTCAGGTCACAAGGACCTTCTCCATGTAGCGATCGGCGGCGGTGGCGGCCTCCTCAGGTGTGCTGCCGTTCTGACGCGCGCTCAGGTAGGGAGCGTACCAGTCCCACCAGTTGTGCTTCCCATGCGTCTTCTCGTAGTGGTCGTGGTGCTGGGCCGTTTCGTGAAGGAGCTCGGCAAGGGTCGCGACGTCCATGGCTCGTGCCCCCCTCTACTTCCATTCACGGCCGGGAAGCCGCTGCTTGATCTCCTGGAGCAGCCACCGGTTCCCGTCTGGATCCTCAAACGAGGCAAACGAAAGGTAGGAACGACCTTCCGGATCGCGCCCAGCGATCCGCGGGTTCGCCAAGGTGTTGTTGAAGGGGCCGCCGGCGTAGTGGAAGACTTCGCTCACCTTGACGCCGCGGGCGAGCAAGTCGTTGCGGGCGACGTCGACGTCGTACACCGCGAGAACCAGCTCCGCGGGGCTAGATGTGGCCCGCGTGACTCCTTTGCCGAAGATGATCGACGCCTCCGAGCGAGGAGGAGTGAATTGTATGCCGCGAAAGTCCCCATTCGCGACATCGATATCCAATCGGAACCCCACGTTCTCGTAGAATGCTTTGGCGCGATCGACGTCCGTAACGGGGACGAGCACCACTTCTAGTTTCATCCGCATACTGACTCTCCTTCTCTTGGATCTATTGAGTCAACGTGGCTTCAGTGGCTGAGTACCAGCAGGATCAGCAGGGCCACGAAACCAACGACCAGCAGCAGGCCGTTGAACTGTGGCGAGCCATGGAACGCCTCTGGGATCATCGCTTCCGAGACCAGCGCCAGGATCGCGCCCGCTGCGAACGCCTCGATCGTTCCCAGGACCGCCGGCCCGGTGCCTCGGAGCACGAGCCCGGCAACCCCGGCTGCGAGACCGATCATCGAAGCGATCCCAATCCACACGCCAAACACGTAACGCGCGGACCGTCCCGCCTTCCGCATTCCGGCGCTGCTCGAGAGGGCTTCCGGGATGTTCGCCAGGAAGAACGCCGCGACCGTTCCCAAGCCCGGCGCGCCGTGGTGCAGCACGCCCAAGCCCAGCACAACCCCCTCGGGAACGCCGTCGAGGAACGTGCCGGCCGCGATGGCCAGTCCGCTACCGGGCTGCTGCTCTTCCTGCGGCTGCTCCACGCATTCGCCGCAGCGCGTTCGATGCTGTGCCCCGCGGCGGGAGAGTAACCAGTTCACGGAACTGAATACCGCCGCGCCACCCAGCATTCCCATGACCGTCCAATGCAGGCTGGCCGCGTCACGCGCGTTGATCACCAAGTCCACCGCCACCACGGCCAGGAGTACGCCGGCTGCGAACGTCATCGCGCGGGCGATGGTCGTGTGCTGAAGCGGCGTGTAGTAGCCACCCACGGCCCCGATCAGCAGGCCGGATGCAGACAGGGCTCCCCAGCCGGCTGCTTGCAACCAGCCCGGCAGCTCCGCAAGCGGTCCCGTCATCTACGCACCCGAGAGCGCCGGCATCACCTCGCGGGCGAAGCGCTTCACGACGCCCTCGTCTTGGAACTGAAAGACGACCTCGCGGAGGTCCCAGGCCGAAGCCCGCCGCCGCAGCTCGGCCACCATCTCGTCCGGCGTGCCGATCAACGTCATCGGCGCCCGCCCGACCGCGTCGGCGGGAACGCCCAGACCAGTGGCCATGGCATCGCGCATCGCCCGCGCGGCCTCCGTCGAGTCGGCGAGCATCATCACGAAGACGAAGTTGCTGATCTCGATCGCGCGTGGATCGCGACCGACGCGGGCCGCCTCGGCACGCACGAAGTCGATCTTGGCGCGCGTCGCATCGTCGTCGAGCTTGCTCGCCCCCTCCATCGAGATGTAGCCCCGACGCCCGACGTCGGCGATGATGTTGAGCACGTCCGCATGCCGCGCGGCCACGCGCAGCAGGCCCTTTCCGCCACCGCCGAGCACGATCGGGGGGTGCGGCTTCTGCACCGGCTTCGGCGCGAGGTCGGCCTCCTGGAACCGAAAGAACTCGCCCTCGTGCGTGAAGGGCCGGTCGCCCCAGAGCCCACGAATGCAGGCGAGCGATTCGTCGAGCATGCGGAGCCGCTCGCCGATGGGCGGGAACGGAATTCCCGTCATACGGAACTCCGTCTCCGTCCACCCGGACCCGAGGCCGGCGAGCGCCCGGCCACCCGAGAGGTGATCGAGCGTGGCGAGGCTCTGCGCGGTCACCGCCGGGTGACGAAAGAGGTTGCAAAGCACCAGGTGGCCGATGCGAACCTTCCGCGTGGCCTGCGCGGCGATGCTCGCCATCATCATCGCGTCGAACGCCGGGTCGTTCATGCGCTGGCGTTCGGGGCCCTCGTAGACCAGGTGATCGGGAAAGTAGATGACGGCGTAGCCGAGCTCTTCCACGAGCTGCGCCTGGTCGCGAAGGCGGGTGACGTCACCGAGGCCGAAGCCGAGCTGGATGCCGAATCGCATGGAGTCGGACTAGCACGTGCGTCACCTTCCCGTCATCACGGCGGCGACGCGTCCTGTCCGACCAGCTTCCGGTCACACCACGACGGTCACGCGCAGGAAGGTCGCAGGAACCCTGGTGGCACCCTCGCGCGTGCTCGTGTTCTGACTGGTGAAGAGCGCTTCCAGCTCTCTCGCCAGATCGTTCGCTCGGCCGCTCTTCTCGGCCGCATCGAACGCGTTCATGGTCGGCCCGTAGTACCTCCGGAACGCGGCGACGAACTCGGGCGGCGTACCCGGGAAGTCGAATACCCAGGTGTCCTTCACGCAGGAGATCTTCTCCGGGGCGACCCCCGCGGTCGCGAAGCGCTCCACCACGTGCTGCTCGACGCCCCATGTCATCGGACTGATGAACCCTTCCGGCGGCGGCGAATAGGAGGAGCTGATCTTTAGGATCTGTGCCACCAACGTCGGATCGTTGGCAATCCAGTTCCCCATGACGATCCGGCCCCCGGGCCGCGTGACGCGCACCATCTCCTTGGCCACGTCGAACGGCTTGGGAGCGAACATCGCGCCGAAGATGCTCACGACGAGATCGAAGGTGCGATCCTTCAGATCGCGGAGGTCGGATGCGTCGCCTTCCTGGAAGCGACAGTTCGTCAGGCCTTCCGCCTTGGCACGTTGGTTCCCCGCCTCGACCAGGTTTCTCGCGATGTCGACGCCGAGAACCTCTGCCCCGAGCTTCGCGGCGGGGATGGCGGTGGTGCCATCGCCGCACCCCGAATCGAGGACCGTGAGCCCCCGCGTGATTCCGAGTCCTTTGACCAGCGCTTCGCCGCTTGCCCGCATGGTCTGCGCGATGCGGGTGAAATCACCCTTCTCCCACAGGGCCTTGTTGGGATTCATGAGATTGATTCTCCGGCGTCCCGGCCGCTGAACCAAATGCTCGTGTTTTCCCAGCCGTTCCGCGGGTTTCTGGGCCACCTTGCATTTTGTTCATTGCCGACGGGGTAAACTTGTGGAAGCCTCCAGGTATGAAGAATCGCCATCTAGCAGTTGGAACGCTGTGCCTGCTGCTGGCAGGCATGGGGGCCGGGTGCTCGAACCGCGTCGAGAAATCGGCGGATCGCGCCGAGGCTGCGGCATCCCGAGCCGAGACGGCGGCGTCGCGGGCCGAAGCGGCTGCGACCCGGGTCGAAGCCGCCGCCGAGCGCGCCGAGGCTGCCGCCTCGAAGGCAGCAAGTCGCGGGCACGAACGGCTCTACAAATAGCCCTCCGACGCCGGCCTCTCGGGTAGAAGGGTCTCCATCGAGAAGACGACCTTCAGTCGGCTTCGAGCGTGTCGAGCACGTCGTCGATCATCGCCGTCAGCAGTTGGAGACACTCTTCGCTCGTCGTGCCGGGGTTGTGTCGCAGGATCTTGCCGAGTGCCCGGGTCGCCTTCCTGACGAGGCGCTGTTGCCGCCGCGGCTCGACCGTCAGAGCGGCCTTTTGCACGCGATCGAGCGCGCGCTGGAGTTTCGTGGTCGCGAACCGCTCCAGTTTTGGAGCGATCGTGCCCGCAGGACAGAGCGGCTCGGCGAGCGCGGCCGAGAGCAAGCACTCGGCGCCGGCGAGGCCGGTTCCCGCGACATCCTCGCAAGACGGCACGGTGGTGGTCGTCGAGGGGGAGACGATCGTGGTGGTGGTCGTCGTTTCCGTACCGCAGGAGCCGAAGCCATCCGGCACGAGTGCCCGAATCGGGATCGGCGCACTGTCGACACCGTCGAAGGTGACGATGAGCGTGTCGTCGGCCGCTTCGTTTAGGACCACGACGCCCGTCGCGCTCTGCGCGGCGTTCCCGGTCGCGAACGTCAGACTGAGGCCAGGATGCTCCGACAGGTCTCGCGCCACGCCGTCCTCGTAGTGCCCGGTGACCTCCAGCGAAGCGGTCGCACACGGTTGCAGGTGGACGACCGGGGGGTACACCGTGATGCCGTTCAGCGCCGAGGGGACGATGACGTCGATGGTCACGGTGTCACTCACGGCGACCAGCCTTCCGGAGGCGTCGAAGCCGCCGACGACCACGTTCTGCAACCCGACGGCCTTCTCGGGGATCTCGAGATCGAAGCGCGCGTCAGGCCCCGGCTGCTCCGCCAGCACCATTTCGTCGCCCGGCTGGCTCAAGACCAGCAAGACCGAGGCGATGTCAGGGCTACCAGCCACCTCTATGGCGATCGACTCGCCGGGGGAAGCGGTGGTGCCCGACGACGGGCTCGTCACCGCGACGCCCGTGGCGACGGCACCGCTCCCCGCCCCCAGCGTCTTGGCGGGGAGGAAGAGCGGGCAGAGGGACGGCGTCGTGTAGGTCAGCCGACCCGGCGTGTAGCCGGACCGCGTGAAGCTGCTCGAATCGTCCGGCTCGTTGAGCAGCGACTTCACTCGCTCGACGACGTCGACATTCGCAACTGGCCCGGGAATCGGAAAAGGACCGCCCACCTCCATGTGCGGCTGGCCCGGGAAGAACGACCTGAACGTTCCGCCCAGTCCACCGGACTGACTGGTCTCGGAGACGATGAGGTCGGAGTCGTCGGAGTTGAAGACCTCGTCGATGAACGAGATTGCGCAGGCCCGCACCAACTCTGCCGTGAGGAAGCCAGCGGTGCCGCCCACCGCGCCGACGAAGGATAGGTCCGGTAGATCGGCCACGTCGAAGACGGTGGCCACTGCGTGGACGGCAACGTCGGTTGGATGGACCCCGAGATTCAGGTCAGCGGTCGCGAGGCTCGAGACCCGCATGTCCTCGACGGCGCCGCTATGGCATCCCCGGTCCGGTGCGGCCGCGCTGCTCATCAGTTGAGAGAGCATGCCGCAGACGAGGCCCTGGGGATCGGCGGCGCTGTCGAGAAGCAGGTTGGCCATCTGCGAGCCCGCGTGCGGCGTGTTGGAGGTGATGAGCCGGCGCACCTCGTGCTGGTACCCGGGGCTCTGGAGGTAGAGCCGACTGAGCACCCCACCCATGCTGTGCGTGACCAGGTCGACCTTTCCGGTCGCGAGATCGGCATTGGCACTGCCCTGAATGACGGCGCGGACGCCGCCGGCAATGATCGGCAGGTTGACGTCGAACGAGGAGTCATTGGTACGGCCGTAGTCCAGCCGGAAGAGCTGGAACGGCTCGTAGTTCGTTGCGGCGAGCGTCCGCTCCATGACCGCAAAGGCGTTCGCATCGCTCCACAGACCGTGGATCATCAGCACCGGGGGCCGGTAGACCTCGATCTCGAGAATCCGCGTGCGACGTTCGCCGGCACCTGGGTTGCTCCGGTCGATGTAGAAGATTCCGATTCTGACGATGCGGAACTTTTCGCCGTTCGCGGGCGGGGTCGTGGGGTGCGTATACTCGAAGCGGACGAAGTCGAGGCGGCGATCGGTCGCGATCAGCGTCCCGTAGAAGGCGGGATCGGGATTGGCGATCGGCAGGAAGTCGTCGTCGAGGAGATAGGGGATGGGTTCCGTGAGCGTGGTCTGGCACGATCCCTCGACCACCTGCGTGACTTCGAAGACCGACGACGCCGTCCCGTCGGCTGCGACCTGGAAGAGCGGAAGAGGATACTCCGCGGCTCCGCACCGATCCTCGAGCACTTGCTCACCGTGGAAGATGACGTGGTTCTCGATACGGAGCCGGTGCTGTACGCGCTCATGGACGCAGGCGTCGCAGGCGGGATCCTCCTCCTCGGGCGGCAGGGTGCTCGTGGTCGAGCTCGAGCCTGGCGTCGTCGTCGGCGTCGAGGGCTCCGTCGTCGTGGTGGTCGTCGTGGTGATCGTCGTGGAGGTCGTGGTCGTGCTGCTGGTCGTGGTCGGTTGTGGACTCGTGGTCGTGGTCGTTCCTCCTCCGACGCAGCGACTGCGGTCCTCCGGTGTGACGACCACGAGCGGAACCGGCGCGCTGTCGACACCGTCGAGGCTCACGGTGAGGATGTCGTCCAGGCCCACGTTGTTCACCACGGTCCTCGTCCCGGCCCGCTGGGCGATCCCCTCCGCGAAGGTGAAGGTGAGGCCGAACTCCAACTGCAGGTCTCGCGCCGTGCCGTC
>Ga0187893_10012500_pt1 | contig 12022 bp, 8 predicted proteins | sample MA1701074metaG_FD_139574 | JGI IMG/M metagenome (GOLD analysis project Ga0187893, IMG submission 139574) | White microbial mat communities from a basaltic lava cave in the Kipuka Kanohina Cave System on the Island of Hawaii, USA - MA170107-4 metaG ... | reverse complement strand
GGGCAACCTCGTGATCGCCGGCACGGGCACGACGGCCGCCGTGACGCTGTCCACGAACGCCGTCAACCACAGCGGCACGATCACCAACCAGGGCACCAACACCGGCACGACGACGATCAGCGGGGGGGTGGGGGCGAACGTGACGGCCATCACGGAGAACAGCACGACGTCGGCGCTGACGATCAGCACGAACCCCCTCACCGTGAACAGCGGGGGCACCACCCTCACGAATGCCGCCGGCACGAAGATCCTCACCGTCTCAGGCGGCGTGACCGGGACGGGCAACCTGGTGCTCAACAACAACAGCGCGCTGGCCGGCGGCATCACCATTTCAGGCACCAGCGTCAACAACACCGGGACGGTCACCAACTCGGGCACGGGCAGCGGCGTGACGCCCATCAGCGCGATCATCGGGGCTAACGTGACCGGGGTGATACAGAACAGCGCGACGTCGCAGTTGACGCTCTCCGGCGCCAACACCTTTACCGGCGGGTTGACGATCAAGACCGGCACGGTCAACGGGACGACGAGCGCGAACGCGTTTGGGGCGAACAGCAGCGTCATTACGCTCGGGGACACCAGCGGCAGCGCCGATGCGACGCTGAACGGCGGGTTGTCGGGCACGTTTGCCCAGCCGATTACAGTGGCGGCCGGCTCGAGCGGGAATACGCTGCGCATCACCAACAGCGCAGGGAGCACCTTCAGCGGCCCCGTCACGCTGAACAACAACCTGACGCTGGCGCCCACGTTGACCAACCTGCTCACGTTGAGCGGAGGCCTGACGGGCACGGGCAACCTCGTGATCGCCGGCACGGGCACGACGGCCGCCGTGACGCTGTCCACGAACGCCGTCAACCACAGCGGCACGATCACCAACCAGGGCACCAACACCGGCACGACGACGATCAGCGCGATCATCGGGACCAACGTGACGGGCGTCGTGCAGAACAGCGCCACGTCCCAGTTGACCCTGTCCGGCGCCAACACCTACACGGGGGCGACGACGATCAGCAACGGCAGGCTGAATGCTAACGCCAGCGCGGCGATTGGGGATGGCAGCGCGACTAACACGTTGATTTTCACCGGGGGGACGTTGCAGGCGGGCGGGACGATCACCTCGCCGAGCACGCGGCCTGTGACGCTGACAAGCACAGGCCTCATTGACACCAACGGCAACAACGTGAGCATCGCCGGGGTGATGAGCGACACGGGCGGGTTGACGAAGGTGGGGACAGGCACGCTGACCTTGTCGGGCGCCAACACCTATACGGGGGCGACGACGATCAGTGCGGGCACGGTGAGCATCGGGGCGGATAGCGGGCTGGGGGCGGCACCGGGGGTGCCGACGCCGGGGCACCTGATCTTTGAGGGCGGGACGCTGCAGAGCACCGCCACGTTTGCCCTCGATGCCAACCGAGGCCTCGCGTTGACGGGGGCCGGGACGCTCAACACCAACGCGGCCACGACCTTGACCTATGGGGGGATCCTCGATGGGGCCGGCACGCTGACGAAGCTCGGGACCGGGACGCTCGTCCTCAGCGGCGCCAACACCTATACGGGGGCGACGACGATCAGTGCGGGGGTGGTGCGCGTCCAGCACAACCAGGCCCTGGGGAGCACGGTGGGCGGGACGACGGTGGCCAGTGGGGCGGCACTCGAACTGGATGGTAGCGGGTTGGTGCTGGCGGAGCCCCTCACCAGCGTGAGAGGTACGGGCATCTCCAGCGGCGGGGCGTTGCGGAATCTGGCCAATGCCAATGAGTGGGCGGGGGCGATCACGCTGGGGTCGGGGGGCGCGCGCCTCAACTCGGATGCGGGCACGCTCACGGTCTCCGGCACCATCGGCGGGAACACGCGCCCTCTGACGGTAGGCGGGGCCGGCAACACGACGATCAGTGGGGTGATCGGCACGACCAGCGGGACGCTGACGAAGGATGGGACGGGCACGCTGACACTGACGGGTACCAACACGTACTCTGGCGGGACGACGCTGAGCGCGGGGACGTTGCGGGCGGAGGGCGCCGGAAGCCTGAACGGCGGGGCGCTGACCCTCAACGGCGGCACGCTCGAGCTGGCGGGCAACACGGATCAGGGTTTCAACAACAACACGACGGTGGGCGGGGACGTCACGATCATCTCGGACCGGCTGAGCAACGGCGCCGGGGTGACGCATACGCTGGGCACCCTGGCGATCGCTGGGCAGACGCTGACGGTGCCGGCAGGCGCCAAGGTCACCGCGGGGACGGCGGGCCTGACCTTCGGCGCGACGACGGTGACGGGGGACGCGACCTTCAGTCCGGGCGTCAATACGCTGCTCACGCTCGGGGCGATGACCTTGGCGGACGGGGTGACCGTGACGCTCGGGACCGGGAACTCCGGCGGCGTGACGGTGGCCGGCATTGCGGGCACGGCCGGGAGCGCGGCATCGAATGTGACGTTTAACACGACGGGGGCCTTGTCGTTGACCAACGCCATTGGCACGGACATCGGCGCCCTCACGATCACCAGCGCCAACAACGTCGATCTGCGGCAGACCACGCTGATCGGCGCGCTGACCCAGGCGGCGGGCACGGGCACCACCACGCTCCATGGCGCGGTGAGTGCGGGCTCGGTGGATGTGACGACGAGCGGGGCTGGCGGGATCGTGGTGGCGAGCATGCTGGGAACGACGGGGGGCGGGGCGATCGCGCTGACGGCTGATGCGCTGGCTTTTAATGGGGGAGCGAACTCGGTGAATGGGACCGGGACTCTGACGCTACAGCCGGCCCAGACCACTGCCTCGATCGGTATCGCGGGTGGAGCGGGCTTGTTGAATCTGTCCACCACACACCTGGCTGCTCTGGCGGACGGCTTCAGTCAGATCACTATCGGGCGGAGCGACGGTACTGGGGCGGTGACGGTCAATGCGGTGACGTTTCATGATCCCGTGACGATTCGGTCGAATGGGGCCACCGGCGCGGGGGCGATCACCGTGGCGGGCGATCTGGCCACAGATGGTGCGGGTGACAGTCTGACATTGCTGGCGGGAGGGAATATCCTGGTGAGCAGTGGCCGCAGCGTGAGCACGGCAAATGGACCGATTACCATGGCCGCGAATACCGCGGGTACGGCGTCGGCCGGGTCGTCGATAGGCCTGCAGGTGGCGTCAGGCGCGCAGGTGTTTGCCGGCTCCGGAGCCATCGTTCTGAACGGCTGGGGCCGCGGCGGCCAGGTGGGGCTCAGGAATCAGGGGACCATCGGCGGGGTGACGGCCTCCGGGCCGATCACGCTGCGCGCCAGCGCGAGCAGCGGGAACGACAGCATCAACCTGAACGGAGGCGGCAGCAAGGTGCAAAGTACTGGTGCGCTGGTGTTGGAACCGCTCAATGCGTCGGATGGTATCGGCCTCGCCGGGGGCAGCGGCGTCTTCAACCTGAGTAAGGCGGACCTGGACACTCTGCAGGACGGCTTCAGCCATATCACCATCGGGCGGAGCGACGGTACCGGGGCGGTGACGGTCAATGCGGTGACGTTTCATGATCCGCTGACGATTCGGTCGAATGGGGCCGGCGGCGCGGGTTCGATCACCGTGACGGGTGCCCTGGCCACAGATGGTGCGGGTGACAGTCTGACATTGCTGGCGGGGCGCGACATCCTGTTGAACAAGAAGGGAAATCTCACCACCACGGATGGGCCGATCACCGTCACGGCTAATAGCGCGGGCACGGCAACGGGGAAATTCGTCGGGATTGACGTAAATGGTGCGACGATCAGTGCGGGAACCGGCGAGATCAACCTCAACGGGACGGGCGGGACGAACAACGGCGGCAACATCGGCGTGCGGTTGCGCAACGGGGCCCAGGTAACGACGAATAGCGGGGATATAAACATTACCGGCTTCGGCGGTTCGGGAGCGGACAACAATCACGGAATACGGCTGGAAGGGAAAAGCACCAAGGTGACCTCGACGAGCGGCACGATTACGGTTGAAGGCACCGGGGGAGGGACGGCCGCCGTATTGGGTCCGAATGTTGGCGTGAGCATGACGAGCGGCGCGTCAGTGGAAGGTACTGGGAGTGCGACGGTGTCCGTGACGGGGTTGGGTGGGCAGGGGGTCGGCAGTTCTGCGGCAACTGGCAGCGCCGGCATCTTCCTTGACCAGGTTGGCACCAAGGTGACGACGAATAGCGGTGCGTTGTCACTCGATGGAACCGGAGGTGGGACAGGTATCGCCGGCTACGGCATCATCATGCGGTATGGCGCGGTGGTGGAGTCGAGTAGTGGAGGGATCGTCACTCTGACGGGGGTGGGCTCAGGGACCGGAACGAGTTACAACCATGGCGTGGTCGTCGCAGACGCCGGTACGTTGGTGCGATCCGGAAATCTCGTGCAGCTCCTCGGCACGGGTGGTGGAGATGGCATCGGTGGGAACAACCTCGGGGTGAGCGTGACGCTGGGCGGTAAAGTGGAAGGAACCGGGAGTGCCAACCTGAGCATAACCGGCACGGGGGGCAGCGGCACGTTCGGCAATTTCGGCGTCTTCCTGCAGGGTGCGAGCCCGACGAATACCCAGGTGCTGACCGGCACCGGCAACATCGTGATCATCGGTAACGGGGCCGGAACCCCGGTCTCAACGGGCGTCATCCAGGAGTTCAGCCCGCTCATCCAATCCACCTACGGTGGGAGCGTGACGATCACCTCCAACCCATGATGAAGTGTCGGCCAGGGAATCGTTAGCCGGAAACCAGGCGTGATTGGGCGTCGTGCAGGACCGGGCTCGGTCATGCCATTCGATCTGTTCGCGTTACGAGCCAGTGGGGCCATCTAGGTTTGTCAGGCTGGCATCCTTGGTAATCTCTTGCACCGTGCCATGAACCATCAGGACCGGCGCGGAGTAGGGCTTCTTTCCCATAACACACGTTTTGTGCAGCTCCGCCGGTTGCTTGCCCGTTCTCTCCATAATTCTTTTTTCCTCTCCCAAACGTTCGTAGGTTTGAACGGCTAGCGTGTTTCCGGTTGCAGTCCCGTCCGACCAAGCCACAGGCCGAGCGTGGCGGCCTTCCACACCATCATGGCGTCGGAGACGTTGGGACGTATCAAATAGCGTTCATAGACTCGACGCAAGGCTCCGATGTCTACATAGAGTTCGATGACCGTTGGGAATTTCAGGATGATGTAATCCAAGAATTTGCGGTCAAACGTGAACAGCCCGTGGTCGAAATTAGAACCAAGCTTCGTTTTGCCTCCTCTCCACTGAATGACCGCGGGTAGAGTCCCGGCCATGGCCCGGCGAAGAACGACTCGACTCCATCCTTTGTGGAGCTTCTGCTCAGGCGGCAATGCCAAGCAGAACTCCACGAGACGACGGTCGAAGAACGGGTAGCGGGGCTCGATTGAGAAGGCCGCGGCCGCCCGATCCACGACCTCCAAGGCAAAAGGTATGACCCCCCAGGTGAGACGTCGATAATGCTCTTCCCTGGCTGTATGCGCCGGTTTTCGGCGATCTCCCTGCCAGTAGTGCAGGCGCTCGGCAAGTCCGATGCGGTCAGCGAATTCCGATCTGATGGTCGAGTTGCCCTCTGATCTCTCTACAGGACGCCGTCGCAGGCTTCTCCAAGCCCGGCGCATTGAGTCCGGCAGCATTGGACCGATGACATAACTCCTGAGCCCGTCCCAGCCTGAACGGCGGCCATGTCTGGACATCCCGATGAGTTCGGCGGCCAGAGCGATCCATCGTCCCGATGAGGCCAACTCGGTGAGAGTAGCCATCCCATGGGAGACAGTGCTGTCACCATCAAAGCCGTCGAACAGCACCCGCACACTCTGCTCCTGCGCAGACTTGAACAGGCCCCAGTGCATGTAGAGATTGGGGGCGTAGAACGGCTCGTCCTCATGCCAGAGAACCCGATCCAGGTCGGTGAGCGGGCTGAGGCGATCCGCACGGACATAGTGTGCGTCAAGCCCGCCCTGGTCGACCACGTGCTTGATGAACTGCCGTTCATCGCACTCAGGCACGTCATCGAAAATTGCGGAAAATGTATGCAGCGGTTTGCCCCCGTTCTTGGCGATCAGGCTTCGCGCAGTGCAGGTGATGGAAGAGGAATCCAAGCCACCGCTCAGCAGGGAACCCACGGGGTAGGCGGAGCGGAGCCCGGCGCGGACTGCGTCAGAGAAGAGGCTGCGAAACGCCTCGGCGTAAGCTTCATCAGAGTCGAGTCTCATTTCGCGTGACGGATCCAAGCTCCAATAGCGTTGAAGAGCGAGCCCTCTTGAGTCAAGGAGCAGCCGGTGGCCGGGTGGGAGCCGGACAATGTCGCGGAAGAAGGTGGCCTCCATGTCCTCAAGGATCGGCACCAGGTAGTCCGCCACCCTTTCTTCGTTCAGTCGGCGAGGAATTTCTGCGAGGCACAGGAGGGCCTTGATCTCAGAAGCGAAGGCGAAGAAACGGTCTGGCTGATGGTGATAATAAAATGGCTTGACTCCCATCGGATCCCTGGCGCAGAGGAGAGCCTGCCTGCGTCCATCCCAGATCACGAAGGCAAAGTCCCCGAGGAGTTTTTCCGGGCAGGTGTCTCCCCACCTGTCATAGGCGAGGAGGATCAGGGTGCTGTCGCTGATAGCGTGATCGGTTACGTTCAACGAGGCGATCAGGTCCTCGCGATTGTCCAGGCGGGCGTCAGCGGTGATGGCTAGCCTTTCGCTCGGGCGAGAAAAGGGGAGGGATTCATGGAGTGATTCAGGCGTGGTCCAGCGCATCCGGTGGCCGAGGCCGACCGGACCTTCGCGCCATAGGCCCATCCCATCCGTCCCTCGATGGGCCAGGCAGGCCGCCATTTTTTCCAGCGATGGATGCTCTACGGGTCGCCTGTCAGGATAATAGACCCCGAAGATTCCGCTCACGGTTGGTACTCCCAAAATCTGCGGGCGAAAGCTACCCGAATGCCTGTCACGAGTCAATGCCAATCCGGCGTTCCAGTGGGTTCTTAGTGGTGGACGAGGTGGAGGAGGGCGGTGTCGAAAGTAGCCTAGCCTTGAGGCTGATCGTCCGATACGAGCGAGAGACGAGCCTCCTCAAGCAATCGCTCTTCGGAGGGTTCCGGGCTGGCTTCAACTTTGTGGATGACGGAAGCGCGGATCTGGGCCCATGTGGACTCGGGTACCGACATGAACGCCTCGATCACGCGGGGATCGAACTGAGTGCTGCTGTGCTTGGCGATTTCCTCCCGCGCTATGCCGAAGGGCTTCGCTTTGCGGTAGGGCCGGTCCGAGGTGATGGCGTCGAGGGCGTCCACGACCGCGAAGACCCTGGCGCCGAGCGGAATACTCTCCCCTTCGAGGCCATACGGATATCCCTTCCCGTCAAATCGCTCGTGGTGCGAAAGGATGATCTTCGCCGCACCTTTCAGAAATTCGACCCGTGACGCGAGGCGATACCCGATCAGCGGATGCTTTTTCATGACGTCCCATTCCTCATTGATCAAGGCTCCGTGCTTGAGCAGGATTCGGTCGGGGACTCCGATCTTCCCGATGTCGTGCAGGTAGACTCCACGTTCCAGCGTGGTGAGTTCTGGGACCGTCATCTTGATCACCCGGCCGAGGGTGAGGGCGTACTGCGCGACTCGTTCGGAATGAGCATGGGTCTCGATGTCGCGCGTGTCCAGAGCCGCGCCCAGGGCTCTCAGGGTCTCCCGATAAGTCGCTTCCAGGTGCCGGAGCGTCCGCTGGAGATCCTGTGCGTGCTGTTGCACCTGGGATTTCAGCAGGGCCTGATAAGCCCTGCCGTTCAAAATCATTTGTCTTTTCCTGAGGCTGTTCGTGACGCTCGCGCGCAAGTCATCCGGGGTGAACGGCTTCATCAGAAAATCATCGGCTCCGGAACGGATGACCTTGATGGCCAACTCCAAGTCCCGTGTCCCGGTGATGACGATCACCACGATACTCGCGTCGATGGTCTGGACGTGCTGCAGCATCTCGAATCCGCTGGCGCCCGGCATGTGAATGTCGGTAATGACGACGTCGACCTTCTCCCGGTGCAGCAATCGTAGCGCCTCATCCACCCGGCCGGCGCTCAGTGTCCGGGCGTTGGTGCCGCCGAGACTCTCACGGATGATGGAGGCGACCATCTCATCATCATCGACGATCAAGATTACCGGGTTGTCGGCGACAGGCTCTAGTTCCTGCCCCGGTAAAGAGGCCGGTTGACTGTGCAGAACGGACCGTTCAAACGCAGCTTGGGTGAGCAAGTCACGGACGGTCGCTCGCTCGAGGGAATTTCCGGGGATGGCGTGGTCCATGAGGCTCTAAATTCAGGAACGTTTTACTAACAGTCCTCCCACATATCGGTCCGGTCCTACGCCCACTTAAGCGATTGTTAATGCTGGTCGCGTTGCTGTCAGTTGCTGTTCATTCATCGGGTATTGTCATGCAGGGATTCGATCCGGTCGGCGCCTATGCTTCCCCTCTTTCCAGAAACATTTTGAGAATCACTACCCCACCACTAAGATGAATAATAACTTCATTAATACAATGTAATATAATGAATAAATAATGCTATACATTCACTAGTTACCCTTGGTGGAGAACCAAAAGGCGCTCGGAACGCACAGGGGTCAGAAATCCTCAAGTTCGCCCCCGACTCTGCCGATAAGACCGGCGAATCACGAGAGGCAGCGGCTCCCGGCGACCTCATGCCGTGACTTGAGGGTTCGGTGTCGTAAAGAGGAGGGCAACGAAAATTTCACGGCAGAAAAAGGCTCGCAAACTCGCGCATATCCTGTTGGGCGTGCGGGGAATGGAGCGAACTGCCGCGCGGACCCGGGGCGTGCAGAAGGCTCGACAGAACCGGCAGGACCAGGTTCAGAACTTCCAAGACGACAAGGAGATCCATCGGCTCATGGCGCTCGCCCTCCAAGAAGACCCCGCGCGGGTAGAAAAGGTAGCCAGGATCCAGGAAGCGATCGCCAGCGGCACCTATGATGTCGGCGGCCGAGAGGTCGCCGACGCGCTGATCCGACACGTGTTGACCGACAACGTCGTGTAACCGTTGCTTTCCCCAGCCTGGGGCCCGCCTTATGCATCGCTCCAGTCCCTCGATCAGCACGCTCATCGATCTGCTGGAGACTCAGCAGGTTCGATTCGAGGCCTTCCTGAAGGGGCTCGATCGCGAACGAGCTGGAATCAAGTCCCTCGCCTCTGCTTCCCTTGTCGAGATCGGCGAGTCGAAACTCGCTCTGCTCGAGGACATCCGCTTGCTGGAAGAGAAGCGATCGGTGGTCGTGTCGCGCCTCGCAAGCAATTGGGGGGTGCAGGAGGATACGTTGACGCTGCGCACCATTGCAGATCGGGTCGGGCCGATTGAATCCGCGCTCCTGTTACGGCTGCACGAACGCCTCAACAGGGTGGTCGCAGCGGTACGGGACGCGGCCAGTTTCAACGGGGAGTTGATGACGCGCGCGCTGACCTTCCTCAATCAGGACTTCGAAGTGTGTGGAAGTACCGTGAAACCTGCGACTCCACAGCGCGCAGTCGCCCAAGAAAAGGGGTAACCGCTCCTTTCGGGACAGCGAGAGGCTTGCAGACCGCTGCGTTTGGGACTATGATTCATCCCCTAGGATCTGAGGGGGGGGCGGTTATGACGACGTCGCGGATGACCCTCGGAAATGCTCGGAGGGGTGGTGGCAAGGGAAGGCGACCATGCTGGTCTTGACGCGCAGGGTCGGTGAAGGCATCACCATCGGCACGAACATTCGCGTGGTGGTGGTCGAGATCAAAGGCGGTCAGGTCCGCCTGGGCATCGAAGCTCCGTCCAGCATCTCCATTCACCGGGACGAGATCTATGCGAAGGTGCGTGAGGAAAACAAAGAGGCGGCTGCGACGACGGAAGTCCCCGTGGAGGCGCTGAAGAAACTCGGTTCGCCCGCACCCTGACGGACAGGAATGCACACGCTCACCACCCGATTCGGCTCCGTCGAGTTCAAGGACGAGGCGCTGCTCACCATCCCCGCCGGTATCATCGGGTTTCCCGGCTCGACCCGCTACGTACTCCTGGATCATGACCGGGAGGTCCCTGTCAAATGGTTGCAATCACTGGATGAGTCTGAGCTGGCCTTCGTGATCATGGATCCGATGTTGTTCAAACCGGACTATCGTGTCGAGGTGGCGCACGAAGACATTCCGGAACTGGCCGCCAGGGACGAGTCCGATCTCGCACTGTTCGTGCTCCTGACGATTCCGTCCGCTGATCCGGGAGCAATCACGGCCAACCTCCGTGGCCCGGTCCTTGTCAACCACCGAACCCGTCTTGCCAAGCAAGTGATCTTGGAGGATGACCTTCCAACACGTTATCTCCTCTTCCCCGGGCAGACAGGCTCCCGGAGTGCTGAGCAAGTGGCCACCTCCATCGCGGCCGGCCGCTAGCGCGTTCCCTTTCTCCTCGTGTAGGTCTTGGTCACCCTGACCTTAATCCTCTCCACCTCGGAGGGGGAGGTCGGCAGATCTATCTCTGCAGAAGGGGGAGGCTCATGGTCGAAATGACGGCGCGATTTCGCCCTTCCTGCTTGGCCTGATACAGGGCCATATCGGCAGCCCGGACGAGCGCATCATGGGTGGCCGTCAGATCAGCGCGAGATCTGGGGGTCTGCTCGGCATGTCCGGGGCAGAGTGAGGCCACTCCCAGGCTGATGGTAACCCGCAGGGGGCCTTCCCGAAGGAGGAAGGGCTCCTCGCCGACGCTGGTCCGCAGGCGTTCCGCCACCGCCGGAACCGTTGCTGCGTCGCAGCCAGGAAGTACGACCAGGAATTCTTCCCCGCCGTACCGTCCGAGGGAGTCATAGATCCGCAGTGTCTGCTCCAGGCGCTTGGTCGCCTCGCGAAGCACGGCGTCACCGGCGGCGTGCCCGTAGGTGTCGTTGATCCGCTTGAAATGATCTAAATCCGCCATTCCCAAGCTCAGTACGTGCCCCTCCCGGTAGGACCGCGCCAGTTCACGGTCCAGGATCTCCTGAATCGCGCCCCGGTTCCAGAGACCCGTCAGAGCATCACGGGTCGCCCTGATGTGCAGGGCATCCCGCGCAGTGATCAATTCTGCCTGCAAGTCGAGGATGCGTCGGCCGGTGCGTAGGCGGGCCTTGAGTTCAGCCGGATCATATGGCTTGGTGAGATAATCATCCGCGCCGGCTTCCAAGGCCGCCAGCAGGTCCTCTTTCCGGTCCTTGGCCGTCAGCAGGATGATGTAGATGTAGTCCTCCTGAGCCAGAGCCCGGATGTCCCGGCAGACCTCCACGCCGTTCCGGCTCGGCATCATCCAGTCCAGGATGGCCAAGCGCGGAGCGTCCTTCGTCTGAAACGCGCGGAAGGCTTCGTTGCCGTCCGTGCAGGCGATGACCTCGTAGCTCCACTGAGCCAGTCGTGCCTGGAGGATATGAAGAGAGACGGGATCATCGTCGGCGATCAGGATGCGCATGGGCGCGCCTCCTTGCCGAACTTGGCCAATGCCGGTCTCAGGTCGGTCAATTCCCGATGCAGGTCCTGCAAGGCGTGGCTCAAACGGTCGCTTGCGCCTTCCCGTCCTATCTGTTCAAGGCGCCTCGCGGCGTCCGCCACCCGCGACGCGCAGATGTTGGCCGCAGCCCCTTTGAGTGAATGCGCGGCTTGCTCCAGCGCGATGAAGTCCCGGCGTTCCACCGCGCCCTGAATTGTCGTCACCATATCGGATGCGTGGCGGAGAAAAATGATCGCGAGTTCGCCCAACAGGATCTGGTCTCCCTCCAGCCTCACGAGGACTGCCGCCCGATCGAATACAGCCTCCTGTGACGTGAGGGGTGAGGGGTGAGCGCTGAGGGGTTCTTCGCGTTCCTGGCCTGACGGCTGAGGCAGCCAGCGGTGAAGTACCCGCTGCAGGGCCTCCTGCGAAACGGGCTTGGATACGTAGTCGTCCATTCCAGCGGCCAGGCATCGCTCACGATGTCCCTGCATCGCGTTGGCCGTCATGGCGACGATGGGTATGCGGCGAGGGGTGCCAGGTGTCGGGTGTCGGGTGTCCGGT
>Ga0187893_10012499_pt1 | contig 12023 bp, 9 predicted proteins | sample MA1701074metaG_FD_139574 | JGI IMG/M metagenome (GOLD analysis project Ga0187893, IMG submission 139574) | White microbial mat communities from a basaltic lava cave in the Kipuka Kanohina Cave System on the Island of Hawaii, USA - MA170107-4 metaG ... | reverse complement strand
CCGACGCTGGGAGAGGCCAGGATGCCCGCCACGGCCCGGGCCGCGATGTCCGTCACGTCGTCGTTGGGCCGGCGGCCGTTCGGAAAACCCGCGGCGTCGTTGTTCGAAGGGTCCGCGTCGAGAAGCGTCAGCAGGCCGAGCCGCTTCTGGCTCGCGAGCGGCGTCGGCGGGATGCCGGTGTTGATCCGTAGCAGGTCCGCGATGTGCCCGGCCGGCGTGCCCGGCGGAACGATCGGGCCCGAGTAGGTGACGAGGGGCAGCAGGTCGGTGCGGGGCGCCGACGGTACCGGGACGCCGATGGAGGCGAACACATCGCCCAGGATCGGGTTGAGGAAGAAGCTGGCGAACTGCGCGTCGTTCTCCGGGTCGTCCATGCTGAAGCGATCCTTGGACCCGAGGCCGATGATCAGCTCGTTGATGAGCGGGTTGCCCATGCGCTGCACCTGACGCCAGCGACCGGAGTCGACGGCGTCCTTGCGCGAGCGGCGCACGGTCAGCGCCCGGCGAGACGTGCTGCCGTAGGTCCCGAGCACGGCCCTGCGCTGGTCGGCCGCGTGTTTCCTGCCATCCTTGGTCAGCAGCGCGATCGGCACCTCGATGGCGATCGTGTTGACGTTGAAGCCGGCGACGTCGTCGGCCGCGAAGTTGGTGTCGTCGTCGGCGTCCTGCTCCGTCGTGAGCACTCCGCCCTGCACCGCCTCGCGAAAGTTCAAGGAGTCGAAGGCAGCGCCAAGATCGATGTAGAACGGGTCGTCGGTGGTGCCGGCGAAAACCCTGATGCCGTTGCCCAGGTCGTAGATCCCCTGCTCGAACAGGCCGCCGGGCCCGGAGTAGCTGGGCATGGTGCGCGGGCCGGCGTTGGCCGGCACGGCGAACAACGTCAGCCCACGGGACAGGTCGGTCCGCTCGCGGCCGTTCCTGACCATGCTGACGCTGTAGCTCTGGCGCAGGCCGAGGCCCACGGAGTTCGGTCCGTCCAGCTCCGTGATCGGGGGGATGCCCGCCAGGCCCCCGACGGCGACCGTGAACAGGCGCGGGTCGACCGGACGCGTGTCGTTCTTGAACCGCAGCTCGAAGACCACGTCTTCGGCCTCGCCGTCCTGGTCGTTGTCCACGTGAAAGGAGTAGAGGATTCCCGTGTCGAAGGGGAAGTAGGTCGGCCCGTTGGACGGCTCGAGCAGCGGATCGACGCTCAGGATCAAGGTCAGCTTGTCGGGATCGTCGTAACTCACGAAGCTGTACCAGTCTGTGATGTCGGCCGGTCGGTCGAGGGCAGTGATCGGGGCCTCGCGATGGTTCGCGGCAGAGGCGCCATTCGGCAGCGCCAGGGTCGCGAGCAATACGAAGGGCCAGGGATTACGAAAGCCGCGCATGCCAGGTCTCCAGATCTTGGGAAAGCGCGTCCGCGACACTGCGAACGCCTGGACCGAGCTCTCTCGATCCGGTCGGAAGTACGTTGGCCGGGCCCGCGCCGGATCTCGCCGAGACGCCGGGGATGGGATGAATCCGAAGGGGCGTCGCGGCGCGTATGCCCCTTGGCGTGTGGTCGCGCTCGAAGCGGGCTCAGGCCCGCGCGGCGGTCACTTCCTCCAGAACGCCGGTGTCAAGATCACCAGCACCGTGTAGAACTCGAGGCGGCCGGCGATCATGCACCCGGAGAGCACCCACTTGGCGAGCCAGGGCAGGTGGGCGTAGTTCTCGGCGGGCCCCACGCTGCCCAGGCCCGGGCCGACGTTGAACATCGACGCCGCGACTGCCGTGATCGAGGTCAACACGTCGACCCCCAGCGCCGAGAGCGCGAGCACCGAGGCGAAGTTCACCACGAAGGCCAGGTACACCAGGCTGAGCAGGCTCTGGATCGTCTCCTCGGGCACCACGCGGCCCCCGAGCCGGATTGCGAACACCCCGCGCCGCTCCACCATGCGCTTGAACTCGCGATGGACCACGTGGGCCAGCAGCAGGATACGCGACGTCTTCAGGCCGCCGGCCGTGGACCCGGTGCAACCCCCGACGAACATCAGCGCCAGCAACAACACCTGGCACAGGGGGTGCCACAACTCGAAGTCGGCGCTCACGAAACCGGTCGTGGTCGCGATCGAGGAGACCTGGAACAGGGCCGTCCGCAGGGCGCCCTCCAGGTCCTGGCTCGGGTCGGCGAGCAACACGCCCGCGATCACCGCCGTGGCCGCGGCCACCAGGCCGAAGTAGGCGCGGATCTCCACGTCGGAGAAGAAGCGCCGCGGCCGCCGCTCCACGAACAGCCGATAGTGCTGCACGAAGCTGACACCGGCCAGCAGCATGAAGGCGATCACGATGTACTCGATCACGGGGTCGCCGAAGGCGCCGACGCTGGCGGTGCGCGTCGAGAAGCCACCCGTGCCCAGGGTCGAGAAGGTGTGGCACAGCGCCTCGAAGCTGTTCATGCCCGCCCAGCGCAGCGCCAGGAACTGCGCCAGCGTCATGGCCAGGTAGATCCTCCACAGGGCCAGCGCCGTCTCGGTGATGCGGGGCTTCAGCTTCTCGGACTTGGCGCCCGAGAACTCCGCGCGGTACAACTGCATCCCGCCGTGTCCCACCAGGGGCAGGATCGCGACCCCGAGCAACACGATCCCCATGCCTCCGAGCCAGTGGGACAGGCAGCGCCAGAGCTGGACCGGCTCCGACAGCACCTCCACCTCGGGCAGGATGGTCGCGCCGGTGGTCGTGAAGCCCGAGACCGCCTCGAAAAACGCGTCGGTGAAGCTGCGGAAGTGCGGCGACATCGTGAAGGGCAGGCAACCGAACAGGGCTACCGCGAGCCAGGCGGTCACCACCAACAGCAGCCCCTCGCGCTGGTTGAAGTCGCGCTCGGGGCGTCTCAGGAGTCCGGCCAGCAGGCCCCCCGCCAGGGCGGTGACCGCGGCCGACGCGCCCATCGAAAAGAGGTCGCTCCCGCCGCGGGCCAAACCCCAGCCCAGTGGCAGGAGCATCGAGGCGGCCAGGGCGAGCAGGAACTGGCCCAACACATAGGCCACGGCCCCGAAGCGGATCAAGGCCGCGCCCGGGAGGGCTCCACCAGGAACGCCGACTCCAGCTGGGGCACGATGCCCTCCAGGGTGAAGAAGATCACGCGGTCGCCCGGCTGGATCGCGACCTCGCCCCGGGGCACGATGGCTTCCCCGTCGGCCCTCAGGATCGCTCCGACGATGGCGCCACGCGGCAGGCGCACGTCCTTCAGCTTGCGCCCCACGTACTTGGAGCGCTCGGTGGCGATCAACTCGATGGCCTCGGCCTCCTCCTGGCGGAAGGTGGTCACCGAGAGCACGCGGCCCTTGCGCACGAACTGCAGGATCCGGTCGACGGCGACCAGCCGCGGGCTGACCGTGGTGTTCAACCCCAGGCGCTGGGCCATGGGCAGGTAGTTCAGCCGGTTGATCAGCGCCACGATCTTGCGTGCGCCCAGGCGCCGCGCGAGCAGCGAGACGATGATGTTGTCCTCGTCGTCGTTGGTGAGCGCCAGGAAGGCGTCCACCCCCGCGATGTTCTCCTCCTCCAGCGTGGCCTGGTCCGTGCCGTCGGCATGGATCACGACGGTCTTCTCCAGGATCTGCGCGATGCGCGCCGAGCGGCGCGCGTCCTTCTCGAAGAGCTTGACGGAGACGCCGCGTCGCTCCAACACCTCCGCGCAGGTGATGCCGACCTGCTTGCCCCCGACGATGAACACCCGCGAGGGCTTCTCGTAGGTCTTGAGGCCCATGAAGCGGATGACGTCGAGCAGGTTCTCCTGGGTCGCCACCACGTAGATGTGATCCCCGGGGCGCAACACCTCGGCGCCGTGCGGGATGATCACCTGCTGACCCCGGAAGATCAGGGCGATCAGCGAGTTTCGCGGCGGCCCGGCCTGGTCGAGCTGCTCGAGGGTCTTGCCCGCCACCCAACTCGACTGCTCGATGTTCATGCCGAACAGGTGGATGCGGCCCTCGGCGAAGTCCAGGATGTCCGAGACCCCCGGCGTGCCGACGACGCGCATGATCCGCTCGGCGATCTCGGTCTCGGGGTGGATCACGAGGTCCAGCTTCACCCCGGACGCGTCGAGAATGCGGCGCCAATGCGCCACCTCGTGGGTGCGGATGCGGGCCACCTTGACGCGAGCCGGCGACTCCACCTGGGCGACCATGCAGGCCAGGACGTTCACCTCGTCGCTGTTGGTGACGGCGATCAGCATCTCGGTGTGTCGGATCCCGGCACGCCGCAAGGTCAGGACGCTGGCGGCGCTGCCCTCGACGATCTTGGCGTCGTGTTGCGCCTCGAGTTGCGTGCAGCGCTCGGGGCTGGGATCGACGATGGTGACTTCGTTCCCCTCCCGGATCAGGCGCCGGGCGATCAGGCTGCCGACCTGGCCTCCGCCGGCGATCAGGACCTTCACGCGGCGGCGCTACGGCCCCGCACCGGCGCCGCCGTCGACCAGCGGTGCCAGGCCCTTGGCCGTGGCCTCGAACCTCGCCCGGGCCGTGTCCAGCTCCCTGGCCAGGACGCCCATGCGCGAGATCTGCGACGCCGTCGGCCGCTGTTCGGAGCCGTTGACGTTGCCGTACAGCATGCCCAGCTCCTCACGCAGCTTCTCCTCACCCGAGATGCCCTCGCCCTCCTGTGAGGCCACCAGCTCGGCGCGCTGTTCCTCGAGGGCGGAGGCCCCGGCATCCAGTCTCCTGCGGCGGGGGTCGCCGGCCTGGAGGGTACCCGCCTTCGCGCGCACCCGGTCGCGTTGCGCGCTGAGGTCGCCCACCAGGGTGGCCAGCCTCTCCACGAGGGCGTACAGCTCCCACGCCGTCGCGTTCTGCAGCCTGCGGTCCTCGGCGCTGACGCCGCTGCGGGGGTCGGGCACCAGGGACAACTCGGTCTCGTAGCTGTCCTTGCCCTTGATCAGCTTCACCCGGTACGCGCCAGGCAGCGCACGCGGGCCCGTGAAGGCGCCGAAGCTCGGGATGATGCCCGCCCCCGGCGGGAACTTCGGCGCGGCGGGACGCATCGCCCACTCGACCCGGTTCAGGCCCTTGCGTTTGCCTCCGGGCAGCGACGACACCAGCTGGCCCGAGGCGTCGTAGACCTCGAGCTTGAGGTCGCCGACGATGTGGCGCTTCTTGAGGTAGTAGGTGATGGTCGCGGCCTCGGCCGGCGAGCGGCCCTGGAAGTCCGTGTCGCCGCTCCAGCTGACCTCGGGCGACGCGGGCACCGGGAGCAGGGCGGGTCGCGAGGGCAGGATCGTCACCTCGGACCCCAGCATCTGCGGCGTCAGCGCGCGCAGCGGCTGCAGGTCGTCGAGGATGTAGATCCCGCGTCCGTGGGTGGCGATGACGAGGTCGCCCTCGCGCGGATGGATGGCGAGGTCGCGCACGGCCACGCCTGGCAGCCCGGCCAGAAACGGCGCCCAGCGCCTGCCGCCGTCCAGGGTGACGAACAGGCCGGACTCCGTGCCCAGGAACAGCAGGTCCCTGTTGACCCGGTCCTCGATCACGACGTGGGCGTAACCTTTGAGCTCGGCGGTCACCAGGCTCTGCCAGGTCCTTCCGAAGTCGGTGGTCCTAGAGACGTACGTCTGCATGTCGCCGCGCATGTGGCCGTCGAAGCTCACGTAGGCGGTGCCGGCCTCGAAGTTCGAGGCCTCCACACGGGAGACCCAGGTGCCCTTCGGCACGCCGCCGACGTTGGCGGACACGTTGCTCCAGGTCTTGCCGCCGTCGCGGGTGAGCTGCAGGTTGCCGTCGTCGGTACCGACCCAGATCACGTTGCTGTCCTTGGGAGACTCGCTGATCGCGAAGATCGTGCAGTGGTTCTCGGCCGTGGAGTTGTCGGGGGTGAGGCCCCCCGACTCCTTCTGCCGCTGCTTCAGCGGGTCGTTTGTGGTCAAGTCCGGTGAAAGACGCTCCCAGCTCTCGCCCCGGTCGCGAGACCGGAACAGGAACTGCGCGCCGAGATACAGGACGCCCGGCTGGTTGGGACTCAGGTGGATCGGCGCGTTCCAGTTGAAGCGGTACTTCGGCTCGCCCTCCCGGGGTGAAGGCTTGATGTCCTTCAGCTCGCGGGTCTTCAGGTTGGCGCGGTACACCCAACCGCCCTGGCACTCGACGTAGAGGTTCTCCGGGTTCGTCGGGTCCACGAGGGTCCAGAAGCCGTCGCAATAGAGCAGCGACGTCCACTTGGAGGGCGGGATGCCGCCGGGATAACGCGAGGGTCCGTACCAGACCAGGTTGTCCTGCAGGCCGCCGTACACGTTGTAGGGGAACGCCAGATCGTAGCTGGCGTGGTAGAACTGCGCGACCGGCAACGAGCCCACGAACCGCCAGCTCGAGCCGCGGTCGGTGGAGTGGTAGACGCCGCCGTCCGTCCCCAGCAACAGCTCCTCGGTGTTCCTCGGGTTGATCCAGAGCGCGTGGGTGTCGCCGTGGTAGTTGCCGTCCAGTCGGCTCCAGGTCCTGCCGCCGTCTTCGGTCGCGGCGGCGCTGAAACCCATCACGTAGACGCGGTCGGCCTTGGCCGGATCCGGCAGCAGGTGGGCGAAGTAGAAGGGGCGCCCGCTGACGGCGCTGGCGGTGGTCTGGAGCGTGAAGCTCTCGCCCTTGTCATCGGAGCGATAGAAGCCCGTGTTCTCCGAGCCGGGCCGTTTTCCGTCGCGTCTCGACTCGATGCTGGCGAAGACCCGGCTCGGGTTCGCGGGGGACACGGCGAGGGCGATACGGCCCAGGTCGCCGGACGGCAGGCCGGTGCCGAGCCTTTTCCAGGTGGCCCCGCCGTCCGTGGATTTGTACAGGCCGCTGCGGGGTCCACCCGACGTGAAGAAGTGCGGCTGGCGGCGGACCTGCCACAAGGCGGCGTACAGCGTGTTGGCGTCGCCGGGGTCGATCACCAGGTCGGCGCAGCCCGCGTCCTCGCCGCCGGTCAGCACCCTCTCGAAATTCTTGCCGCCGTCCCGCGTCCGGTAGACCCCGCGCTCGGGATGGTCGTCGAACAGGTGGCCGAGGGCACACACGAACACCAGGTTGGAGTCGGCCGGGCTGATCGCGATGCGCGCGATGCGCTCGCTGCCCTCGAGGCCGAGCCGGGTCCAGTTCTCGCCGCCGTCGGTCGTCTTGTACACGCCGTCGCCGACCGACACGCTGTTGCGGACCCAGCTCTCGCCCGTGCCGACCCATACCGTCTTGGGATCCTTCCGGTCGACGGCGATCGCGCCGATCGACTGGTTGTGTTTGTCGAACACGGCCTTGAAGCGCACGCCGCCGTCCTGGGACTTCCAGACGCCCCCCGAGGCGGAGCCCACCCAGATCGTGAGCCGCTCGCCCGGGACCGCATCCAGCGCAGCGATGCGGCCGCTCATCACGGCGGGGCCGAGCTGGCGCGCTTCCAGGCCGCCCAGGGTGTCGGAGTCGAAGCTGACGTCCTGGCCCGCGGCGGGCAGGGCCGACACAACCAGGCAGAGCCAGAGCCGACGCATCCTGGGCGTCAGTCCTGCTTCACCGGCTCGCCCGCCTTGACCGGCATCGCGAAGCGGGCATCGTCGATCGGGACGTTCAGCTCGACCTTCTCGATCGTGATCCTCTGCCGCTGCGCGTGGCCCTTCTGGCTGCTCTCGAAGGAGTGGGGGATCAGCAGGCCCTCGACCTCCTTGTAGTCGCCGATGGTCTGCTCGCTCTCCACCTCGGTCCCGCGCATCGTGCGCCTGGACTCGCCCTTGATGGCGAGGTAGTTGTCCGCGTCGAGGTAGAGGGTCTCCACGGTCCCGCTCCTGCGTGTCACCCTGAGTTTCCAGGCGTCGGTGCCCTCCACCTTCTCCTTGCCGAGCAGCTCGACCTGGTGGCCCTTCTCCTTGTAGTCGACGAGGGGGCCGTCGAAGTCGGACTCCTCCTCGGCGATCTGCTGCTCCTCGGGGGACATGGGCTGCGGATCCTTGTTGCCCTGGAAGGGCACCACCTGCCAGCCGACCTGGCCGTCGAAGGCCTGGGTCATGGTCAGGCCCTGGATGGTGGCGTCGAGGCGCGACTTGTTGGGCCGCTTGGCTTCGTAGACGGCCGGGGCCTCCATCGGCCCCGACGTCATCTTGCCGGTGAAGCGCATGCTCTTCACGGCCCGGAGCTTCTCCAGGCCGCCGCGGGCCTCGAAGCTACGAGCGACAACCTCGTCCAGCGTCTCGGCCGCGGAAGGCAGGGCGAAGCTCAGGGCCAGGCTCGCGGCCAGCAGCTGTCTACGCATGCGACGTCCTCCTTGAGTGTGAATGGAAAGAAGGCCACCCTCGCTGTGGCTCGAAGCTCCGCCGCCGCGGGCTCGAAGCGACTCGATGCTGGCGTTTTGGCGGCGCGATGTCAAAGGCATACGCCCGGTTCGGACGAGAGGTTGGGACGACGCGGTTCCGGGCGCCTGGACACCACGTTGACGCGGGCGCGACGGCCGTTTACTGTCTGCCGGTGGCCCGGGCCAGCGTGACCCTGCGGACGTTCGCGTTCCTCGACCGGATGCAGGACCAGCTCGCGGGCTTCATCGGCACCACGGCGCGCGGCTTCCTGCCCGTGCCCGGCGTGGCGGCCTACTTCGTCGAGACCGCTCCGGGCCTCGTGATCAACCGGCTGACGGACGCGGCCCTCAAGGCCACCGCCGCGACGCCGGGGATCCTGGTGGTGGAGCGCTCCTTCGGCCTGCTCGAGATCCACCACCCCGACCAGGGACAGGTGCGGCTGGCGGGCCAGGCGATCCTGGATTGTCTGGAGCTGGACCAGGAGCAGCGCCTGCTCCCGAAGGTGATCTCGCAGGAGACGATCCGCGGCCTCCAGCCCTACCACGCACAGATCATCAACAAGATGCGCTTCGGGGACATGCTGATGCCGGGCGAGTCGCTGTTCGTCCTCGAGGTCGAGCCGGCGGGTTACGTCGCGCTCGCCATCAACGAGGCGCTCAAGGCGGCGCGGGTGAAGCTGGTCGACGCATCCCTTTTCGGCGCGTTCGGGCGGGTGTACCTGTCGGGAGCGGAGGCGGAGATCGACGCCGCGGCGGATGCGGCACAGCGCGCGATCGAGGGCATGGGCGCTGGCTCGGCGAGCCGCTGAGTCCTCGCCTCCGGCCCGCGTGAGATCCACGTCACTGCGCTACTGGCTCGGCCTCGCGGTCGTGGTGATGGTCGCGGGCCAGCCGCAGCGGGCTGGGGCGGAGGCCGCCGATCTCCTTCCCGAGGCGAGCCTGCGCCTGTCGGCGGCGCGTTACCTTTCGGCGGAGCGGGACTTCCAGTGGACCGCGTGGATGGGCGGCGGCATCGGGCTCTTGCGCGTTGGCCGGGTCAGCCTGCTGGGCTCCGCCGACGTGGAGACCATCATCGGCAACGAGCGCCGTGGCTTCGACGCCAACCAGGCCAACTATCGGCTGGACACGAGCCTGCGCGTCGCGCTGGGACGGCGGGCTGCCGCGTTGTTCTTCAACCACGTCTCGCGCCACACCCAGGACCGGTCGAAGCCGCAGGCCGTCGATTGGAACACTGTCGGCGTCCGCTTCTCGGGCCCCCTGGCCGAGACGCCCTTCCCCACCCGTTTCCTGGCCAGCGCGGGTCACACGACACTGACCTCCCTGGTGGGCTACCGCTTCGAGGGCGTGCTCCGCCTCGAGGCGGATCTCGCCACGAGGCCCTGGGGACAGCTGTTTTTCGACGCCGAGCTGCGTGGCGTGACGGCCGAGCCCTCGGCGCTGTTTCCGCGTTCCGGGTTCGTGGACGCGAAGGGTGAGGCGGGAATTCGGCTCCGGCGCGGCGCGCGCTCCGCCGAGCTGTTCCTGGCCTACGAGCACCGCAACGACGTCTACCTCACGCAGCCCGGCTCGCGCACCCGTGGGCTGCTGGGCCTCCGGCTCGGCGTCCACGACACGGAATAGGCGCTCCGCGCGGCCCGCCAGGGGCCGCCCCCCTGTAAAGAGATGTTACGCCGCTTGACGATAGTCGTTTCAACGATATATTCAGGGCATGGAAGCAGGCCGGCTCGAGCGCGAGATCAAGCAGGGCAAACGCCTGATCCTGGAGGCCCAGGTGTTCCTGAACCTGGTCCGCACGGCCGAGGCGCTGGCGCGCGGCGAGTCGGATCTGTTGCGGTCCCACGGCTTGAGCGGGCCCCAATACAACGTGCTGCGCATCCTGCGCGGGGCCCGCCCGGACGGACTGAAGTGCGCCGAGGTCGCGACCCGGATGGTCACCCGGGATCCCGACGTCACACGCCTCCTCGACCGCCTCCAGCGCGCGGGCCACGTCTCCCGGAGCCGCTCCCCCGAGGACCGTCGCGTGATCAGCGTTCGCATCAGTTCCAGGGGCCTGGCGCTGGTCGACGCCCTGGATGCGCCCCTCGACGACCTGCTGCGCCGGAAGCTGGCCCACCTGCCCCGGCCGGCGCTGCGCCGATTGAACGCCTTGCTGGAGCAGGCGCGGGCGGGCACCCCGTGATGTTTTTCGTCTTATTTGTCGTTGAAACGACTGTCGTGACACCTCTTATGTGTCGGTGGGGTGGCCGGCAGCCGCAGGAAGGAGGGTCGTGAGATGTCTACCGCTACCTTGAACGTGATCGAGGCCGCCGAGCTGGCAACGCGGCTGGAGCGCCGCGAGCGCTTCGAGTTCTGGAACGTCCTCACCGACGACTATTTCAAGAACGAGATGATCCCGGGTTCCCGCCGCGTGCCCTTGGACCTGGTCGGCCGCGAGGCCGCGCTCCGAGCCTTGCCCAAGGACACGCCGATCGTGGTGTACTGCGCCGGCCCGACGTGCCCGCAGAGCCGCCTGGCCGCCGAGAAGCTGGCCAGGTTGGGTTTCACGCGCGTCGCCGCGTACGAAGGCGGGATCGAGGACTGGAAGCGGTTGGGCCGGTCCGTAGTACCGTCGGCCTGACGTCACCCGCTCCCTGCCCGGCCCGGGCGGCGCGGCCAGACGCGCCCTCGAGAGAGGAGTCGAGGCGATGAGAGTCGTCGAGATCCGGGAACCGTTCGGCGTGGACGCGCTGGTTTTCGCCGAGCGCGAGGACCCGACGCCCGGGCCGGGGCAGGTGCTCGTCCAGATGCGCGCCTGCGCCCTCAACTATCGGGACCTGTTGATCGTGAACGGGACCTGGCGGCCCCCCACGCCCCGCATTCCCGGCTCCGACGGAGTGGGGCGGGTGGTGGCGACCGGACCCGGCGTGTCGAGGGTGGCGGTCGGCGACCGCGTGGCGGCGATCTTCTATCCGAAGTGGCTGGAGGGCGACGTGGCGCCAGAGAAGCTGGCCTCGCCGCCGGGCGGCGTGGCGGCGGACGGCCTGCTCGCCGAGTACACGCGGCTCGACGGGACCGCACTGGTCCAGGTACCCCACCACTTGAGCGACGAGGAGGCGGCGACGTTGCCGACCGCCAGCGTGACCGCGTGGCACGGGGTGGTGGTGGAGGGCCGCCTCGAGCCGGGCGGCAGCGTGGTGGTGCTGGGAACGGGGGGCGTCTCCTTGTTCGCCCTGCAGTTCGCCCACAGGCTTGGCGCGCGCGTGATCGTCACCTCCAGCAGCGACCGCAAGCTGGAGCGGGCCACGGAGCTGGGCGCCGCCGCCGTCGTCAACTACCGCACCAGCGCCGACTGGCCGGCCGCCGTGGCCGAGCTGACCGGCGGGCGCGGCGCCGACCTCGTGGTCGACACGGTGGGCGCCCTCGACGCCTCCATCACCGCCGTCCGCGTGGGCGGTGTCGTGAGCTTCATCGGCTTCCTGGGCGGCTCCAGCGCCCAGCTGGACCTGGTGGCGTTGATGAGGAAAAGCGCCCGCGTGCAGGCGATCGACGTCGGATCGCGGCGCATGTTCGAGGCGATGAACGAGGCGATCCGGGTGCACCGTCTGCGGCCGGTGCTGGATCAGGTCTTCGACTTCTCCGAGGCTCCAGCCGCTTTCCGGCGCCTGGCGCAGGCACGGCCATTCGGCAAGGTCACCGTGCGGTTCTGAACCTGGGAGGGCGCCGAAGGCGCGCCCGGCTGCTCAGGAGCCGGCGGGTGACGCTTCGAGGCCACGGGCGTCGTT